>ERZ795031.39-NODE-39-length-163778-cov-16.454762_pt1 | contig 163778 bp, 155 predicted proteins | sample MGYA00375123_ERZ795031 | MGnify/ENA primary metagenome ERZ795031 (study PRJEB30166, sample SAMN05720159) | activated sludge metagenome | isolation source: anaerobic digester from wastewater treatment plant | place: USA | collected 2015-04-21 ...
TGTTGGACGGAGAAACGGTAATGGTTTCAATCTGGCCTGATGCCATGACTGTTATTGTGGAGGTTCCACAAACACCGGCTGAGCAGGCTTTTACAGTTCCAGTGCCTGCAATGGCACCAGCGGTAAATTTGCCGTTTGCATCGAATATTCCAAGACCGGCTGGTTCTACAGACCAGGTTATTGGAACATTCATCGGGTTTCCAAGGTCATCATAGGCCTGGGCCATGAATTCCTTTGTGCTACCCATTGCAACAGTTGCTGTTTGCGGGGTGACAATAATCCTCTCTGGCCTGTTGGCAACATTGATTGTGGTCATGCCTTCCTTGCCATGGGCCCTCGCCCAGACATGGCAGGTTGTGCCAGCGGTTGTTGGTGCGCTGTAGATGCCAGACGGGGTTATTGTTCCACAATCTGCCGCCCAAGTGAATGTTACGCCCTGGATTTCCTTGCCGGCCGTGTCGAATGCCTTTGCCGCAAAAATCTGCTGTGAGCCCGGTGCAAGAGCAATGCTTGGGCCTGGGTTAAGAACAATCTTGTCGACCTGGACCTGCGGGCCAGTGTTTATTCTTACACACAAACAAATTGTTTTATCATCTTGTAGATATACCTTTACTTCAGTTGCACCTGGTGTAGGAGAAAGGTTGAGGACAACTGATGCAAGACCCTGGTCGTTTGTCTGCACAAGCGAGGAGGAGCTGAATTTTGAAGGTGGATTGACTGCTGCATTGATAATTTCAAAACCAACATAAACTCCAGGAACACCGTTTGAACCTGACGTGAGCTGTGCAACTATCGAAATTGCTTGTCCGGCTGTTGCTGCCACATCCTTACAAGTACACGGCAACTCGCCAGCAACAGGTGCGGGAACTTGAGGAGATATGATTTTTAATTCCATAGATTTCAAATCATTATCGGCTGTAATCTCATAAGGATTTGAAAGAATTGGAGTTTGTTCCTGGGAAGTTTGTACAAATAATTGATATGATCCAGCCTTCTCGGGATTTTGAACGGCACCTTTTTTCTTCTCATCAAATTGCCTACCAGGTCTGTTGAGCGTCATAACAACATCAGGAGTTTCAAGGTTGTTGTCTGGATCAACAGCGATATCTACTGGGGTAGTAAAGACAAGCTGAGAACCATAATCTCCCTTTGTCACTCTGATTTGCGGCGAAGTTCTCAAAGCAACCGCTTTACTTATTTGGTAAGATTCTGGGAGTACTGGAGCCATCGTTCTTGCTTCGGTAATGCCAGTTGATATGGCCTCGACAAGAGATTCACCGGCCACCTCTTCGAATGTATCATAATCGGCCGTGATGATATCACCATCTTTTACAACATGCGAAGAGAATCTTATCTCACCGTTTTCAAAGTTGATCGTATAATCCGAACCAGCTCTTAAAAGATAGGGATTTGCTGGATCAATTTTTGGTGCTCTCCAGAGCCTGAAACAGTAATGGAGTGGATCTATAACAGGGTTAACAACTGGAGTATGCAATAATTTTCCAATCCCTCTCTGAGCATCAACATACACATGTTTATCTTTATGCCCAACAGACAGGCATGGATCTGCACCTGGTCCAATGGCCTGCTTGCCATCGGCATACTTGTAGTTGGCAAGAATGATTTCATATGGCTTGAGTGCTCTGCGGAACCTGATAAGTCCGGTTGCAAGATCAATTTCGTAATCTGCACACTTGAACTCGACAAGTTCAGTTTCCTGGCCACCCCTGCCTCTCCAGAGTGTCACAAATGATGCTCTGTAAGGAAAAGCAAGTGTTCCTTCTGTGATAACCGTTCCCCTATCAATGTATTCAGTGGAAGATCCATTGATTTCTGCCAGAAGTGCGGACGATGGGAAGTATGTTTCATTGCGAGATTTGTAGATTCTGTAGGATTTCGCATAAGGAACGGCACGCCAAGATATCTTGACAGCGTTTTGTGTTCCCTGGGCAAAATTCACTTCCATTGAATCTGAAGGTTCACCTTCACCATACGTATTTACTGCAGCAACCCTAATAAACCATTTCCCGCTTCCAGTTAATTGTGTTGAACCACCTGGAAGCGTCATCGGTTCTGCCTTAATGTATGCTGGTGGTTGTGGTGGCTCGAGTGTTGGAAGGATAACTAGGGAGGTGGAATCCAGCTTTGCAATTTTTGTGCCTGCCTGCGCATACGGAACAATTATCTTGTTCTCGATTCTTGCCCAGCCACGCGTAAGCGTCCTGCCGAGAAGAGGGAAATTGTTACCAATCGATTTATTGCCAAAAGATGTTGTTCCAACCGGAACAAGTCTTATATCCCCATTGCTCACAGAACCATTCCCATCAACGTCATCGTAGATATATTCACCAGGTTCAAAAACATTGTTTATTCTTATGTTTTCACCGTGAGAACAATGCGTTGTAAAAACACGAGCTGGATCATCGGGGCTTCTCAAAATTAGTGGTGATGTGGTCGATGAAAGTGGAATAACATCCAGTTCTCCAGCTTTTACAATTGAACCAGCGTAGTAGGACACAAGTACTGGCCCCTGGTTTATCTCAACGCGGGTAAGGCGGACATCTCCGGGGGTGACATCATTTGAACCATCCATATCACGATACATCCATCCATCCAAAAGATCAGGAATAGGGGGTATAGGGATAATAGGAGGAGGACATACATTCCCTGCCATTGGTGTTGAGATTTCTGTATTGTTCGAATTTTGTATGAAATCTGCTCCGGTATAATTTATAAAATTTGTTCCAATAGCTGTTCTGTGCTCTGTTATCAATTCGGCTTTTGTTATCTGGGATGTGTTGAATGGAACAAGTTGATTGTTCACATCAGCTTCTGGAACAGCGCCATCAACAATTGAAGTTGGCATATAAGCTGCAACCGACCACGATGACAACCTGATATCTCCAGGAACAGGGGTTGTTCCCAATGTTGTGCGCCCTGTACCATTTTTGTATACTGGTTCTCCCGGATCGTAGGTAGCATCGGAACTCAAGAAAACTTCTTCCTCGCCAGAGACGATTTTAAAATCCACCAGTCTTGTGCCAGCATCTCTATCCGATGAAGCAACAACTGATAGTATATCGTAATATGTCATGGCACCATTGCTCATCATTGCAACTGTGCTCAGTCTTATATCTCCAACATTAACGAGATAATTTGAGTCGCAATCCTGATAAATAGCCTCTCCAGGATCATATGAACCCGGAGTTTGGCCATTGTCTGCATGTCTCGTGTCTGTGCCACTAAATGATCGCAAGCTAGTAGGGGCAGAGATTCGGCCGCCAGCATCCGGATCATTGAAGGCAACAGTGGTTAGAGGCGGAAAATAGACTATGCCTGTCAACATGCTGTCACCAAGCGAGACGGTGCCTGACTGGTCCCTGTCGTCAAACAGGTAATCACCCTCGTTGTATATTCCATCTTCATTGACATCGACCATGGTCAGCCTGATCAGTGATAATGGCTGGAGAGGGAAACTGGGTGATGTAGTGTTGCAATCACCACAATCGCCATCTCCTGAGGCCACAATGGAATTTTGTTTTGCATCTCCTCCACTAACATCAGGCCAACCAGGAGTAGCAGGAGTAGCACCAATAACACCTTTTACAACCATCAATCTTCTGTCGCCTGGTGATATGCGGCCGTTGTGGTCCCTGTCTTCGTAGACCCATTCGCCCGGATCAAACGTTCCATTATTGTTTCTTGGGTCTCCGTTGTTCGGGAAGCTCCTGTCGAAGAACTTCACATCTGCCTGTTTTGGCATCATTGTGTAGTCTTCATTGGCTTCATAAGTGTAGGAGGCCCTGATCATGTCTCCCTCGCGCAATGGGTTTGTAAATGTTATATCACCAGTTGCGAAATTGAGCTTGTAATCGGCTCCAATCTGGAGTTTGGGATTAATGGAGATTACCGAGGAAGACACATACTCCGGAACCGTAGTCTCGTTTGGGAGAGTGACGGTTATGGAGTCCTTGTTTGCCTCCAATGGTCTCGTGACGTTAAAACCAATCTGATATGAGGCCATCTTTCCGGCCGTCCTCGGATACGGTACAACCTTGACTTTGCTGACATCAGCAAAGGTTGGTGCCACTGGTATCGAGAGGAACAGCAAAGCAACCAAAGCTAGAGAAAGCAGACGTTTCATAGCATTTGCTCCTTTCTTAAACGCACTTTTTGTGCGAACCATCGCAAACTCGTCTGTTATTACATTATATTTCATTGTCTGGTTCAATCTCATCTAGACCTATGTTGTACTCCTGAATCTTTGTGTACAACGAACGCCTCGGTATCCCAAGGAGCTCCGCAGCTTTTGTGCGATTGCCTTTGGTCTCCTTCAGCGCCCTCTTTATTAATCCGGCTTCAAGCTCCTCAACAGCCTCATGGAGCTTTGGCATTGCACCTTTGTTCTGAAACATCGGTTCTCTTGCCTTATAAGAAGTAATCGTGTGCGGTAAATATTCTGGAAGAATTAATGGTGAATTGGCGATAATGACTGCCCTGGCAATTGCATTTTCAAGCTCGCGGACGTTTCCCGGCCAATCATAATCACCAAGGAATTTCATTGCTTGTGGTGAGACGCCAGCAATGATTTTATTATATTTTGAGCAATATTTTTTTATGAAATGATCAACAAGGTCCTGGATGTCTTCCTTGCGTTCACGAAGTGGCGGGAGGGTTATTGTCACTACATTCAGCCTGTAGTAGAGGTCTTCCCTGAAACGCTTTTCCCTGACCAGTGTTTCGAGGTCCTGGTTTGTGGCCGCTATTACCCTGGCCTCCGAGATGAGTACCTCTTTTCCTCCAACCCTGTCGTAAGTTCTGTCCTGAAGGACCCTTAGGACTTTCGCCTGAAGCGGAAGGCTCATGTCTCCAACTTCGTCGAGGAAGATGGTTCCATCTGCAGCTTGCTCGAATTTTCCTTTGTGGACAGAAACAGCGTCAGTGAAGGCACCTTTTTCATGGCCAAAAAGTTCTGATTCGAGAAGACCCTCTGGAATAGCAGCACAGTTGACTGCAACAAAGGGTTTGTCCCTGCGGTTCGAATTCATGAAGATGGCCCTGGCAACAACATCTTTTCCTGTGCCAGATTCACCCCTTATGAGGACTGTAGCATCAGACTCAGCAATTCTGCCGATTGACTTGTAGACTTGTTGCATAGCAGGAGAACTGCCGATCAGCTCTTCAAGCCTGAAGCTCGCAGTCATTCCTGTCTTGAGAGAGAACACTTCCGCCGTCAGCTCTCTGAGCTGGAGGGCCTTGCGGATTTGCATCCTCATCTCTTCAATATCGAACGGTTTTGTTATGTAATCATAGGCGCCCTGTTTCATTGCCTCGATGGCAATGTCAGATGAACCATAAGCTGTCATAAGAATTACAGGCACGTCTATTCCAGATTCTTTCATTTTCTTGAATGTCTTGATGCCATCCATAACCGGCATTCTGACATCCATTACGATAGCATCAGGAAGGCTTTTCTTTGTTTTTTCAAGGGCCTCTTTCCCGTCAGATGCAAATATGACAGACCAGCCCTCTTCTTCGCAGATTTCTTTAAGAAGATCCCTTATTCCCTCTTCATCGTCTGCAATTAAAACTGTGTGCTTTCTGCCTGCCATGCTTCCTTTCACGATGAACCCAGATTTAATTCTAAATCGGTTGCAGTCTAACAAATAGAAGTGTGTTTGTCAAGCCCCTTTTTTCAATATTGTGAAAAAGTATCCCATATTAATATGTGCTAATTCAGCACAAATATAGTATTTATCTACATTTCCTTATCATACAAAGGTAACGGAAATGTTACGCTCTGCGCAGGTATTTTTCAGGGTAATGATTTTTTTCATTGTAAAAGGCAAGCATCATTGGTTTGGGTCTTTTTCTTACGCTAAATCAGTAGGCATACTAATTATGATTAGAACATATTATATAACATATTGTGTCTTAGAGTATACTATGTAATCATATAGTGACATTTAGTTAGTCATTACAGTTTTATATTAATATGCCTATCTAACACCCATAGTTTCAAAACGCTATAAAACCCATTACAGGAGACGATTTTTAGAAACCATCTATAAAACAGGCGTCAATGATTTAATTGGTCAAAAAAATGATAAAATGTAGATTATTACAAATAAATGTCATCTTCATAATAGGGTTTTGGTTTACTATGATTAGGTGCCAGATGTGAGTATGGTATACACTATTGTAACCTAAAATAAAAAAGCCCCCGAAAACTCGGGGGCTTTAAAATATTATCTGATTAATCCATCTTCGGTGGCAAATTTTTGTATTTGTTATAGCGATAATCAGTGATTGGACCTTTTACTTCGAGAAGTTCCGAGATGTTCCTTTTTACAGCTTCTTTGACAAATGTCATTGCTTCAACCGGGGACCTGTGTGCGCCACCAACCGGCTCATCGATAACCTCGTCTATCAACCCAAGCCGCTTGAGGTCTGGTGCTGTGAGCTTGAGCATCTGTGCAGTCTCTCTGAACCTGGTTCCATCTCTGAAGAGAATCGAAGCGCACCCTTCAGGAGAAATTACCGAATACATTGCATATTTCATCATCAAGACCCTGTCACCAACGCCAATTCCAAGAGCACCACCAGAGCCACCCTCACCAATGACAACCGTCACTATCGGCACCTTGATTCCAAACATGTCTCTAATGTTGGAAGCGATGGCTTCAGCCTGTCCCCTTTCTTCCGCACCAATTCCAGGATAGGCACCAGGAGTGTCAAGAAGGGTTATGACCGGGGCATGGAATTTATCAGCAAGCTCCATTACCCTCATGGCCTTTCTGTAGCCTTCGGGGGATGCCATTCCAAAGTTGCCTCTTATGTTCTCCTTGACGTTGGAACCTCTGTTGTGACCAATAATAAACACTGTCCTGCCATCAAGTGAACCTACCGATGCCCACATTGCATGGTCATCGGCAAAGTACCTGTCACCATGCAGCATTATGTAGTCCGGGGTCATAAACCTTACATGGTCCTGGACCTTTGGTCTCATGACATGGCGCGCAACCTGTACTGTCTGATAAGGGGTAAGGTTTGAATATATTTCTTCAAGCCTGTTTTCTATTTCTCTCTGGACTGTCTGGATGGAGTTTGTCAGGTCAAGGGAGCGTGCAATTGCCTGCTTGCGGAACTCTTCAAGCTTTTGCTCCAGTTCGACAACGGGCTTCTCAAAATCAAGGTAAACCATCAGATCACCTCCATCGGAATACCACGATAGAGTGAAAGTACCTTCCCAAGCATCCAGCGCATATTTTTTCTGTCAACCACTTTATCCAAAAAACCTTTTTCCTGCAGGAACTCAGCGGTTTGGAAACCTGGTGGCAGTTTCTGCTTTATTGTTTGCTCAATGACCCTTGGGCCTGCAAAACCTATCAATGCGCCTGGTTCGGATATGATCAAGTCGCCCTGGAAAGCAAAAGATGCAGATGCGCCGCCAGTGCAGGGGTTGCAGATTACAGATATATACAGGCCACCATGCTCCTGAAACCTGTAAATGGCGCCCGACATTCTGGCAAGCTGCATGAGGGAGAAAACAGACTCCTGCATCCTGGCTCCACCTGACTGGGCGAAAATGATCATTGGCACTTTTTCCTTAAGAGCATGCTCAGCAAGCCTCATTATTTTCTCGCCAACAACAACACCCATGGAGCCACCGATAAACCCAAAATTCATGAAGCCAATGGCAACCTTTGTTCCATGGATTAATGCATCGCCAGTCACTATGGCATCATTCTCGCCTGTTTTATCAATTGTTTCAGTGATTCTATCGGCGTACGGCTTTGAATCTGCAAAACCAATGAGGTCTTTTGAAACCAGATGTCCCCAAAGTTCCTTGAAGGAACCTTCGTCTACGGTCATCTTGATTCTTTCCCTCACAGGCACTTGCTCGTGGCTTCCACATTTCGGACAAATCCTCATGTTTGCCTCAAAAGCAGGCATGTCTAGAGGTCTGTTGCAACCTTTGCATTTCTGGACATTATCTTCAGGCATCAACCCTCCCAAAAACAATACAGCAATTGTGTCCACCAAAACCGAACGAATTTGAAAGCGCGTACTTCACTTCTTTTTTGACAGCTTTTGCGGCAATGTTGAGTTTGCTTTCGGGATCGGGGTTTTCAAAATTTATTGAAGGATGGACAGTTTTATTGACTATCTGAAGTGCCACCGCGGCGGCCTCTACTGCACCAGCGGCGCCAAGCAGGTGACCCACCATCGATTTTGTCGAGTTGACAAGTATTTCTCCGGTTCTTTCTCCAAACACATCTGCAATGGCCTTGGCTTCTATCCTGTCATTGAGCGGTGTTGAAGTGCCATGAGCATTGATATAGTCTATATTTTCAATACCCACTCCGGCTTTGCGCATTGCATTTTTCATGCAAGCTTTTGCGCCCCAGCCATCCGGGTCTGGTTGTGTAATGTGGTAAGCATCGCTTGAATAACCAGCACCCTTTATCTCACAATAAATCTGTGCACCCCTGGCTTTTGCATGCTCGTACTCTTCAAGCAGCAAGACGGCTCCGCCCTCACCCATTACAAAACCATCGCGGTCCTTGTCAAACGGACGTGATGCCTTCTCCGGGTCGTCATTCCTTGTGGAAAGAGCCTTCATGTTTGCAAAACCAATGACACCAAGCGGGATAAGGGAAGCTTCTACGCCACCGGCAAACATGAGATCTGCATCATCGCGCTTGATCATTTCGGAGGCTTCCGCAAGTGCATAATTGGAGGTTGCGCAAGCAGTTACGATGTTCGAAGAAGGGCCCCTCAGGCCATATTTCATGGATACATGGGTAGAAGCCATGTTTCCAATCATCATTGGCACAAACAATGGGGAAACCCTGGTTGGACCTTTTTCGATCCTTGCCATTATGTTCTTCTCGATAGTCTGCAAACCACCAATACCAGTCGATATTAATGTTCCAATGCGGTCCCTGTCGGAACTCTCAAGACTTATCTTGGAGTCCTGGACACACAGCATGGCAGCAGCAAGGGCGTACTGGACGAAAAGGTCTGTTCGCGGAATTTCTTTTGAATCAATGTATTTGGATGGGTCAAAATCCTTGACCTCAGCACCAATCTGCACCGGATAGCCTGACATGTCATATTTTGAAATTTTGCCAACGCCAGACTTGCCTTCAACAAGTGAACTCCAGAAAGCTTCTTTTCCGATACCAGCCGGCGTAACCAGGCCAAGGCCAGTTACGACTACGCGTCTCATTACGAAAGCTTCTTCTGGACGTAGTCAACAGCTGATGCTACTGTTGTTATTTTTGGGAGGTCTTCGTCCGGGATTGAAACGCCAAATTTCTCCTCGAGTTCCATGGTTACATCAACAAGGCCAAGGCTGTCTGCGCCAAGATCGTCCATAAACTTGGATTCCATCTTGATCTTGTCTTTTTCAACGCCAAGCTTCTCGACTATGATGTCTTTCATCTGTTCAAAAATTTCATTTGTGTTCATGATTCACCTCTTGTAAAGTGGATTAGAGGAGTCCGCCATCGATTACGATGGTGGCCCCATTTATATAACTGCCTTTCGGGGAGGCAAGAAAGGATGCTACTCCTGCGATGTCTTCGGGAAGACCGAATCTCCTAAGTGGTATCTTGCTCAAATATTCATTTCTGACCTGCTCTGTAAGTGCCTGGGTCATTGGTGTCTCAATGAAGCCAGGTGCAATTGCGTTGCATGTTATGCCCCTTGAGCCCATCTCTTTGGCAACAGATTTTGTCAAAGCAATTATGCCACCTTTTGAGGCAGCATAATTTGCCTGGCCTATGTTACCCATGATTCCAATCACTGAAGAAATATTGATGATCCTGCCTTTTGTTTCCATGAGTGCCCTAAGGCAGGCTTTTGTGCAATTAAAGGTACCCTTGAGATTGATTTCGATTACCTTGTCCCAATCAGACTCTTTCATCCTTAAAATTAAAGTATCTGCTGTTACTCCAGCGTTATTGACAAGAATATCTATCTTGCCCAACTCAGAAACAACCCTTTTTGCCATTTCTTCGCATGATGAAAGATTAGCAACATTTGCTTCAACAACAAGGGCCCTTCTACCCAACTCGCGAACGAGCCTTGCGGTCTCATTTGCATTTTCAAGTTCGGCTTCAAAGGGGTAATTTATCGCTATGTCAGCACCATCTTTTGCCAGTTCAAGCGCAATTGACCTGCCTATGCCCCTTGAGGAACCGGTTACCAGTGCTACTTTTTCTTCAAGATCTACCATTCCAGGACCACAGCTCCCCATGTCAGTCCAGCGCCAAAAGCCACCGCGAGAAGCTTGTCTCCTTTCTTTATTTTTCCTTCCTTTACTGCCATGTCTATGGTTATAGGGATTGTTGCCGCAGAAGTGTTGCCAGTCTTGTCCAGGGTCACCAGCACTTTTTCCATCGGTATACCAAGCTTATGGGAGGCTGACTCGATAATCCTTATATTCGCCTGGTGTGGTACAAACCAGTTGATGTCTGCAGATGTCATTCCAGCTTTTTCCAAAACTTCCTTGCAGCTCTTTGCCATTGCCCTTACGGCAAACTTGAAAACTTCAGGTCCGTTCATGTGGACATAGTGCAATCTCTTGTCAACGGTTTCATGGGAGGCAGGCAGCGCTGAACCTCCGGCTGGAAGGGTGAGGTTGTGCCCGCCAGAACCATCAGCCCCAAGAACCGAGTGTACAATGCCATTTCTTTCAGTTTCACCAACAATGACCGCCCCAGCACCATCCCCAAAGAGGACGCATGTTGACCTGTCAGTCCAGTCAAGAATTCTTGTGAGCGATTCTGCTCCAATAACAAGGATTCTCTTGTGGATTCCAGACTTGATAAACGAATTTGCAAGGGTTAAAGCATAAACAAAACCGGTGCAACCTGCCGCAATATCAAACGCCGGCGGGCCAACGATGCCCAGTTTGGAAGCAACAATGCAAGCAGTTGATGGAAACAGCATGTCCGGTGTTGCCGTGGCAACGATAAACATGTCTATGTCTTTTGCTTCAAGGCCCGCATTTTCAAGGGCTCTCTGGGCAGCAATTAAAGAAATATCCGATGTTGCCTGTCCTTCGGCCACAACATGGCGGTTCTTTATTCCAGACCTGGACACTATCCATTCATCGGTAGTGTCAACTATCTTCTCCATGTCAAAATTTGTCAGTACCTTCTCGGGCAGGTAGGTCCCTATGCCCAAGATTCCGGTGTTTATCATTTCTCCACCTTTCGAAGTGCGGCCAGAAGCCTCCCTGAAACAGCGACTTCATCACCAACATAGGCTGTTGCATTGCACTTGAAAACACCCATCTTGACACTCTCAACCAAAATCTCAAGCCTCAAAAGATCACCAGGAACAACCTGTCTTTTGAACCTCAGGTTTTCGATGCCGGCAAAAAAGGCCAACGCACCCTCGTATTCGGGAAGGGAAAGCCCACAAACAGCGCCGACCTGGGCCAGGGCTTCAACAATCAATACGCCAGGCATTACGGGATAGCCAGGGAAATGCCCCTGAAAATGGGATTCGGTTCCAGTGACTGCTTTGATTCCTACAGCTTTTACGCCAGGCTCAAGCTCAAGTATCTTGTCTACAAAAAGGAACGGATACCGGTGCGGTAAAATTTTCTGGATTTCACTTTGATTAAGCTCCACTTTGCCTCCTGTTAGTAAACATAAGCAGAAGCGACGCCAAAAACGCTGCAAAAAGAAAATAGCTTGCGACGGCTGTTGTCTTGACAACTTTCTGCTTGTTTTGTCTGTCACGCCATGCGTCAATAACACTCTGCGTGAACAATCCGGGCACCCTGTGAACCTTAAGCAAATTTTTTAAGTCACTCATCATATTGTTACTGTCTTTGATTCACGTTTGCCCTGGCTGGTTACATTAAAAAATCCCCCACCCATAAGAGTGGGGGATTAAATTCAATTCTGAAACTATCTTTTTATGGGTTCTTGGGGCATTTCGGCGGTGTGTAGTCTATTATCACTTTTTTCTCGTTCCCATCATACTGGACGTTTGCACCAAGGGTCTCGCTTATGAAGCGGAACGGAACAAGGGTTCTGCCAGCTTTAGATATATAAGGAACAACTGTTTTATCTTTATCATCTATTGCTATTGGAGTCCCATTTACAACAGCTGTTGGTTTTTTTATCCAAAGTTCAATCTTGTTCAGGCAGTTGCTAACAGTGACTTTTCTCTGGTTTTGATCCCAGGCTATCTCGCAACCAAGTGCTTCACTAACTGCCCTTATCGGTATAAATGTCCTACCAGAGCTTATTTCTGGTGGCTGTTCGAGTGTTATCTGTTGGTTGTTTACCATCATATAACCCTTGCCAATCCAGAGTTCTATATGAACATTCGTGTCTTTTAGCGTTGCCCAGATACTTCCGGAGAGCGTGTCGCCTGTTGGGGTTATGATCGTATATTCAATCTGGTTCTTTCCACCCGGCTTGAGGGTTATTGAAACATGGATGCAGCCATTGCCATCTGCAACGTACTGGGTTCCTGCTATAATGACCAGCGTTTGCGGCTGGAAGCCACACCAGTCAAATTCCCAAGGATTCTGCTCTATTACCCATGGATTGTCAAACGAACCGTCGCCTGGTACAGGCGCCCCACCAGCTGGCGGAAGTGGTTGCGGGAAGGTCGGTGGATGGACGGCCTTCGGTTGGCAGAAGGTCTCGTTCGATGCTTCCGATATATTGCCAAACTGGTCAATCGTCCTGACGATGTAATAATATGTCTTGCCGTTTGTCAGACCAACATCAGTGTACTGCGTTAGTGAAACCGGGAAATCGTGTATTGGTGACTTGTTTTTTTGTGCCTGACCTGATTCGTCAGCCCTGTAAACATAATAGGAGATGACTTTTCCTGGCGGCGCAAAAGCGGCCGTCCACTGGAGCTTTATGGCCCTGTCGCCAGGTACACAGTTAAGGTTGTATGGTTTTGAGGGTGGTTCTTTTGATCCACCGATAAAACACGGTGAACCATTACTCTGGTACATCCATTTTATGGTTATTTCATAATGGGTGGGATCAACCGGGTCCTGCCAGATGCCTTCTATCTTTATTTTGGCATAATTTTGCTCGTTGATGGTCTTGAAAGCATAAGTTGCACCGACTTCGATGTTCTGGCAATTTTCTTTCACACTTGAAACGGCTGGATAACCCTCTGCAGGAACACACTCTGCATCGGCAAAATCAACAGCGTTTCTTATATATCTGCCACACATCCTGGGAGCGCCAAAGCCACAGTCCACAACGAGATCGGCAAGTGTCGGATCAATGGTTTTGTTGCCAAGCGAGAAATCAAAACCGTCACCAATCTTGCAATCAAGTTTCACAACGCCCGATCCGATGTTGGCCGGCAAATCACCGGATGTTGCAAGGCCAATGCCTGAGTTGGTGTCGGAGTAATTGCAGTAATAAAGGTAGAAAACAAGGCCATTCTTCAGGACACCAGGAGAGGCAACCCTCTGCGCATCAAAATCGCCTATCTTGCCAACATCAAGGGAAACACCCTTCTTTTCAAAGCTTATTCCGTTGACTGAAGTCGCGATTCCAATCTGGCTGGTTTTCTCGTCCCTCATCGAGGTGTCGTACCACATGTAGTAATAGACACCGTCAAAAACCACGCTTGGCGCCCTGACCGTGAAGTTGTCAAAATCAGTTATCTTGTCGCCAAGGTCAAGGACTGCTCCACCGGTTTTTTCACCAATGTTTTTGGTCCAGGTCGAACCATCATACGACGTGGCATAGCCGATCCTCCACCTTGAATCGATTTTGGACTGGCCCTCATACCACATCTTGAAGATGTTGTTGACCTTTACAACCGAGCACTTTCCAACCTGAAAACCATCAAAAGCCAGCTCGTTCGTGGGCATGAGTATCTGGCCCTTCTTGTTCCAGTAGTTTCCAGTATTGCTCTCGGCAAGACCAAGGGTCATTTTGCCCTTGGTGTCAACGGCAACATAATACATCCTGAGTTTGCCGCTGTCATTGATGACCCATGGGGACTGAACGGAGAACCCGTCATACTCATTGCTGGCGCCAGTTCCGAGAACTGCTCCCGGGGCTTCAATTCCACCAGCAGTACCATCCACTCTGGTCCATTTTTTACCATCAGGAGAGATTGCGTAGCCTATTCTCCCCTGCCTGCCAGAGCCACCCATCCAGTTGATCCAGCCTGTATACCACATGTGGTATCTGCCTTCCCAGTAGATGACGCATGGATCAGTTACGGCCGAGGAGTCAAAATATTTTGATTCGCCAGGCTTTGCCTTCCTGGCAAGAAGGACTGGATTGTCCTTATATTTTGCGAAAGACGGTATGGTTATGCTGTCTGACGTGGCCGAAAAAACGACCGGAGCAGCAAGCACAAAAACAAGAAGCGCACAAAGCGTTCTTTTCATGGCTTTCTCCTTTCAAAAAAGGTACGCGCTGAACACCGTTTTGGTTCATCCCCAAATTGATGTCGCTTTATCACATGAAATCTACATTAAAGTATAATACTGATTGCAAACTAGCACAAATATATTTTTATGTCAAGCATTAATGACATTTGGTGACTTTTGGTCAAGATAGTCCTCCAACATTAGCTTTGTTTGATCTATAACCATCTGCTTGAGTTGTTCCGGCTTGGCTACAACACACTCGTTCCCATAGCCCATCACCCAGCGCAAGATCTCGTGATTGATCGCGACTCTTGCTTTAAAAATAATGCTTCCATCATCGTTTTTAGTTATTTTCTGTGTGCTGTGCCATACAAGCTCCGACACAAAAGGCGCAACGCTTTTTTTGAACAGGATTTCAACGTCTTCGACAGGCCCTGTAATCATGATTTCAAAAGCGTTTGAAAGGTGGCTGTTCAGATCTATGGGTTTTCTGACGAACCTTTCTCTGGTGAGGGTTATATCTTTCATCCTGTTGACTCTGTACATGATGAGGGTATCGCTGTCCTCTGGCATTGCAATCATATAGTAGGCATGCCTCTTGAAAAAAAGCTCATAGGGTTTGACCTTCCTGAGTTTCTCATCAGGCTTGTTGGGACGTTCATATTTGAAATTGATCACAACCATTGAATCTATGGCGACTCTTATTTTCTGGATTTTCTTTATCTCGTTGAGGTAGACAACCTTGAATTCATCGACCGGTTTTTCTTTACTGCCAGTCTGAGGATTTTCGTTTGTGATCTTTTCAATGATTTCCTGGGCTATCCTTGAGAGACAAGGGTCCTTTGAATCAATTATCCTCCCAAGCCCTGTTGTAATCACAAATTTGTCAAACTTGCTCAGCCCGAAACTGCCTAAATCAGGCGCAGTCTCAAGCCAGTAGCCATTCATGTCGGAGCGGATGTTGAAACCTTCATCTCTGAGTTTGTCTATATCTCTTATGATCTGGCGCCTTGAAATCTCAAGTTTGTTCGATATTTCAGCACTCGCAAGTTTTCTGCCACCTGCCTGCAACAGCATCTCAAGTAGTTGCAGAATTCTTGTAAGTGCCAGCATTTATTTCTATTCTAGCCTGAATGTTGCGATAATATCTTCAACAATTTCTTTGGTTTTGCCATCATCAACATTGAAAGTGCCCATTACAACATAGGCGTCCTTGCCACTTGGCACAACAAGCGTTATCATCCCGATCTCCTTGTCCATCCTCTTGGTCTTGCCAAGAAAAAGTGAACAGTCCTTGTCCAAAAATTTTACCTTTTCTCTACTTATGATTTCGATTTTGCTGTCAGTCGTTTTGATGATTTCATCCAGTGCTTTTTCCGGGTCCCCTTCGGGAATATCTTTCCCCGAAAGTTTCAACACCTGGACCGAGGCCATCGGATCAAGCGAATCCAGGCCGGTAACAACACCAGAATCTTGCATTCTCATATAGAGCCATTTGTCTGGGAAAGCTATGGAAAAACCGTCAAATGCCTTTTGTGAGCCATCTGAAGTGCCATATGTGCCTATTCCATCAGGAAACAGACCTTCAAGCGAACCATCTTGCGAACCAGATTCCTTTAGAAGGTCCTTCGTAGTCGGCTGTTTTGTCTTCTCAAAAGGCCACGCACCAATGAAAAAAGCTGTTGCAAAATATGAAGCAATTCCAACTACAATGGCAAGAATTATTGCAGTGGATAATTTAACACCATTTTGTTTCATCAATCATTCCTTTCGCTGTTGCAACTAGCAGAAAACTACTATCCGCCAAGCTTGTAAAGACAGATGAGCCTGTGGGCTTTGTCCATGGTCACCTGGATTGAGTTTGTCCTTGAGTCAACCCCAACAATATTGCCATCCAAAGCCCAACCTGCAAAAGAGTATTTGCCGTCATCAAGCTCTAGCGGCGCTGGGCCAACTGTTACAACAGTTCCTGCCTTGTAGAGACCGTCTTTGTCTGGCGGAGGATTTATGCCCAGCCTGAGATCTATGCGCCTGCCATCGGCATCAGCAAAGAAGAAAAGCTCATATCTGTCATTGGCTGGTTGGTAATTGGCCAGAACGTTGTATGACTTGTCAACGTTTATCGTCAGGATTTCCTTTCCAGGAATCGAATTCTCACCAATTATCCAACCAACAAATTTATATTTAAGTTCCTCGATGACAATCTCTTTTGGTGCCGGACCGATTGATACCTGTGTTCCAGCCATATACGCGCTGGAGTTGCCTGGGCAATCGCCTTCCGGTTTTATGGGTATTCTTCCACTGTAGGCAACAGATTTCCAGTTGATTGCAAAATCTGCGGTGACCGTGAAACAGTCCACCGGCACGGTGTCGTAAACAGCATATATCTTTGGCCTGACATACTTGTCGGGGTTTGCCTGGCAACCATCAACATTGGCAAACAAAACTGCAATGCCCTTTTCAGCGTCCTCAATTGGAGTTCTCAGCGCATAAATCGGGCCAACCCATGTCCACCTTCTGAAACGGTAAAGCTTGTTGGTTTTGACAAGCAGGGGGGCTTCAACAACCCTCAATGACGAGGTTGACGGGCCGTCCCTCGCAGGCCACCACGTTCCAGCGTGCCCACCGAGAGATTTGCCAATTGGCTGCATGAATTCATCAACTGCCTCACCATCAACCCTGACTTCAACAGGCTGGAATTCAAGGTGAATGATATTTCTTCCCTGATCATCTTTTTCATAAGAGTCAGAGAAGGCTGATACTTTTATGTAGGCCTTGAGATAATTTTGATCGTCTTTTTCAACAACCGTGTAGTATGTTTTTGACTTCAGGAGCTTCTCAAACTGTCCAAAGGAAGTTGGCCTGGCCATAAAATAGAGCGGCTGGAATTTTGTCATGCCAAGTTCATATACCATTGGGGCCGATATCACCCAGACCTCATCACCATCAGCATCAACAATTGTTTTTACTTTGATAATTGAGGTCTGGCCACAATGGCCAACAAGGAGCGGCAAGGGTTTTGTTTTGACAAAATCAGACTTCCAGGTCTCGACAAGCTGTGGCGAACCTTCGGCATCAGATACCCATGTCTGGAGCTCCCAGGAGTACTCGGCACCCGGTTTCAATTCCCCGACAATCATTGATTCTTGTATGGGATTTATTTTATCAAACGTCTTCTGGCCATCTGAGCCTTTGAGGACAATCTTGTAATAAGTTGGAAAAGCCTTCTTCCACCAGTTTTCCCCGTATTCCTGGATTTTTCTCTTTGCCAGGTCCTTCATTTGCGGCGTCGCCGACCAGAAGAGTTTGAGTCTAGTCGATTCGGCAATATTCTGCTTTCCTCTGGCGCCAAGCCTGCCTGGTTCGTACACCGCCTCAATCCTGAAAGGCCTGTCTATTTTCTCCACGAAGAAGGTTGAATCGGCGTCTTCCAGCAGCGGATTGTTTGTGAAAGTAAAATATGCGAATCTCCCCTGTGATATTTCATCAAACTTGATGGGGGAGACATCAATGAATTTTTCGGTGACCTCCACCTTCCCATCCACAAGTGCGGCATCCGGAAAATGGACCCTGAATTTTGAAAGTTCCCAGTAGGTCCCCTCTGCGAGTACCCTGTCCCTGACAGCGGGCTTTATGAGCAGTTTCTGGTTGGGATACGCCGGATCTGTTTGCGGCATCCACCTGTACAACTTTCCCAGTGACATGAAACCTTGAATGAGATGGTTTTTGCCAGACTGTTCAAACATGCTTGAGATGCCATTGTTTGATGTTGCAAGCGGCAGCGCCGAAAGACCGGCTATCTCCGGAGGATCAACCGAATAGTCAAACCTGAATTCATTTTTATACCTCAGACTGGCCCTGACCGTCATGTCCATGACGCCGTCAAAACCCATTGAAGAGCTCGTCTGGTCAAAAATAACGTCGTGAAAAATGGATTTTATTGCGCATGCCGGATCTGAAGAAGGCTTCTGGATATACTCCCCGCCAACTTCTTCGAAAACTGTTCCGACAGGCCTGAACCTGAAATCAAGAAAATTGTCCTGTGCAACAATTACAGGAACAACGGTATACGGCTGGCAGGTATTGAATTTCACGTTCTCCCTTGCAAAACCATTCTCCGGGAAATAGCCCTGGGAAAGCTGGTCGAGAAAAACACCGCTGGCAAGACCTTTTTTGTCACTGGTCAGCTCGCCAACTGATAAGGGCGGGTCTGGGGATGCAAACACCTTTACATCATAGTAACTGCGCTCAGCGGCCGGCATTGTCCAGTTGACCTTTTTGTTTGAAAGGGTCGCTTCGATCCTCTCCTTTACGCTTTTTGGATCGTCAGACGACACCGTGAGGGCATTGTAGAGCTTGCCCGTATTGACCGGCTGGCCATTCTGGTAATAGGTGTAGCTTTCACCAAGCTGGACAAGCTTGAGGTTGGGGGCATGGAAAGAAATATAGTCTGCAAAATCTTTTACGTTGATGAGTCTTTTCAGGTTTGTTCCATTGAGTCTGGTATCGGTAGCAACCGGCACAAGGGCAACCTTGAATCTTGGAAAAGAAGAGAACTGGGGGAATTCTTCATTTGCAAAAGCAGGGTGGTCAAGTCTCCCGATTGAGCAGTAGGCATCAAGTTCAAAATGGAGTCTTGTTGGGACAGAGACAAAACTAAGAACCTGAGGGTTTATGGGAAACGAAAACCCCACAAGAATAATGCAGGAAAGACATATCCCCAAAAACTTTGTCCTGATCATGCCCAAATAATACCATTGAGTGACAATTCCCTCAAGACCACAAAAAACAAAAAAAGGCCCTTTGTGGGCCTTTATGATGTTTCCTTGACGCAATTGGTAGCGCCAAGGAGAATCGAACTCCTATCTAGGGATTGAGAGCCCCTTGTACTGACCATTATACTATGGCGCCGTTCTCCTCTTTTTTTGGCTGCCAGACTAGGGCTCGAACCTAGAGTCTCCTGATCCAGAGTCAGGCGTGTTACCAATTACACCATCCGGCAGCGCGTATGTTTATATAATACAAGTCGGTTTTTAGGTCAAGTAATATTTGTTGAGCCAAGTTTAATCCTTCCATAAAAGTGGCTCCCAGGCCTGGGCACTGTAGGGTTTCCAGAGAGGATCAGAGAGCTTTTCTCCCCTTGAAGCCTGGGAGGTGAAAGCATCAAAGAGTTCTTTTCCGAGCCCAATAAGCTTCTCGTCTTTCAGTGTCCCTATAAAAGCCTGGAACTTTGAGAGTCCATCTTTTACCTGCCCAAGCGCCTCCTGAACAAGCAGAAGGTTAAGGGAATAATAGAAGGCTTCGTTTTCGTATTGCGCTTCCCCGTCGAGTTTCGCCGTAAAGGCTTTTATTCCAGCATCGTAGCGGTCCTTGAACCTTGGATTGTCAAGTATAAACTTGCCATTATTGTAATTACAAACTCTCTGTGTGTAAGGCTGGCTCCCAAAGATTTTGGCCAGCCTGGACCAGCGCGTGTCTAGCGCTATGATGTCAAAATTGCCGTCAAAGTCCACATCCTCAAAATCTCTTATGGCATAACCAGGGCCAAGCTCGTTCGGGATTTCACTGAAGGAGCTGTCAAGGACTTTGACAAATGTGTCTTCAAGCCTGTCTCCTCCAAGTTTTATCATGATCGCATAACCTTTTTCATCACCGGAAAGATTAGCTCCCCACTGGCGTTCTGGCGCCAGCTGGACACTCTCGGCCCTGAAAGGTTTTGTTTGTTTCACTATTTTTAAATCTCTACCAGAGTCATCTGCAACGATTGCCATATACTGGGCGATGCCCGATTCGGGACTTTTTGCCAGGACAAAGACGTTCTCACCCGCCATGTTTCTCTTTTCTGCAACATTGAAGCCAGCCGGGATAAATTTTGCAATGCGTTCCTCAAAGGTTTTCCCAGCATCGTCATTTTGGGTAGTCCCACAAGAAAGAACGGGCAGGGCAAACAGCAAAACAACGCACGAGGAAAAAGCTTTTTTCATGCTAGACATGATAATCCTTCTATCACAATATTTCAAAGTTACTTTACCTTCTCCCACAAAACGGGTGGGTATTCAACCTGCTCTTCGCCCCACACTTCGGTGAGCTTTTTGCTGGTTTTCAGAGCTTCCTGCATTTTGATCGCCATTTCGGACGCCTGATCAAAATTGCGCTTGCTTTGCAAAGTTTTCATGAAATCAGCAACGTTCTGGCCATTGGTGCCAATCGACATTCCGGTTTCAAAGCAAAACCACGCGTCAATCGCAGAGTAGTACGAGTAATAATCGGTCAGTTCTTCTTTGGACAATAAAGCTTTTTTTGCATCTACGAGGAGCTCCAGGCCGTTCTTCTCATAATCATCACTGACAGCCTTTCCCTGCATGCTGCTTAGCATGGGCCAGATCTCCCTGAAGGAGTCTCCTGAATACTCCATCAGCCTGTCTTTGTAGGCAATCCCAAATGGCGATCCAAAGTGCTCGCTTATGGCGTAAATGTAAGCTTTTTCACCAACAACCTTTGCACCTCTTGCCACTTCACCCTTTTCAAATTCAAAAGGAACCTGGACAGGTTTACCATCTTCAACCCTGAAAACAACCGAGCGCGGGTGCTCAAAATCGCCAACTTCATTGACTCCGACAGGGTAAATTGGGAATGGCGCCAGACCCTCATAACCCCAGAGGTCTGCCCCTTCCATAAACCCAAAAGTTGTAAGGCCAGAAATACTGGTTTTGTAGAGGCCGGAAGTGGAATCATCGGCAAAAGAGGTAAAAAAGAGAACCTTTTCCTGCTGGTCATCATTTTCTTGCCCACTTGCAATCGCAAAAAGTGAGTTATCATTAGCCATTCTAACGGCTTCCACCAAATACTTTTCACCAACAGAGGACTTGAAAGCTTCCATTCTTTTTGGACCAGGCTGGAGGAAGAGCCTCGCTTCCTCTCTTCCTGGGTATATCGGCTGATAGTCGTCTTCCGATGTTATTTTTTTGATGAATTCCCTGTCCTTGCCCAAAGGGTTGTTTTTCAAATTTGGGTCACTTTCAATCCTGGATTCAATCTTTCTGATTGCTTCATCCCCAAAACCATAGGCAAGACCATAAAGATAGACCTTTCTCAGGTTCTCAAAGTCAAGCTCCCCATTTGGAACGGCCAGTATCTCATCGGCCTTTTTCTGGCCGTAGCCCTGGAAATCCTCACAAGCATCAACCCAGATACCGCCCTTTTTCTTCATCACCCTGCCAATTGCCGGAACGTAGAATGGTTCCTCGGGGGATGTTCTGATTTTATCGGAAGGTTCACGCTCAACGGCAACCAGGACTTCCTCGTCTCCAATTTTTGCAGGGCCAGTAACAGTTTGCAAAACCTTGGGCCACATTGGCAGGGAAACCACTTTGTCTTTCCTGATAATGTAGACTGGCGACCATGTTGCCGGATAATCACCATCAGTCCAGTGGACAGGAACATATACCCCACCATCAAGCTCCTGCACAGGTTTTCCATCTTCCGGGAAAAGATTGGCTTCAACTCCGGTCTCCTGGTTTCTGGAAACACCACTGTCATCAATTATATGAAGGTGTGAAGGCAAAGAATCATAAACATCAAGCACCGAATTCCCATCAATTCTGAATGCCATGAATCTCTCACTCTTTCCTCCGTCATTGTCGTTCTTCACAGCTTCAGCAAAAAGGTATTTCTGGCCAATATCGACCACAACTGGGGAAGAAAAACTCCATCCTTCAGGCAAAAAAGCCCCTGCAAGGGATATTTCCTGGCTGGTTGCCTTCCTGTAAATATTTGGAGACTGGTCATTCTTGTTCTGGGGTGTACCACAGGAGCACAAGAACAAAGTGGCTGAAATGACAATCAAGAACAGTTTTTTCAAGTTCCCTCCTTCAAACGCTTTTCATTGTAGTTTATCAGTCAAGCAAAAATAGTTTCAATATCCATAGGCAAAAGGTGTCAAAAAATTCAAAAGGCCGGCATCGAAATGCCGGCCTTTTTTGATGTTGGGTTTTTTATCTGGCTTGTGGTGGGGTGTAGTTGATAAAACCAGCCCACTGGAGGAATGTCGGATTGTTTGGAGGGTTCGGTGTCTTCAAAGGCATTACCTTCTTCTCTTCCTTCTTGACCATCCAGGAGAATACCACCGGGACTTCATGGGTCACGACACCAAACGGGCAACCGAGGCAATCCAGGCACCTGATGCAGTGCCACTGTGATGTTGGATCATAGATTGCAATGTCCATCGGGCAGTGCTTGAGGCACCAGTTGCAGGATTTGCCCCTGCAATTTGCCTGGTCCACTTTTATTCTGGTTGCAGAGAACCAGTTGAAGATGGTGAAAAAAGTGCCAAGCGGACAAACTGCCTTGCAGAAGAACCTCTTCGAATTGACCATCGCAAAGATGATTCCGGAGGTCATTACCCACTTTATGAAATACATTACCCTGGCCTCGCCAAAGATGCCCTGGTAGGTCGAAACGCCGATAAAAGCTGTCGAAGTGAGTCCAAAGAGCGGGAAGGCGCCCTGCGGCACCAATTGTAGATACATCTGCGGGAAGCCAGCGGTTATTGTCCCGATGGGGCATATCTTGCACCACCAGACCTCGCCCTCAAGGAGCTTGATACCGGCATCCGTGGCAACAAACCTGGTTATGTACGGGAAGATGATAAACGGAACGATGAAGAAGAACCATCTCATGAATGTTGCCAGATTGTTTGGGATGGAGAATTTTTTGACGTTCATGAAGCAAAGGAGCGTTATCGGGATCACGATTCCAAGAACAAGGAAAACCGTGAGTGGCTCTGATTTCATAAAGCCTGTGAGATAGAATGCAATGAAAAGACCTGCAAACGGAACGATGAAAAGCAGCCACCAGAAGAAGTTTGACCACTTGTTCTTCTTTTCCACAAGGAAGAACGGAACGGAAACAAGCAATGCAATAGACAGATAAGTAAGGAGCCAGCCGATAAAAGCATTGATGTTGCCTGAGGAGAGGAGATAGCCAAGGCCATATCCTTCACCAACCTGGGCCCTGATGAGGCCAAGGAACGGGGTGAACCAGGCCAGGAACATTGTCGTGGCAAAGATTACCCCACCAACAATGTAATTGCCATACCTTTTTGCCTTATACAGCATTTCCTGGACAAAACCCATCGGGCAGGTCCATCCGCATGTCATCCTTCCAATAAGAACGCCGATAAGGGCAAGGAAGCCGACTGCAAAGAAACTGAAACCGCCAGAGGCGGTGTAGTGCTGGAGTGTCCCAAGCGGGCAGGCAGCAATCGCTGTTGGGCAGGACCAGCAAACATACCACGGGGCCGGTATCTGTTTTACAATTGGTGCAAGGATAAAAAGCGGTCCTGCTGCGAGGGCCAGGAAAGCCCACTGCGTCCAGATCCTGACCTGGATGCGGAACTCACCGGGTGGAAGTTTTTTCTGAAGTTTTTTGACCAGCTCGCTCATGCCGCCCTCCTTGTCACATAAGATACTGCAGCGTAAATAATCATTATGCCAATGAAGATGATGCCGATCTGGAGAAGTCTTGTAAGATCAGAATCACCGAGCCCGACGCAAGCAATACAAAGTTTGTCGGCTGTGTTATAGATGGTCACGTTCTCTTTTTTCTGGACCAGCTCAGGTGGATTGTAGATTCCGCCAATGTGGAAAACTGACGATTTTATCTTGCCGTCTTTTTTCTCGCCAGTGGCTGTTATTGTAATCCCATCCTTGAGCAGTTCAGATTTTTCAGTGTAAAGCACCTGTATTCTTTTTTCAATTTCCTTGCCATTCTCAGTTTTTCTGTCGATATAAAAAAGTTTTAATTTTTCAGGATTAAATGATACTTCCCAAACTGAAGTTTTGCCTTTGTCATCAACATTAAGGGTCAGCTTTCCATTTTGGGCATCAAGACCGGAGACGGTGCCTGTGGTTGTTGTCCTGCTCTGGAGTACCGGCTCAATTTTGTGCATTTCTGTGCCCCATATGCCCCAATAAATCATAAATATGCATACGAGGGCCAACGGGATATAAATCCATTTTCTCATGTCTGACAATACACCCCTTTCGCCTGTTATGATTGGAATTATATTTGCCGGTTTGAAAAGCTTCAAGTGTTTTGTACTTTTTTAGAGTTGGGGGAAGCAGCAAATTGACCGAAAATAAAAAAGGGCCTCTTATCGAGGCCCCTTTTTTAAACCACTAGCTCAATTTTTACTGATTAATTCTCAAAATTGATTGTTACTGTCTTTGTCTTTGAATCATAGGCAATCTTTGCACCAAAATTGGTTGAGACAAATGAGAGGCCAACACAAGTGTTGCCTTTGACCAGTTCCGGTGGCGGGTCGATTGCCACTTCCTTTCCGTCAACAAGGGCGACCTTCTTGCCAATCCAGAGCTTTATGGTCCTTGCGCCAGTTGGTAACGAGTTGGTATAGAGAACAGCTTTTTCTTCTGCAATCCAGTCCACCTTCGACCCAAGAGCGGTGCCAACGAAACGTAGCGGGACCATCGTTCTTCCACTCTTTATGTATGGCGCAATCGCAAGTTTTTCCTGCTTGCCATCAACGGTGGCAATCACATTCCCGATCTGGAGCTTTACAACATGCTCGGTCATTTTGCGCACAACCTCAACGTCAACGGCCGTGTCGGTGGTTGGAAGGATGTACGAGCTCATTGTGCGGCTGATCGGATTGAATTTAAGGTTTGTTTTGGCTGATTTCACAACATCAAATGTGACCTGGAAAACATCTGCCTTGGCTTCTTTGGCCTTGCTTGGTGAAAATCCCATATAGGCGCCCACTTCTCCTTTGGTTGTCAAATCAAAGAACGGGGCGTACTCGGGTCCCTCAAGCAGAGATTTTGTCTCAACAGGCCTTAAAATTGCTGGATCATAAATGATTTTTCCGGCAAAGGATTTCATGAACTTCTGGTTCTCATAACCAACTGTTACAACCAACTGGTTCTTTTTGCTTGTATCAAATCTCATATAGGACTTCATTATGTCTTCCGGTTTCACAACAATGCAGATACCGGTGGCAGAAACCCTTGCTTCAGAACTGCTCTGCGACATTGCTGTAACAAGATATTCGTAAGTTGCAGGTTCGGCAGAAGGATCGGCCTTAAGATCAAGTGTTCTTTCATCGGTGGCCTTCATCGTCGAGGAAGGCATAAAGTTTCTTGCAAGCTTGCACCTGCATGGGAAACCGGAATTTGAAAGATAGTATACATTGCTGTCGCCTTCGATACTTCCAAGGCGAATCTTGACCGATTTGGATTCTGTGGGTGATATGAAAACTATTGATGGATCGAGCCTTAAAGAAAGTGATCCCTGTTTTGGCCTGACGCAAATAACACGGCCGGATTTTGTGCCTACAAATATTGACCCGCTACTGTATGAAGGCGGTGTGGTAATATTGTCTTTGAGATCAACGTCTGCAATAACGGTCCCATCAAAAGCAAAGAAGGCCTGGATGTGCCCATTTTCGGTGACTGCAACGAGGTTCTGGTTTATGCCTATAACTGCCTGCTTGATAGGGCCAGCAGCTTTTTGATCCCAAATGGCATTCCCGTCACCAAGCCTGATACAAAAAACTTGTCCATCTTCAGTGCCAATGCCAACATAGGTTGCATTATAATAGCGGCATGGTGCGGCAACTATCGGATGTTTTGTGTCATAAGACCAGAATTTTTTTCTGTCTGAAAGGGCATAAGCACTGACTTGTCCACTCTTTGAACAAACGATGATCGATTCACCTACTGGCAATGGGCCAACAGCAGTTGGTGAATCAAGCTTCATTTGCCAGTCGAAATCTTTGGTGGATGGATTGTATGCGACCATGTTGCCATCTGATGAATTCATGATCATCTGGGCATAGGAAGACACACTGTAACCAACAGGCTGAACTGCCATTGGCAACTGGACATTTACATTCATATTAAATTCATTTGAAACAAGTCCTGAAGCTGAAGTGAGCTGCACGAGCTTGCCTTCGGTGGTTGGAAAATAGAAATATCCATTATATGGAAGAGGAGGAGACTTAACCTCACCTTTTGCCTGATATTCCCAGAAAGTGCCACCAGTATAGAGATCAAGCCCAAGGACTTTTCCACCCTTAAGCGGAACAAGGAGAACCTCATCCGAGAGGGCCATGTCTGTTGTGAGAGGCAGGCCAATATCCCTTCTCCAGACAGGTTTGCCATCAAGGGTACTGAAAGCACCTATCCTTCCCTTTTCAGTTGCCGCAACGGCTATGTCTTTGCCAATGATAATTGTACCTTTGACAGGGTCTATGTTCTGGGCAATGTAGATATTCGTATCAATGATACCATCCCATGCCTGGGTGAGCGGGGTGGAAATCTTTTCGGAGAAGAAAGCGGTACCGGTTCTCTGGTGGTCTTTCTGGAAACAGAACCAGTCTGTCGCTTCATTGTTACCGGCTTCAACCAACACCATTGGGGACAGCGCAATAAGTGCAACGACTACAAAAGCAAGAATTTTTTTCATCCCACCCTACCTGTTCTCGGTCCACGCGGCCGAATTGTATTTATTTTTTTCAAGATCATCGACTTTGGCGAAGAAATCACCATCAAGGGTGACCTCTTCAAACCCAACACTAAATGAATCAGAGAAACCGTTTAAAATATTTTTCTTCAATTGCTCGAAACCAACCCTAAAACCCAGTTGCTCATTGACGCTTGTGATTTTTGTTTTTGCAGCTTCAGCAAGCCTTGATGACTGGTTTTCATCTTTGCTTACAACATCAAACAACTTTTTTATATCCACGTCAAGCAGTATCGAACCATGTTGAAGAAGGCCCTCTTTTGCCCTCATTTGCGCGGATCCAACAAGTTTTTTACCACCAGATTCGATGTCATTGAATGTTGGAGCGGCAAAACAGGACGGTGTAGAAAGCTCCCTGTCATCGCTCTTCTTAAGGGCAGCATCCACACCAAGGGAATTTAGTCCGGAGACTATCCCTTCGCACAAGAGGTAATACGAACCAAGAACATTCATGTTCAAAATCTCATGGGGTGGCGTGATGACGATTGAATAGGTCAGTTCCTTGTCGTGAAGGACTGCCCTTCCACCAGTCGACCTCCTCACGACATCAAAACCATTCTCTTTTACTTTCCCAAGATTAACTTCGGAATATTTTTGGAAGCACCCCAAGGAGAGGCATGCCGGCTTCCAGGTGTATGTCCTGAGTGTTACTGACGAAGGCGGTGCAGTTTTCAGCATCGCCTCGTCATAAGCCATGTTCCTGGCACCCCTCATTGGGGCCGTATTATAGTATCTCCAAGTCATTTTTTGGCGTCTGAAAACAGTTTTTGCAACTCTTCTGCCTCCAAAGTTTCCTTTTCAATAAGTACCTCGACGAGCTCGTCCATGATTCCTCTGTTTTCCTGAACAGTTTTTATGGCCGTTTCAAGACCATCGGATATGATTCTCCTTATTTCCTGGTCAATCATTCTGCCAGTTTCATCAGAGTAGTCTGGAGAAGCCGAGAAATCCCTGCCAAGGAAAACCATTTCGGCTGGATGTCCAAAAGCTATTGGCCCAAGAGAAGACATTCCATACTCGGTGACCATTTTCCTTGCTATGTCAGTGGCTTTTCTTATGTCATTGGAAGCGCCTGTCGATATTTCGTCGAACACCACCCTCTCGGCGGCAGTTCCACCAAGTATCCCGGCAATGTTCCTCTCAAGCTCGTCTTTTGAGCTCAGGTATTTATCTTCAACCGGAAGCGGAAGGGTATATCCAAGGGCCATCCCCCTCGAAACGATGGATATCCTGTGGACAATCTCCGGGCCAAGAACATGGGTCACAAGGGCATGGCCTGCTTCATGGTAGGCAACCTTTTTCTTTTCTTCAGTGCCAAGCACCCTTGTCCTCTTTTGTGGGCCAGCGATAACCCTGTCAATTGCCTCTTCAACGTCCTTGTTTTCAATCTCTTTCTTCCTTCGGCGAGTGGCTATAATGGCAGATTCGTTGAGCAAATTTTCAAGATCGGCGCCAGAAAAACCGGCTGTTCTTTTTGCAACAACGGCAAGATCCACATTCTGTGCCATTGGTTTATTTTTGGCATGATACTTGAGGATTGCTTCCCTCTCCATGAGTGTCGGCAAATCGATCATGACGCGCCTGTCGAACCTGCCAGGTCTTAAAAGTGCTGCATCGAGAATATCAGGTCTGTTGGTTGCGGCAATGATTATTATTCCAACGTGGGGGTCAAAACCATCCATCTCCACAAGGAGCTGGTTCAGGGTCTGCTCCCTCTCGTCATGGCCACCACCAAGACCAGCGCCCCTCTGTCTTCCAACTGCATCGATCTCGTCAATGAATATGAGTGCAGGTGCATATTTTTTTGCCTGCTCGAACAGGTCTCTCACCCTTGAGGCACCGACACCAACAAACATTTCAACAAATTCTGAGCCAGAAACCGAGAAGAAAGGCACCTTTGCCTCGCCAGCAACCGCCCTGCTGATGTACGTTTTTCCGCATCCTGGAGGGCCAACAAGCAAAACGCCTCTCGGCACTTTTGCACCCATTACAGCAAAACGTTTTGGGTCCTTTAGGAAATCTATTATTTCCTGCAATTCTTCTTTTACTTCAGGGATACCGGCCACGTCCTTGAATGTGATCCTCGGCTTGTCGTCCATAAACAGTTTTGCTTTCGATTTGCCAAAACTGAGTACCTGTGAACCGGAACCCTGCATGGAACGTGACATCATGAACCAGAAGAATATAATTATCAGGAATGGCCCAAGGTAATTCAGGAGTTCAAGAAGGAAGTTGCTTGAGGGTGGCTCAAATTCCAGAACCTTGACACCTTTTTCTATTGCCAGATGTGTTACTTCTTCGGCAAACTGCGGTGGTATGGTAACTTCGAACTTTATGCTTGGCTTACCAGGTTCCTTTGGAGATAACTCACCTTCGGTGTAAAAATTATTGACATCAATGGCAAGCGAGCTTATCTCGCCTGCCTGAAGGCTCTTATAGAATTCACTGTAAGTCAGCATTTGTTTTGGGGATGCATTAAAAGCTGAGAAAAAGAAATACAGCAAAACACCGACTGCAACAAGTATTATTATCGGTATATACGTCTTTATACTATCTTGGTTCTTGTTCATTACTCCTCACTAATTGTGTATATGTCTTTTAGACACCTAAAATGCTCATCGCAATCAAGCCCATAGCCAACAATAAATTTGTTTGGCACCACAAACCCCACATAATCAACCGAGACCTCGACCTGACGCCTTTCGGGTTTGTCCAAAAGCGACACGACTTTGACATCTTTCGGGCCTTTTTGTTTTATTTGTTCGACAAGTGCCTTGATCGTGTGTCCTGTATCAACAATGTCCTCTATTATCAAGACTCTCCTGCCGGACACATCAATTTTATCCATACATGAAACGGAGACTTTTCCGCTAGAAACTGTGGAAGAACCATAAGAACTGACTTTAACAAAATGCAATGGCGCATCAAAAGAAAAGTTTCTTGTCAGGTCGGATGTGAACATGAAAGAACCTGTCAGCACAGGTAGCAGAACGGGCGGATCCTCACCATAGTCCATGGCAATCTGACAGGCCAGTTCTGCGACCCTTTTCTGGATCGCAAGGCTGTCAATCAGCACGCCTTCCAGTTTCATGTTCATGGCCAGAGTATACTTTTGTGCATTATCAATCACAAGGGCAAAACCTTGACAATATTTTTTCCAACCTTTACGAATTTAGCTCTGCCAACAATCTTTGACTTGCCATTTTCTCCTTTTCCAAAAAAAATTAATGTCAGGTCAACTGCAGAAAATGACGGGGAACTATTGGCAAGGATTCTTATAACTCTGCGCTGAATTACAAAGTCTTGTTCAAATAATTTGTTGCAATCTAAAAAAGTACACCCTTCTTTTTCAAAAACACACTGTTTTATGGCATTTCTGGCAAGCAAATCAAGATAATCAGACTCTTCTTGCGCAATATCCGCAAACCTGGAAATGTTTGCGCCAGCCTGGACAAAAATCTTTTCAAGTTCCGGGATGACGTTTTTGCGTATCCTGTTCCTGGAATATCTTATATCCTCATTTGTTTCATCAGTGCAATAAGATTCACCCAGCAACAAGAGATAAGACAAAATGTTTCTTTTGGAGGCAAAAAGCAACGGTCTTACAATTTTTCCAGTTTTTGGGTGCATGGTGCCAGCACCAAAGAGTCCTGCGCCTCTGGCAATATTGTGCAACAGGGTTTCTGCCCTGTCTGTTGCGTTATGGGCAAGCGCAATCTTGTTGCACCCAAAATGTTCTGCGGCTTCATCAAGTGCGCGGTGGCGCAATATTCTTGCTTCCTCTTCAAGATTGCCTTTCAATTCTTTCGGCAGGCAAATTTCTTTGCATAAAAGAGGGGTTCCAAGCCTCTCACAGAGAGACGTGACATAATCCTCATCTCTCTTTGATGTGGGTCTGATATTATGATTGACATGACAACAAAACACTTCCATCTCGAGGATTTTTCTGAGCTTTTCCAATAAAAACAAAAGACAAACTGAATCGGGCCCCCCAGAACAACCCACAAGGATTTTATCTCCTTTTGCAAGGAGTTTTTTTGAAGCTGCAAAACCCAAAAAATTCTGTTCGAATGCCCTCGTTATCATAATATGAAAAAAGGGGCGGCAAAATCACCGCCCCTTTTGTTTTTTCTCTTATCAGTTCTGATATAGCTTTGCAAACTCTGCAAGATCGTTTATATCAATAATATCGTCGAAGTTGAGATCACATCTCCAGAAGAAGCCATCATCACCTCTCCTCAAGCCAAGTTTCCCGAGTATGATTGCAGCATCTTTCTCGTTGACCACACCATCCCTATTGAAATCAGCAACAGAATATGCCGTTTTATAGATGGAAATTTCACCTTTTCTATAGAAGGCCTTGGTGCTCTTTTCGCTGGTTGGATCGGATGGATCTTCAAGCCTAGTTATCGAGAGGTTCTGGAAATTGACATCAAAATAGTTTGCTTCCTCGGCAAGGAACCTGAGCTTGAGGAGGTAACCTTCTCCGCTGACTCCATCAAGGGCCCTCTGCATGTCAACATTCACGATATTTTTTTCTTCATCATACTCGATATTGGTCAGAAGGTTTGGCTCATCTCTTTGCATGAACTCACCAACTTCATGACCAAGATATTTTATTATTCCTTCTGAGCCTTTCAAATTGATCTGGAATTGTAATGTTTTTACATTGACAGCATATTTGATGTAGATTCCAACAGAGAATTCATCGCCAACACCCGGTTCAATCGGCAAGGCATAGGCAAATATCGTGGGCAGTGGTGGCACAGTGCTTTTTGAAACAACAAAAGATTCATTCAGGAGGTTAAAATCCTCTGCTATTGCTGTAAGCCCTTTTGATGGAACATACTTTTCTCCTGAAGCCGATACCTGTATAAACCACTCGCCTTCAGGAAGAACATAATTTCCTGCGCTATCTTTGCCATCCCAGACGAAGCTATGATTACCAATCTCCACATTTGAAGCCTCGTGGATCTTCACCCATCTTTCAGAGTTCAGATCAATGGCCCAGAAAATTAGCTCATCCTGAAAATTAAGATGAGTATCTATGCCATATCCGCTCAAAATTCGAGTGGTTCCATTTGTTAAAGTGTAATCGACTTTAATCTCATCCTGCTCACCATCACCATTTGGAGTAAATTCGGGAGGATTGATCTCTATTGCTCCAGCATGAGTGTTACTTCTTGGGTTCTGGTTGTAAATACACCAGCCAACATGCCACTTTTTGCCTGTTGCTTTGTCAGTTGCCCAGATAAACACATCATTGACATTACCTTGAATATTTTTTGGGAGTGTGATGTTGAATCCCACCCATGCTTCTCCAGGTTTTTTGCCAACCATTTTTGGAACAGTAAGGTTTTTTGTAGAGAATGATACATCAATTCTCTCAGGATACCTTGCATTGACTTCAAATGAGAACTCTATATTTTTACTGTCTTTATCATTATAGTTGTAAATTTTCATTCCTATCGGGTAGTCCCTGACATCGGCTGGAAGCTGGCTTCTCTTGTCAGGATTTATCCATTCTGCTGGCCAGTCTGCGACATGAATGGCATTGTTATTGTTTGCATCAATAAGACCGGATGGCGGCTGAAACATAAGATCGGTATTTATCGCATTGTAAACGTTTATTCTTCCTTGGCCCTGAACAGTCAGAGGAATATACCCCTGTCCATCAAAACGCTTGAGCGGGATTGCTGTATTCATTACAGCACGCTTTATTTCAAACGGATTCCAGTCTGGTCTTGCCTGACGCATAAGAGAGACGCAACCGGCCACAAATGGACCAGCAGCAGAGGTTCCGCCAAAATCAAACATATATGGATTTTTTGCGTCCCATGTCGGATTTGTGGTTTCTATTCCAACTCCAGGGGCTGAAACATCTGGTTTGAGCATCATTCTACGGGTCGGACCAGAGGAAGTAAAATCAGCGATATTGGCCTTTATCGAATTTCTAAGGCTAATAATTATTTTTTTCTGATTAGTGTCCTCTTGGCCAAGCTCCCACTCGTTGTCGCGGTGGAGTTCTTTTCTGAGCGCTTCACCCTGTATTCTTGACAGATGGAAGCTGGGAATGAGGTTTTTATCAAGCGGACCACCCTGGGAATCCGCATAAAGTGCACGAATTGGGCCTGGTTCATAATTATAGAGAACCATGACTTTTGCACCAGCTTTTGATACGCTCAAGTTTTTATCTTTGAACAAGGTTGGTGGACCAAATTTGTCCCCGTAAAGAGTTGGTGATGGGCCGCGCTGGATGAGAGCCGCTTTTCCTGTTAGATCAAGGCCTTTAAAATCCTCTGGTCTTCCCCATCCACAATCAACAAGTTCAAGAGGTGCGCCAATATTACTAAACACTTTTCCAGTGTCTCCCCATTCACCAGGGAACGATGTGCCCTGCATTTCTTGTGTTGGGGCATCTTCAATCTTCATGATAACGCCATCGGTATCATCGGTTGCACCAACACCAATAACATTGTCCGGTGTGGCAGTAGAACCAGATGGGATAGGAAGTTTTGGACCAGGGGAACCTTCATTGCCCTGGGAGGCAACGACAGCGCAACCTGCCAAAACGGTATTGTTCTCAAGCTCATCTATCCATGTAGAGCCACCTGGCGCTCCATAGGAATTGTTTGATACGTGTATTTTTTCGGTGACAAGGTACTCAAATGCCTTCAAAACGCCATCTGAATTAAGGCTATTGTTATCTTTTGAATCAGATATCTTGTAACCGGCAAGAAGGGCCTTTGGGGCCATTCCTTTTTCGTTACCAGGACCATCGCCCGCAATGATTCCGGAGCATGCTGTTCCATGGCTGGTTCCTGGGTTTTGGGCACCACCCGGCTGGATTTCCTGGCAATCGTCGTCGCCATCGCCAAAATCATGGCTGAAAACTACTTTTTTGCCCTGAGGTGACTTCTGGCTCCCGAAATCCTGGTGTGTGTAGTCAATTCCAGTATCAGTGACAGCGCAGATAATTCCTGTTCCATCAACTTTTCTGCCCTTCGGGTCCTTTACCTCATTCCAGACCCTTTCTGCACCAAGAAAAGTTTTTGACCTGATGCGGTCCAATTTCATCTTCGGTATGAAAGTAATGTATTTGACACCATGAATTCTTGCAACATCAAACACCTTGTTTACCGGAAGTCTCATGTATACGCCATTATAAGCGTACTGAAGTGGCGTCCCAACTTTGATGATGCCTTTTATATTTGAAAGTCTCGGCATCAAAACACTTTGCTGGAGCCTGACAGGAGTCATGGCAACACTTGTCATGACGTTTCCTGGCCTCATTATTTCACTTGATGTTGTCGGAAATGCTCCATGGTATGTGTATGTCTGTACAACAGGTTCAGCACTGAACTTGACAAGGACTTCAATGACCTTGTTTCCGTCATTTTTCATGGAGATAATCTCTGGATCAACATTGGACATAGCAAAGGCATCACCATGCAATGGAATGACAGTGAATGCCATGGCCAAAATAAAGACAACCGCTAAAATTTTCTTCATCAAAGCCTCCAACGCCATTTCAGGCTTGTATTAAGTCTTGCATACATTCTAGTTTGACACAGTCAATTCGTCAATTGAAATTTGATGTTGATACAAGAAACTATTTGTGATGTTTTGGAAAAGTCAAATAATAGCAATCGCCCTTTGCATAAAATGCAAAGGGCGATTATCAGTTAAGAGATAATTAAAAATTCGGCTAAGACAAATCCTCTTTTATGTCATCCAGGCTTTGTATGTTTTTCTGTGCTATCTTGCTGATCTTTTCATACCTCTTATTGTAATTCTGGATCGATTCCCATATTTCGTTGGCAACAGGCTCCCAGGCTTTTGCTCTCCTGTCGAGTTCATCGGCAACTTTTTCATCCATGAGATGGATGGAACCAGCCTCGGAGGCATTGGCGGAAACTTCCCTTACAACTTCCCTCAGGGCCCACGGTCTGTCCACAATCCAGCATGGCCTCATGGGATTGGACTCATAGGCAGGATTCTGCCTTGCCCTCATCGCATTGAACAACTTCGACTCTTCCAGCACCTTCAACAATGATTTCTCTCTTACGCTATCTTCAGGTCTGTTGAAATGCACGAAGGCACAAGGTTCAACATGGCAATCGGCCGTTATATGTACGTACCTTCTTCCTCCGGCCAGACAGCCATCGGTGACTGGGCCATCGTTCCAGAAATCCGCAAACACAATCGGTTTCTCGTTCCTGATTTTTGTTGTCCTCTGCCACATGTATCTGCGCTGTTCCGGTGTAAGCATGATTTCAAAATCCGGGTCTCTGCCTATCGGCATGTACATAAAATACCAGCCAAGCATGGCCCCTTTTTTGATCATGGTGTCAACAAACTCGTCAGATGTTATTTCTTTGTAGTTTTGCGAAGTTGCAGTGCAGGAAATCCCAAAGGGATGCTTCCTCTCCCTCAGGTTGTCCATGGCCTTCATGACCTTGGCAAAAGCACCTTTGCCCCTTCTTTCATCAGTTCTTTCTTCAAAACCTTCCAGCGAGAAACACGGAAGGCCATTTCCAAGTGCAACAAATTTATCAGCAAATTCCTCGTCAGCAAGCAATGAGCCATTTGTGTAGAAATGGAACGTCATATCGGGGTGCTTCTCCATGACCTTGAAAAGGTCCCTGTAAAGAAAAGGTTCTCCGCCACTGACCGTAACAAAATAAATCCCAAGCTCCTTGGCCTCGCAAAGCAGGCGATCAAAAACCTCATACGGCATGTCGCATGGCTCAAAATTCCCGGCCCAGCAGCCCTTGCACCTGTAATTGCACCTTTCCGTCGGATCAATCAATAGAAAAAATGGAAGCATCATTTTGTGTTTCTTTTCCAGATCAAGCGTCTTTTTTCTGCCAACAACCAGGGAGTTTACAAAGAAGTTTATAGCAGCTTTTTTGACCCAATTCTGGTCAGATTTGAAAACGTTTATCAAAAGCTTCTTTTGTGGGCAATCAGGATCTTTAAATCTGCTTATAAGTTGAAGTATGTACTCCCTGTCGCAAGGTCTCCATGCAAGCTTGAACGCAATGTTGAAAAGGTCATCAATCTTCCTTTCAACATTACCATTGGTGATGTAATTCATGGCAGCATTTACAACAACATTTCCAGCGATTCTTTTTGCATTTTCAATGGCATTCATAACTTCTATCATCCCCTTCCCATAACAAGATTGTTTGCCATAAAGAAAAATGATGTCAGCGCCCTGCATAGCGACCTAATTTCGACATCTGAGAGCTTTGAAACAGACCTGAGAAACTGCCTCTTGGTCCCTGAAACCCTGTTCAGGAACTCCAAGGAAGTTTGATCACAAGATATATTTTCAATTATTTTGTCCCATATTCCGGTCATGAGCCCAACGACAACCGATTTGGAAGAGTCCTTGCAACATCTTGTCGAAGAGAGAATCTCCGGGGCCTTCATCACTGCGGTCATAATGGCAAAGTGGCAGGCCAGGATGCAGTCCATAAGGTTCCCACCATTTTCACGGCTTGCAGTAAGCGTGCCATCCTCTGTGGGCATGAACAAAATCTTCGCCCTGCCCTTCTTTCCATCAGGTTCATAGATCTTTTTGAGGAGACCCCTGGACGACAATTCAAGAAGAATGTTGTATGCGGTTGAGAGTGACACTCCCAAAAAATCCGCATCACCAGAGTAATGGACCGGCTTTTTGGTCCTCCGGTAAATATTATTTACTGACTCTAAAAATTGGTATTTTCTATCTTTCATTTTAAAAATAACCAAAAAAATGTTTTCCTGTGTTTTTAGCACCATTTGACGGGAAGTCAATACTCTATTTTTTCAAAAATATGAACCTTGAAAAAATCCTAATCAGGGCAATAAATTACATCCCAAAAGGCTGGTGAAAAATGGACAATCAATCGTTCGATTCGCTGTTACCCAATGAAATGGCAAAAAAAGCTGAAGAAATAGGCGTTAAAAAGGCTAACCAGAGCTTTACAAAAACATTCGCCCTTTCGTTGCTGGCAGGTGCATATATTGCAATAGGTGGCTTCTTTTCGTCCACTGTTCTTGTGGGCTCTGAAACAATTCCTTATGGGATATCAAAGATGCTTGCAGGATTTGCATTTTGCACCGGACTCATACTGGTTGTTGTCGGCGGGGCAGAGCTTTTCACCGGCAACAACTTGATAGCAATGGCCTGGGCAAACAAAAAAATCACCTTCTCAAAACTTCTTCGCAACTGGGCGATAGTCTATTTTGGCAATTTTGTAGGTTCCGTGATAATAGCTGCAACAATTTTCCTCGGTGGCCAATACCTCTTTTCTGGCGGCCAGGTGGGACTTTGGGCGCTCAAGATTGCAGAGGGCAAATTTGCACTTCAGCCATCACAGATGTTTTTTCTAGGAATTTTATGCAATGTGCTTGTTTGCCTGGCTGTATGGCTCACATACAGCGCCAAAACAACCACCTGCAAGATAATGGCAATAATCTTTCCAATCACCGCGTTTGTGGCCGCAGGTTTTGAACACAGCGTCGCCAATATGTATTTTGGCACCATCGCCATACTCATAAAAAATTTTGCAGGGCAATCATTTTGGTCATCAATTAGTAAAACTGCCCAGGATTTTTCACACCTCTCGCCAGGTGCCATGGCAAACAATCTCTTGTGGGTCACACTTGGCAACATTGTTGGAGGAGCATTGTTTGTTGGTATTTCTTACTGGTTTATCTATTTGAGGGAAAAAACAAAATAGATCACGTTTTTTCTGATTGTTCCAAAAACATTTTCTTTTTATAATTGGTAGTGGTACTCCTGGCATTGACTAACACTCGTTCCAGGTCAAATAAAGTCAGTATTTTTGACATTTTTTTGAACAGTTAAAAACTTTTTTACGGCATGGAGTGTACTGAAGGTGAGCGCTCCTAACTCAAAAAACGGAGGTAACAAAATGAAGAAAACTATAATAATGACGACAGGGATAGTCATTGGTTCGCTAATTATCGGTTCCATAGCAGCCTTTGGCGTTGCAGGTGCAAAAGACACGCAGGATGTTCAGGAAGCAGAGAACAAAAATACAATATTTGTGACTGGTGTAGGGACAGTAACAGCAAAGCCTGACAAATTCATTATCGATCTCACTATTACAACAACTGACAAATCGGCAAGACAGGCCCAGCAGCAGAATGACAGCAAGGCGAATGCACTCATCGAAGCACTCAAGAAGATCGGCTGCAAAGAAGATGATCTTGAAACAACCGGCTACTACCTCAACCCGGTCTACAAGTATTTCCCTGAAGACAATGAGAGCAGACTCGTTGGCTACCAGGCAAGCTACACCCTCAAGGTAACAGCTTATGACCTCAAGAAGATTGGCGAAATCATTGACAAGGGCACAGAAAACGGCGTCAACCAGATCGGCTCCATAAACTACACTGTGAAAAATGAGGCAGATTTCTATGCCGAAGCACTCAAGACTGCCATGAGGGACGCAAAATCCAAGGCAGACACCGCGCTTGGCGAGTACAGCCTGAAAGTCCTTTCAGTCAAGAATATCAACATCGCTGGGTACCAGCCATACATAACAAACAAAAGCATGTCACCAAGCGAAGACTCCCGTGGTGGTGGAGGCGGCGTAGCACCAAACATCATCAGCGGCAACTATTCGATCACAGTAAATGTGAACGTCGAATTCAACTACTAGAAGAAAAAGAATGAATACCTAAAAAGGCTGGGCAGATAAAACCCGGCCTTTTTTAATTTCAGGTCAGCCCCCAGCAAGCGGTCCAACCTTTCCATAATCAACCAAATAACAAAATCCTCTTTTTCTACAAACATGTTTGTTGACTAGGCCATCCATTCTGGATAAATAGAAAGCCATGAAATCAAGATTCGGCTGGGTAATAAACATTTTGCTGGAAGGCTCGCTTGTATACATGTCCACAACGGCATGTTTTGCAGTTTTCGGCGGAAACATCGGTGTTGTGGTCTCAAAAACATCTTTTCTTGCAGGCTGGCTGATATTTCTTGGTTTCTTTGTTGTGCTGGGTTTCATTTTTGGAAAAAAACTCCACGAAAACAAGATTTTATCTATTTTTGGATTTGCAACCCCAAAAAAATCCAGCTTTACAATAACTTTAGCAATATCCGCAGGGTTCGGGCTCGTTTCGTGGGCGCTGACTTGGGCATGTCATGAGCTGGCAAACCTCATCACAGGGCAAACGGTCGTTGGTACAATATTCAACCAAGCAGGCCCTATTTTGCTGTGCCTTGGGGGTTTTACCATATCCGGTATACTCGTCTGGACCAAAAACATGCTTTTTGAAAATTCCCCGACTCCCAGAGCCGGCAATGCAAGGAGAGAATAGAAACATGAACCTGAAAATATTATGCTGCATCCTGGTTGCCACCTCGGCCCTGGTACTAGTTTCTTGCGTAGGCAGTGGCAAAATCACATGGAACGACAACGAGCAAAAGATCTATAATTCCTTCGTACAGGTGGAACAAAAAACATCAGAAATTTTTGGCTCCATCACAAAAAACAATGAAAAAAAGCCTTCCGAGCTCTCAAAACCAGTTTGGGACTGGGCCGAATACAAGAACAGCCAGCTCTCTGAAACCTACAAGGAATGGAGAATGTCTGCCGGCAAGGCCATTGAAGACAAAGCAATGCTCATGAGATCAACAACTGCAGACCCCCAGCATGAAACACTCGAAGGGAAAATGCAGTTTGAAACAGAACACATGGCCAAAATAAAAGACAAAATCGTCCAGATGGTTGAAAAAATCAAAAAGGGCGAGGACCCAGGCAAATAAAACCAGCTTTTTGAGGCTGGGCAAAACCTCAAAATCCAATTCTCACCAGTAAACGATCATGGCTTTGGGTGGGTCAGTGTTATCTTCTTTGTTTTTGCATCATATACTATGTCACAACTCAGATTTTCAGCAATAAACCTGAGCGGAAGCAACGTCTTTCCAGAGACAATCGTTGGGTAAAGAACCTTTTTTGCATCAATCCAGACATCCTTGCCATTAATTCTTGCCTGCTTCTTGCCAATCCAGAGCTGGATGACTTTTTTGGTTTCATTGTCGAGGGTTTGAGTGAGAACAACCATCTTTTCTTTTGCATCCCAACTGACCTCCGCGCCAAGCGCTTTTGCGATATCGGCGATAGGCATAAATGTGTTACCTGCAAATGCTTTTGGAAGTGGAGGCGAAGAGGCCGTTGGTGCCGTGGCAAGATTTGGCATCTTTTCCCCGTTGACCACGAAATCAGTCTTTCCAATCCAGAGTTCTATGGTAACAGCCTTTGTTCCACCCATGAATGTAAGGTACGCTACCGCAGTGTTCCCCGCCGCATCAGTGGAAAGGATTTTAACCTTGTTCTCGCCCTTGACGACATCCCAGCCAGCTTCGAAGATGGCCGTTTTCTCATCAGGAAGCTCCTCTACCTTCTGGGCAATCTGACCATCGATAAACACTGAAGCATCAGTCTCGGACTTGACCCAGATTGCGATGTTTTCACCCGGCTTCTGGAGTTCTTTTGGATCTGGCCGAACAATTTCTATTGCAGGAGGTATTGTGTCCAGAATAATCGTCCTCTTCTCAATCTTCACGTTTCCTGCCTGATCAATGCCCTTTATCTCTACAACATTTGACCCCTCTTTCAGGTCAATCGTTGTCTCATAGGTCATTTTAATATCGTCCCTGTTCACTGTCTCAAATATCTCCGCAGTGAGGAGCTCCTTGCCATTGACATAAATTCCATCAACTGCCATGTATTTCTCATTGTCGCCATCGGTGAGCATTTCGCATGTCTCGCGCTCGCCTTTGACGGTGTAATTCTTTTTGTTGGTGGTGGCTACCTGCTTGTTAGGCTGAATGATCGAAAACCTTGGCAGAACTGTATCCAAACAAAGATACATGGATTTCGGTTCTTCCTTGATGTCCCCAACCTGTGCATAGTACCAGATTGTCGTGCGCTGTGAGGCAGGACTTAATCTCTTTTCACCAGTGTACTGTATGATTGAGTCGGTCTTGTTGTCGAACCATATAAATATCTTTGCAAGAGGATTGCAGCTTGTTATCGATAGCATCGGCGGCGTCTTGTACCAGAGACAACCACCATATTCAAGACCATCTGGCTGCGCCGGGTCCTTGAATTCAAGCCATGATTCCACTCTTGGCATGGTGACGACGAATTCCGGGGAAAGAACCGGTTCGTCCTTTCCTGTCCAGATTTTGAGATTGTATTTCCCAGAATATCTCGTGTTTATGATGCCAGCGCCCAATGTAATATCTACAACTGCACCACCATCTGCGGTTTTGATTGCTGTGTCTGTTGTTATGGTGAGCTTGAGGCCATCAACTGATACCGATCTTGAAGGTTTGTCGCCAACCAGAACTGCGTCATTTGGTATCTCCTTTGGGATGCTCGTATCCAGCGGGAACTCCACTGTCAGGCCGTCACCAGGTTCAAGATCACCCTTGTAGGACGGTATGTAGGTAAATTTGTACCCCGACCGCTCACAGCCCTGGTAGTCGCTTAGCATGAGATCAAAGACTTCGTGCCTGTCCGAAATGGTGTATTTTGGGAAAGCGTATCCCTTGCCGTCAACTTCGTATGAAAGCTCGTATTCGCCAGGCAGGGGGTTTCTGATGCCGGCAGTTTTGAGGAACCTGATTTTCAGGGCATCCACAATGTCAAAGTACGCTCTGAGCGAAACAGTTTGCCAGCCTACCAGCGTCTTTCCGTCATACTTTCTTCCGTTGAGCACAATGCTTGAAGAGGCAATCGTTTCCGGCAACAAAGTGCCATCCGGGAAAATGATCTTGAATTCCTGCCCGGCCTTTATTGGCCCGTCGGAGAGCAAAGCCACTGCGTAATATTCGGCTATATTGCTGAAAATATTGGGCTTCACTTCCACCCTCGGCTTTATCTCGACTACAAATGGCAGGGACTCGACTTTTTCCGGTTCGGAATCTGTCCACACGGTGAGGGTTGCCTCTGTCCTCTTGGCAGGGTTTTTTATTCCGGCCTCTGGGGAAAAAGCGATGCTGACCTCTCCGGAATTGTTTATGTTCACCGGGCAGGTGATCTCGATGGTATGAGACTGGCTGTCAATCTTCGGGCCCACCTCAAGGACATCCCCGTTTATTTTTACATGCCTGGCATCTATTGCCTCCGGAAAAACAAAACCTTCCGGGAAACGCACCCAGATTTTCGATTTTCCCTTGTCCAGTGCGCCACCATCACCAACATTGAATTTCATTGCAATGTCGCTTGGCTCGCCAGGATCGGAACCGGCAAGCGTTACGACTGGCCTCGAAATTTGCGAGCACGGAAATACAAAGTATTCCGATTCGACAGGTGTCGGCTCCGGCGCTGTTGCGACAGAAAGCCTGTACCTTCCGGGCGTCATCGGGGCAAAAATATTGGCACCCTTCCCTGTATTAAAATCGATTGGATTGTATCCCTTGCGCCAGGCCTCGACTTCGAGTGGAGAATTTATTTGCAAAGATCGCTCTTTGTGCGTGTTGATAATAATTGGCATACTTCGTCCACAACCACAATCATATCCAATAGCAACATATTCCATTATAGAATACAGAAATGTATAACGCTTTTTCTCATCCCTTGGCAGTGCAGGCATGACCGTGCCTGTCATCCAGCACCCCAGACCAGATGGATCGGCAATTATCCTGCAATTGCCCTCTGGTGCACAATTACTGTATGGTGGAGCCCCATCCTCACACTCGCATTTTTCAAAACTGGTTTTTCCCCTTCTGTCATCTAATGCTTCATAAAGCTTCCCAATTTTTGCTTCCTCTTCATTGTTGTACTTTTTGAAGTACTCCTCATTCGGCACAAACCTTGGATGCTCTTTTGCGCCAGTGATTTTTGGCATCCCGTCACAGATGTCCTCCAGTTTGCACGAGGCCTCGTCAATCGGGAACCAGACCTTCACCCAGTCGTGGACCCTGATATTTACATTGAATTTGATGTGGATTTTGAATGCGTTCACCTGGCCGGCCCTCACCGAGGAGGGGGAATCACCCATAATATTGAGTTCAACATGGATGGGCCCCAGCAGGGCAAAAATATGTGGCATGCTGGCAAAAAAGATTGAAAACACAAGGGTTGCAACCAAAAGCAAAAAAGCAAAATTTCTCCTCATCCTGGACCCTCCTTGCCTGTCTTTGGCACCCATATTTTTATTATAGGCAGGCCAGTTTAAATAAACACAGGCAAAAACTTGTTTTTTAACAAAGCGCTTAACTTGGGCCACAATTTGACAACAAAAGCAAAGATGTTCCCGGTCACACGAAAAGATTTTCTGTATTGCCAAAACCTGTCCCAAATTCAAATTCCAATGCCAGCGGCAAAGACACCATAAAACACCTCCGGGGAGAAACAAGTTCCATAGAACATTTCTTTAAATTAAGCCGGTGACAAAATTCAAATAAAATTGAGATTATAAAGAAATCCACTTATTGACAGCACATACAAAGAGCAATTTAATATTAGCTACGACTGATTTTGCTGCATATATTCGTCACGTGAAAGGAGCACTATATGAGGAGAAATCTATTTATTTGGCTGACCGTTCTGGCCATGGCAAGCTCCATTTTTACTCCATTCTCTCTTGGCAACACATATTCGCTTACACCAACGTTCAATCTGGAGGTAACGCCAGGTTGTGGCTACAACGTGCTCAAATGGGAGAAAGTAACGGGAGCAACAAACTACTGGATCTACAGGGGCCCCTCCGAGGGCGCTGAATTTGACACCCCGCTGACAGATTTTCCAGTCCCGGATAACACATTTAAAGACGAAATCAACATCATAAACGGTACAAAATACTGTTACTTTGTCAGGGCCGTTGATGCAAGCGCAAACGAGTTTGCGCAATCCAAGGAAGCCTGCGGAACACCAACTTGCGAGAACCCTCCCGACGAAATACCACCCGAGAATGAAGATTGCAGGCTGATGCTGGAATACCAGATCGGCAACAAATACTACAAATCCGGTGATGTCCAGAAAGGCCCGATGGAGGCGGCACCGATTCTTACACAAAACCGCATGTTCCTGCTCATAAGGTATGTAGCCGAGGAAATTGGAGCAACGATTGCCTATGATGCAGCAACAAAGATTGTCATAATAAAAACGCTCGACGGGCAGACTCTGGAAATCCAGATCGGAAATCCGACGGCAAAAGTAAATGGAAATCCTGTCCAGATAGACCCGAACAATCCGCAGGTTGTCGCCTTCATAGTCGGCGGGAGGACAGTCCTCCCAATGAGGTTTGTGGCTGAAAACCTCGGCGCAACAGGTCCCGATGACATAAAATGGTTTGAGGCAACAAAAATTGTTCAGTTGCTATTTGGCGATCCGAACTGCAGAAGGTGCATGTGCGTCACAGTATCAAAAGTTGACTGCAACGCAAAACCACCAGTTGTCTATGGTAAAGATGCCAATGGCAAGGAGTGGCGGATTTATCTTTCAAAAGAACTGTGCCTTAAAGTAAAAGAAGGCGGGTGCTACACATTCTGTGGTTCAATCAGACAGGGTGCCTCAACACCAACCACAGCAACAGCACTAAACACCTACTTCATCGCAACAGTTGTAAAACCGGCTGATTGCCCTTGCAAACCGGAGCCGTACCCGGACTACAAATGCATGTGCGTAACGATTGAAACCCAGAACTGTTCGGAAAACCCTCCTGTAGTTTACGGTGTCGATGAAAAGAACCAGAAATGGATCCTGCAAGTTGATGCCAGCCTCTGTCAGCAAATGACACCTGGAACGTGCTGGAAAGTTTGCGGGACTGTTGGGGTGACAACTGCAACAGCCATTGCAAACCTCCCACCAATAATAAAGGTTGCAAGGGCGGTAAAGGTCGATTGCCCGTGTGGCGGCAACCAGGCACCAAGGTGCCTATGCATGAAGATCGAAAAGGTCGACTGCGCAAGCGCACCACCGATGGCATGGGGCACCGACAAAAACGGCAAACCATGGGTGATGGAGCTGGACGAAAAGATGTGTCTGGAGCTGAAGCCAGGCTCCTGCTACATAATCTGCGGGCATGTCCAGCCGCAATCCACAGCAACAACATACGTGCAGGCAAAGAGGATCAAAGTTGCAAGATTTGAAAAGATCGAGTGCGAGCAGTGCAAACCAGATGAAAAATGCTTCTGCGTAAAAATCGACCGCGTGGATTGCAACGCGACCCAGCCAACCGTTTATGGTTATGATGAAAATGGCAAACTTTGGGCACTCTATGTTGACTCAAAATGGTGCACCGACATGCAACCCGGAACCTGCTGGATGGTGTGTGGAAATCCGCCAGAAATAATCCGTGTCGGCAGCCCGCCCTGGATGAAAGTCACAAGGGCAGAAAAGGTCGATTGTTCCAAGTGCAAGATCAAAGAACAAAAGGAAAATTGTGTTTGCCTGACAGTAGAAAAGGTCGACTGCAATTCGGACAAACCGATGCTTTATGGCAAGGATGAGAACGGAAAATATTTCTCGCTCCTTCTCTCAAAAGAGCTTTGCGAAAAATATTCAAACTATCTGGTCCCCGGAAAGTGTCTGAAGATATGCTATGTAATCAGTGACTCGGCTCTCGCGGCCATAATGAAGGTAACATCAATAACACCTGTCGAGTGCCCCTGCGGAGCACCAAAAGAGAAATGCGTTTGTATAACGCTGGAAAAGGTCGACTGTTCAAGCGAACCCCCAATGGCATGGGGCAAGGATGAAAACGGGCAAATGTGGTCGCTTGTCATTTCAAGGGAGCTTTGCGCCAAGTACGCCAACTATCTCGTCCCGGGCAAGTGTTTCAAGATTTGCGGGGTGCCAAAACCGAGCCCATTAAGTTCTGCGCTGTATATGGAAGTCACCTCAATCACCCCGGTGGAGTGCCCGTGCAAGGAAGAAACAAAGCTTGACTGTTTCTGCGTGAAAATCGAAAGGAAAGACTGCGAAAACCTCCTGCTTTACGCCACAATCGACGGGAAAACCCTGATACTTTCAGTACCAGCCGAACTGTGCAGGATGGCAGAGCCAGGAACATGCTGGTGGGTCTGCGGAAGAAAGGTCGAGGTTGCTGGCGCCGTTCCATATTTCAAGGTTGAAAAATACGAAAAGAGGGACTGCCCGTGCGGGACAGAACAGCCAAAAGAAGAGTGCTTCTGTGTGACGATTGACCGCTTTGCATGCGACCAGGACCCGCCAATGATCTGGGGCAAGGACAAAAATGAAAACCAGGTCGTGCTTGCTGTCAGCAAGGAGATATGCCTGAAGTATGCAGAGGCCCTTGGCCCTGGAAAGTGCATCGAGATTTGTGCAATTAAAACAACGCTTGCAAGCGGACTTGTTGTCTGGAAGGTAACAAAGATAAGCCAGACGAACTGCCCGTGTGAAGAAAAACCGCCAGAAGAGATCTGCAGATGTGTCACAATCAAGAAGGTCGACTGCACGGCAAAGCCACCCATGATCTGGGGTGTAGACGAAAACGGTAACGAGATAACCCTGGTGCTTGAGAGCTGGATGTGCGAAAGGTATGCAAACTATCTGGTGCCGGAAAAATGCATCAAGGTGTGCGGCATCTGGTCAAAGATTGCCATAAGCGACACTGTATCCATCAAAGTGTTGAAACTGACAAAAATCGTCCCCGTTGAATGTCCATGCAAGCAAGAACCAAAACCAGACTGTTTCTGCATACAAGTTGAGAAAAAAGATTGCGAGCAAGGGATTTTGTATGCAAAGATTGGCGAAAAAACCATCATGCTGATGGTTCCTCCGGAACTTTGCAAAATGGCAGAGCCAGGAACATGCTGGTGGGTCTGTGGCGAGTGGTCAGAACAGGTTAGTGCAGCACCTTATTTCAAGGTCACAAAATTTGAAAAGAGGGACTGCCCCTGCGAGAAGCCACCAGAGGAGATTTGCCACTGTGTGACACTAAGAAAAGTAGATTGCAATTCAGACCCGCCAATTGCAATGGGTGTTGATGAAAACGGGAATGAAATAAACATCCTGCTTTCAAAAGGGCTGTGCGAGAAGTTTGGCGACAAACTCTCCCCTGGCAAGTGCTTTAAGGTCTGCGGGAAAATGGTCAAGGTCGCTTTGGCGCCCAATGTTGACGCGCTCGCATTGAAGCTGACCTATATAAACCAGGTTGATTGCCCGTGCGTCCAGCTCCCCAAGGAAGAATGCTTCTGCGTGACCATCGAGAAAGTTTCATGCGAAAGCGACCCGCCAATGATCTGGGGCAAGGACAAGGCCGGAAACGCCATTGTGCTCGTGCTTTCAAAGGAACTTTGCGAGAAGTACGCCAACTATCTAGTCCCGGGCAAGTGCATTGAAGTCTGCGGAACCAAAACAACACTGGCAGATGGGCAGATTGCATGGAAAATCTCCCTGATCAAGATGGTTGACTGCCCGTGTGGAGAAAAACCGCCAGAAGAGGTCTGCAGGTGTGTCACGATCAAAAAGGTCGACTGCACGGCAAAGCCACCCATGATCTGGGGTGTAGATGAGAATGGCAACGAGATTACCCTCGTGCTTGAAAGCTGGATGTGCGACAGGTATGCAAACTATCTGGTGCCGGAAAAATGCATCAAGGTGTGCGGCGTCTGGTCAAAGATTGCCATAAGCGACACTGTATCCATCAAAGTGTTGAAACTGACAAAAATCGTCCCCGTCGATTGCCCATGCAAGGAACAGGAACCTGATTGTTTCTGCATGGAGGTACTCAGAAGGGACTGCGAGAAAGGCATACTATATGTAAAAATCGGCGAGAAGACAGTTATCATGACCGTCCCGGCCGATCTGTGCAAGATGGCAGAAGTAGGAACTTGCTGGTGGGTCTGCGGCGAGTGGGTCGAGAACCCCGGTGCGGCACCATCATTCAAACTTGTGAAAATCGAAAAGAGGGACTGCCCGTGTGAAGAAAAACCGTCTGAGGAAATCTGCCACTGTGTAACGATCAAAAAGGTAGACTGCACAAGGGAACCACCGCTTGTCTGGGGTGTGGACGAGAACGGGAACGAGATCGTGCTTGTGCTTACAAAAGAATTTTGCCAGAAATGGGCCAATTACCTTGTCCCAGGAAGGTGCGTCAAGGTCTGTGGCCAGATGGTGAAATACCCGATTGATGCCTCAACCACAGGGCTTGGGTTGAAAATAACCAAGTTGGAGCCAACCGAGTGCCCGTGCCAGGAAACCCAGAAAGAAGAATGCATCTGTCTTGAGATAACAGACAGCAGCTGCAGTGACGGAAAATACATTGCATACGGCAAGCAGTCAAACGGAAGAACGTGGATGCTGGAACTCGGGCCGGACATATGCAAGTTGTTTGTGAAAGGCACTTGCTGGAAGGTCTGCGGTATCGTGACCGCCCCAACAACAAGGGGTGGGCCGGCAAAAATGAAGGTCACAAAATATGAAAAAGTGGATTGTCCCTGCGATTCCGGGCAAACCGAATGCTATTGCGTGACTGTCCTGAAAGCTGATTGCAACGCAAATCCGCCAGTCCTGTACACCAAAGATACAAAAGGCAGGGAAATAAAAGTCATCCTGACCAGCGACATGCTCAGGATATGCTACCTTGCAAAACCTGGGACATGCTGGAAAGTCTGCGGAAAACTGACCCGCCTGGACTCAGGGGAATATGTCATCTATGCATCGACAATAACCGCCACTGACTGCCCGTGTGCGGGTTCCCAGGATTGCAAGTGGATGAGAGGCATCGTCAGCTACGTCAGGTATGCCAACAACAAGTGGCAGGTAGGCTTCAAGCGTTGTGACGGAACAGAGACAGTTTATGTTGCAAATGAAGACCTCATAGACATAACAAGGAGATACAAACTCTCACAGTACAAGGGATGCGCAGAGCTGTGCATCAATGACAATAATGAAATAGTAGGCTGGAAGGCACTCCCGGACCAGGATTGCTGCCCAAAATAATGAATCAGGAGATTTTCCAAAAAAGAGGGGGCCTTTGCCCCCTCTTTTTTATTTTAGCTGGCTGGAGGCTTGAAGACTTGCCAATCTGGTAATAATATTTAGCCAAATGAAAACTGGATTTGTCAAAAGCCTGATTCTGGTCGTTATGGTCACCCTGATGTCGTCATGCACCGGGGCATTCAATGAAGGTCCAGGTCCCTCCGGAGGGTGCGACTGGTCAATGTTTGGCCAGAGTGCGTCACACAATTCATCGGTGCACGGCACCTGCGGGCCACAGACGAGCGACCTTATAAAAAAATGGTCTTTTGCAACAAAAGGGCCAATAACCTCATCTTGTGCATTCGAAAACGAAAAGTGTTTCTTCGGATGCTTTGACAAAAATCTTTACTGCATCGACAGCATCGAGGGTTCGCTGGTATGGAAGCATGAGACCGACGGCACAGTCGGCTCGCCGGCCGTTTCCGGCGGGTATGTCTGTTTTGCAAGCCAGGACAAGAAGCTCTACTGCCTCAGCTCTGCCACAGGTGAAACAGTCTGGGAAATTGAAGGCACCCAGAACTTCTCCTCACCCACGATCTACCAGTCAAAAATCTACTACGCTTCGATTGACCGCAATATTTACTGCGTTGACCTGTCATCAGGCCAGGAAGTATGGCGCTTTGAAACAAAGGGTCCGATAGGCTCCTCGGTCACGGTTATAAATGACAGGGCATACGTTGGCTCCAACGATTACAATGTTTATTGCCTGAACGCCAAGAACGGGAACGAGCTGTGGTCTTTCAAAACAGACAACGCCGTTGTTTCAACGCCATCTGTATGGGGAGAAAGGGTGTTTTTTGGCTCCTATGACGACAAGATATACTGCCTGGACGCGACAACCGGCGAGAAGATATGGGAATTCAAGACCGGCGGCGACATCGTCTCGACGCCTTCGGTCTACATTGACAGGCTGATTGTCGGTTCAAACGCAGGAGTAGTCTACTGTGTTTCGATAGAAGACGGCAAAGAGCTCTGGTCATTTGATCCGGGCCTCTGGGTGCCAATCCCGTCAACGCCAGCAATCGCAGGCACAAAAATGTTTGTCGGTTCGGCGGACAAGAACGTTTACCTGATAGACACGATCACAGGCAAAAAGCTGTGGCATTTTGAAACCAGCGACAGGATCTTCGCCTCCCCCGCCATATACAAAAACAGGGTTTATATTGGCTCTGCAGACGGAAAACTCTACTGCTTCGAGGACAAGGCAGCAACCAGCAAGTAGTTCAAAAAACTGGCTGAAATTCAAAAACCCTGTCTTTGGCAGGGTTTTTTGTTTTTTGGGAACAAAACCCGAAAATCTTTTGTAAGGGTTGTATCGGGATTGACCTCCCCGATCCAAAGCAAGTTAAAACTTTTCCTCTCCTAAAAAAGGCCCCGCCGACCCCGGGGCTTTTGTTTTTCCAGCCTTATCATTCCTCCACCTTTGTAAGGTACAAACCCTTGTTCCTGATTGTATAAATCATTTTGTCACAAAAAATCCTGAATATTCCAATTTCAGCATAATCGGATACTATGCCAGTCTTCTTCAGGGAGCCATCTTTCTTGACATCAACAACAAACAGCTTGCCACTCATGCTGTTGAGGCCTATCTTTTCACAATATGCGACCCTCCTCCCGCAACAGCACCCGGAAAGACTTTCAAGATAAAAAGCCTCTTTTGGTTTATCGCCATCTGATGAAGGCTCTACAATTGTGATTGTCTTTTTTGTAGTTGGGTCATAACACATGAGTTTGTCAACTGAATCGTAGCGGGTTTTAGTCCTTATTTTGAAAAGAAAAATATCTGAATAGGGATTATTTGGTATAAAAATGGTCGTTTTTGCCAGAGTCTTGTTAAAGAATGTGAATTTTTCATTTGTTTCCAGATTCAGGGCTTTCAATTCAGGGTTGCCTCCTTTGTCCATGACGCCGTAGATGATAAATTCTCTGGTAATATTGGGCATTACAACCTCTTTTGCAGAGTCTATCACCTGCAACTCCCCTGTCTCGGTGTCATAAAGGCAAACCTCTTCCAGACCCGACTCCTCATTTGGTCTGCAATAAACAATTTTCCCATCGGCAATGCGGGGGAATTTCTCGGAATAATAAATTGAACGTTCATAACCTGAACGTTCAATTATTTTATCGACAAATACAGACTTGGATTCCCCATCGGCAATATCATTCCAGTAGATGCCATGCCCATTGTCAGTAGAAATGAAAACCACTTTGCTATCATAAATATTAATACGCTTGTCAATAATGCCGTTCTCACAAAGCTTCTTTGGCATTGTGCCTGTGCATGCCATTCCATATTTTGGCCAGCCTGGGTCAATTACGCTCCAGCAAACATACGCCGAACTCAGGTGGATTTCGTTCAAATTAGATTTCATTTCAGGCATGTTGGCTATCTGGAACTGTTTACCATCTGACATGTCAAGCAGATTCAATACTGATGAATTACTCTTCCCTACACTTTTCCAAACACAAAATCTTGAATTGATGTGGGCATTGTAGACATGTTCTTTGTTCAATGACACTGTTTTATTTTCCGCATTGGCAGGAAATGATGCCAGAAACAGGCACAATAAAAGCAAAACAACAGATACACATCTCCTCATCAAATTCCCTCCTCCACCAGTTTTCAATGATTTTGTTCTAGGGGCTCCACATTTTAAAAACAATGCCGTGAAACTTAAAACAATAGTAAACAAATAGGGCATTCCTTAAAAAACTTGACAAATCAAGATTGGCGATTATGATGACTCACATGTCAATGACTAATGAATCAATGACTGGTGAGTCAACGAACAGGAAGCAGCAAAAAGAGAACACGAGGAACAATATTCTCCAGGCTGCATTGAGGGAATTTGTGGACAAGGGTCTTGCCAACACAAACGTCCAGGACGTTGCCAAAGCGGCAAATGTTTCATACGGCACGATCTTTGCCCATTTCCCCAAAAAAGATGACCTTCTGATAAGGGTCATTAACGAATACGGCTCGCAGATTGTCGAAAAATTCAACAATCTTGTAAACGACGATAACAATCTCGAAAAGATATTGAGGGCCGACCTCAAAGTCATCGGGGAATACGAGCCTTTTTATGCACAACTTGTCTCGTCGATATCGAGGCTCCCAAGCGATGCAAGGAACGTCCTCATAGGCATCCAGTCCGTTGTTTCACATCACTTCCAGAGAGGGTTGAGAAAGGGTGTCATAAACTGGATTTACAAAGACTTGCCGGGGCATCTGGCCTTTAATTGCTGGACCAGCCTGGTTTACTACTACCTCTCAAACAGGGACCTCTTCGCACCAGGCGGTTCTGTTATTGAAAGCAAAGGTGAGGAGTTGATCAATTTTTATATGAACATGATCAGAAAGTAATAAAGGAAAGTGGGTAAACAAATGAACGAAAGAGACGAAAGAATAGAAGAACTCGCAGAACACATGGTAAAAACGCAGGGCATTGACAAGGAAGCGGCAAAAAAGATAGCAACGGAAATGTTTGAATACAGACCCGCAGGCCCGAGCTGGTTTTCAAAATCACTCAAGAAAACTGTTTCGGTTTCACCAATGATCATCGGGGCAATGGGTGTTGCAATCGTGGGATTATCCGTGGCCCTTGTGACTACAAATATCAGCAAAGACCGGAAGGAATATTTGGTGGGCTCCGTAGGGACTGTAACAACAACTTTGCCCGATGTTCCGCCAAACAATGCATTCAATTTTAAAATCAGTGATGCCGTGCCTCCGGCTGGAATGTTCAATTATGAGGCAATACCAGTACCATCGCCAGTGCCAGAACAATCAAACACGATCGTTGTTTCCCCTTCTGAAAAAATGGAAGGCGACACAACAGTAACATATCACATTGAAGACAACAAAGAAGGCCGTGTTTACTCATTTGAGACACCAGAAGGTGGTAAAGAAGGTGTTGTTTACTCATTTGAGACGCCAGAAGGCAATGTTTATTCGTATGAGACACCCCCAGTGCTCAAATTCAAGATTGAATCAAACAAACTGTTACCAAACTCCAGCACGCCTCCAATAACAACAGCACCAAACACAGGCACAAAATCCAGTTCTGATGAACCGCCTACAATAACCATAACCCCAAAAACAGGCACAAAAGCAAAATAATCAAAGATACCCAGCCCCTCCATTTTTTTAGATGGAGGGGCTTTTTTATTTGGCCGTCTTAAAAATAGCCTGAACATACTTTCTTGACATGATCCCCTTCTGGATGTAACAAGGGAACGTCTTAATAACCATCGGGGTGCTGTGAAGGCTGAGATGGGCGAAAGCCCGACCCGCAAGACCTGATCTGGGTAATACCAGCGCAGGGAATGGGACCTTCCTCCCTCCTGATAATTTAAAAGGAGGCTTTTGCATGCTTAGTAATTCTGGTGCCGTGGCCCAAACGGGCCTCTTAGAGAAAATTGCCAGCTATTTCAACTCTTTCAACTTCCTTATCACTCTGGCAATTCTGGCGTTTTTTGTGTTCCTCATCATTGCATCACGGAAATATAAATGGGACGTCCATACAATTGCAATCGTGGGAATTTGCTCTGGATTGTCGCTGGTTTTTGGCTACTTTCCATTCTTCAAAATGCCGGAAGGCGGCTCAATTTCGCTGGCAATGGTGCCAGTGGTTGTTGTAGCATTAACAAAAGGTGTCGTGCCCGGAGTTATCACAGGTGTTATTGCCGGATGTCTCCAGTATTTCCCAGACCCATTCTTCTACAATCTGCCCCAGTTCCTGCTTGATTATCCAATAGCATGGGGGCTTGTGGGTCTGGCTGGCCTCTGGAAAATTGACAACGGCAAAAAAACTCTTTTGTGGGTGATAGGTGGACTTACATTGCTTGTTTGCGGTGGGTTCATACTAGACATGGTGCTTGAGGGCGGATATTCCTGGGACAAATTTGTTGCATTGGCAATAATGCTTGGGTTGCTCATTCCAGGGTTCCTGACCGCAAAGAGGGGCGGAGCATGGTCTCCGGCAGGTGGTGTTGCGATTGGTGCTTTTGCACGTTTTCTTGCCCACTTGCTATCCGGAATGCTGTTCTTCTACATGTTTGCATGGCCAGGATACAGCATACTGGGCTACACCTCGATTTACATAGCCATACACCTTGTTCCCGAGACCATCTTGTGTATGGTTGCAGCTGTGCCAATAAACAAATATGTGATAGAGAGGTCGTAGAAAATATTTGGAAGAACTGACCGTTGCCTGGAGCTCTGAAGGCTATCTTGAGGAGAAGAAATCCGAATTTTTCTCATTTCTTGTCCCTTCAAAATCACTTGCGGAATTTGAGGGTTTCATTTCGGAGCTCAGACAGAAAAACAGAGAAATGTGCCATTTCTGCAGTGCAGTCAGGCTCAGGAACCCTACACTCGTTGAAAAGGCAAGTGATGACGGTGAGCCTTCCGGAACGGCCGGCAGACCCATATTAAATGTCCTGCAACGCAAGAACCTGATAAATTGCGGGATTGTTGTGATGAGAAAGTTTGGTGGAACACTTCTCGGGACAGGCGGTCTCACAAGGGCCTATTCCGAGGCCGCCCAGTCCTGTGTCCTGTCTGCAAAAATGGGCAGAATGGCACCATTTTCATTGATGAGCGGTACTATTGGCTACAAGGAGTGGGCAAAGATAGAGAAGCTCGTTCGTGAATATGACAAATCCCCACAAACCAGCTTTGGTGAAAAAATTGAAGTTTCCTTTCTGGTAAGAGATGACAAGGCAAACACTGTTTCAATGCTGCTGAAAGAAGCACTTGGGGGAGAAGAACCCTTCTCCCCCATTGATCACAAAATGATTTTCGAGCCTGTTTAGCTGAAAAGCTATTCTCCGAGGAGAGACATCGCGTTGGTGTCCGGGTCCTCAAAAAGCACCATATTGCAGTCTTCCCACTCTTCAATGACTGTTTTCTCATTTTTCAGGAGTGCTTTTTCTTTCTCATAGTCGTCGCTGACAAAAGTCAATCCAACTCCCTGCTGGTCTTCCTCGGCCTTCCACAGGGCGAACTTCACATTGCCGATTTCGAGAGCGATAAAGTCATCTTCCCTGGACATTTCCTTTGCGCCGAGTTTTTTGTAAAACTCAAGCATCTTTTCAAGGTTTTCACAACCGATGTCAAATCTGACTTCTTTTATCATTTTTCTCTCCTTTTCTTTTGAGATGGAGTTTCCGCTCAAAACCGCCCAATGTCAAGAGATTGTGTTGACCTTGTGTTCTTAGATGGTAATATCTTCTTCTTGAGGAGGTATTGATGAAGGAATTTTTGTTAAAGGTCTTGAGGAAACCGTCATTCTGGATTGGCGTTGGCTCACTTATCATGATAGGTCTTATATTTTATTTTTATTCCTTCATCACCACAGGTTTTATACCTGATGCCATCCTCGAGATAACCTCCAGGCCCGAGAGGGCGACAGTCACATATAATTCAAAGTATGCCGGCGAAACCCCATACATATTCAAGAGCACAAAAACCCTGACAGGCGTCGTAAAGATTTCATTGCCCGGCTACAACACAGTCACAATCAACCTGGACAAAACCATCATTGAGCCTGGCGACCACAAAAAGATAAGAATCGACCTCTCGCTTGACACAAGCCTTACGGTGACAAGCACGCCACCCGGCGCAAATATTTATATTGATGGTGAACAGTGGGGTTCAACACCCTACACTTTTGAAGGCCTGATATCCGCCGGACAGCACAAGATAAAAGTCGAGCTCCTCTCGCAGTGCTACGGCGAACAGACAAAAGATGTCATAGTAGACGCAAAACTTTTCTCAAAAACACATTTTGATCTTGAAAAACTCATAATGGTGAGCGTTTCATCCACTCCAACAGGTGCAAAGGTAATCTGCGGCCCGGACGACTGGGGAGTAACACCCCTGGTCAAATGCGTAAAATCTGGAAAATACCAGCTCATGCTTTCCAAGCAGGGGCTTGTCGACGAGGAGAAGGACATTGAGGTCAAAGAAGACATGTCTGTTTACGTCAGAATGTATGACCCCGAGTCCTACAAGAAAAAAGACTCCTACGCTGTTGATGCCGACCAGCCCGAAACAGAGATTTTTGCTCTTCCAAAAAGGGCCAACGGGGAACTGTTTGGCCAGATGATTGCAATGGGAAAAAGCCCTGCTTTCCTTTCAAAATCCGAGATACAGGCAAAAGCTGGCATCACTGATGCACCTGCATCCTACATAGTCTTTGGGCTAAAAGACGGTTTCTCGCCTGGCGTCACAGAGCTTTTCGAGTCCGGCGAAACGATCTTCCCGATGTCGCAACTGACGATATTCTCAAAGGGCGTACAGAAGGACCACAAATCGTTCCCGAGCCATTCAGGCCACCCTTATTCAAACGTTTCCCCAAATGGGACATTCAGCATTGATGCTTCCAAAGACAAAGCGACCCTCAAGGACACCGCGTCAGGGGCCAGCTACGAGCTGTATTTGGAAAAGGAATACGATTATTTCAACAACACGTTCACCTTCTCCCCGGACTCCTCAAAGCTCTGGTATTTCCGCAACAACAAGGGCGTCAGGGAGCTTATTGAAAGAGACCTCTCTTCGCAGGAAGAAAAGATACTCGACAAGATAGATTCAAAAGAGCACAAGAATGTTCCAATGGATTTTGTTTTCTCGTGCCTGACCAATATCGCCTATGATTCGTCCTCCGGAAAGCTGCTCTATTTTGTACCGGGTGCGTCCGAGAAACTCACCCTTGCATCAACAAAACCAGGTTTTGGGGGCAGGAACATCATAGACCAGGACCTCGTCCCGGGGGCCCCGCAAGTCGACAGCTACAAACTCTGGATGGTTTCGCCAGATGTCCTGAAAATACAGGGCATATTCCCCGGTTCGGTCCTGTGGGAAGGGTTATATCATCTCTCCTCAAGGCAACCCGTAAAATTTAAAATCAGGACTGATCCTGACCCAAGCGGCAAGGTGGGGATGATGAAACAGCTTGATTCTGGAATGACAATGTTTCCTTCATGCGCTCTTGTCACGGAAAAGGACGGGAACCTGGTTATTGGAGTAAACCTTTACAACAAGCTCGCAGCACTAATCGTCTACAGCCCCATCAAAAGAGACTGGGAGTTTGTCTGGTTGAGGGTTGACTAAGTAGCTCCAGAAATTCCTTTTCAGTCAAAACCCTGACACCCAGCTCCCTGGCCTTGTCGAGCTTGCTTCCGGCATCCGCTCCGGCAACGACAAAGCTGGTCTTTTTGGACACTGACGAAGAAACCTTCCCACCATTGTCTTCAACAAGCTTTTCTGCCTCGCCCCTTGTCAGCGATTCAAGCACGCCGGTCAGGACAACCGTCTGGCCTGCAAGCGGCCCTGCTGGCTGCTCTTTCACTTCCTCAGAGAGCACCACACCAGCTTTTCTAAGTTTTTCAACAAGTTCCCTGTTCTGTTCCTGTTCAAAAAAGACCACTATTGAATGCGAGACTTTTTCTCCAACACCTTCAACGATCCTCAATTCATCCTCGCTTGCGCCCATTAGGTTATCAATGTTTTTGAAGCTGGCGGCGATGGCCCTTGCAGATACCTTGCCGACCATCATTATCCCAAGGCCGGAGAGTATCCTTGAAAGCCCGGCTTTCTTGGATGATTCTATGTTGGAAAGAATTTTCGTGGCGAGTTTGTCACCCATCCTCTCCTGTTTAAGCAGGTTTTCTTTTGTGAGGAAATAGAGGTCAGCAATCGACTTTACAATCCCCGAATCAACGAGCTGTCCGACAAGGGCATCCCCGATGCCATCAATGTTTGCATTGTCCCTGGACGCAAAGTGCAGGATCCTCTCCTTGACCTGTGCGGGACATGAAGCATTCGTGCACCTTGTAAAAGCGGAGCCCTCTTCACGCAGGGTGTCTGCGCCACAGACCGGGCAATGCTTTGGCATGACAAACGGTGTTTCCTGGCCCGTTCTTTTTGATTCAATGACTTTAACAACTTCAGGTATTACAGAACCGGCCTTTCTCACCACAACATGGTCACCGACCATGACGCCAAGTTTTTTTACCTCGTCCTCGTTGTGGAGTGATGCCCGTGAAATTGTCGACCCTTCAAGCCTGACCGGATCAAAAACGGCAAGTGGCGTTATGGCCCCGGTCCTGCCAACAGAAGGGAGTATGTCCCTGATTATGGTCTCGGCCTCTTCAGGCGGGAACTTGAATGCGATTGCCCACCTTGGCTCGTGCGATGTGGCACCAAGTTCCTGCTGGAGAGCAACCTCGTCAACCTTTATGACAACACCGTCTGCACCGTAAGGGTAGTTTTCCTTGTGTTCCTGTATCTTCTGGATATTGTCCCAGCATTCCCTGATGCTCTTTGCCCTCTTGTGTTCGGGAACAACCACAAAACCATAACCCTTATACCTTTCAAGTATGCCGGTTTGCGTTTCTGCAAACCTTTCAGAGCATTCCCCAATGTGGTATGCAAAAAATTCCAGCTTCCTTGAGGCGGTTATTTTCGGGTCAAGCTGACGTATCGAACCGGCAGAGGCGTTCCTTGCGTTGGCAAAGGGTGCCATCTCCATGGATTCCCTCTCCTGGTTGAGCCTTTCCAGCTCCTCCTCTTTCATCAATACCTCGCCCCTGACCTCGAGTATGTCAGGGACATCGCCATCCAGCCTCAGCGGGATCGATTTTATGGTTTTGAGGTTTGAGGTGACGTTTTCACCGGTGTTTCCATCACCCCTTGTTGCACCCCAGACAAGGACACCCTTTTCATACCTGAGGTTTATTGCCAGTCCATCGAGTTTCATTTCAGTCGTATAGGTGCAATCCGGGGCAATTTTGCGGACCCTCTGGTCAAAAGCTGTCAGGTCTTCCAGGTCAAAAGCATTGCCCAACGAGAGCATGGGGACACTAAAAGTCACTGTCTCGAATTTTTCTGATGGCTTCCCGCCAACTCTCTGCGTTGGCGAATCTGGTGTGGCAAGTCCGGGAAACTCGGTCTCGATCTCTACGAGCCTCCTGAACATGCTGTCATATTCTGCATCGGATATTTCAGGCGAATCCAGCACATAATACTGGTGGTTTGCCCTGTCCAGCTTTTTTCTTAATTCTGAAGCTTCCTCTGAGGCCCTCTGTCTGGCGTCTTTCATTGGCCCTTTATTTTTTGCGCCTGAAGGAGCATTTCCTCCGCATGCTTCAGGGAAATTGGTGTCACCCTGTCACCGCTGAGCATCCTTGCAAGCTCGTCCACCCTTCCCCTTCTTGCAAGCTCGAGGCACGCGATGGTGGTTTCATCCTCGCCCTGTGTCTTTTGAATGAGAAGGTGGGTGTCCCCAAAACAGGCTATCTGCGGGAGGTGGGTAATGCAGATCACCTGCCTCCTCTGTGACAGCCTGGCAAGCTTCCTTCCGATCATCTCACCGACCCTTCCACCAACACCGGTGTCGACTTCATCGAAAATCAGCGTCGGGGTCTGGTCAACTTCACTCAGGATGACCTTCAGTGCAAGCATTATTCTTGAAAGCTCCCCGCCTGAGGCAACTTTCTGTATGGATTTTTCTTTTTCGCCGGGGTTTGTCGAAATGACAAACTCGCAGTACTGCGAACCAGAATTTCCGAAACCACATTTTTCCCCAAAAATGCTGATGTATTTGTCTTCACCTGGCGGAAGCAGCTGGAACTGGACGCTGAATTTTGCCTTTTCAAGGGCCAGATCGCCAAGCTGGGCAACCATCTCCTCCGAGAGCTTCTGCGCAGCCTTTTCCCTTGACCTGACAAGCCTTTCTCCAATCAGTGAGAGATTTCTTTTTTCAAGTTCTATTTCATTCTCTATGGTTGAAAGCCTCTCTTCTGATTTTGAGAGTCTTTCCAGTTCTTTCTTGAGCTTCTCTATGCCCTCAAAGGCATCGGCAAGCGAACTGCCAAAGCGTCTTGTCAGTTTTCCCAAAACTGCCAGTCTGTCCTCAACGATCTGTAGCCTGTCCGGGTCAAAAGTCAGTGAATTAATGTATGATGAAATAAAAAACAGTGCCTCCTGGGCGTTTGCCTCGATAATATCAATCATCCCGCCAATTTCTGAGGCCTTTGGATCAATTCTGGAAAGATCGGCAAAAGACTTCTGCGCGATGCGGTTCAGGGACCTTATTCCCTGCTGTTCATCGGAGCCTTCGAGCGACAGCCTTATTGCTTGCGCCAGATCTGCAAGCCTCTGGATGTTTGACAGCCTTGTTCTTTCGGCATTCAGACTTTCGTCCTCACTCTCTTGCGGCGAAACCTGCTCAAACTGGTCAAGCTCGTAAGAGATGTAGTCGATCCTCTGGCGCCTGTCATTCTCGCTTGTCCTTATCTGGACAAGCTCTTCCAGAAGTGCATCAAGTTTTTTTGCCTGGGCCCTGAACTCATCAAGAATGGCAAGATTATCCGGGCCAGCATACCTGTCCAGCATCAAAAGGTGGACTTTAGGGTCAAGGAGTGATTGCGCCTCAAACTGCGAATGGACATCCACAAGCCTCGATGATGTCTCCTTGAGCGCAGTGAGGTTGGCAAGGGAACCCCCTATCCTCACTCTGCTCTTGCCATCAGAATCTATTGTTCTCGAGAGCACAACCTCGCCATCCTCAAGGATGCTTGGGTCTGGCAAAAGGTCTCTTTGCGAACCATTCAAATGAAAAACAAGCTCGACAATCGACCTGTCTGCACCATCCCTCAGGTACTCCTGTTGCCATTTACCACCAAGGCCAACGAGGAGGGCACCGACTAGAATTGATTTCCCTGCCCCGGTTTCTCCAGTCAGAACCGTGAGGCCGGGGTCAAGATCAAGGGTAATATTTTTGGCCACGGCAAAATTTGAAACCGAAAGCCCTGTAAGCATAACCTATCTTTTTCCCCAGTTAAATTTTATTTGAAGGACCCTGTAAAACTCTTTTTGTCCAAATTTTGCAAAAACAGCGCTGTGTGGTGACCTCGTCACAATCAGCTCGTCCTGTGGGCGAAGCTGGGAAACAATGTCTCCATCAGCAAAAATGGATGCTGGCCCGTAAGACATGTCAAAAACAAGCCTCAAGGGTTTGCTGTTCGGGATTATTATCGGACGCTGGTCTATTCTGTGCGGGCAAATAGAGATCATTCCTATAACTTCGCATTCGGGGTCAATTATTGGCCCACCGGCAGAAAGTGCATAAGCTGTCGAACCCGTGGGGGTAAAGACAATCAGACCATCAGCCCTTGTTGTTGAAACCTTTTCCTCGCCCACGTACGCTTCAACATCGACCACCTGGGAGAGAATATTTCTGTAAAGATATATATCATTTACAGCATCGATCGTGAGGAGTTCCTTGCCTTCCCTCATGAGGGTGCCCCTTATCATGAACCTGCGCTCCAGATCGTACTGGTTCGAGATGACCCTGATAAGGGAATTCCTGAGCCATGAACCTTCAACTTCGGTCAGGTAACCCAGATGGCCAAGATTGATGCCAAGCACTGGGATGGCATACGGGGCCGTTTTGTGGATTGCCCTCAACAGGGTGCCATCACCACCAAGCGAAAGCACCAGATCACACCCTTTAGGAAAATCAGGGTCTGCGTTCATGCCAAGATGGACTGCAACATCCTCCGGGGCGCTGACACTGATCCCCCTGTCTTGCAGCCATCTTACAGAGTCAATCGCGGTCATGACGATTGACTCTGTGATTTTTCTGATGAAGATGCCTATCTTCATTAAAAGTTTGCTCTCAACTCCGCTGATCTGATTGTATTTTCCATGAGCATCGTGATTGTCATTGGCCCAACGCCCTTTGGAACTGGAGAAATTGCGTATGCAACTTCTTTTGCTTCATCAAACGCCACATCTCCAACCTGTCTGCCATCTTCGAGTTTGTTGGTACCAACATCAACAACCCAGGCGCCAGGCTTTATCCAGTCACCCCTGACCATCTCTGCCTTGCCAACTGCCGCAACCACAATATCTCCTTCCCTTACAACACCGGGAAGATCGGCCGTTTTTGAGTGGCAGACAGTGACTGTGCAATTTTTTGAAAGCAGCAACATCGAAACGGGTTTTCCAACAATATTTGACCTGCCAATCACAACCGCCCTTTTCCCGGCAAGGATTGCACCGTATCTCTCGAGAAGGGCGATTATCCCAGCCGGTGTTGCCGGAAGGAAAACCGGCGAACCGATGGAGAGCCTGCCAACATTGTATGGGTGAAAACAGTCAACATCTTTTGAAGGGTCAATCGCTTCAAGTATTGTCTGTTCGTTGATGTGTTTTGGCAATGGCAGCTGCGTCAGGATGCCTGTTGTTTCCTTGTCTTTGTTCAATTTGTCAATCAGCTCGAGCAACTGCTGCTGGGTTGTTTCTTCCGGAAGATTGATTGTTTCTGAACCCATGCCGAGTTTGTTGCATCTTTTGCCCTTCATCCTGACATACGTTTCGGAGGCGGGGTCATTGCCAACAAGAATGGCGGTCAGTTTGACTGGAAGACCATTTTTGCGGATTTTTTCTACCCTTAGGGCAAATTCTGCATCCATTTTTTCAGCAAGCAGTTTGCCATCAAGAAGGATTTCCATTGTGCCTCCTCAGATTCCAGTTATAACGCCGTTGTCGTCTACGTCAATGTGTTCGGCGGCCGGCTCTTTGGGGAGACCAGGCATAAGCATTATATCGCCACATATCGCAACCACAAAACCGGCACCAGCGGAAACCTTCGCTTCCCTCACTGTGACTTCGAAGCCTGTCGGTGCACCCAGAAGATCCTCATTGTCCGAGAAGCTGTACTGGGTCTTTGCCATGCAGACTGGAAGGTTGCCATATCCCATCTCTTCAATGCGTCTGATGTCGGAAGAGGCCCTGGAGGTGAAATTAACCTTTGTTGCACGGTAGATTTCCTTTGCAACTGCAGTAATCTTTTCCTTTATCGGGAGCGAGTAGTCGTAGATTGGCTTGTAGTTTGGTGGATTGTTCTTTATTCCCTCAACAACGTTCTTTGCAAGGCCAATGGCACCCTGACCACCCTGCTCATAGTTGCTGATTATTGCAGCGCTTGCACCCATCTGCTCGCACAGCGAGCAGATCAGTTGGAGCTCGGAATCAAGATCAGTCGGGAACCTGTTGATGGCAATCTGCGGCGTGATGCCAAACTTCTTGATGTTCTCGATGTGCCTGGCAAGGTTTGCAAACCCAAGCTTTATGGCCTGTTCGTTTGGCTCCAGGACAGTCTTTTTGCTCACTCCGCCATTGTACTTGAGCGCCCTTGTGGAGGCCACTATTACAACGGCATCCGGCGGCAATCCCTTGCTTGGGGCAACGATGTCAAGGAATTTCTCGCACCCAAGATCGGCACCGAAGCCGGTCTCCTGCACGATGTAATCGCCAAGGCCAAGGGCCAGTCTTGTTGCTATGACAGAGTTTGTGCCATGGGCAATATTGGCAAACGGGCCACCATGTATGAACACAGGGGTGCCTTCAATTGTCTGTACAAGGTTTGGCTTGATTGCTTCTGCCATCAGTGCGGCAAGTGCGCCAACGCACTTAAGGTCTTTTGGTGTTATTGGTTTGTCATCATTTCCATAGGCACAAACAATCCTTCCGAGTCTGGTTTTAAGATCGGCAAGGTCGTCAGAGAGGCAAAGGATCGCCATGATTTCAGAAGCTACTGAAATAACAAACCCTTCATCCCTTACAACGCCATTTGTTTGCCCGCCAAGACCGACAATGACCTCCCTGAGGCACCTGTCATTTAGGTCAACGCACCTTTTCCACGGGACATGTCTTATATCAATATTCGGCTCAAGGTCATACTTGATAAAGTTGTCGATTATCGAGGAGAGAAGGTTATTTGCCGTTGTGACCGCATGGATATCACCGGTGAAATGCAGGTTGATATCAGAACTCGGCACAATGAGCGACTTTCCTCCACCAACGGCACCACCCTTCACACCCATGCAGGGACCAAGCGATGGCTCCCTGAGGCATATTATTGAGTTCAGGCCAATCTTTCTCAATGCATCGCCAAGACCTATCGAAGTTGTTGTTTTTCCTTCACCAAATGGAGTGGGGTTGATCGCAGTGACAATGATCAGTTTGCCTTTTTTTTCTGAGCTGTACTTTTTTGCAGTGGCATAGGAGATTTTGGCTTTGTATTTGCCGTAAAGTTCTATGTCGTCTTCAGTGAGTCCAAGAATGCCAGCAATTTCCTTAATCGGTTTCATTTTCTTCAAGCTCCAAGTTTTACCAGTATGAAAAGCCAGAACACAAAAATCTGGAAAATGCAGTTTGTAGCAATATATATGCCCCAAACTTTATATTTGCCTTGTCCCTGTATTGGCCACCAAAACTGGAAAAAAGCAAACAAAAGGAGGTTGAAAACTGCTATCCAGATGTAGCTCCCACGTCCGAACAACGAGAACATGAATAGTGTAAACAACGTTGTTGTGATAACAGCATAAAGGTTTGTTTGAACTGGCACTTTCTCGCCCGTAAATGCCCTTACTACCATGGGAAGCAGGAACATTGCAAACGCAAGACACACAACAAACCAGATAGAGTAAAACCACCAGTTAATGTACATTTAATCCTCCTATTTCTGCGCGCGGAGCTGGTCAATGGTTACAGCACAGGCCTCCTGGGAGAGTCTGGCCAGCTTTTGGCGGTATAGCAGCACGGTAACGAAACCAGCAAAAATGATCAAAGTTATGACAATACCCTGGGTAACAGATGAACCAAACGGAAACTGTTCCAGCATGCTGGCCTGGCTGACCCCGAGCACTGGAAGAACGTTGAAATAGGACATCAGTACATCCAGGACAATCTTTGCAATTATCGCCAGAGTAAAAACGGCCCAGGTTTTCATTCCTTCATGCGTCTGTCTTCTGAAAGACCAGAGGACCCAGATCACAAGGGCAAGTGTTATCACCATTCCCATCCCTCTCTGGAGGAAAGGAACAGTCAGATCATAGATGGCAAGCGAGGTGGAAGGGTAGATGCCTGGCAGTGGTGCACCATACATGACAGGCACATTGCTGGAGCCGATCCCAAAGAGGCTCGTGAAGCCCGTGTATGCCGACAATAACGGCTCTACCATTATGTAACCCACTGCAAAACCATATAGCTCTCTTGGGGTTATCGTCTTCATCTCGGCTATCGACCTGGAGAAATAGAGCCCTATCACCACAACAATTGCTATTATGGCCACGCCGGAGAGTGTTGGGACCAGATAGCTGTATGGGCTGGTTACCAGTTTTGCAATGTTGCCCCTGGCAATCTCGCCGATGATCTGGCCCACAAAGTTTGAAACAAGGAAAATCATGGCGCCCCAGACCATCACACGCATGTTTTTCTTGCCAACACTTACAATCGCAGCAATGGCAAGCAAAAGGAAAAGTATTGGCCTTAGTGAAGCCACCCATGGAATTTCTTCCTCAGTATAGCTTATGGCAACCGCCTGACCGGTTGTCTTCTCTGATTCGATTATTGCCCTGAATGTTCCTGTCTGCCCGGCTTTCTGGCTGAAAACAACAGGGTTGTCAAGTTTTTGTCCCGCCGAGATTCTGGCCGTATAAAGCTGTTTGCCGTCTGGGGCAAAAACCTTTGCAGTAAGAGTGCCACTCTCATAGGCCCCATGGAAGCTGAAGTTGATTTTTTGTGAGGGATCCTTTGCTTCCTGGATGGCTTCCGATGCTATTCCAGTAAAATTTGTAAACCCGGTATCATACTTGGGGTTTATCTGGACAATGCCGGAAGCGTTTTCACCCAACACCTCGACCTTAAAAATACCTGGCTCTTCAGATGTTTTGGCAAATGTGAAAATGCCCCAGGTTGCCCTTTCAGTTTCACTCTGGTTTTTCTGGAATTCAGCATTTGAAAGGAGGGTGCCTTCCTGCATGGTTTTCCCAGATGGAGTTTCGATCCTGTATTTGAGCGTGCCCGAAGTTTTCCTGAAATTGATTTCAAAAGCCAGCGGGAGCTGGACTGAAGAAACAATCATCTTTGAAGAAAAAGCAGTCCCGTTTACATTGGAAAACTCAAGGGGACGCTTTGAAGCGAGCGGTGATTCGACTTTTGCTGTGCAACCTGCCAGCAGAATCACGGCGGCCAGACAAAAAACCACAAATGATATTTTTCTCATTGTACCCATGATATTGAGGAAAAGGGTTAATGTAAATTATTTTCATAAACAAGTCATAATTGGGAAATTTTTACGCTGTGTTTTTTATTCACAGTAATCAATAATTTATTCTCTTTTTGCAACCAGGAAGTTAACTAATGTAAACTATTTGCTATAAAAGACACCAAATATAATCATATAGTTCATTTAGAAACACAAAGTCAAAACTGCTGTATAAGATTGCACATATAGCCACATATGGGCCATATAAAACAAAACATCATCAATACTAAGTTTTTTGGCAAAAATATTTTTCAACATCGACGCAATGAGCATCGGGCTTGAATTGTCAGATAAAGTGTTATATGATTGCTTATCATGAGGAGAATAGTGCCCGTCGTATGTACCATTTTAATAGCCGCAGTTCTTTTTTCACTGAATTTTTCAGCCCCTTTCACAACACAGGCCAGACAGAATTTAGTCACCTGCATTGTCGAACTCGCTGATTACACGGGGCGGGGTGAAACAAGCTCAATACTGACTGCCAGCCAGCACAAAGGGTTTCTTGAGGCACTAAAAAGGGGCCATCCAACAGCATCGGTCAATTTTGAGTACTCGATTCTCTCCTCAGGTTTTTCGGTAAATATCGCGCAGGACGAGATAAATGATCTGGCATCACTTCCTGACGTGGAGCACGTTTATTTCACAAAATTTTACTATCCGGTTCTTTTTGAATCCGTAGAGAGCACCAGAGCAAAGGAAGCCTGGGATTTGAAAGATGGCCAGGGGCAACCGCTAACCGGCAAAGACGTGCTTGTTGGCATTGTCGATTCCGGCATAAGCTACGACCATCCGTCACTCTCAGGAGGATTCAATCCTGGCTCAAAAGTCTGTGTTGGCTACGATTTTGCAAACATGGACGATGATCCAATGCCGGAACCAGGACATGTCGGCTGGCATGGAACACACTGCGCAGGAATTGTTGCTGGTACCGGACTTCCTGGAATTCCAGGCTCAGATCCGGCGCCAAGCGGAATAGCACCCGATGCAAAACTTGGTGCCTACAAAGTTTTTGGCAAAAGTGGCGGAGCAAGGAATGACAGGGTGATGGCCGCGATAGAGAGGGCCTACAAGGACGGATGCAAAGTAATATCCCTGAGCCTTGGAAGTAACTACGTCTGGGCAGACGAGCCAGTTTGCAAGCTGATAGACAGGGTGGTCGAAAATGGCGTTGTCGTAGTGGCCGCAGCCGGAAACGATGGCGATCTGTCAAGGGATGAACTCCCATACAAAGTAATCTCGCCTGGTGGGGCAAAAAATGCAATATGCGTCGGGGCTGTTGATGATTCGCAATACCCGCACCTTGTGGCTGGCAATGTTGATTGCCTGCCAGAATATCTGACCTATTCAAAACCCATAGATGATCCAATCACAGGTCCTCTGGTTTTTTGCGGCCTTGGAAAGATTGATGACGTAAAAGATATTGATCTCACAGGCAAAATAGCCCTCATCAAAAGGGGCGACAACACTTTTTTTGACAAAGCAAACAATGCACAATCAAAAGGGGCTTTGGCTTGCGTCATTTTCAACAACGAGGAGGGGGACGTACAAGGAACGCTTGGCTCTTCAAGCATCAATATCCCCGTTGTCGGTGTGTCAAGTGATATAGGTGACAAATTAAACGGGTTTGCCTCCACCGGCAATAGCGCCATACTGGACGTCAAAAGCAAGCTTGGTCTGATGGCCAGCTTTTCCTCGCAAGGCCCGACAAATGATTTCAGGTTGAAACCAGATGTTTCTGCACCCGGTGTCAATGTCCTCTCGGCCGTTGGCAGCAACAGCTATGTGAGGATGTCTGGAACAAGCATGGCCACACCAATGGTTTCAGGCGCATGCGCCATACTGATCCAGGCCCACCCGGAATGGACACCATTTGATGTGAGATCGGCAATAATAAACTATGCTGTTCCGCAAAAAGACAAAGAAGGCAACCAACATCCAGTCCTCTCGCAGGGCACCGGAAGGATCGACATTGTTTCATCAATAGGCGCCAAAGCACTCTTCAGCCCAACCTCGATCGACCTTGGGTATATAAAATCCGACTCCACCGCATCGGTAACGGTCAGAAACACCACAAAAACCCCGCTCAAGGTAACAGTGACCAACGAGCCAGAAGGCGGGCAACCCTCAAAAATCGGCGAAATCACACTCAAAGCTTCAGAATCCAAACTTTTCACCACCAGTATCACACCAGACACCTCAACAGCTGGTGCGCATGCGGGTTATCTTGTTTTCGACTATGGCGACTCAAAGGCCAGGGTGGCCTACCTCTACTTCACGGGAGATAAACCCAATCCTCCAACAGTTTCCGCCATAGAGATGCCTTTGCCGGCCTTCTCGCCCAATGGTGACAGAAGGGGCGACTATCTGAGTGCAACAGTATCCCTGAACAAAATGGTGGACGGTTTTGAACTGGACTTGACAGACACAAACAACAAAATCTTGACCATCCTTGATTACTCATACGGGACCCAGGGCGGTGGAATGTGGGACCTCGGCTGGGACGGCACTGTAGAAGGAGCAAAGATCCAGGACGGAGTTTACAGGATACACCTTTACACCCTCGCAACTGGAAGAGATCCAAGGGAACAGGCAAACTGGGAACATTTTGGGCCAATCGAATTTATGGCCACAACAAAGGCCCCGTTGATACAATTGAATGCAACAAACGGGAAATTCTACAACCTCGATGGACCTGTGACATTGTCCGGCTCAATCAAGGACCCACTCTTTGATTTCCAGGGGCTCGGTGAAAAGGCCTTTGAAATGGTTGTTTTAAACTCTGAAAAACCATTGGAAATAAAGGAAGACGGCAGTTTCAATTTTCAGACCTCGCTTAAGAGAGGCGACAACTCAATCTCAATAACCGCATTGAACATAGCAGGCTTGAAAACAGTTCTCACAATCACTCTCCAGTCTCTCAGAAAAGCAGAAATTTCCTGGGACAACACTGGAATAACAGTGAATGGCAAAAAAATTGCCGACATTTCATTCAGGATTGTCGACAATGAGATAATGATTGATGCTTCAAAACTTGGCCTTCTTGTCGATGGAATCGCGTTCGATAAAAAAGGACAGAATCTGACTTTCACGCTCGACAAAAAAACTGTTCTGATGATGATTGGGCAACCATTCGTTATAGTGGATGGCAAAGCGTTTTTCTGCAACCCGCCTGAAACAAAAGACAATGTGGTAATGATTCCTCTTGGAGCATTGGTAACCGCTTTCGGCGGAGACGTTGAAGATTCAAGGGCAACAATAGTCTGGAGGGGTGATTGAACTGGATTGATTACATCTTTCTAGCTTTTGTTCTATACATGGCCATCAAGGGGTTCATCATAAGATTTTCCGGTGCAATCCTCGGGAGTCTCGCAACGCTCATCGCCTGGATTGCAGCATTTTTGCTTGCCGCTCCAGTAAAAAATCTCCTCCAGTCATTGTTTGGTGTCGTCTCGTGGCTGGCATCGCTACTTTCACCTGCCATACCAGGAACACCACTCCAGGGCTGCTCAACTGTTGCAGATGCACTGGTAAAGTGCGGCCTCCCGCAATGGGCAAAGGGAATGCTGGGAAGAGTTGTTGATCAGGGATACACAGTTTCAACAACCGGCGACCTCATCTCCTACTGGGTCGCAAACACGATAATCGTAGTGTTAGTGTTTATGCTATTGCTCATAATAATCGGGTTTTTCACAAAAATGCTGGTTGAAAGAACCAAGCTTTCGCTCCCGCAGGAGGGTTTTGTCCATGACTTCGACAACCTCCTTGGTGGAGTAACCTATGCCCTTCTGGCCTTTTTTACTGGGTTTGGCATCCTGGCCATCTTTGCAGCACTTTTCCCCGCAGATGTTGCATGCAAATCACCTGTGGGAACATATGTTTCACAATCATTCTTCGGAGGTCTGGTCTATAACAACTTCTTGGGAATTCAAACAATTTACGGCTCAATCACTCGCCTTGTGCTTGGCTATTAGCCTGACACTCCCCTTCACCATATCAGCAAGCAAGGAACCGTCCATAAGGGTCGGGTTGGGGTCAATTGCCAAAGAATTCACCATTGGCGGGACAGACCAGTTCTCTGTCATCGAGGCGTCCAGTGGAAAAGTGGCGTGCACCCTCCAGAAGGAAACAAAATGCCTCGTCCAGGACGGCGAAAAGGCAGTTTATTCAGTATTCATAGACACTTTCTACACCAGCACGGATGCTGAGAACTTTGCCAAAACACTGCTTTCAAGGTTCCCGGCTGGTACTGGCTACAACATCGTTTCACAAAAAGGTGTTTTTTCACTCGAGATTGGCGAATATCAGACAGAGGACGAGGCAAAAAATACCATAAAGTCTTTCCTGTCCGATCTTCCAAAAGCAGCAGTCGTTGCGCATGCCGGTTTGACAGTGAAAATTGGCGACAACATCGTCATCCATCCCATCGTTACCGGAAAGGCCACAAAGATATTCACTATTGAAATAAAACAGGGGCAATACGCAAAATACAACGGCAGGAGATACCGGGGGATACTTGAGCTGTTTTATTCAAACGAAAAATTCGTAATGGTCAACACTCTCCCATTTGAGGATTACCTGAGGGGTGTCGTTCCTGTTGAGATGCCGGCACTGTGGCACATCGAAGCAGTGAAATCTCAGGCTGTTGCGGCCAGAACATACGCAATACGCTACATCGACAGGCCAACAAACTACGCCTACGACATCTGTGCAGACACCGGTTGCCAGGTATACGGCGGTCTGGACCGTGAACAGCCACAATCCAACAGGGCAATCGATGAAACAAGGGGAATGGTGGCCATCTATCAGGGAAAACCCATAGATGCAGTATTTTTTGCCAACTCAGGCGGCTACACCGAAAATTCCGAGTATGTTTTTTCAAGCCCGACACCATATTTGAAAGGTGTCCCTTCACCAGGCGAGGAGGAATCGCCACGCCACACATGGTTCAAAACAGTGCCCATGGAGGAGTTCCAGGAGCTCTTCAAGCCACTGGTCAAAACCGACATAGGCGAAATAATCGACTGGAAACCAACAAAACTGGGGGTCTCTGGAAGAACTTACGCGGGTTCTGCCATCGGAACAAAAGGTGAAGCCAAGGTTTCAGGTGGAACTGTAAGGTCGGCATTTTCACTCAACAGCACCTGGTTTGACGTGGTTTTTGCTTCAGGATTTGTTGTTTTTTGCGGAAGAGGATGGGGCCACGGCGTCGGACTCTCACAGTACGGTGCCAAGGCCATGGCGCAATCCGGGAAAACATATTCCCAGATTATATCCCACTACTATCAGGGGGCATTGCTCACAAAATGGTATTAAACCGCACATCTGATGAAACGTATTTAAGTTTGACCGGCAAAAGAATGGTATTTATAAACCAATACGCATTTTTTCTTTCCGTAGCAGGTTTTCAAAACCAAGTGTTTGGGAAGGAGGAATTATGAAAAAACTGGCAACGTTTGCATTGCTGTTTTTTCTTGTTTTGGGTGGGTTCTGCGGGACAGCATCGTCTCAGGACATGGCAACCCTGTGGATATCACCCCAGCTTGAGTGTGTAACAGTGGGCTCGGAAATCCTCGTGCAGGTGAAGATAACGGAATGCCCCTTCGCCTACGGGATCGGTGCCCAGATACTTTTTGACACCCAATATCTCGAGATCAACCCTGACAAGGTGGTTGAGGGCGAATTCTTCAGGCAAGACGGCGCCACAACATATTTTGCCAGCAAGGTGACCACTGACCCGCAAAACCCAAAGGTCGGCAAGCTAATATTTGGCATCACCAGGTTCAATGACCAGAACGATTCATACGGGCCAATAGCCGGAGAGGGCCTTGTCCTGTATTTTTCGGCAAAAGTGAAGGTTGTTGGCGAGTGCGCGCTCGGCTTCAAAGAGGTCAATCTGATAAACCTCCAGACAAAGCAGGGCGAAACCTCTCTGGAGAAAGTGCCTGTGAAACTGGAAGAATCAAAAATAAACATTTGTGCAAAAGACAACATTGCCCCAAACGTGACCATAACCAAGAGCCCGCCGCTAGACACAAACCAGGTCATAGGACAGTTCTGCTACCAGGCCACAGATGACAGCACCCCGCAGGACAAGATCCAGTATTCGGTAAGGCTTGAAGATCCGATCAGGGGCGGCGAATGGACACCGTGGATGGACAAAACCTGTTATTCCTACACCTTTGGTGCCCAGGGCAAAAACACCTTCTGCGTCAGGGCAAGGGACGAGTTTGGAAACGTCTCCCAGCCTGCATGTGTGACAATAAATTATGATTCAACCCCGCCAATCCTTGAGCTTGCCCCAATACCTCCAGAAGTCGAAGAAGTCACATACAACCTCTGCGGCAAGACAGAAAAACCGGAGACCGGAATCTCGCTCCTCGTGCAGGGTGCAAGGGTGCCAATAAACAATGATGGTACCTTCTGTGTCCAGCTCAGGCTCGTGGAAGGCCCGAATACCGTGCACGTTGCGGCAATCGACAAGGCCGGCAACATAGTCCAGGAAACACATTCCGTATCGCTCATCAAGAAAACCACCATCATAATGAACGAAGGCCAGCGCCAGGGAACAATCAACGGGAGCGTTGTGATAATTGACCCACCACCAACAAACATCAAAGGTCGTGTGCTTGTTCCACTAAGATTTATCACTGAAGCCTTCGGCATGAACCCAACTTATGAGGCAACAGAAAAACGTGTCGATATTATCTGGACAGTCAAGGAGGGTGGAACACCGGTACAGCACCACCTAAGGCTCTGGGTAAACAAAAAGAACTACACACTTGACGGAAAAACGATGTTCCTTGACGTTCCACCACAAATCGTTTCCGGAAGGACAATGGTACCGATAAGGTTCATTGCAGATTCTTTTGGTGCGACAACAACCTATGACTCGGCAAACCGCAGGGTCACGATAGTATACGTGAAGAGATAAAGGAGGAAAGCATGAAGAAGATCCTAGTTTTGCTGCTTTCTGTGGCCATAATGGCACCACTTGTTCCGTTCCCCGCAACCATTCAGAGCACCATCGCCGCGGACGGATGTTTTGATACAAGAAAAGGAAACAACTTCAGGGACGGCGTCTACCAGGGCACCCAGATAAATGCACCCGCCCTTCTTCAAACATGGTACTGGCAGAGCATAGCCAATATCTCTACACCCCCTGTTGCCTGCGGATCAAGGGTCTACATCGCATCAAACGACCGCAAGGTGCACTGCATCGACAGGACGACCGGCGAAGAACTCTGGGAAACAACAGAGATGTCCAACTTCCCGATTTCTTCCCCAACAATCAATGTCGGCACCCAGAACCTCTATGTGGCAACCGGTGGACAGATTGAACGCCAGTCAGTGCTTTATTGCCTTGATGCAGTAACAGGCACCCAGAGATGGCAATGGACGCCAGGTTCAGAGGGGAGCACGGCCCAGATAACATCAGGCCCGACAGTTGTTGGTGAAAATGATGGCCTGGTGCCAGGGCAGATGATGGTCATTGTGACTGTTGACAAGGGCGCAATCTTCGCCCTTGACTACAAGACAGGAACAAGGATATGGGGATTTGGTTTCAATGGCTTCCCGCAGTCTGATCCAGTCATTGCAGAACAAAAAATCTTCCAGCTCAACACCCTGGGTGTTTTGACAATACTTGACCTCAAGACCGGAAAGCTCATCTCGCAGACGGTCATCGACGACAAGGAGATGTACGAGTTCAACAACACCCCGTGCTACATCCCAAGCTACAACCTCCTGATTTGCGCCTCAAGGGGCAAATCAGTACTCGGCGCAAAGGGAAAGATATACGGAATAAACACAACCACCGGCAACGTCATCTGGGGCAAGAACATGGAGATTGACCAGTTCCACAGGGCTGGCCCGTCTGTTGTAAACCCGCCGGTAGTCGAGAACACCGGTATCCTCATCGGATCAGACACCGGAACGGTCTACATGATAGACCCGCCAACCGGAAGGATGCGCTGGTCAAACAAGCTCGGTATGCCAATCACCACAGACATCATAGTCTCTGGAAAGTACGCATTGCTTGGCGCCGCCAACATGCTCTATGCAATTGATGCCGCAAAGGGCAACGTTGTATTCAAGCAATCGCTTGGGAACACCATAACAGGGCACCCGATCGTCAACGAGGGCATGGTTTACTGCGCCTGCAATGATGCAAGGCTGTATGCCTTCTCGGACCATGACGACTTCACAATAGACGCACTTCCAAGGTCAGAGGGGATATACCCTGGCAACAAGAGGTCATTCAAGGTGACTATTTCGGCCACAATGAATTTCTCCCATCCGCTCACACTATCTGCGGTTGGCCTCCCGACCACACTGAAGGCACAGTTTTCAAAACCGTTTGTTTTCCCTGGAATCGAACCAGTTGAAGTTGATCTTACAATTGATGCATCACCAGAGGCACAACCAGGAAACTACATCTGCAATGTAAGCGGAATGCTGCTTGGCAGGGAAAGAAATGCCATCATCCAGATCCAGGTTCTTCCGCCACTGGCAGGCGACTTCAAGTTGTCGGTGTCATCAGACCAGCTCTCGCCTGACAGAAACGTTAATCAGGGAGACTCAATATCGTTCCAGGTAAAGGTGGAGGCAATTGGCGGATTCAACGCGGAAGTGGCCTTCTATCCGAACCAGTCAACGCTCCCGCCAGGCATGCAAGTCTACTTTATTCCGGACAAAATAACGCCCGATGGCTACGCAACTGCAGTCATCAGGACAGACACCACAACGCAGGCAGACAGGTATGTGATTGAACTTCAAGGCCACGCTGGTGGAAAAGTCAGGACCACAAACGTATGGTTCACAGTCGGCGGATTTGACACCGAAGACTGGACGCAGTTCCAGCAAAACATCTTCAAAACAGGCGCCAATTCCAAAGAAAAATTCCTGACTGATCCGGAACCGCGCTGGGATTTCAGCTTCAAGCCAGAAGACAACCCGGAGGCCGTGGTCAGATATCGCACACAACCAATAAACGGGATGGGCAAACTGTTCGTTGTTGCAGAATGGGAATCAAAAGACAACTCGAGAATACACAGATCTTCGCTGATCTGCCTTGACGCCGTTCTGGGAACAAAATCGTGGTCATTTGATTTCGGAAAATCCGTCTCGGAAGTTGACAACTTTGACGACAACGAAGACAAGCAGTGGCCAGTCATGTGCACTCCAGCACTCGACACTGAAAACGGCTACATATACATCGGCTCTCTCGATGGAAACTTCTATTGCATCAACGCAAAAACTGGCCAGAGGGTCTGGGGCTTTAATACAACAAAGCCAATCAGGACATCTGTGCTTCTGCTCAAGCAACCGGAAGTGCCAACAAAGAGGGTATATTTTGCAACAGTCAATGGCACAGTCTACTGCATGGCCGCTCACACAGATATTGACACCATAATATGGAAGCAGCAGCTTCCAGCATCCTGCTACGCCCCATTCTCCTATGCATTCAACAGGGTTCCGCAGGTAAACAAGGGAACAATCCTTGTCCCTTGCATGGACGGCAAGGTTTACGAGCTTGACGCTCAAGATGGAACCAAGTACTGGGCATCAGAGTTCTTCAAAGCCCAGCCAATCAACGCCTGCCCTGTCGATGTTGACAAGGGCGAATTCTACTTTGCAGGTGCCCAGGGTGCCACAGATGACAACTACTGCTATGGCAGCTCGATGATATACAGAAACAACATATCTGACGGCTCAATGCGCTGGCAGCTGGCAACCTTCGGGCCAACGTTTGGCTCGCCGGCACTCAGGATCAACCCGGACAAGGACGTTGTCCACGTCAACGCAAACTGGGGCATCACTCCGGAAATAAGGACACAGACAAACAGGTTTGTCAGGGTCGAGTCAGAAAACAGACAAAAGATCCTGGACAATGTCATCGGTGAGTGGAGCTGTGAAAAGAGACAGTATTCTTATGGTTCCGTGATCATCGACAAGGACGCCCAGTCCATGGTTTACAACAAGGACGGCCAGATATACTGCTTTGATCCAAACGGAAAAACCGTCTTCACAATCAAGACAAACAGGCCAAGCAAGTCCCACCTGACATTCTCCAGAAGAATGCTGTATTATGCAACCGAAGATGGCCATGTCATGGCTTGGGCCCAAAAGTGGGGATTTGGCCTTGCTCCTGAAACTGGCAGTCCGGTCATTTGCCAGGGAACATCAATGCCACTCAACATCTTCTTCAGGTCGGAAATCCCGCTCAAGACCGCGGTCAGGTTCAAGATAATCCAGGCACCGCCAGACACAACAACAACATTCAGCCCGGATACCCTGTCAGCTTCCGGAACTACAACACTTTCCATAAGCGTTGGCGAAGGCTGTCCAGAAGGAACGCACATCATGGTGATCCAAGCCTATGGCGCAGGGTTTGAGAGAAGCGCCACCATCAGCCTTGTAGTAAGAAAACCTGCACCCGGGGACTTCACATTCACGGCAGACAAGACAAAAGTAACGCTTTACGCAGGAGAACCGGCTGAAATCGGACTCACGATTGATGCGGCAGGTGGATATGTGGGCGCAGTGTCGTTGTCTATCGACGGCCTTCCAAAAGGTGTCACAGGGTCATTTGCCCCAATCATTACACCTGTTCCTGGAAAATCGAAATACAAACTGGACATAGCCAAAAACACGGCCCCCGGGCTGTACAACCTCACATTCAGGGCGGAGGGTGGATGCAAGTCACACACCTTCCCGGTCACACTTGTGGTTGAGCCACCTGTTCCCGGCGACTACAGATCAAAGCTGGCAAACCCGGACGACAGGGATATAGTGATGTGGCTGGGCGAAACAAAAGAAGTTGGCATCGCAGTTGACTTCCTCGAAGGATATAACTTGCCTGTCACATTTGAAGTGCTTGGCAAAAACGACTTCCCGGGAATAACATTCACATTCAAACCAAGCGAGGTTGTCTCTTCAGGCGTCGTGTCGCTGGTTATCCAGTCAGAATTCCTCGGACAGCCAATAGATGGCAAGCGAGTAACCATTGTTACCAATTCTGGGCGAAAGGCCCCGAAGATGCAGGTCAGCTTCATCCTCACTGTAAAGAAGGAGCAGGGTGGGTTCTCGATAAGCCCCAAGGAGGGCATACTCCAGATATCCGCCGGCCAGATGGCCATGGCAGTGTTTGAAGTCAACATGACATCAAACTTCAATGCTTCCGTTTTGTTCTCGCTCAATCAACGAGAAGCATGCAAGGGCATCGAATACGAATTCCTGCCAAAGAGACTTGCCCCAAGCAGGCTCACCCAGAGAGTTGTATGCCTTATTAAAGTCCCGCCAACCTTCCTCGATGGCGATGCCGATGCTATCCAAAAAGGGTTAAAAGAATGCCTGTTCCAGACAGTTGGCATAGGTGGTGGCCAGAGGGTGGCTTCAAGGGACGTCCTGCTGAGGGTCTACAAGACAGACTCGCCACAAATGGTCAAGTTCACTCCTGAATACAAAGGTTTGAAGAAAAAGGCTTCAGATACGGTCGACATAGAGATTGGCAACCTTACCAATGCCTGCGCGATAGAATTTGACATCATCTATGACCCGCTTGCAATCGAAATCATCGACATCACCGAGGGTCCACTCATGACAACCGACCTAAAGAGATCGGCATTTGTGAGGACAATCGATTCGAACATAGGCATCGCACATGTCGCCTCTACAAGGGAACAGGGTGCAGGACCAATATCGGGCACTGGCGTTTTCTGCAGGATGCAAGTCAAGGGAACAAACATCACGCAGGAAACCAGGGTCAGGATTGCCAATATAAAGGTTTTTGACTGCAACAACGGGTTTGTTTCGGTCAGGACGATGACCGGGACCGAACCAACACTCAAACTCACAGTGTCCGGCTTCCTCCCAGGAGACGTAAACGGCGATGGAAAAGTCGACACCCAGGACCTAACACTCCTCGGCAAGACGTTTGGACTCTCCAGGGGAGACCCGAACTTTGACGCGAGGGCAGATTTCAACGAAGATGGAATCGTTGATGGAATGGACCTCATCATACTGTGTATGAACTGGGGTGCCACCCTTGGCAACGAGGGCGCAACTCCCTGAGGCAAGACAAATCAGTCAATAATAAAAAAAGCCGTCCCCAAAAGGGACGGCTTTTTTTATTTTGTGTTTCAAGTGCAAGGTATCAGAACGCCGGGCACATCTCCGGTATGTTCATGCAGACAAAAATTTTGGGATCTTTTACAAGGCTCTCGTAGAGACTGCCAAAAAGACCATTCAGTACAGGCATTTCTGTTGGGCCAAGAAACCTGAGTGGAGGATGTTTATAATAGGAGGAGTTCATAACCCATGCTTCCTCGTTCTCTCTCTCAATGCAATAGTAGCAACCGCCATGATGCTCTCTAAAAACATCATATTCAGAGGTAAACTTGCTTGAGATGACATTGGCTGTTACAAGAAAGTCCTTCGATGGATTGATTGTGACGTGGCCATACCCTGGCGGGATAAGAACCTGCGCACCTCTGCCAGCCTCAATCACAACGGCATCACCCATGTTCCAATCCTGCAAAAAAAACAGGGCGTTTCCAAAGAGGACTTCATAGATTTCAGGATAGGCTTCGCCACCAGGTGTTTTTGGGTGGTAGTGACCAATTGTCTTCACATACTCTTTTCCAATCTTTCCGGGCGAGAGGACAGTTATGTCATATCTCAAATTGGCCGACTCAATTTTTTCCCTGTCCTGGGGTAAAGAAACACCCCTGTACATCCAGTAGAGCACATCAGGCCCAGTGCTTTGAGAATCCATGAGGAAATCTCTTGCATCATCAAGTTTCCTGATGGCCAGACCAGAGAAATCTGGTATCTGTGGGAAAACAAGTTCCCCATTTTCCGGATCAAAATAAACCTCAAATCCTGCTGATTTCGTCAAATCCATAATCTCACACTCCCAAAAATTCAGTTATTAAAAAAATCTTTCTTTAGAAAAGACTTTCTTCTTGTGATATATGAAGCCATGGCTTCACCAAAATCTTTCTTCAGGTCTTTTGGCACCATGCCACTCACATCTTCGACCATTGCCACTTCCTGATCAGATAGGGGCACTTTTAAATACTCCGGCTCTTTTGGAGTTGGAGCAATTTTTTTATCTGGCTGAGGTTTGGCAATTGTTATCCTTATCTCGCTGACAATCCCTTTTCCAAGCATTTTTGCTATGTTCTCAACAATCAAGCTTTTGTGGTTGGCAAGTTCTGCGCTCCATGTGGAACTGTCACATCTTACCAGAAGTCCCCCTTTGAGCAACCCATAAGGCTCTGTATGTCTTGCAACAGCAGGGCCAACAATCGATGGCCATCTTGGTGCAATTATCGTTGCAGAGACGGCCTTCGGTATCCGTGATTTGTTCATCGAAACCATGACATGGCCAATTTTGATTGGTGATTTCTTCATTGGCCTGTCCTTATAAGATTATAGGACCCTTCAGGGGTTTTACAGGCACAGGTGAGAAAAGACTGGCAATATTTGGAAAGCAATTTAAGGGCCTCTTCCTGCCTCTCCCTGTCAAGCTCCGCGAGGAGATCGTCTGCCAAAAGAAGCGGCTCTATGCCCGAAACCTTTGAAATAAGATCGGCCTGGGCAATCTTGACAGTCAGCATGACCGACCTTGCCTCGCCTGTTGAGGCAAACTTGTCGACCCTTTTGCCATCAAGTACAAAGAAACAGTCGTCCCTGTGCGGCCCGATGAGTGTCATTCCCCTTGCTCTTTCAGCGGGCAACAACCTTGCAAAATCGTCTATTTCGATTGGATGCAACGGGCTAAAATCCATTCTGGTATTTGCTTTTTCCATAAAACTGTTGATCATTCTGGCAACTTCCAGCCTTGCCTCCCTGAGTTTCTTTGAGAGGGCAATAAAATCAAGTGTCATCACATCAACAAGTTTTTGAGGCTTGTCGTTCTTGAGGGCAAGATTCCTCTCCGACAGCGCGACCCTGAAATCCGAAATAACTGCTGACCACACCGGACTTATTTGCGAAGCCGTATCATCAAGCAGCTCCCTGCGGTGGGAGGGCGGGCCAACTGCAACCAGAGAGGAGTTTGGGGTTATTGTGACCACCTTGAACGCCTCGAGCAACGCTCTTGAAGTTCTCACTGGCTTTCCGTCCAGCAAGACGCTCTTTCGGCCATTAAAAGAAACCTCGACCCGGCTTTTGGTTGTCTGGTCAAAATCTGTCCTCAGATAGAATGAATCCTTGCCAAACGACACCGCATCAATATCCTGGCTGCCAAGCATGGATTTTCCTCTGAGGCAATACCCAATCGCTTCAAGGATGGTTGTTTTTCCTGTGGCATTGGGGCCCTCTATGACATTGAGGCCGCCCCTGAACTCAAAAGAAAACTCCTCCAGGAGCCTGAAGTTCGATGCCCTGAGAGTCTTTACAATCAACGCTGGGTTACAAGAATGTATTTGTAGGTGTCGTCGCCCTCTGTTTGTATGAGAACAGGGTGCAACGGTCCGTTTATGTTGATCTGGACCTGCGGGCCTGTCGTACCCTTGATTCCGTCAATAAGTTTCTTGATATCAAAGGAAAGCTCGACATCGGCACCATCGGTTGTGGCTTCTATCTTTTCCTCAACCTCTCCAATTTCAGGTGCAATGCCCTTGCAGACAAGCTCCCCATCCCTTGCTGCAACCGTGACCTTTCTTGAACTCTGCCTGACGATGATGTTGACCCTCTGCAGTGCAGAAAGGAGTGTCTTCATATCGACAATGACCTTGTATTCAAACTTGGCCGGCACGACCTGACGATATGGAGGATATTCGCCATCTATCAGCCTGCTGACGACCTTTACATTGCCAAATTCAAAACCAACCTGGTTCTGGGAAAATGCAAGCCCCACATCGCTGTTTTCACCTTCGCCAATCAGCTTGGCAAGATTACGCCACACTGTCCCAGCCACAATGACCTCGACTTCAGGCGATCCTGGAGTTGGTACTTCACAAATGGCCAGCCTTTGCCCATCTGTCCCTACAAGGTTAAATGTGCCACCCCTTATTGAAACAAGTGCCCCCAGGAGCTCCCGTTTGTCTTCCATTCTGTCCGAAAGCGCAGGCGTGACCCTGTCAACCGCACCAATGAGCGTGTCCCTGTCAAGGATAACCTTATCTCCGGAGGTCATCTCCGGGATCCTGGGATAATCTGAGGCATCAGCACAATTGAGTGTCACTTTTGCCTTGGATGACCTCATGATCATCTGGGAACCGTCACCAATTTCTATCTGGATATCATCACCAGGGAGGTTTCCTGCAAGCTCGGTGAATATCTTGGACGGGACGGTCGTCTGCCCCGGCTCTGAAATTGTGGCCGGAATTTTTACGCAAACCCAAGTCTCCATGTCAGAACCAGTAAGCTTCAGCTCGGAACCATCAGCTTCAATGAGAAGATTTCCAAGAAGTTGTATGGAAGGGCTGCGCGGCACAACAGTACCCACCTGGTTTGCGGCATTGACGATGTCTGCTTTTTTGGCTTCAAACTTCATTTCCACCTCCATGGAGGGTTTATTATAAACACAAGCTGGATGTTTGGCAATAATTTGAATGGTATATGTATGATCCCCGAACCAATACCGTAAAACTGATGAAGGTCAGGTTTACTCCGTCTTAACCTCGCAATCTTGCTAGTGGTTTTCTACTACCTAGAATTGTTCCTAAAAGGAGGCCTCGATGGATAGAAGAATTTGGGCCGGGATAATTGCCGGAGCAGCAGTGGTGGTTCTCGTGATCATAGGAATAGTTGCATACACAAACAACGGGGGGTCTCTCGCTTCAGCAAACAACTGTGGAAGCTCTTGCTCGGGATGTAGTGCAGAAAAAAGTGGATGTAGCGGTGAAAGCTACAACACAGAAAATGAGCAAATATCTGAAACCCCAACAGATTTGAAGGCGCTGGAAAAAGAAGCTGTCGATTACTACGCAAAAACGTATGGTGACAGCAATGTGACAGCAAAAACTTTCAATGCAGGTTGCTGCACTGGTGTTGCCATTATAAAAGATGGCAAAATCATTGACAGCCTGAAGTACAAGGACGGCCAGTTTTTCAAATGATTGGCCAGGCTGACAGACGTACAAGTGAAAGGGGCAAAATGGAACCCATTCTCAAAGGAACCAAAAAGGGCTTCTTGGGCCTCGTGCGTCAGTTCGGCATCATTATTGTTGGGCTTGCGCTTGTTGTGGGAGTAGTTATTTCAATGTATTCCCTTGGCTGGCTCACGCTCAAAGGTGTCCAGGAGACATACGGGAGCACAGAAACCCAGTCGGCCATCGAGATGCCGATAGGTGAGGTAGTCAGCAAATGCGACCAGATACCAGGAGACCTTGTCAAAGTATCAGGCAAGATAGTACTGGAATGCAAAATGGGTACCTGGTTCAGGCTGACCGATGGTGTTGATGAGATTTTTGTTGACTTGAAACCGGCCAATGTCGTGCTGCCAGACAGAACAGGCAAGATCGTAACGGTCTATGGCACCCCAAAACGCAGGGGCAAAGGCTGCTATCTGGAAGGTCTTCGGATTGAATTTTAGGAATTTCAAAACTACAGGGCCAGCTTTGCTGGCCCTTTCTTTTTTGGTGCTCTTTTCCAGCCCAGACTCAATAGCTTTTGAACCCACAAACCAGCTTGGTCTCGGAACAAGCAAATATAAGGATCTTTATGTTGCTGTTGCTTCTGAGGGCAAGGTAATGCACCTGGACACTGAAACAGGTATATATCTTGGTGATTTTGTATCATCAAAAGATATTGGCGCCGGCTCAATAACTGATGTTTCTGTCTGCTCATGTGGCGGTGCAATCGCCATGCTTGATGAAGCAGAAAAAACCATCAGGCTTTACGATTACGACCGAAACAAACTCTGGGACTACGATTTGAACGAACCAGAATTATCCTATGACAGACAGAGGGTGAATGCCATCGCTCTTTGCCAGGACTCTGATTATGAGCATGTCATAACAACCACCCCAGAAAAAATCTTTCACATTTCTCCACCAGGACAACAAAGCAAGATTTTCCCAAAAGAAACGCTCGCTGGTCTAGGCAATCCTGCCGGTGCCTATATGGATTTTATCAAACAGGTTTTTGTCTGTGATCCCGACAATTCGAGGGTCATAAAAACGACTGAATATGGCAACCTGACAGCATCGTTTGGGCAAGATATCCTCTCCCACCCAATCGATGTCTCGACCACTGAAGATAATGACAGAAGAATATGGGTGGCAGATTCAGGCACTAGAAAAGTCCATGTTTTTTCAGAAGATTTCGCACATCTTTTTGACTGTGGAGACAGTATTCTTCAAAATCCTTCAACTGTAATCTGTGATTACCTCGATTCTGGCTGCTATGTTGGAGAAATAGTAAATGGCAAAATAAACATCCACAAGTTTGACAAGAATGGCGTTTATCTTTTTTCAATAAAGGATTTGACGTCATTGCCAATCCAGAAGCTCTCCTACACTAAAAGTGGAAGCTATGTCCTGTACAACAGGTCTGGTGAAAACATAAAGCTCTCAACACCAGCAAAAAAATCATCCAGCATATTTATGGTCGAGTTAAGGGCAGTCTGTGAATCGCTGGGATTCGAGGTCTCCTGGGTGGCAAAAACCAGGACAGTGATAATCAAAAAACCAGGCGCATCTATAAAGCTAAACATCAGCACCTCAACGGTGGACTTGCCAGACAAACAAATAATCCTTGACCCAAAACCCACCATCATCAAATCAAGAGTTATTGTTCCTTCAACATTCTTTGATATGGCACTTGATGTCTCAAGCTCATCGTCCCAAGATACAATCTTTTTTGTCTCTCCAAAATTGCTCCCTGGCCAGTCATCCCCGCAGGCAGATATTGGCAAAGACCTTTTTGAGGTGAAATGCAACAAGTGTCATCAGGCACCATCACCGGACACAAAGGAAAGGGACGCTTGGCCAGAGATTGTAAAAAGAATGGCCTCTAAAGATCCTTCCTGGATAACAAATGTCGATTTGGACAGAATATCACACTATCTTTGGGGCCAAGGCAAGCCAGGCCAGAGACCGTAATGATTTTACTTGGTTATTTCTTCAATTGATTAATTTAGACATATTAACATTTTTCGATATGAACAAAAAAGCCAGAAATTTCACATGCTAATAAGATTATTTCCCGAATTTATATTTAATTATGGATTAAATTATTGAATTTTATAAAATGAACACCAATAGAATGGGGGCACAACTCAAGCTTAAACCCAGACTTAGTCTTGACGACCTTGTTTTGATATCCATGGAATTAAACTCTCATAAAGGAAAGCGCACCTACATCAGGAGGATGTCCATGAAAAAAAACACATTGGTTGCAACAATCACCACTGCATTGATTTTATTCGGATCATTTGCATTTGTTTTTGCACAACAGGACTACCACGATGAACTCATTCTTACCTATCCGAAACTGAAAGGTACAAAGATCGATAAAACTTGTCTTTGCTGCCATTTCATCCAGGAAGGTACAGGCCCAAGGAATCCTTATGGTGTAATGTATGAGAATGAAGGCACCTCTGACTTCGCAGCATTCGAAAAATTTGATGCAGATGGCGACGGGTACACAAATATCCAGGAAATCAATGCAAAAACATATCCTGGTGACTTCTCTGATTCACCATCACCAAAAAAATTCAAGAAATGTGTCACTTTCTTTACATCAAAAGACACCAAGACAAAGACAAACATCACTGTTTGCGTCGTTGGTGGAAAGAAAGTCGATATAGCGCCTCTTGGCGGGGCCGCCTATGAAAAATCAGGAACAATAATGGTTCCATGGAAACCAGTTGTTGATGGGCTCGGTGCGACTGCGGTGTTTAACGCCAAGGACGGAAAAGGCAGACTTGATGTCAAAAAAGGCAGCAAGGTAGTTGCACAGTTCTGGGTTGGAAAAGCAAAGGGCAAGCTCAACGGCAAAGACTACAACTGCAAAGTTGCTCCGGAACTCAAAGGCAAGAATATGTTTGTATCAACATTGGATCTTGCAGTCAAAACCCTTGGCGCCACTGAATCAAAGATAACAATGGGTAAAATCTGGAACTACAACCTTAAATAAAAGGCTGAACCTGAAATAAACAAATTCGTATTGAAGATAGAAAAACCAAGGAGGTATGTGTAAATGAAAAGGTCAATTGTGGCAATTCTGGTGCTTTCAGGGCTTATACTGGGTGCATTTGCCTATGTTTACGCCCAACAGGACTACCACGATGAACTCACTCTCACCTATCCGAAACTGAAGGGTACAAAGATTGACAAAACTTGTCTTTGCTGCCATTTCATCCAGGAAGGTACAGGGCCAAGGAATCCTTATGGCGTAATGTATGAAAACACCGAAGAGCTTGGCGATTTTGATGCTTTTGAGAATTTTGATGCAGATGGCGATGGTTACACAAACATCCAGGAGATCAACGCAAAAACCTATCCTGGTGATTTTACGGACCATCCCAGCCCAGCAAAATACAAAAAATGTGTTACTTTCTTCCTCTCACTCGATACAACAACCAAAAAACCAATCACTGTTTGCGTTGTCGACGGGAAAAAGGTAGATCTTACGCCACATGGTGGCGCATGTTATATCAAAAACGGCAAATCGATGGCTCCACTACGCATAGGTATTGAAAGCCTTGGTGGAACAGTTGGCTGGGTCGCCTCTGAAAAAAGGATCGACATCAAAAAAGGCAACAAACTTGTCGGGCAGATGTGGGTAGGTAAAAAGAACGCGAAGATTAATGATAAAAATTATCCGCTTGATACTCCACCGGAGATAGTCAGTGGAAAAACTTTTGTGCCAGTAAAAGCTGTTGGTGACGCACTCGGTGCAAAACTCATCTGGATAAACAGAGGAAAGATTGCAAATTTTGTTTTATAGTGTATAATCAAAATAAGAATTTGAAGTCCAAGTGATTTGGGCCCCGGATTTATGAGGCCTTTTTCACTATAAAAGGGCAAAAAGCCCAAATTAGTATTAGCTCCTGAAAAAGGAGCAGAAGGAAAGAGAAGTAGAATGCCAGAAGGAACTGTTAGGTGGTTTAACGCAAAGAAGGGTTATGGATTCATCACCCGTGCTGACAATGGAGAGGACGTTTTCGTACATTTTTCAGCCATTAGAGCTGACGGATTCAAGTCCCTTAAGGAAGGCGACAGAGTTAGATTCGAGATCCAAGAGACACCGAAGGGCGTGCAGGCGTCAAACGTTGCCATCTGCTGATCGGCTGCAGGTCTTACAATAACCATAGACCTCTACAGAGACGTCCTGGGCGGAGAAATCCCCCAGGACGTCTTTCATTTTATCAAGCAGAATTTTGTTATCTATTTCTTTCTCGTCAATTTTTCCGCAACGTTTGCATATCATATGAACAGCCTTTACAAAACCGAAGTGAGCATGTTGCTGGGTGAAATTGCTTCTGTGCACAACTCCAAGTCTAAAAAGAAGGTCAAGCACCCTGTAAACGGTAGCAATGTCGACATCCTGTCCACGCTCTCTTAGAGTTCTGTATATCTGTTTTGCGTCCATGTCATCATTTTCTTCAAGAAGCGCGATGACCGCTTTCCTGGGTTTTGTTATCCTGTAGCCAGCCTCTTTTAATTGCTCTAATATCATTGTTCCCCTCTTGCCCTGTAGACAAGGGCATTGTAAAGCATTATACAGGCCTGTTCCCTGGAGAGTTTTTGCCCGAGGCCGAATTTACCACTAGAGAACAGCCTTTTCTCTGCAGGGTCAATTATACCGGCAAAAATACACTTAAGGATGGCTTGTGAATACACATTGTCTTGTTTTATGTCAGAAAATGGCATTTTGTCGGCTTTCTTGCCAAGCCTCAAACCATTGGAGAGAACCTGGACGAGGAGTTCTCTTGTGCAAGCAGATGCGGGGTAGAATTTTCCTTTTCCGGATAGTGTTCCATGTTGGACAAGGGCGCCAATAAACGGCTCTTCCGGAGAGTTCTTTGGCACGTCTTCATAAGTGGATTTCCCCGGTTTTGGGTCAAGTCCAAGCAGTAGCACAACCCAGACAGCCATTTTTCCCCTTGTAAGAGATTCTTGGGGGTAAAACTGGCCATTCTCATTCTTCAGGATGTTCGCACAGCCAAGCTGGCCAATCTCGAAAAATGACCCGGATTTTTGCGCATCAGCAAAAAGCTCTGGTGACGGTATATAGTTTGCCCTGGCCTCTGACCTGTTGCCAGCCTCGTCTTCGCAAGAGATGAGTATGGAGCCTGATCCAGACGGAACCGTTGCACGAAGGAGCGTTCCCTCGACCCTTGCCGGCTTGCCATCAATCAAGACTTTTGAAGCGCTCCTGACATTGGCCAGAACTTCTATCTCGAGCGACGGTGTTTTGCCGCCTTTTGGCGAGTAGATGACAATGCTGGGCGGTGTGGTGTCTATCGTTACAGTGTGCGGTGCTGACCTCGCCAGAAGGCCATTTGATTTTGAAACCAGCACACATTCGTGTTTGCCTTCCACAAGGGTGGCCCAGAAAGAGAAAAAACCCTCCGGATCAAGATCAACGATTTTTTCGACACCATCTATTGTTATCAAAGTTTTTGATGCAGGTGGGGCAAAACCACTTATTTCTACGGATTTTGTATTTACAGCCTTTGACGGTGAAATGATCTGGCCGGGAAGGAGTCTGCCTTCCCCAAAACCTAACACCATGGCCAATCTTCTGATCAACTCAGCCTTGACATTCGCAAGGTCGACGTCCTGAAAACCAAACGAGCAGGCTATGAGATTGCCCTGCTTTATGATTGAGGCACCCTGACCAATGAATCTGGCCAGGGCATCTCCCCCCGAAATTACAGGAATTGATATACTGTAATTTCTCATGCTTTTTGAGGTGGATACTAGTATCCCCTGCAACTCATTCTCGCCCATGGACGCATAAACAGGTGAAGTGGCCGAATCTATCTGGACTGGTTCACCAAAAGCCCTGCAAAGCTCCGGACCGGCAATAATGGCACCTGCACCGCAAAGAAGAGCTGTTTTCACATTGCCTATCATCTCCATCTGGGAGCTTGAGATTTTCTCCGGATGGTTCCAGATGATAAGCCCGGAGGACACAATGTCTGCGGCGGTTGGCTGCTGGATGGTCTTGTAGGGTATTCCGATTTCGCTCAGCGTCAGCTTTATATCATCGGCTTCCTCAAAAACCACTGCTGCTTTCTGTGATTGCCTCATGTTAAGGGCAACCTTGCCGGGAGCGGTTATATCAACTTCCACAGGCTCTCTTCCCTTCGATACGGCCACAACCCTGTATTTGCCCTCGGGCAACCTTAGCTCGCCTTTTGCCGGGAATTTTATTGGCTCAACATTCTTGTCATTGAAAATGAGGTACCCATCAGAGCTGGATTCAAAAGAAACTCCAGACAGGGGTGCAGATTCAAGCATTATCTGCAAAGGGAGGTTTTCCGGCCTGTCTTCTAAAACAACTTTTTTATAGCCAAAACTGGAAATTTCAATTTTTGTTGCCACAAGCGGGAGGTGTGGCACAAAAATACTGCCCCCAGTAAAATCTATTGTTTCCCCGCCAATTGCTATGTTTCCGGAAGGCAGTTTGCCATCACCAGTTTTTATATCGGCCTTCCATGACAATGTGTCCTCAAAGCTATCGATACAGAGCTTTAAAAGCCAGCCCCTGTCTTCTTCCGAGGCCACATTTGGAAATGTGAACCCAAGGATTATTCCCTGATTTTTGAGGGTTGAAACTTTTAACCCCGCATACTTTTTGGGGCTTGTGCCGGCATAAGAAAGCAGGATTTTCGCCTTTTCGGACATTGGCACGAGGTTCGAAGTGGAGAAATAGGCGCTTGGATTGCCAAGCGCAAGGCTTTTGTAGGTTTTTCCGTCCCAGTGGGTCAGCGCTGCTCCACCCTCATCGCTTGGCCTGCAACCAAAATACGAATCCAGAAAAACAGTGGAATCGGTCTGGCCGATGAAAGAGGCACCGTAGAAATCGGAGGTCAGGACAAGCTTACCTCCCATGTCCATATATCCGCCAAGAATGCCAACGTCCTTGGCCGAGAGCGAACCCCCGGAGTTCCAGACCACATATTGGAAAGCGCCAAGTTGTTTGGCAGTCACATTGCCCTGCAGGGTTGACCATATAAAATAGGGCAATCCTGTTGAATCAAGGGCTGGTTTGAGTTTCCCCCTAATTGGTTCCGGGCTTACCCCCCAGACTGGCTTTCTTGTGTCAATAAAGGCTATTTTTGCCTTTTCGAGAGGCATTGAGGCAGACAAATCAGATGAAAGTTTTATCCTGAAACTCCTCGATGCGTGGCCAAAAGAAGTTGCAACAAATTCATGCTCGCCCTCCGGCAAAGCAAGCTTCAATGTTCCGTCAGGTGCCTCAAATGTCGGCAACGGGGAATCTTTCAGGGTGACCTTGCTGTCAAGATTGTTCTGGGTCCCCTCTTCATGCACCGTCAGGTCAAGCGAATGCTCCGGAAGCGGCTTCAGTTCGATAGAATTGCCTGCAAGGGGCGACGACTCGAAACCGAAAGCCCCTATCTTTGTCTCCTCGCCTGGTCTGGAAAGGAAAGTAAACGATTTTGCCTGTTCCCTTGAAACAACATACGAACGGTCACCAGAGGTGACATTTATGTCGCCCCAGAGAGCAGAACCAGTGGGCCACGTCACGGAAACAGTTTTTGGTTCCATTGACAGCGCAAGTGAAAGGCCGTCCCTCGCATCGACAAGACCTTCGCCATAGCGCCTGTCCCTGCCTGGCCTGCCAAGGTCGACTGAAGTTTTTGTCAGGAGATAGGTCAGGTCTTCCGGTGATATGTTTGATCTTTTTTCAAGCAAAAGCGCGCAAATGCCAGCAACATGCGGGGAAGAAAAACTGGTACCATCAGCAACGTCATAGGTTCTTCTTGGGGTGGCCACCCTGATGTTTTCTCCAGGTGCGCACAGATCAGGCTTGACCAGTGTCAATGAATCATCTTCATTCTCCCATACCACTTCGGCACCGCCGGAGAAACCGGACGCCTTGAGCCCGTAATCCACAGAACCAACGGAGAGGACTTCAGGCATGTTGCCAGGGTTGCTTGACGAGCCTTCGCCATCATTGCCTATCGAGGCAATGGGCAATATCCCAACTTTTCTAAGGTTTTTTATTGCGGTCTTCAGGTAGTCCATCGTCCCGGAAGCGCCAAACGACATATTGACAACTCTTGGATAATCATCGGTTGAAGGGTCATCATCAGGATCGGTTATCCACTGCAACCCGCCCAAAATCTGGGAAATGTTTCCAGAACCGTCAGGAATGACTGAGCCTACGATCAATTTTGCTTTTGGGGCTACACCAAGCGTTTCGCCGCAAACGACCGAGCAAACGCTTGTCCCATGGCCATCGCTGTCACTTGCCACGGTCTGGCCGGTCTTCCTGCCATAGCTGTCAAAAGAAGCAAAACTCTGGACTTTTCCGGCAAGCTCCGGATGGGTGGAATCGCAACCACTATCAAGAACGCCAACAAGCACGCCATCGCCCTTTGCTGACATGGCCCATGCCTCTGGCACATGCGTTGCCTTGAGGTTCCACTCTATATCAGTTTCTGCCTTCGATCGCCAGGCATGTGGCAGGTATATCTTCGTGTTGGGCAAAACGGCCTTCACGGAGCCAAGATTCTCAAGGCGTGAAAAAGCTTTCTGGGTGCCTGTGACGAGGATGCAATTCTGTATCCAGAATGGTCTGTACGAAAGCACCTCACCCGATAAGGAAAGGGCCTCCAGCTCGGATATTGCCGCAGACTGGGCAAGTGAGGTTTCTGTTTTCAACTCTGCCAGATTTTTTGCATCGGGCTGGTCAAACATCAACAGCCTTTCGACAACCTGGGTGGGTTGCTGGGCAATTGAAAACCCCGGCCACGCTGGAAGAAAAACCGACATCAAAAGAACAAAAACTAGAGCAACAGATATTTTTTTCATTATTTTTGTTTTAGGTCCTCACAAACAAATACACCCTTCGAAGTAAGGCAGGTTCCAAAACCCGGCTGTGTGAACCTTCTCACAAGACCAAACATGTCTTCATGGATACCTGTTCTATCGAGAGCACTCTGTATTCTATTCATCCCCTCCGACACCCTGGCAACAGAGGAGTCAGAGTATATGCCAAAGACCGGCAACGGCAGAAATTCGCAAAAATCTTCCCCACAGACACTCACTCCACCATCGCCAGCAACCATGCTGACGGCCTTTTTCATCAATCCTGCTGAACTGCCCAAAACAAAGATATTGTGTGAGTGGATCGGGGTCGTTGTGGCAAAAGCACCATTGACTCTTCCCAATCCTGTGACTCTACAAAATGAGATATTCTTTTGACCGGAGCGCACATTGATTACGCATGCAAAAACTGGTTCACTGGAATATTGCCCAGCTGCATCATCTCTGACATCAACAATCTCGCTGTTTCGGAAATCTGCATCATCAATATCAAAATCGACATCTGCATTCAGCGGACGCCTGCCCATATCACAAGTCTCAAGGTAGTCGAGAAGCTCGCCAGTCACCCGCTCACCGGACAGGAATGTTGAAACCACATTTAATGTCACAGGATCAATCAAAACAAAATCGGCCCTCTTGCCGACGGCAAAACTACCCCTGTCGGTCATCTTCAGGGCTGAGGCAGTGTTTATGGTTGCCATCTGGATCGCTCTTGCTAGCGGGATGCCACTTTGGACAGCTTTTCTGACACAATTGTCGATTGAACCCTCTTCAAGCAACGTTGAGGGCCCGATGTGGTCCGTGCAGAAACTGAAAAAATGCTGGTTTTCGCTATTGCAGGCTTTCAGAGCAGGCAACAAGTCTCTGTCGAAACTGCCCTCCCTTGCCATTATCCTCACGCCGATTGCAAGTCTCTCTTCTGCTTCTTCTTGCGTTTTGCATTCATGGTCGCAGGACGCCCCTGCTGAAAAATACTCTTCAAGCGCCCGCCCGCCAAGGCCCCTTGCATGGCCATCCACAACCTTGTTTCGAAACAGCTTTATTTTCATGTCCATGCCATCACAATCTGGATCAATTATCTCGGAAAGGCCAACAAATCTTGGTTCTGCGGCAAAGCATGCCAGATCAAGATACGAAAGATCCACCCCATAATCTTCAAATTTGTACGGGGGGACACTTGACGGGGCATAGAATAAAATGTTTTTCTCAAAATCGCGGGTTGTCTGGTCAAGATACCTGACACCGGCAAGTCCTGTTGCATTAGCGGTATTCGAGGGATTGAAAACCACTGTCGTGACACCCCTGCGGAGCATTGATGCAAACGACCTTAGAGGATGGGAAACTGGTGTTTCCGGATGGGTGTGTGGATCGATAAAACCCGGAGCAATATAGGCACCGCCAGCATCATAAACTTTGACAGATTTTTTCTGGCCGAAACCGGCGAATTTTCCATCAGCAACTGCAACATGGCCATCAACAACCTGCCCAAGTGACGGATTTATTATCCTGGCATTCACGACCAGCAGGTCAACCGGCTCCCTCCCAGCAATCTTGTCCCTGAAACTCATTTTGACAGCCTTGAGAGGGCGTGCTTAATTATCTCCTCCGAGGAAGCACCTTTGCCCTTTATGCCATCGAACGCCTTCTCTATTTCACCAATCGAGAAACCAAGTGCACGCAATGCCGCCCTGGCTTCATCAATCTCGTCCGATTTGCCAATAGAACCTGGTTGTACCGGCATTCCGGCCATTACATCCCTCAATTCCAGGACTATCCTCTCGGACATCTTTGGGCCAATCCCGGAAACAGCCCTGAAAACATGGGCTTTTTCATGTATGACCGCATCGGCTATCTGGCCGGGTGTCAGTGTTTTTAAAAGAGAAAGGGCTGTTTTCCCCCCGACCCCGGAAACCTTGCTTGTTATTGTCTTGAGGAGTTTTGATTCCTGCGGTGTCTCAAAACCAAAAATAGTGTATCCATCTTCGCTGTTGAAGCGCCAGACGGTATACAGTCTCAGGCTTTTCCCAATCTCAACCCCGGACACCCTGCCAACAAGGATCTCAAACCCAATACCATTTACATTCAGGACAACAACTTCATCGTCAAAATCTTCTATCGTTCCATCTAGATGGTTTATCATTGTTACCTCAGCGAAAAGAGATGGCAAAGCCCAAGCGCACATGCATCTGCAACATCATCTGGTGAGGGTATGCTGGGAAGTCTCAAAAGCATCTGCACCATTTTTCCAACCTGGAGTTTGTCTGCGCTACCAGATGAAGTTACAGCCTGTTTGATCTGGTTTGGTGTATATTCGTAGACAGGCAGGCCCACCAGTTGGGCCGACATTATTATGACACCCCTTGCCTGTGCGACATCGATTGCCGTCTTGACGTTTTTTGAAAAAAACAGTTCTTCTACTGCGAAAGAGCTTACTTTGTATCTTGAAATGATTTCGGTGATTTTTGAATGTATACCAGAGAGCCTTTTCGGAAGATTGTCTTCCTTTGGGGTCTGTAACAATCCACATTCGACAAGCGAGAATGAATCGCCATCCGACTCCAGGATGGCCCATCCAATGCGGGCCAGCCCTGGGTCAACGGCTATTATTTTCATTCAAGCTCGCTTGCTATCTTCTCCATCTCTGATTCGTCCATCTCAAAGTTGGAATAGACGTTATTTACATCGTCATGGTCCTCAAGGTCATTCTGGAGCTTGAGGACTTTAACTGCGTCCTGCCCTGTGACCTTGACGGTACTCTTGGCATTATAGACAAGGTTTGTTCCTTTGACCTTGTAGCCGGACTTTCTGAGGGCCTCGGCCACCTGGTGCATTGCATCGGGGGGGGTTGTCACAATGAAAGTATCACCGTCTGCTTCAACATCACTTGCACCAGCATCGGCTGCTTCCATGAGAGCGTCATCAAGTGATTTTCCGCCACCTTCTACAATGATCTCACCCTCACGTTCAAAGTTCCATGCAACACAACCCTGCTCACCGAGTGATCCGCCATGTTTGCTGAAGATTTTTTTCAGCTCGGAGATCGTGCGGTTTTTGCTGTCCGTAGAAGCCTCAACGATTACGGCAGTGCCTGCCGGCCCGTATCCTTCATAAAGTGCTTCTTCGTAGGTTGCTCCTTCAATTTCTCCGGTCCCGCGCTGAATGGCCCTTTTTATGTTGTCCTTCGGCATTCCGGCTTCAGACGCCTTATCAAGGGCAGACCTTAAGCTTGGGTTATGGTCGGGGTTTCCACCCCTTTTTGCTGCAACAATGATTTCCTTGGCAATTTTGGTAAAAAGCTTGCCTCTCTTGGCATCGGTCACTGATTTCTTGCCTTGAATATTATGCCATTTGCTGTGTCCTGACATCAAACCCTCCTTGCGATATCGCAAAAAAAATTATGGATTTTTATATCACCTGTCATCTCTGGGTGAAAGGCAGCGCCAAGAAAATTGCCTTGCCTCACGAAAATGATATTGCCTTCCTTGTCGCAGGAGAGCACTTCCACTTTTTCACCAACCCTTGTGATGAAAGGGGCCCTAATAAACGCGACCGACACATCACCAATATCCTTGGCGTGTATCGTTTCGACGTGCGATTCAAGCTGGCGCCCATATGCATTGCGCCTGACTGTTATGTCCATTATATCCCATGTTGGCTGATTTGGGTAGCCTTCAATGTCGTGTGACATCATTATAAGCCCGGCACATGTCCCAAATATTGGAAATCCCTCTTTTGCAAGAGAGATTATTTTTTTGTCGAGTCCGATCCTGTTTGAGAGCTTCCAGAAGGTTGTTGATTCACCGCCAGGAAGAACAAGCCCGGACAGATTGTCCAGGTCCTGTGGGTTCCTGACCTGAACCGGTGTGCAACCAGAAGCCTCTATTGCCTTTATGTGTTCGGCAACATCACCCTGGAGGGCGAAGATGCCTATCTTCACCAGCCCCTCCTGGCAAGTTTTTCTTTATCATCCAAAACATCAATATTGATTCCAACCATGGCTTCGCCAAGATTCTTCGACACTTCTGCAATGACTTCCGGTTCCTGCCAGTGGGCGACTGCATCAACAATGGCCTTTGCCCTCTTTGCCGGATTTCCTGACTTGAAGATGCCTGACCCAACGAAAACTCCATCAGAGCCAAGGTGCATCATCAATGCTGCGTCGGCTGGAGTTGCAACACCACCCGCAGCAAAATTGACAACCGGCAATCTTCCAGTTTCCTTGACCATCTTCACCAGTTCAAGCGGAGCACCAAGCTCCTTTGCTATTGTGGCAAGTTCTTCGTCCGGGGCCATGACAACCCTTCTGATTTCTCTCTGGACAGCCCTCTGGTGGCGAACAGCTTCAACAACATTGCCAGTTCCAGCTTCACCCTTCGTTCTTATCATTGCAGCACCCTCACCAATCCTGCGAAGGGCCTCACCAAGATTGCGGCAGCCACAAACAAATGGCACCCTGAATGCCCACTTGTCAACATGGAATTCCTCATCGGCTGGCGTTAGGACTTCACTCTCGTCTATATAATCAACACCAATGGACTGCAAAACCTGGGCCTCTATGGTGTGGCCAATCCTGCATTTTGCCATAACTGGAACAGATACCGTTTTCATGATTTCAGAAACCATTTGTGGATCAGACATTCTAGCCACGCCACCTTTTGCTCTGATATCCGCAGGTACGCGCTCGAGGGCCATTACGGCCACAGCACCGGCCTCTTCGGCTATTTTTGCATGCTCAGGGGTCACAACATCCATTATCACGCCACCCTTTAGCATGTCAGCCAAGCCCTTCTTCACCAAAAATAATTCCTTGTCCATCAATTGCCTTCCTTTCGAACAATATTTTAACCTCGGGTCCGCTTTATTCAAGAAATGTGTATTTACTTCTCACCTTGAGAACTTAACAATTAACGGTATGATATTCTTTCTGTCAATTATGGAAAGAATAGTCATTGCAGTTGGTGGAAACTCTTTGCTGTTGCCGGGCATGACCCAGACCGTCCAGAACCAGAGGGCGGCAGTATGGGAAACAGCCTTTCACATAGCAGCAGCGGTCAGTGCCGGATACGGCATTATAGTGTCACATGGGAACGGCCCGCAGGTCGGCCAGGTCATGAGAAGGTCCGAGCTCGCATCGCACGAAGTCCCGGAAACCACACTGGACTATGCCGTCGCAGAGACACAAGGTGGCATAGGATACCAGCTCCAGCAGGCTCTCACTGAGGAACTATCCAAAAGAGGGATCAAGAAGAACGTCATAACCGTGGTCACCCAGGTTGAAGTTTCCTCGTCGGACAAGGGCTTCAAAAACCCCACTAAACCAATAGGCAGCTTCATGGATGAAAAAACAGCCAAAGAAAGGGCCCTCACACTCGGGTGGAATGTTGTCGAGGACTCCGGAAGGGGCTGGAGAAGGGTCGTTGCATCACCATGGCCGCAATCAATCATTGAAAAAGACACCATCAAAGATCTCGTTGATTCAGGCATTGTTGTCATAGCCTGTGGTGGTGGTGGAATACCTGTAGTAAAGGGGCCGGAAGGACTGTCCGGAATTGAGGCGGTAATCGATAAAGACAGAGCTTCTGCTGTGCTTGCCCTTGAAGTGAAGGCATCAAAACTGCTGGTTTCAACAGCCGTTCCAAAAGTGTGTCTCAATTATGGCAAACCAAACCAGGTCCAGCTTGATAAACTGACACTTGATGAAGCAAAAAAATACTCCGAGGAGGGCCATTTTGCAAAGGGCTCGATGGGGCCAAAAATTGAGGCCTCAATACATTTTCTGGAGAATGGCGGCCAGCAGGCAGTCATCACTGACCCCGCCCACATAACACTTGCATTAAAAGGCGATGCCGGCACAATAGTATCTAGATGATACAACACCCGGTAATTGCAATCGACGGGCCGGCCGCTTCCGGAAAGACAACTGTTGGTGCACTGGCTGCAAAAAAACTGGGTATAAAATTTCTTGACTCCGGAAGACTCTACAGGGTCGCCGCATACGCATCCACAAAACTTGGCAAAGGACTTCCTGAAATACTCTCCGAAACAAACCTGAGACTTGAAGGAGACAGGTTTATTGTCAATGGAGAGGATGCCACTGAAAAACTCGGCTCGGTTGAAACAGGAGAGCTGGCTTCAAAGATGTCTCTTGACCCAAGGCTTCGCGAATGGGTCAATGCAATGGTAAGGGAGCTGGCCGCAGAACACCCGATAATAGTCACAGGAAGAGACATCGGTACAGTGGTGCTTCCCGACGCAACTCTCAAGATTTATCTCGACGCATCAATAGAAGAGAGGGCAAGGCGAAGATACGCCGAGAACCCTGGCAAGGCAACTTGCGAGGAAATCCTCGAAGCACTGAAAAAAAGGGACAAAAGGGACTCGGAAAGAGACATAGCACCTCTTGTTCCTGCCAGTGACGCCATAATCGTTGACAGCACAAAAATGAATATCACCCAGGTGACAAACCTCATCATCAAAGAAGCAAGACAAAACATTAAAAAAACTAGGATAACAAGATGGTGGAGGTTCTCATATTCAGTAATATGGTTCCTTTCACGCAAACTTTTTGGCATAGAAATACACGGAAGAGGCAACATCCCACAGAAAGGCCCGATTGTAGTCATTGCCAATCATACATCAGCGCTGGACGTACTTTTTGTTGGACTGTCGCTGACGAGGATGGGTGTTTATCTGGCCAAAGAAGAGATACTGAAAGTACCAGTTCTCAGAACATGTCTCAGAGCTTATGGGGTCGTTCCGGTCCGGAGGGGCCAGACCTCAAAAGACACAGTGAGGGCGGTAAGCGATACACTATCAAACGGGGGCCTATTCTGCATTTATCCTGAAGGAACACGCTCGAAAGATGGAAAACTCCAAGGCAATTATCAGACAGGCGCGGCCCAGTTCGCACACAAATTCGGAGCAAAGATACTGCCCATAGGCGTCATCGGGGCCTACCAAGTAATGCCTTACGGCTCAAAATGTTTCAAGCGAGGAAAAGTGATTGTAAATGTTGGCAAACCCATGTCTATTGACAAAACATCCAAATCGTCAAAAGGGTACTATGAAGACATCACTGAAATAGCCATGAAGGAAGTTGCTCAGCTGTCGAAACAACCATATGTACCACTCAAAAAATCAGCAGATTGAAAATTTATTTTTCTTTCCCAATTTTTTCTATTAGGCATCTTGTTATTGCGAAAAATTTGTAATTAACTACTTGACACATTAACAGTAAACTTTACTACAAGGACTCGAAAACAAAGGAAAGTGGGTGATAAGTGAGAAATTTTCACAAAATCACAATCTTGATGCTAACCGCAATAATTCTTGCCTCTTGCGGCTCTTCTTCACTGCCGGCAGTAAATCCGGAATCTGTTGGAATGCCTGTTGTTTCAGAAATTGGAGAAAAGTTTGGTGATGCAACTGCATTCACCTGGACCGATGTAGGGGGTGCAAAAGAAACTTTTGGCCCCGGGGAAAAACAAACTATCCTGGTTTTCTGGAAATACGGATGCTCCTCATGCATCGATGAAATCCAGACAATACAGACCGTTAGCGACGAATACAAAGTGCCAATCCTGACTGTCTGCATCAATCCAAGCGATACATTGAACTCTGTTGTTGGAATATTGGGTTCACTGGGTCTCACAGTTCCAGTGGTGCTTGATCCAACATCTGCAGTGGCAAGGGAATATGGGGTATCAACGATACCCGACTTCATGCTGGTTGACCAAAATGGTAAAATAACCGGCAGAAAGAAAGGGGGTATCGACATAGATAAACTTCTGGAAATCGTTGACAAAATGGAGGGGGCCAAATGAGTTTCATAAAACTCGCATTTAAAGGGCTCCTTCGCAGACCAGCGGGCTTCATTGCCTCCTGTCTGACAATCGCAATTGCATCTTTAGTTCTCATTTTGTCTCTTGGCCTTTCCCAAGGCTACGATTCGGCCCTCATCTCAAACATAGATAATCTTGGGGCAAACATCCTGGCAATCCCAAAGGGGTGCCCCTATGAGGCCACAGGGGTCATCTTAAGTGGCGGCAACCTCAGATATGCCGTTGCAGAAAACCAGCTTGAACCAATTAAAAAAACTGGGGGCGTAAAGATCGTTTCGGCTGTGATTATGGGACAGCGAGCAGTCGGGCCATACAAAAAAGTCCATGTAATTGTTGGCGCTGATGAGAATTACCACCTGATGAGGCCAAAACTTGGATTCAAAAAACCATTCGCAGAAAATGAGGTTGCCCTCGGCTATAAAATTTCGCAGGTGCTTTCTACAAAAGTTGGCGATGATTTTGACATAGCCGGGAGAACCTACAAAATTGCAGCCATAGCTGATAAGGGCTCAACAGAAGACGAGGATCTCGTTTTCATGAACCTGAAATCAGCACAAAAGCTCCTTAAGGCAGAGGGAATGCTCTCTTCGGTTCTCATACAGGTAGACGATCCTGCGCAATCCGATACCGTTGCAAAAAGACTGATGACCATACCTGATCTCCAGGTTATCACGATTGGCGATTTCCAGGCAACAATCAGCGATTTTGTCTCTGGTGCAAGGATAGCCATTTTTTCAGTGCTCATCATTATAATCCTCATAGCAAGCGTTGGCATTCTTACAACCCAGGCCTCGTCTGTGGCTGAAAGAAAAGGCGAGATCGGAATGATGAGAGCCATGGGTGCAACAAGCGGACAGGTGCTCTTTGAATCAACCCTGGAATCTGCCATTCTCGGCTTTTTTGGTGCCATAGTTGGCATTGTGCTTGGCTTTGCCCTCTCATCCAGTGCCAGCGAACTGATCAAAAAAAGCCTTCCGCAATCGCCGAGTGGAAGCATCATTTCAATAGGCTGGACTTCGGCCATAATGACACTGGCCATAGTCATCGCCATATCAATCCTGGCTGCTTATGGCCCAGCCAAAAACGCCGCCAGCACAAAACCAACGGAGGCAGCTTCCGATGAGTGACACAATAATAGCAAAGGGAATTTCAAAATCTTTTAAAAGGGGCACGGAAACCATCCATGCCATTCAGGACATCTCCCTTAACATTGGCAAGGGGGAAATGCTCTCCATAATGGGGAGGTCGGGTTCCGGAAAAACAACCCTGCTCTCCTGCATCGGAATGCTCGAGAACATTGATTCTGGATCGTTGGTCCTTGAAGGAAGAAACATTAAAGATCTTTCCGAGGCCCAGAGAACAATTTTGCGCAGGGAACTCATGGGTTTTGTTTTCCAGAGGTTTTTCCTGATCCCCACACTGACAGCCTACGAAAATGTTGCGCTCCCAGGGCTTTTCGCAGGCAAGAAACTCGGAAAAGACCATATCATGGAACTACTTGAGATGGTTGGAGTATCGCAGAGATACGACCACAGACCAGGCCAGATGTCTGGCGGCGAAATGCAGAGAGTAGCCATTGCCAGGGCGCTGGCACTTGACCCGCCAGTCATTATCGCCGATGAACCCACAGGAAACCTTGACACGGCAAACGCTGAGGCCGTATTCGGACTCTTCAGAAAACTTGCCAGTCAAGGAAAAACAATTATTATCGCCACCCACAGCCAGAAACTTGCAAAAGACTGTGACAGGGTGGTAGAACTCATGGACGGGAGAATAACAAGAGATGAAAAAAATTAGCTTTGTTGTCGCACTTGTAGTACTTTTTGGCGCCATTGCCATACTCGCATCCTGTGGATCATCAACCCCTCAGGAAAAAACATTTGGCCCGCCAATTGAGAAACCTGAGGAATACCAGCCGGCAACTGTTGAACAGGTATTCGCAGATCCAGAACTCATGGACAAACAGGTCATTATGGACGTCTATGTGGACGAAGTCTGCCCCGCAGGTTGCTGGTTCTTCATCTCAGACAAACTTGGTGACAAGGTCAGGCTCTATGTCTCCAGAACCAAAGACAGCTTTACTGTGCCAGAATCCATAAAAGGCCTCCATGTGAAGGTTTATGGGAAAGTAATAGCCTCAAACACGGGTGAGATGCTCGAGGGCTACAGGGTGGAGCTTATCGACTGATGTCAACTTTCAAGCTTGCCCTGCGCAATCTGGCAAAAAGACCCATGCGCACAGTGCTGGCAATCGCCACGGTAACCATATCCATAACACTCCTTCTGTCGCTTCTAGGCTTCTATTTTGGCTACAACAAAGCCATGAAGGACGAGCTAAACAACTTTGGAGTCCAGATGCTTGCTGTACCAAAGGGATGTCCCTATTCCTCGACAACACTCCTTTTGCATGGCGGAGTCATCCCAAACAAACTCCCTCTTGAGGCAATTGACAAGATAAAAGCAATCCAGCATGTAAAAAGTGCGCAGGGTATTGTGATGGGGACTCTCGAGCTTGATGGCGTCCAGCACATCATCTATGGCATTTCTCCGGGCTTTGAAAAGCTCAGACCAAACTGGAAAGTCCAAGGAAAATTCCCGACTGCAGAGGGTGAACTCATTCTCGGTTCCACCATTGCAAAAAAACTCGGTGCAGAAATCGGGAAGAAATACACCGTAATCGGGATTGCCCAGGACAAAAAACAGCAGGAAGAGCTTGGTACCTATCCGCCGATTGGCCAGCAGGTCATAACCTACAAAACTGACCCAAGGGAATTGACCGTTGTTGGTCTTCTCGACCAAACCGGCGCTTCCGAAGACAACTTCTTCATTACGAGCGACAGTGAGGCAAGAAAAATCATTGATCTCAACGGATACACTGCCATTGCGATAGAACTTGACGATCAGACGGGTTCAAAAGAGTTCGTGGCTGTTGCTGTTGAAGGTGTCAATGATGCACAGCCAGTGACTATCAACCAGGTCGCAAACACAGTGTCCGGGCTAATTGATTCGGCCAGATCGATTATGCTTTCTGTCGTCATAGTTGCAATTCTTGCCTGTGCCATTGTTGTTGCCGGTACTGCACTGATGGGCGTCATCGAAAGATCAAAAGAGATCGGCATGATGAGGACCATTGGCGCAACGCCACTACAGGTGGGTACATCGGTTGGCCTTGAGGTGGTCATACTCACTCTAACAGGCGGCATCATAGGCATTGTGCTCACACTTGTCTTGCAGAACCCGTTAAGTGACCTGCTGAGGATTTTGATACCAAATGCACCAAACACAAACCTGGTATCGCTTCCCCCGGATCTGCTCCTTCTTTCGGTTGGCATAGCTGTTGCCCTGGGGATCCTTGCGTCCATCCCACCACTCATATCCGCAGTCAGGGCACCGCCACTTAGAATGGCAGGTTCATGAGATATGAACTGGCGGCAACCACCTTCGTTTTCAACGGAGACAGGTTTGCAATACATTTTCATGAGAAGGTCAAAAAATGGCTTCCACCAGGGGGCCATGTAGAACAAAATGAATTGCCGCACGAGGCGGCAATAAGGGAAGTACTTGAGGAGCTTGGAGTAAAACCCAGGCTCCTTTTTAATTCGTCACCAGATTACGGAATAGAAACTGTTCCGCTTCCTGTTGCAATTCTTGTCGAAAACATAGACGGCGAGCACTGCCACACTGACATGATATACGCAGCAGTGTCAGATTCAGAAACAATAATAGAGCCGTTCTCCTGGGTAACAATTGAAGAAGCGGAATTGATGGGGGCACCAAAAGATGTTGTGGTGCTGGCAAAAGAGTGCCTGGAAATTGTCAGAAAAGCGGGTTCTCGGCAACAACCTTCCAGCCATCCTCATAAATCATTGTGACTGTGGTGTTTTTTCCGGTTGTCCAATCGTCAGCGATCATCTTTATAAGGGCATCGTTCCCCTGGTACGACATCTGGTCAATGTTCATGAACAGATTGAAGGTAACCCCGTAAGGATAAGTCCTCCCGTTGTGGTTGACGCCGAATTCAATCCTTCCAGCAGTCGGTTTCAGGTCAAGTTTCCTTAAAAACTCGGCAATCCCCTTGCCATTGTTGTTTTTCCATTCACGTTCGACTTGTTCCCTGCTTGCACCAGACAAGAGATCAGTAGGCGTAAAATCGTAGGTTTTGGAGAATTGCCCGCTTTTTATGGCGTCAAGATAATCGACGTAGGCCTTTTCAGCCTCTTTGATCTCAAAAAGTTCCGGGCCAAAAAAAGGCATGAGCTTCCACTGGTCATCCATTTTTGTGGCAACAGTCAGGAAAGGCCCCTTGCCAACTGCATCGGCAATCCTTTTCTCATCCTGCGTCAGTTCACTGTTCCACATTGCTTCAACCGCAATGATATAGGCCAGGTCGTATGTTCTTCCATAAAGGCCCCAGCCCTCCTGGACACTGCATTGCGTGAACTTGAAGCTTGATTTGCCTACAAGAGAAGCAAAATCAGGGTTTTTTGCCCTCATCACCTTATATAGCTTTTCATCCAGGCCAGGCCAGAGATAAGGACTTTCAAACTCAAAGGTCTTTGACGAATTGCCATTTGCAACAGCTGTGATGTATGTTTGGACAACACAGCAAGCCTCACCCTGCTCACCCTTAAAATCGCTCTCAAAAACTGGTGACCGGCTACATGAGGCAAGGAACAACGAAAAAATTAACGCTATCAGGATTTTGTTTCGCACGCCAGAATCCTCATTGAACCACCAACATCAACCATATAGACAAACTCCCTGACAACAACAGGCCCGTCAGCAACAAGAGAGCTCTGCTTTGGCGGAAGGTTATCCATTTTTGGGAACCTTATAGAAACATCGAGCTGGACAACGTCCTTGAACACAATCCCGTCAAATATCCAGTTCTCGAGTTTTTTCGTCGAGAGCACTTCCATCTTTTCGTAGCCAAGAAGTATGCCGTATGTGTCAAGCTTTTTTTCAACGTCCAGTCTGATTGAATCACCATTTCTGGTCAACATTTCCGGGTGCCAGAAAGCAAGTATGTTTCCAATTTCTCCGGATTTGAGAGCCTCACGGTAATCTGTATAGGCCCTGATGGCAGATGAAGTAGGTGAAGAACACGAGGCCAAAACCAGACACAACACAATAATACTAAATGCTTTCTTCATTTGTCACCTTTGTCAGGAACCCAACCACAAACAGTACCAGGAAGGACAACGGGACAGCAATGCAAGTCGGATCACACATGCTGAGCCAGTTGCCTTCAAAAAGGCTGGGTTTCCCAAAAAACATATTGCAAAGCCCTATTGAAGCAGATTCCTTGATATGGACAAAAAAATACATGAACACAATTGTCCCGATGCCGGTCAGCATTGAGGCAATAGAAGCTGCTCTTGTGCATCTTTTCCAGAATATTGCGCCACAAATGGATGGCAAGAAAACAGAGGCCGCTATTCCAAAAAACATGGCTGTTGCCGTTGCAACAATTGATTTTGGCAAGAGGTAGCCAACAATAATAACCACCGCAAGCGAAATGAGCGCCGCCGCTTTCACCAGCCCTATCGAAGCCTTGACCTTCAACCCCTTTATCATGAAATCATATCCGAGGGATGTTGCCATGGTGTGTATTTGGGCGGTTGAAGTGGACAAAGCAGCAGAAAATAGCGTGAACAGGATTATGTATCCAAGCCACTCTGGAAGAAATGACCTTATCGCAAAGGGAATTATCGAATCAACATTCATCCCGACCATTTCAATTGCGGTCTTGCCAATTGCAGGGTTACTGTAAGCAGCAAGGTTTGACAACGCACCTGTGAGGATGCCTCCACCATTTACCACCAGCACAAAAACAGCCCCAAAACCAACTGCTATCTTGATGTCTCTGGTATTTTTCAGCGTGAGGAAACGGACGCCAAGCTGGGGTTGCGAAAGGAGGCCAACACTGATGCCAAAAAACAGTGTGGTTATCAATTGCCACCAGATTGGTGAACCAAAAACAGGCAAAGTTCCGAAACTTCTAACACCTTCCTTTACAAGCGCTTCTGGCACCGGCACTTGAGAGACCGCAGAAAAAGCACCAAATCCACCAGCCTTTGAAAGCACAATAATAAACATCGTGGCAACGCCAACAAATTTTAGAATACCCAAAACGGCATCGGCAAAAATCATGCCCTTAAGGCCACCGCCAACAACATAAATCGCTATGATCACAGCATAAATAATCAATGCTACGCCAAAATTGATGCCGATTATGGTTTCCATCAGTCTTGAAACACTCACCAGAACAGCACCGGCATACAATGGCATGAAAACAAAGTTGACAACACCTGCAACACCCTGGATAAATTTTGACTTGAAGCGCAAACCGAGGAGTTCCGGCATGGTCTGGGCGCCCATCTTGGTGCCTACAGCCCTTATTTTTGGCCCAAAAACGATGTAGGCCATGATGACACCCATGCCGATGTTTATTGCAACTATCAAGACCATCGCAAGACCAACTTCGCCAGCCTTGCCACCAAAACCAACAATCGATGATGTTGAAATAAGGGCTGAGCCATAAGAGATGGCCATCAACCACGGTGGGACACGTTTGCCTGCAAGCATGAAATCATCACTATTTTTGGTCCTGACCCACCCAAGATATGCAAGAATGCCAAGCAGTGCCAAAAAAGCAATGGCTATGCCATAGAAAATGTATGGATTGAAAGCAGCAGAATTCACTCTTTGCCCCAATTCACAATCGTATAAATTACCCCAACAAGGGTCAGCGCAATGGCAAGGACCATTGCCATTATGATCCAGAAATCCATGTGTTACCTCACGGTTGCAAGAAGGATTGGCCTTATTTTTGGAAGGAACGGTGCTAGCGATGGAAGCGTTTGGGCCAGAAGCGAAATATAAACCTTTGTGGCCTCAAAATCAACCGCGTTTGCTGATGATTGAGCTTCATCCAGCCAGATTTCAACAAGCCTGGAAACATCATCTCTGGATGCAATGAGGATTTTTTCAAAGACTGGCAACAACTTTGGATGTGTTTCTTTAAGGGGTTTTAGCTGTTCGAATGTTGAAGCAGTCATGAGTTTGGCCCAGACATCATCTGTTGCCGAATGATTACCCTCAAACCTCTCCTCGAGTATGCCTTTGAACTCCTGAACAGAGAGCCATTCCTGGCGAACATTTTTTGCCGTTTCAATATCACTGGAGGACAGGGCCTCCTGAACTGATTTGGAACATTTGTCGAAATATGGCTGGAAGTCAAGCGTTAGCAAACATCTCTTTGTACTCTCCAGCCATGGGAGCGGCGCTTCCTGGAAAACCAGCGGTGAATCGATAAGGCCAAGCTGTCTTCTGATTGCAACCACCTCCCCCCTCAGTTCTTCTGATTTCGGGTCAATTGCCAGCCTCATTTCAGAGAATATCAGGGCCTGCCTCAAATCGACAGATTTTTTAAATATCCTTGAAAGGTGGGTCAATTCAGTATCAGTCTTCTCCCAGTCAGCGCTTGCTATGGCAATCTCAAGCATTTTCCTGTGGAATTCTGGCTCATTGGGATAAAGCTTTGCCGACTCCGAAAGGTGCTCCTGGAGCTGTTCTTCATCCTTGGTCAAAGCTGACATTTTAATTCTTAGTGTTACTGCCTCGGTTTGTATCCCAAGTTGCTCATAAATCCTGACAACATCACCATATGCATCAAAACTGTCTGGCTGGAGCCTGAGATAACCATTGACATATTGAAGGGCACCCTCAGGCCTGTAGGAAACACTACTTTTTACAAGAAGCGCAAATGCCTCAACATTTGTCGGATCACAATCAATGACTTTTTTGAGTTGCGGCACCCCCAGCGGAAGATCCCCCGACAAAATGGTGTTTTTGGCATTTAAGAAGATAATTTCCTTGTTGTCTGGTTCAAATGCAAGAGTAGTATCAAAAACATTTGCGGCCTGCTTGAATTGTTTTGACGACATCAAAAATGTTCCCAGCGCTTTGAGATGCTGGACAAGCGAGGCCTTGTCACCCCTGAGATAATCAACTGAACAAAGTTTTTGTAAAAGCGCAAAACCAAATGCCGGCGGAGATTTTTCAACAAAAACTATGGACTGTAATAGAATTTTCTGCGCCTCGGCAAGTTTTCCGGATTTGAAGAATGTGAGGGCTTCATTTATGGCACTTTGTACTTTCTGTGTTTCTTCCTGTCCGACTCCAAAAAGATCACCCTGGTTTTCTTCGCTCATTTCCCTCCATTCCACCTGACAGAGTTTGCCACCTGTCCAGCCTGGTATCCGGTCATTGACTCTTCAGGCACAGACACAAGGATTGATAGAAGCTGGTCGCCAATCTTTACCGCATAAAGGTCTTCAACCAGATTGAGCTTGGCATAAACGGCTTTCATCCTGAATTTTTTTGCTTCCCCGCCATCCAGTTTCACATCTTCCGAATCTACAAACTCTCTCCCTGTAAGTTTTGCCTGCCCTTCTATATAGCCGGCAAGATCTTTTGGGAAAGGAAGGAGTCTGATTGAAACTTTTACGTTATGCTCTTCGGTAGAATAAAGATTCACATCGGATTTGTTGACAGATTCAGCTTTCCAGCCAGCGGCAATTCCGACACTACCCCAGGTTGTTTCATGCGTGCCGACAAAAACCACTTCACGCCTGCCACAACCAGCAAGGACCATGATAACAAGCAGGACAAGAAGGGTCTTCTTCACCTGACAACCTCCACTTCAAAAATGATGCCTGCCATTATCTCGGCTTTTGTGAGCGTGAATTTGGCACTCCACACCCCTTGCCCAACCATCATGTTGAGAGTATCAAACTTGCCTATTTTCTCTTCAATTTGCTTAATGTCTATCTCGGCTTCGCCCATGCCAAGTTCAATATTTTCCTTTGGGGTTACTATTTCAATGGATCTCGCACCACCAATACTTCTTATAATTGTCTTTCCGTCTTTAGAGTATGCATACGAAGATACCTTTTGCGGCTTGTCGACAAAAGTGTATTCTGAAAGATATATTCTTCCCCCTTCAATCGGAATGGCCAACCTATACTTGCCGTTTGGCGGTTTGGGCAAGACTGCGTCTGATGAGCCCTGATATTTCTGGACAGCACCACTCTCATTTATCAGCTCAAAAACTGCTTTTTCAGGGTTTTCTATTTTGACAACCTGGTCTTTTGGCAAAATAACCTGTTTTTTTATCTTTCCAACGGTGATTTCGTAGTGTCCATCAACGATATTGACCATCAACGGCGTTTTGCCGGCAGGTCTGCTGTCAAGATATGCAATCTGGCCTGGCGGGTCCGAAATTATGGCAAGAGGGTTTAGCTTTCTGAGTGTGAACGCCACCTTGTCCCCATTTACACTTATGTCTACGTTCTGTTTCAGGTCTTCATGCCCTTCAATTGTGAGTTCTGCCTTGTATGTCTTTGCAAAAAGCCCCTCAACAATGCAGGGGGTTACACCAACTTTTTTCCCGTCCAGGTAAAGCTCTGCTCCAGGAGGATTTGATGTGAATTCGACATTTATACCCTGCCTGAAAGACAGCAGAAACGATGCTTTGCTTTGGGACGTCTCAATGACCTTTGATATCGAAGGATAACCATCTTTCTGGAGTATCAGCAAATACTTGCCAGCGGTTAAGCCTTTGATCTTCATTGGTGTAGTTTCTTGCAAGAGTTTGCCATCCAGAATGACGTATGCTCCAGACGGGTCAGAAAGTATCTCATACGAATAGACTTTTTCAAGTTTGAACTGTTGTATTGTTTTGGTAAACCTTGAGACATTGAAAGTCGCATTGAGTGTCTTATAGCCATCTTTGCTTATCTCAAGCTGATACTTGCGCGGTGTAACAAAAGCCAGATATAGCGGTGATCTTCCTGCCGGGTCCCCATCAATCTTCACCTGGGCACCCTTTGGTTCCACTTCTATCCCCATATACCCCAAGGGAGCAAAAAATATGATTGAAACAGCTATTAAAACAACCTCTATTGCCACAGCAATGGCAACCTTATAGTTCATTATTACACCTCTTGAAATCATCCCTTACGATTGCCATCCAGACAACATCCATGTACTTGCCATTGCTAAAAGCATGTCTTCTCATTTTTGCTTCCACAACAAAACCAATTTTCTCAAGATCGCTTATGATTTTAGAGTTTTCAATGAGTTTAACCCCGACTTTTTCAAGGTTCAGCACTCCAAAACAATGCCTCAGCAAGGGCAAAAATATCTCGCCAGGTGCAACATTGCTGGCTACGGCAACCTGGCAGTTGCCATTTTTTTGGTCATAATCAAATATTGAAGACAAAGCCGCTATTTTGCCATCGGCAAATTTCAATGCAAACGTAAGTGAAGGGTTTATGATGTTTGGATCAAACATCTGGTTTGCTTGCGTCGGATGTTCAAAAGTTCTCCACTCAAAGGAACCAGCTGAGTTTAAATCAAAACTTGATCTGTCAGTAGGCAAAAACTCCATTCTCTGTCCTTGTTCCATCGTGTGAATAATACAGCCTGAGGCAAAATATGGCAAGTAACGTTGACCATTTGGTCCCACAAAATATAATCTCCATCAAATGGATGAAAAAACAAAAAGCAAGGTTGTAGAAATTTCGATAATCTCGTTGGCCGCAATAATGTTCATTTTGCCCCTTTCTTTCTGGTTTATCGCCCATGATTTCTTTGGCAAAATGGCACTCGTCGGAAAATCCAGTTTCTCGCCAATCATGGACAGGTTTTTCCTGCTTTCTGTGATGTTTTTTGTTATGTATGGCGTCTCATGGATGAATACCGAGATAAAATACAGGGCCGCGAAAGTCTTCGGCGTAATTGCACTTCTGGCCTTGCTTTCAGTTCCAGCAATCCAATTTGATAATGTCTTGATCCCTCAAAGTCTGGACCAGCAAATCAGGGATGTCACCAATGTGTGGTTTTTGAATTTTCCCTCTTACGCAGTAATGGCCATCACAACAGGCATGCCGCTTGGCTGGCAGGTGTATCTAACAATGGGATTTTTCGCGATAATATCTGGTACGCTTCTCTGGGACATAAAAACGGAACTGGCCAAAAATTGGGTACAGGCAATAAATATGTGGTGGGTCTTTGAGCTGGTTTACTTCATCATTATCTGGATTGTATTTAGAGTGATGAAGGTACCTATGTTCCCACCAACTATCGTTTAAATACAGAATCTTATTATCGAGGAGAATTTCTCTACTGACAACGAGGCTCCTCCAACAAGGAAACCTCCCACTCCATTGACGGCAATTTCCTTGCAGTTTTCAGGTGTTACCGATCCTCCGTAAAGGACCCTGAAGTTTGCTTTCGGGTGCATTCTTTTGCAATGCTCAATGATAAAATTGTGTGCTTCTTCTATCTGGGGAGGTTTTGCTACCATGCCGGTGCCAATTGCCCATACAGGCTCATAGGCCAAAACAAATTCTTCATTGCCAAGATCCAGACTCTCAAGCGCCCTTGAGAGCTGGGCAGATAAAATGGAAATGGCCTTGCCAGAGTTTCTTTGTTCGAGTGTTTCACCAACGCAGACGATTGGCCTGATTTCATGCCTCAAAAGAGCAACTGCTTTTCTTCTTACCAATTCATCCGTCTCGCCAAAAATATGCCTTCGCTCGGAATGGCCAACAAGGCACCATTTGCAGCCAAGATCTTTTAGCATCAACGGTGAAACCTCGCCAGTGAAAGCTCCCTGGTCTTCAAAGTAGCAATTTTGGGCCCCAAAACCGATTGGAGTGCCTTCTAGAAGCTCACCTGCAATATGCAAGGCAACAAAACTTGGGACAATGCCAACAGAGCATTTTTTATCAAAACGCTCGCGGAGAAGTTCTTTTATAAAGACCCTGGCTTCCGCCACGGTTTTGTTCATTTTCCAGTTGCCGATCACAAGCATGATTTCACCACCGTCAATTCGTCGTATAAATCTCGGGACCTTTTGATTTCTCGCGTTTGTCCATCACTTTCACTTTCAGGATGCGCATTTTTCTTATCTGGTCAATGATGAATGTGAAATCCTCAGTTTCGACCTTCTCACCGACTTTCCCCAGGTGGCCAAGCCTGTCCATCATGAAACCAGCGAGTGTGTCGTAATTTTCATTGCTCAGGTCAGTATTCAATACCTCATTCACTTGCTCCATGTTGAGGTTGGCCTGAATAATGTATGTACTTTCATTAATTTTTTTGACAGATTCTTCATCCGTGTCATACTCATCCTGGATTTCTCCAACAAGCTCTTCCAGCAGGTCCTCAAGTGTTATAAGTCCGGAGATTCCTCCAAATTCATCAACGACCATCCCAAGGTGTATCCTTTTGGCCCTCATCTCCCTGAATACTTCAGATATGTGTTTGCTGTCCGGAATAAAATAAGATTCTCTCAGTACCTTATCAAGTTTAAACTCGCCTTTTCCGCCACTAGCAACAATAGTTATGAGGTCTTTTACATGTAAAATGCCTATTACATTATCAGGATTGTCTCTGTAAATCGGCAATCTTGAATGTCCGTACTCTTTTACAATTGAAAGCAATTCCTGGACGGTGGATGTTACTGGGGCTGAAACTATATCTACTCTTGGGACCATCACATCGTACACTGTCGTGTCGCCAAACTCAAACACTTTCTCTATCATCACCCTCTCTTCGGTGGGGATAAGGCCTTCCTGGTGCGAGATGTTTATCATCGCTTCCAGTTCATCTTCTGTGACAACAGCCGATTGTGACGAATCGGGCTGTAGATGCATAATCCAGAGAAAGAACTCTGTTATTTTCTGCAATATCCAAATGATTGGTGTTAGCCCAATAATCAAAAGTCGCATGGGGAAAAGAGCAAATTTTGCAATAGAGATAGGCTTTCTAGACCCAGCTGTTTTTGGGATCATTTCTCCAAAAATGACTATTATGGCCGTCATGATGGGTGTTACCCACACTACCGCAGACTGGCTCAGTTTTTGTGCGATAACAGTTGCAAGAACTGTGGCAGCGTTGTTTACAAGATTGTTTAATAACAGTATGGCTGTCAATGTCTTTTCCCTGTCGAGCCTGAGTTTCAGCACACCACTGGCCCAGGAAATACCCTCGCTGGCCATTTCTTTGAGCTTGATCTTGTCCGAGGTAAGAAAGGCAATTTCTGCGGCCGAGAAAAAAGCGGAGACCAGAAGCAAAAGGAACGTGTACAAGTAATTCAAACCATTATCCATTTATTTTATTACCATCCATAAGATAGGAGTTAAGACCATAACAATCAGCAAAAACCACGGCGAAGAGGCAGCCGCTTTGGGTAAGAAAAACACGAGACCAATAGCAAGGGAAAACAACGAAACCACCAAAACAGAGGCCGCCGCAACATCAAGAGATGGTCGTGGATTTTTTAGTTCGCTAGCGATCTTCTCAAAAGCAGTGTTGAGAAGCTCCAGACCAATAACAAGTGAACAACACAGAAGAACTATTGCCATCTCAACACTGTCAAGTTTGTAATATACTGCGCAGGCAATCGCTCCTATGGTTGAAACAATGTGTCTCTTTAGCATCGGATCTTCAAACCCGATTCCAAGACCGATAAAAGCCCTATAGAATGATCTTTTAAATCTTGGGGACATATTTTCTGACAAGCTCCTCCCCTCTTTCAATCATCTGGAGCCTCTCTTCATCGGTTCTGTGGTCAAGACCCGACAAGTGGAGCAAGCCATGGGCAACAAGGAAAAGGACGTATTCAAGAATTGATTTATCGCCTTTGTCTCTCTGAGCATAGGGAAGTGAAACTATTATGTCACCAACAAAACTTAGCCCATCTTCGATTATAAGGTCGTCCTCAAATGAGAGGACATCTGTTGGTTCGTCTTTGTCCCTATATTCTCTGTTTAGCGACTGGATTTCATCATCATCCACGATCGCAACAGAAACTGCAACAGGGCAGCGTTCTCCAAAAACCTCGGGACAACAGGAAACGACAAATTTTTCTATGTGGCTACTGAAAGGGTCAGACAAAGGGCCGGCAACATCACACTTGTTATCCATGTTGAACCTCTGCTGGATAGGGTATTCTTTTGTGATATTGTGCCGAAAGCTGTTTTTTAAAGGATTCCTTAACTGCGGTTAATTGTGAGAGACTTATCGGGCTATCCTGGAGCTGTCCATCCCTGAGTTTCTCATCAACGAGTCTTTCAATAAGGTCGTCGAGATCGCAAAAGCTGTTTTGCATCTGGCATGCCCTTGAGGCCGATTCAATTGTGTCAGCAAGCATGACTACAGCCTGTTCGATAGTCCGTGGGTGCGAACCTTGATACCTGAAATCGTCTTCCTCTGTCTCCGGGTCCTTTTCTCTAGCTTTCAAAAGAAAGAAGCCAACAAGTGATGTGCCATGGTGTGTATCAACAAAACCCATTATTTCTTGTGGAAGTTTGTAGAATCTCGCAAGTTCAAGACCTTCAGAAACATGTTTCGTAATGATGGTTTTTGAAAGGCCTGGCGAAAGGCTGTCGTGCGGATTGGGACCTTGTTGGTTCTCGATAAAATAGTGAGGGTACTTGAGTTTGCCTATGTCATGATAGTAACCGCCAACTCTTGCCAAAAGACCATTTGCATTGATCTCGTCGCAAGCAATTGATGCCATGTTACCGACAAGGATCGAATGCTGATAGGTGCCAGGAGCTTCAATCATCAACTTCCTGAGCAGGGGATGATTGAGGTCAGAGAGTTCAAGGAGTCTGAAAACGGTTGTGTGCGTGGTAAGCAATTCCAGGAAAGGGGTCAGTGCCAGCGCTAGCGCTACCTGAACAGTTGTTGAACCAAGCGCTATAGCAACCATTATGAGCATGCCCATCTTGTCCAGTGTTGAGAAGAGCACAAAAAGGGAGGAGGCAAGAGCAGTTCCTATCAAAGAGTACACTATTACAACAACAAAGTGGGTAAAGCGTTTTACTTTTGGGAGGTGGAGACAAGTCATGTATCCGATGAGGGCAAAACCGAAAGAAAGTGCCATTGTTCCAGAAACGGGGGCAGAGGCTATGCTCTTAAAAATGACCCCAAGAGGGGAAAGCAGCAGCATGACTGGAATTGAAACCTGAGCACCAAGAAATATTGTCATTATGATGGCCACAAAAGGTGTTAGTGCTAAAAATGGTGATATTGGAACAAGGAACCTTGCGCCAGCAATCGAGATAATAACAAGGATTACAAAAAGGGTGATTTTTGTTGTGTCTTCAAGAATAATTTTGTTTGAAATTGCAATCACCATGTAGAGAAAAATGACCAAAATAAGCGGGTAAAGCGCAATGGCGAGCCATGTCCTCCAGTCGCCGATATTTCTGGCAATTCCAAGATATTCGATTATTGCCATTGCATCGGGAGTGATCGGCTCGCCAGCCATTACGATTATTTCTCCTTCGCTGACTGTTCTTACAATGGGGCTGATCCTGTTTTTTGCATAGTCGCGGTTTTTACGGGTTTGCTCCTCATTGACAAACATGTTTTGGGCAACCGTAAATTTTGTTATTTCAAGCAGGAGATTTCTCGTCCACTGGCTTGAGGGCCTGAGTTTGACATAGGTTTCAATGTCATTGGTGATGTTTTTTATGCCCTCTTCATTGATGCCCTTTATGAGAAGACTTCTCGTCACATCAATGACGCCACTTCTCAAGTCTTCTATCTGGGCGGTGTTTGCACCCGCAAGCTTCGTTATGGTTTCTGGCTTGAGATCAAAACCCAGATTTGATCTGGCAATCTGGAAACGGAGTTGCTCGGCCTTTTGTGCATCTGTAAGCAGGGTCTTGTCCCTTATCGTTTCAATGACAAGGTCAAAGAGCGCATCAATGCGTTTTATTGAGTTCTCGAGGACTTTTTCGTCAAAATCATAGGACGTCAGTACACTCGCAGCTGCTCTTTCCCTTGCTGCATCGGTTGCAGCCTTGTCAACAATCTGGTCGTCCCTTGGAGATATGATGTCTTTTGGAGCAATATTGCCTGAATGAAGTGTGAAAGAAAGGCCTGGAAAATAGAAGGTGGCAAGCAATATGGCAAAGGACAGATAAACAAAAATGCCTGCAACCCAGGCCTTCACACCTATGGCGCCAGCTTTTTTTGTTTTTTGGCTCATCTTTTTTGTAAAAGGGCCCCAAATGATACGTTCTTGGGGCCCCTGTTTACATTAAAACCTCTTTCCCTTCTTGGCTTTTGCTCTCTTCTTTTTGCGTTTGATCGAAGGGGGCATGAAATACTCTCTCTTGCGAATTTCAGCAAAAATACCATCTTTCAGGCAAACCTGTTGAAATCTGTGGAGCATCGAATCAAAAGTCTCATTGTCTTTACGCTTCAGTTCTTGCATTTATTTAATCACCCCCTTCCTGTCGGCTCACTCTGGCATGCCAATCCTGGGACCACCGAGAATGTGAAGATGGATGTGGGCAACACTCTGTCCGGCACCTTTTCCCGTATTCACAACGGTCCTGTAGGCACCATCCACACCAAGCATCTTCGCTATCTTCGGGACAACCAGAAAAAGCTTTCCTGCAAGCTCGGGATCGTCAAGCTCGTTCAAGCTTGAAAAATGTTTTTTCGGTACAACCAGCACATGAACGCTGGCTGCCGGATGAATATCATGGAAACAAATAATGTCATCATCCTCATATATTTTCTTTGAAGGAATCTCGCCAGCAACTATTTTACAGAAGATACAGTCACTCATTTTTATCTTCCTCTTTTTGCTCTGGCTCTTCAGCATTAAGCTGACCCTCTGGTGGGCTCTCGACATCAACTGTTTGGGAACTTTTTGGGTTGTCTTCATGTACATAAACAAGAGAGATCGCTGGCCAGAAAGCAAGGCAGATAACCAGGGTGAGTGACCATGTAAAACGCTTCATCACAAGCCATTCTGCAGCAACAGCAATGACAGACACAACAAACCAGCCGACTAAAGAAGCTAGAATGTTTGACTTGGAAACTTTTTTAATAAATGACCACACAGCATAAGCTATTGGCCATAACAAACATGCTGGAGCAAGAAGCAATGACCAGGTGAGTGTTTGTGTTTGGAGGAAGTTGCCAAGAGTGAGACAAAAAGCAAGCATCAGGGCCCCGGCAAGGTGTTGCCAGAAGGATTCAGTCAGGAAAGTAAAAATGGCAGACTCAATCGGCCATGCTGCAAAGAAAACCATGCTTCCCCAGAACCAAGTCAGTTTTCCATCAGCTTCATTTCTGTTTAGAAAAAATGAAACTGCAACAAGAGCAGCAAAACCAATCATGGCAGTAATAAAAGACCCATATTTGTTAATAAAATCCGATGTTTTCTTGTTATTTTCCGTCAAATCTTCTCTCCAACCAGACCCTCTTTTTCCTTGCCAGTAATTTTCACCGGCACGAAGTCACCCAACCCGACTTTTCCCACAACTCTTACACGCAGATAAGAACCGGAAAAACCTTCGTTGTCTGACTCAACTAGGACTTTAGTGCAACGATTTATCATAGCAGAAATTGCCTGCCTTGCAAGTGAAGATGCCTTTGCTCTGGCATCTCTTGCTCTTACCTTGATGATTTCGTCTGGAACTGCTTTCATATCATATGCCTTTGTTCCAGGGCGCTTTGAAAACGGGAACACATGACATCTGGAAAAAGCTGCCATTTCCATAATTTTAATGGTTTCTTCAAAATCGTTTTCATTCTCTCCAGGAAAGCCAACCAGAATATCAGTTGTTATTCCAATCTCATCTCTACCTTCTCTTGCCGCATCAACAAGTTGCAAGAAATGCTTCTGGTCATAGCCCCTGTTCATAAGACCAAGCACCCTGTCAGAACCTGATTGTAAAGGCAAATGTAGGTGTGGTGCAACTTTTTCAATTGAAAGCAATTCTTTCACCAGCGATGGAGAAAGGTGCCTGGGATTAATAGACGAAAGCCTTATACGTTCAATTCCCTGGACATCAGATATTGATTTTATAAGATCCGGAAGGTCTTTTCTGTGCCCAAGTTCGGTGCCGCACAAAACAATTTCCCTGAAACCTGAAGATGCCAGTTTTCTGGTTTCTTCAACAACCTCCTTTGCCGGTCTGTCCCTTGGTTCCCCCCTCATGTATGGGACAATGCAATACGAGCAAAAATTGTTGCACCCAAGCTGAACCAGAACCATCGCTCTGGTATGACCAAGAAATGAGTCTATTTCAGATTTTACATTCCCTTGCAAACCAAGTTTTTCCGGCAACTCCTCAAGAGCATCAGGGTTGATATATTCAAAACCGCTTTTTGTAATGTTTTTACAAAGGCACCCTGTCAGAAAAACTCTTGCATTGGAAGAAAATTTCCTGGCGGCTCTCATGGCCTCTTTGGAAGCTGTTTCAGTCACCATACATCCATTCACAAAAACAAGGTCATAAGGTGGAGAGGTGGCCTCAACAAGCCCAAGTAAAATGAGATTTTCCCTCAACAACTCCCCCTGGTACTGGTTGACCTTGCAACCAAAGTTGATTACAGAAAAATTCAAATCAAGCCTCAATCTGTGATAGCAATTGGGAGATTGCAACAACAGGGGCAAGCTCTGCCCTTAAAATCCTTGGGCCAAGTGTTACCGGTATAAAACCATTTGATCTGGCAAGCTCTATTTCAGAGTGTTCAAGGCCACCTTCCGGGCCAATTGCTATCGTGACTTCAGACGGTTGACCTTTGATAGATTTTGCTATGTGAGTACTTTGCTCAAGCTCCCACGGGATGAGCTTGGTGCCTTCAGAAACTGCTATTGCTTTCTCAAAATCTATCGGTCCTATGATCTCTGGTACTATCTCCCTGGCGGAAAGCTCTGCCGCACATTTTGCGGTTATGCCAAGGCTGTGGATCTTCTTGTCCCACCTGTCTTGCGGATATCTCCCCTGGGTTCTTTTGCAATAGACAAGAACGAACTTTGAAACACCAAGCTGTGTGCAGGATTCGACAATATCTCCGAGCTTGTCCATTCTTGGTATCCCCTGAATCAGTGTTATTTTGCAAGGTGGTTCCACGCTCTCTTCTATTTTTTCACCAATAATCAGCTCTGCCTGTTTGGTTTTAAGATCAATCTTGCCTATTTTGGCCAGATGGCGCTGTCCAAAACCTTGAATAATCTCTATCTCTTTGCCCTCTTCCAGCCTAAGGACAACGATTGCATGTTGAAAATCCCCCTCTTTCAGAACGGGCTTGCCGCTCTGGATATAAAACCTGTGCATTATTCTTTTTTGAGCTCCTTTTCGAGTTTGCTTGCGATTGTTGTGAGTGCTCCAAACATGAGTACATAATTCATCCTGAGAGGTCCTATGAGCGAAAGGACACCTATTGCATCATCCACCTGATACGGGGCACCAATATACGCCACGTCCTCCATTTCGGGACGCCTTGCCTCGGAACCAAGGACGATGTCCAATTTCCCCTTTGTAACAGTATCCAGAAGAAGGTCCCTTAACCCATCCTGTGCAGAAAGAGCAGCAATGAGGTGTCTTGCCTTATTGAGATCGGCAAGTTCAGGATTCAAAAGCAATCTATGAGTGCCTTCCATATAGATCTGAACAGCCTCTTTTGAGGCTATTTCTCTTATCAATTGCAGAACATTAAGAATCAGGTCTTTCTCTTCCGCAAGGTCCTGATTGTCACGAACAATATCCTGCAGAACCTGGATTGGCGTCCAGTTTTGTCTGGGCTCTATTTTTGAATATATGGCCCTTGAGATCCTGTCCAAAAGATCCTGGTCAGGCACAATGGGCATTGAAAGGATAAATTCCCTTATGTCTTCAGCATTGACAACAATAACCAGGAGGACCCTGTTTGGTGAAATACCCAAAAGATGGAAGGATTTTATCTTGAGCTTTCTGGCAAGCGGAAACATGACAAGCGATGCGGTCTTTGTGTGTTCGGAAAGCGTTACAGAAACAGCCCTGAGCACAGCTTCAAGCCTGCGATGTTCCGGCAACTCAACATTTAAATTGGCTGGTTTCAATTTGCCCGAGTCAAGGAGCCTGTCCACATAAAGCCTGTACGCCCTGTAACTTGGTATCCTGCCGGATGAAACGTGCTGCCTCAAAAGCAGCCCCTGTTCCTCAAGTGCCGCTAGCTCATTACGAACCGTCGCAGGTGAAACCTTGAATGGCATCTTGGAGGTGATCTCTTCTGATGATATAGGCTCGCCTTTTTCAATATAAAGACTGACTAAAATGGTCAATATCAGCTCTGACCTTGACCTGTTTTCTTTCATTTCTTTCATGATATTAGCAAAGATTCCTGCAAATCTGTGTTAAGAATGTGAAATGATTACTTGTTAACTTTTTAAGATTGACAAAAATAAGAAATTTGTTATTATTAATAATAGTTTGCGTTATGAATAAGGACAAAACGAAAAAGATTGCTAGACGAACAACCGTGCAGCGGATGGCAGTTCTTGAGGAGCTAAAAAGGATGCTCACCCATCCGACAGCTGACGAGTTGTATACGAAGGTGAAACATAAACTCTCCGGAATAAGCCTGAGTACGGTATACAGGAACCTTGAAATACTTTGTGAGGAAGGGCTCATAAAAAGGCTGCAATTCTCATCAGGTCAAACGCGCTATGACGCAACCATGTCAACTCACCATCATATAAGGTGCATGAAATGTGGAAGAGTGGGCGACATCGATTTTGAACGAACCCAGCGCATCATCGAGCTTGCAAACAAGAAAAGCGACTATGATGTGTTTGATTGCAAACTCGAATTCATCGGAATCTGCCCAAAATGCCAAAAAAACGAGAAAACCGATGTAAAAGAGATTGATACTGAAAAAATTGAAATTTGAAAAACCCAAAAACATTGTCTAAAATATAAAACAAGGAGGAAATTATGAGCAATCTGAAGGGGTCGATGACCGAAAAGAATCTGTTAAAAGCTTTTGCTGGTGAAGCACAGGCAAGAAACCGCTACACCTATTTTGCCTCAAAGGCAAGAGATGAAGGATTTATGCAAATCTCTGACATCTTTGAAGAAACAGCAAACCAGGAAAAGGAACATGCAAAAAGACTTTTTAAGTTTCTCGAGGGTGGCGATCTTGAGGTAACAGCCACTTTTCCTGCAGGAATTATAAGCACGACTCTTGAAAACCTGCTGGAAGCGGCAAGTGGTGAAAACCATGAACATTCAGTAATGTACCCGGAATTTGCCAAAACGGCCGAAAAAGAAGGATTTGTACAGATCGCTGCAGTTTTTATGGCGATCGCCAACGCTGAAAAACAGCACGAGAAAAGATACCGTGCATTGGCAGCAAATATTGAAAAAGGGAAAGTTTTTAGTAGAGAACACAAGACGGTCTGGAGATGCAGGAACTGCGGTTACCTCCATGAAGGCGTGGAGGCACCAGAAGTTTGCCCAGCCTGTAATCATCCAAGGGCATACTACGAAATTCTGGCAGAAAACTGGTAATAAATAAATCTAGAAAAGGAAAGAGGAGGATTGATGGCAAACAAGCTTGAGATTTACAAGTGCGAAATTTGTGGAAACATCGTTGAGGTCATGCATGGTGGCATGGGAACACTTGTCTGTTGCAACAAACCGATGGTCCTCCAGCAGGAAAACACGGTTGATGCGTCAAAAGAAAAGCATGTTCCAGTCATCGAACACACGCCTGAAGGGGTAAAAGTAAAGGTCGGGGCTGTTGCCCATCCGATGGAAGAAAAACACTATATTGAGTGGATACAGATAATATTTGGTGACAAGGCATGCAGACAATTCCTGAAACCGGGTGACCCGCCAGAGGCGACATTCAATGTCCATCCGGACAAGGTGGTGGCAAGGGAATACTGCAACATTCATGGCCTCTGGAAAGGAGAGATGTAAGTGGTACCAAACAAAACGCACGAGCTGATGAACGATCAGATCAAACATGAGCTTGAATCTTATTATCTCTACCTGAACATGGCGGCATATTTCCATGACCAGAACCTAGACGGGATGGCAAGCTGGATGAGGGCGCAAGCACACGAAGAAATGGTCCATTCGATGAAATTTTTCAACCACCTGGTGGAGCGCGGTGCAAAAGTCACCCTGTATCCCATTTCAGTCCTGAAAGCTGCATGGGAAAACCCTCTCCAGGCATGGAAAGAAGCCTATGATCATGAACTCTTCATCTCCTCCAAAATCTGCAATCTTGTGAAAGTGGCCAAAGAAATCGAAGATTTCACATCAATGCCACTGCTCCACTGGTTCCTTGAGGAACAGATAGAGGAAGAAAAGCAGACCCAGGAAGTGGTTGCACTGCTCGAAAGGGCAGGTTCTTCAGGTATGTCACTGATCTATGCAGACCAGGGACTCGGCCACCGCAAACCGGGCGAGGGCTCGGCACTGGCATAGGAAACACTGCCACCAAAAAGGCGGGGGAACACCCCGCCTTTTTTTGTGCTATATATTTTTTGAAAATCTTTTGCAGTTTACCCAAAAAATGTAAAATGGGCACATGGAAAACTCCAAGATTCAAAACTTCAAAAATGAACGCGACAGACTGAACAAGGTCCTCTCTGAATATGCCGGCAAAACCATGAAAGAATTCATGGGGCTGGATTACAGGTGTTACCAGACTGGCGCCCTCACGGAAAAAACCAAGGAGTTGATGGGACTTGTCGCCTCGCTGGTGCTCCGCTGTGATGACTGTATAAACTACCACCTTATGCAATGCCTGGAGAAGAATGTCAGCGATGAGGAACTGGTTGATACACTAACGATTGGCCTCATAGTTGGCGGTTCCATAACAATCCCACATATAAGGAGGGCCTTTGACATCTGGGACGAGTCAAAAACGGCATCCTTCGAGGCCGATCGCAAGGCAGGTTTTTTAAAAGTGGCCGGAATGGTAAAGGATGTTCTTGCAAAAGAACAAAACCCCAGGAGAGCACTGGAAGCAGTTTGCCTGTTGCTTAAAAATAACGTTCCGCACTACGACTGGGTTGGCTACTATATCACAGACCCAAACAAACCAAACGAGCTTGTCCTTGGGCCGTATGCCGGGGAACCGACCGAGCACACAAGAATATCTTTCGGGCAGGGCATCTGCGGGCAGGCCGCGGAGAAGAAAACCAGTTTCATCATTCAGGATGTTTCAAAAGAAACAAACTACCTCTCATGCTCGTTCAGGGTCAAATCGGAAATCGTCATTCCAGTCATGGATGGCGACAAAGTGATTGGCGAGCTGGACATAGATTCGCACAAAATCTCTCCTTTCACTGAAGAAGACGAGGTGTTCCTTGAAGAGGTGGTTGGACTCACGAAAACATATGTAAAACAAATTTTGTAAAATGATAAAATGCAATTCAATACAACGCTTTATTTTTATATCGTCTTGTGTAAATTTCTAATGGAGGAACAATGCCAGGGATATACAAAGCAGTAAAAGTTACCGACAAAGTTTGGTGGGTTGGGGTCATCGACCGCTCGCTCAAGGAATTCCATGGATACAGGACGCCAAGGGGGACAACATACAATGCCTACCTCGTCATGGCCGACAGGATAACTCTTATCGACACTGTCAAGAAACCGCATTTTTCAGAGATGATGGAAAGGATTTCCTCGGTGGTTGATCCTTCAAAAATTGACTACATCATCTCGAACCATGCCGAAATGGACCATTCAGGTTGCCTGATTGAGGCCATGGAAGCAATAAAACCTGAAAAAGTCTTTGCTTCCACGGTTGGTGCTTCTGTGCTCAGGGACGAACTGCATGGCATAGGCGAGATAACACCTGTAAAAGACGGCGAAACCCTGAGCCTTGGGAACATGAATGCGACATTCATCGAGTCAAGGATGCTCCACTGGCCAGACAGCATGATGACTTATCTGGACAGTGAAAAACTGCTTTTCTCGCAGGATGCGTTCGGAATGCACCTTGGCACCTACAAAAAATTTGACGACGAAATCCCATGGGACATGCTGGAGTGGGAAGCAAAAACATACTACGCAAACATAATTCTTCCCTACTCCGATTTTGTCCTAAAATTCTTCGACAAACTCGGTGGATTGAACCTGGACATCAAAACCATTGCACCGGACCACGGCCCGATCTGGAGATCAAGGATTCCACAAATCCTCGAACTGTATAAAAAAATGGCCGCACAGAAATTTTGTGAGAGGGCAATTGTTGTCTACGACACGATGTGGCACTCGACCGAGATGATGGCAAAAGCAATCTGCGAGGGCCTGGATTCACAGGGCATCGAGACCATGCTTTACCCGCTCGAATCGTCGCACAGGACATTCATAGCCACGGAATTGATTGAGGCAGGCGCCCTGATAGTTGGTTCATCAACGCTCAATCGCAACATGTTGCCAAGGGTTGCAGACATTCTTACATACCTGAAAGGTCTTTCACCAAGGAACCTCATAGGTGCCTCATTCGGGTCATACGGCTGGAGTGGCGAGGCAGCAGACCAGATTGCAAAGATGCTGGGCGAGATGAAGGTGAATCTCGTTACTGACCCATTAAAGGTAAAGCACGTTCCGAAAAGCGAGGACCTGAAAAAATGCTATGAGCTAGGGGCCCTGCTTGGAGAAAAACTTAGGGAAGGTTGCAAGCTACCGCAACAGTAAGGAGAAAAATGCCACTGGACAAAAAAGCCCTCTGGACAATATCTTACGGCATGTATGTTGTCACATCGCAGTGCGATGGCAACAGAGCAAACGGCCAGATAGCAAATACGGTCTTCCAGGTCACATCGGAACCGCCAAAGATCGCCATTTCAATCAACAAGGAAAACCTCACCCATGAAATCATCGACAAGGGAAAGGTTTTTGCGGTATCAGTTCTGGAAGAAAACACCCCAATGGAATTTATTGGCCTGTTCGGATTCAGGGGTGGCAGAGACACCGACAAACTCTCGAAGTCAGCCTACAAGGAAGGCCTGGGTTGCCCACTGGTCACAGAAAACAGCCTTGCAATAATGGAGGCAAAGGTGGTTGGCCAGCTTGATGCCGGCACCCACACAGTATTTTTGGGAGAGATAATTTCAGCCGAAGTCCTCAGGGAGGGGAAACCTCTCACTTACGAAATTTACCACCAGAGAAAAGGCAAGGCCCCAAAATCGGCCCCGACTTTCCAGGAAACTGCAAAAGAAGAAAACAAACCACAGGAGGAAAAGACCATGAAAAAATACACATGCAACGTTTGCGGCTACGTTTATGACCCGGCAAAGGGTGACCCGGACAATGGAGTTCCAGCAGGAACACCTTTTGAAAAACTCCCTGATAATTGGGTCTGTCCAATCTGCGGCGCCGCCAAGTCAGAATTCTCCCCGGAGTGAATGGCGACCTGCTCCATGAAAGGTTGGAGCAGCTTTATCAACAATACGCCAGAAGGGAGTTTGTACACCCTGACCCGCTGGAATTCCTGTATCTCTACCAGGACCCGGGCGACAGGGAAATAGCTGGGCTTATTGCATCGTCGCTGGCCTATGGCAGGGTCGCGCAGATCCTCAAGTCCGTCCGGAAGGTTCTGGATGTTCTTGGCAGTTCGCCAAGACTGTTCCTTCTTGAAACTTCTCCCAGCCTCCTTGAAAAGCTCTTTGCAGGATTCAAGCACAGGTTCACAACTGGCGAGGAAATTGCCGCCATGCTTTTGGGAACAAGGCGTGTACTGAAAGAATTTGGCAATCTTAACGAGTGTTTTGTCCATGGCCTGAAAAAATCTGGTGGTGAGATGGTTGAAGCACAATGCTTTTTCACATCCAGCATTATAGGTGGAGGGTGCAAAAACAGCCTTGTTCCAGCCCCTGAAAAAGATTCTGCCTGCAAAAGGCTGAATCTGTATTTCAGGTGGATGGTCAGGGACAGCGATGTCGACCCTGGAGGCTGGAACGGTGTTTCAAAAAAGGGGCTGATTGTCCCATTGGATACCCACATGTTCAATATTTGCAGGAAACTTGGCCTCACAGACAGAAACCAGGCAAACCTGAAAACAGCCCTTCAGATAACGGAAAATTTCAGAAAATATGATCCTGATGACCCAACAAGGTACGATTTCCCACTCACAAGGCTTGGGATAAGAACGGACACCGATCTGGACGGATTCCTTGCCTCATGTGGAGTTGATTGCGCAATACAAAAACCAACAAAAAAGACAGGTTCTCCAAAAAAACTTAACTCCTCCAGCCAGATCTGATTTCAAGATGGCCATTAATATTGTACTGGAGCGAGTTTCAGGAGCTAAATAAAACAGGGTTGACAAACCACAAGCATGCTGTTTAACTACACAAAAAACAAAAAGAAGGAGGTTCTCATGGAAGCTATGGAATCTGATAGCCCTAGCCCTTACCCTAGTTGCACAAACAGCGCCATGAGGCCAGTCTAATCCCTTCTGAAACTTGCCTCATGCCATCAAATCACTTTTGGAGGCAAGCGCATGAAAAACGAAATCAGGGAACAACTCCTGTCACTACTCGAAGAGGGCAGGCTCAAGGCAATTGAGGAATATTGCAATGAATTTTCCTCGTCTGACATTGCAGATGCCATTGCAGAACTCGATCCAGAAACAATGGTCAAAATCCTCCGTGCTATTGAGATACACCAGTCCGGAGAAGTCATGGGCTATCTTGACCTGGACACACAGGTCGAGCTGGCCGAAAAACTGAAAAAAGAAGACCTTGCGTCACTCATTTCCCACATGCTTTCCGATGAAGGTGCAGACCTCATCAATGAATTGCCAGAACCCCTCTCGAATAGCCTGATGCCACTGCTTGCAAAGGCAAAAAGGGAACAACTCAAGTCACTGGCCGAACAGGAAGAAGGAACATGCGGCGCCCTCATGAGTGCTGACTATGTTACGGTCGGACCCAACATGACAATAGCCCAGGCAACAGAGAAAGTCAGGCTCGATGGGCCGCACAAGGAAACGATCTATTATATTTATGTGGTTGATGGATCAAACAGGCTTTTGGGCATGATTTCCCTTAGAAATCTCATTGTCAATGATCCGCGCAAAAAAGTGTCCGATGTCATGTTTGAAGACCTTGAGATGGTAAAAACAGCCGATCCTCAGGAAAAAGCAGCAGAGACAATACAAAAGTATGACTTAATTGCCATTCCTGTAATAAACGACAGGGGCCAGCTAGTTGGCGTGATAACACATGATGATGCGGCAGATGTTATAACCGAGGAACAGACGGAAGACATACTCGGAATGGGAAAGATCGTTCCGACAGCAGGGGAAATGGCATATCTCAAATCATCTCCATTCCAGAATTTCCTCAAAAGAATACCATGGGTTGCCTCGCTGGCCACACTGGGCCTGATAAGCGGAACCATCCTCCACACTTTCCAGGATTCGCTTTCCAAACTGATCATTCTTGCTCTGTACATGCCAATGCTTGCGGATACCGGTGGTAACTGCGGCACCCAGTCTTCAACGGTCATCATAAGGGCACTCGCACTCAAGGAGATAACACCAAAACATTTCTTCAGGATAATAGGCAAGGAATTTGCCACAGGAATCATGATGAGCGTTCTTTTGGGACTGCTCGCTTTCTTGAAAGTCATACTTCTCTCCAGCGGGGAGGCGTTGCCGGCAGGATTCACCCTGATAAACGTCGGAATAATGATTTCTCTTGCCCTCTCAATACAGGTTGTAACATCGACTGTCGTCGGTGCCACCTTGCCACTTGTTGTGTCTGCAATCAAGCTTGACCCAGCGCTTATTGCCAGCCCAGCATTGACAACAATCGTTGACATGAGCGGATTGCTGATTTATTTCTCCCTGGCCAAGCTGCTGCTCGGGCTATAGCATTTGAACGGACAATAGAATAAAATTCCACTCAAGGTGAGAAACAGAGAAAACAAGCTGATAATTGCCCTTCTCTCCACAATCCTGGCACTGTCATTTGTGGGTGCTCAGATCGCAAATGGTGAGACATCTTTTGCAAAGCTCTGGGAAACAAGAAGGATAATTCCCCTCATAACAAAAGATGGTGTCCTTGTCGCAGGCTGGCCAAACATGGGAAACCAGACCCTGTTTGCATGCTTTGATTCCAAGACTGGCAAGCAATTGTGGAAGGAAAATAAAAAAGAGCCTGTTAACTGGGATGCCATAAGGGCCGACAATTTCCAGCTTGAAGGTGACAGGCTTTTTGTTCTCCAGCGCGAAGGCGACAAATACTCATTCAATTGTTTCAATAAAAATGATGGCAAGCAGATATGGTCGCTTGGAATGCTTGATGATATCAACCCCGAGAAAATGCCATTCGTGGATGGCAACAATTTCTACTTGATCCAGCATGGCATCATACAATGTTTTGATTCTGGAAACGGACAATTGCTCTGGAAGGCGGGCACAGGCTCCGGGCCACTAAAGCGACTGGCTGGAGTATACAAAGGGTTGCAGTTCTGGACAGGGAACCACGTCATGTGTCTGGATCTGAAAACAAAATCACAATTGTGGGCAACACCCCAAAATGACTGCCCGCTTGCCCCAAACAATCTTGACGGAATACTGGGAAACACCCCGTGTTTTGTTGGAGATTACGTATTCTTCCTTGGCCATGATTGCGATGTCGCAGGAGGACTGTCCATATTCTGCAGAAACATCTTCACCGGAAAAACAAAAGCAAAACTTGACAGGCCATTCGGAATAGTGGCTACAAAAGAATTTTTCGTATCAGTAGTACCAACCGGGCAGGGCAATTTCAAAATGTATGCGTTCGATCCGGAATCAGGGACCAATGTTTGGGAAACAAGGGTGGAGAGAACGGTCAGGGAATTCATGTTCTCTCTTGGAGACAGGTTTATCCGGACAAAATTTGGAGAAAACCAGACAACACTGGCTATCCTATGTGATGCAAAAACAGGCAGGGAAATTTCGACAACCGACCTCGGAGAGGGTGTTACAAATATAATCCAGGATGGCAAACTTCTTTTTGTTGAGTCCAACAACAAAACAACCTGCTATAAAATTTCCGGATAATAGAACAGCGCATGCTATTCAAAAAAATACAAAGGAGGGACAGGAAATGGAAAAAGCTGTTTTTGGGAGAATAATCAGGCTTGACGAAGAGCTTAGGAAAGCAGGCATCGAAAAGAAAACGGTCGACAAGATAATGGAGGGTGGAGACAAGATACTGAAAACCTCCAGACCGGCCGACAAGGCAGCCTGGATGAAGATCGCCATGGACAGGATGGATTCGCTCCTGCCAGAGGAAACCAGGGTGAAAGTCAGGGAAGAATGCGCATGTTGCACAACAGGAAGCAGACTCAAGCTCATGAAAAAACTTTCGGAGAAAAACAAGGACCTGGACAGTTTTTTCAAGGCTGTTGACAATTCGCACGTTTTTGGCAAGAAGGTTGAAAAAAAGGGCAACAAGGTTTATGTCAATTTTGGCGGCAGCAAATGCGTCTGTACGCCAAAGGTGTCAAATGAGATTTTCTCCACGACCTACTGCCAGTGCTGCAAGGGACACGTCAAAAAACTGCTTGAATCAGCCCTGAAGCACGAACTGAAAACAGACATTGTTCAGACGGCCTGCTCGGGCGGAAAAACATGCAGTTTTGTTATATATCTAGACTAAATAATCCCATAAAAACAAAAACCCTCAAACCTGATGGGTTTGAGGGTTTTCATATTTGAGTTGTTCAGGCTTTGGAGAGCGTAAGACCATTACCGTTCTGGTCTATTTTTATCGTATCACCACTTGAGAATTCACCTGCAAGAGTTTTCTCTGCAATCGGGTCTTCAATCAGGTTTTGTATTGCCCTGACAAGTGGCCTTGCACCAAGTTTCTGGTCATAGGATTTGTCAACCAGCGCCTTGATGGCATTGTCGGTCAGGTCTACCTTCAATCCCTCATCAGTGAGCGTTTCCGATAGCTTGTTTATCAGCAGGCGGGCAACCTGGCAAAGTTCCTCTTTGGTCAGCGGCTTGAACCTTATAACCCCGTCGATCCTGCCCAAAAATTCCGGGCGGAAGACCTTTTTGATCTCCGAGTCGAGCCTGTCACCCTCTTTTTCGTCATCCCTGGACTCTTCCAAGTCCGCACTGGCAAAACCGAGAGATTTTGTATTTTTCCACTGTGAGCCGATATTTGAGGTCATGATGACAATAGAGTGCCTGAAATCAACGAGTCTACCCTGGCTGTCTGTGAGTCTGCCATCATCCATGATCTGCAAAAGAATGTTGAACACATCAGGGTGGGCTTTTTCTATCTCGTCGAAGAGCACAACAGAGAAAGGTTTTCTCCTGATTTTTTCCGTGAGTTGACCGCCCTCTTCAAATCCCACGTATCCTGGGGGTGCGCCAACAAGCCTGCTCACAGCATGCTTCTCCATATACTCACTCATATCTATTCTGAGTAAAGCCTTTTCAGAGCCAAAAAGATGGTTTGCCAACACTCTGGCAAGTTCGGTTTTGCCAACACCACTCGGGCCCACAAACACAAAGGAACCGATTGGCCTGTTTCTTCCAGCCAGCCCAACCCTTGCCCTTCTGAGTGCCTTTGATACTGCAACAACGGCTTCGTCCTGGCCAATGATTTTCTCATGAAGGACCTTTTCCAGGGTGAGCAATCTTTCCCTCTCCTGCTGAAGAAGTCTTGTCGTTGGTATTCCGGTCCACTGGCTGACAACATCGGCAATGTCTTCTGCTGTGACAACAAGGCTCAGCTTGTCGACGTCTTTCTGCCATTCTTCGCGCTTGATGCGGAGCTGGTCTTCTATCTCCCTCTCCTTGTCGCGAAGCTGGGCCGCTTTTTCAAACTCCTGGGATTCAGCGGCCGACTGTTTTTCTTTCCTGAGGCTGCGCTTTGTGGTTTCCATTTCCTTGATGCTCTCAGGCAAGTTCATCACTGACAGTCTGACTTTCGCGCATGCTTCATCTATCAGGTCGATTGCCTTGTCTGGAAGAAACCTTCCCTGGATGTATTGAGCAGAGAGTTTGGAGGCTGCTTCCAATGCAGTTTGTTGAATGGTTACTTTGTGATAGTTTTCGTACCTTGGTGCAAGCCCAATAAGGATTTTCACAGTCTCCTCGACAGTTGGCTCCTCGACTTGTACCATTTGGAACCTTCTTTCGAGGGCTGCGTCCTTTTCTATGGATTTTCGGTATTCGTTCATGGTGGTAGCGCCAATACACTGGAGCTCACCCCTTGCAAGTGCTGGTTTAAGTATGTTCGATGCGTCGATTGCACCCTCTGCGGCACCTGCACCAACGATTGTGTGTATCTCGTCTATGAAGAGGATTATTTTGCCCTGGGAATGGTCGATTTCATCAAGTATCCCTTTCAACCTCTCCTCAAACTCGCCCCTGTATTTTGTTCCAGCTATTACAGCGGCAAGATCAAGTGCCAAAACTCTTTTGTCCCTTAGCGTTTCCGGGACTTCACCATCAACAATGCGCTGGGCAAGCCCTTCAACTATGGCAGTTTTTCCAACCCCAGGATCACCGACAAGAACAGGATTGTTCTTTGTCCTGCGTGAAAGGATCTGCGTGATCCTCTGTATTTCAACCATCCTGCCGACTGTTGGGTCAAGCTTGCCCTTTCTGGCAAGCGCAGTTAAATCCCTTGAAAATTGCTCCACAAGAGATTTCTTCCCTTTTTTGTCGTGGCCATGCTCTTCTACAGACTCATCAACTGCAGACCTGAAACGGTCCAGGTCAATGTCCATATCGCGAAGAATTCTGGCAGCAAGCCCTTCGGCTTCTGAAAGAATACCTATGAGAAGGTGTTCTGGCGTGAGTTTTGTACTGTTTTGCGCCTTCATTTCCTTCTCTGCAAGATCGAGTGCTCTCTTCGCCCTCTCAGAAAGCACTATGTGGCTCTTCTGGACGGGGCCAATGGCCGAATTCCTGACACCTCTTACCAGTGACACTATTCGATCGCGAAGCCCCTGGAAGTCAACTTCAAGCTCTCTCAGGGTTTGCATTGCAAAACTTGTGTTTTCGCGGATCAGGCCAAGAAGAAGGTGCTCTGTGCCAAGATAATCATTCCCAAGCTCATAAGCCTCGTCTTGTGCCAGATAAAATATCCGCTGCGTTTTTTCATCCAAATTACTCCAGTTCATGATTCACATGGTAGCAAGCGGAAAATAATTTATCAACAAAATTTTTGTCAATATCTGGTTTGCCAATAGACAACCACTTTCAAATGGCTATAATACCAGCGAATGACAAAAGACATCGAATTTGAGGGAAACCAGAAAAAACGGCTTTTGACTTATATTTGGATTGCTTTCGTTTTGATAGCCATATTTGGTTTTATTTTATTTCTGGCACCAACTTCCGGCCAGATAAAAAGCTACATTTTCAGGACCAATGGGGAGGTCACAGTATACAATCCCACAAGTGAATCCTGGGAAGGTGCAAGACAGGGCGATGAGCTTTCAACCAATTTTAAGATCAAGACTGCTTCAAGCTCGTGGGCAGAAGTAAGACTGGATGATGGTTCACTATTAAGGATCGGGGAAAACACAGAGCTGGAGATTGTCTCGCTCTATATCAATCCCATGATGGGCATCCGTTCGGCAAGATGGCTGATGAAAGGCTATGGAAGCGTCTATGTCAACACTGGCGAAACAGGCTCAATATACGACATAATCACTTCTGGTTTTGTGGCCTCGGCAACAAGAGGGACCATGAAGGTCGATGGCGACGGGAAGGGCAACTTCCTGGTCAAAGTGCCAAATTCAAACAGCAATGCAACAGTGACGATAGGCAACATGATTACAAAGATACCATCGCTTGAACAGGCAAGAATTGATTCCTCCAACAAGCTCAAAATGGAAAAATCTCTGGTGGATGAGTCCGATACATGGAATGCCCAGATGGACGCACCGGACCTGAAACTGTTTTACGAGAAAACAACATTTGAAGAAAAAGAGACCATCCTCGGAAAAACAAACCCTTTGAACAAAATCCTTCTGGATGGCCAGGAAATGGCCAAATCCTCCAATGATGGCACCTTTGAAATAGAAATCAAGCTCCCCATCGGCAAGATAAAATACACCATTAGATCGATTGATCCAGCAGGAAGATATGTGGAGCAGCAATTCGAGATCGAAAGGCTTGAAAAAAGTGATCATCAGCTAGTAATCATCAATCCCCAGGAGGGGGCAACTGTAACCGAAGACAAGGTTGCAATTAAGGGAATCGCTGAAGGTTCAGCACTCTTGACTGCGAATGGAAAACCAATTCAGCTTTCCCAGGACAAGTTTGAATTTGAATTTCAATCTGTAGAAGGGCCAAACAAGCTGGATTTCGTATCAAAAGACAAGAACGGGAAAATGGTCACAAAAACGCTCACATTCATAAAACACAAACCCATGCCGCAGGCACAACTTGCAATAACAAGCCCTGATGAAGGCACGCAAACAGAATCCGAAAGCATAATTGTCTCTGGTCGTGCAGACACCGAATACGTTTCGGCAGGATCAAGAATGGCACGCGTTGAGAAGGGCATTTTCTCAATAACTGTACCACTCGATTTTGGAAGAAACTCAATCGTTGTAATGGCAAGGAGTGAGCAGAAAAAAACAGCCTCACAGACTGTTATTGTTTACAGGTCAAAACCCAACTCCACAAAACCTGAAATTGCCATAAACAATACTTCACCCCTCACAAACAAAAGCAGTATCGCAATAACAGGGGCCTGCAAAAACGCAAAAATTGTCCAGTTCCAAAATCAAACCGTTGAACCAGGGGAAAATGGGAAATTCGAATTTATTGCCCAGCTCAATGAAGGTGAAAACACTCTGACAGTCTTTGCGCAGTCCTTCGATGGCGGAACAGCCTCAGCCTCGACAAGTATCACAAAAGACACAACCCCGCCTGACCTCTCGAAATTAAAAGCGACAAGGGTCATTGGTGAAACTAAAGTCGTCATCAGTGGAAGGCTGGAACACAATTGTACGCTCCTCGTCAACGGCCTGGCGATATCCCAGAAAGATATCTTTGCGGGGGCTGATTTCGACTCCATAATCCACGTTGCAACATCAATCTCTGGAGATACCGTTGTGCTTGTCGGGAGAGACCCGGCTGGAAACGAAAGCAGACTGGAGCTGAAAATTGAGCAGAGCAGGGGCAGGTAGCCTTAGAAAAAGGCCTTTTTTTTCAGGCACGATAATCGCTGTCATAATCATTGCAATAGAAGCAATCCTTTTAAATGTTTTGCCTGGAATGATGGCAAAACTCATCCCGAATGATCTTCGCTGGACAGAATTCCCAACAGCTTTTATAACGCTTGTCAATGCCTCTCTGGCTTTTTTCTTCTCATACCAGACTTTCAGCGCATTTGACCTCCAGGACTACAAGAGAAAAATATGGAGATTTGTAATGCTCTCCATGGGCGCCTGGGTCATCGGCCACTTTCTGTCGATAATAATCAGATTCGGGTTCATGGTGGACATGACAAGGCCACCAAATGTGGCTGATTACCTTGGATACTTGTGGATGTTGCCACTTCTTTTGGTGGCACTTTCAAGGCAATACGGACTGGTCAAAACAAATTCCCCGCCAAACAGGCTGATGAAGCTGGGACTCACTGTTGTTCTCCTTCTGTTTGCCGGAACAATCCTTCTGGTTTCGCCATTTTTCTCGCCCAAATTTATAACATTGCCAGAAAGGCTTGTTTCATTGTGGTACATAGGTTTCTCATTTGCCATAATGGTCGTGGCCGTATCACTCCTTTCTGAAATTAGCTCCGGCCTGATATCAGTGCCCTGGAAATTCATCATCATGGCAGTATTTTTCTTCTGCCTATCCTTTGTGCTTTTCTATTTTATAGGCACCAACAACCTGGACAGTGGAAGCCATCTTGCAAAAACCTTCCAGGCAATACTTTCCCAGGCAGGAACAATCCTGATAGGAACGGCGTCTTTTATCGAATCAAGATTGTTTGGATAGCGTTTTTATCACAACAAGGGGGCATGTGATGAAGAAATTTGTTGTCATTTTTGTTTGTTGCTTTGTTGTTTCAGGTTTCTGGAGTGGCTCTGGATATTGCAAAACCGTAAAAACTGACGCTTTTAAAATTGCACTGGAGGCAGCAGGGCTTTCTTACGAGAGCATTTCATGGGACGCCTCGAAGCTCTCCAGGATAGATGATGCCGATCCATTCAGATTGCAATGGTTCAATGAAATCTGGGCAAACCCGTTGAGAGTACCCAAAATTGCAAAACAAATCACAGACAGAATACCAATCTTCGCAACAAACATCAGCAAAGAATTCAATTACATCTTCTTCTACGGCACCTCCAGAACATGCGGATCAGTTGCTGCTCTCATGGAAGATTACCTTCCACCACTGGAGATGGCCAAAGAAAAACCATTCTACAACTCTGTAAAAAAAACCTACCAGAACATGGGCTGGCAATTTGGCAAGGGACTCGACACAAAATTGTCTACATACGAAGGGCAACTCACGCAAGAAGCATCTGAAGTCCTGGCAGAATACGTACTGAGCGCAGACTGGCTCTTCAGGGAACGTAAAAAGGCCCTTGAGGCAAGCGATCTTACCGAAGAAACCTTCAGAAAACTCCTTATTGCCAATGCTGGGGACGAAGACACCGGAGACTTCACATACAGGCTTGGCAAGCGGTTTGACATGAAGCAGATGATGTATGCCTGTTGCAGGATTGTTTTCTCCACACAAAAACTCAAGGGTGCCTTCGGCGGTGGCGTGTCACTCCCCGAAGGAAAAAACGTTTTCCCAACACCCTTTGGCGACATGATATTGAATGGATCAAGGAGCGACGATTTTTATAGCGGTGATAACCACCTTCTGGTTGTTGATGTTGGGGGCAATGACACCTACGAGGGCACATTTGGCGCAACATCGTCCTTTTACAACTGCGCATCGGTTGTGATTGACGTGAGTGGCAACGACACCTACAAAGACCCTTATGGCCACTCTCCAAATCAGGGTGCAGGTGTTCTTGGTTGCGGAATCCTGGCCGACTTGTGGGGAAACGACACCTATGAGGCTGCAAACAATTGCCAGGGGGCAGGCGTCTTCGGCATTGGTATGCTGTATGACTACACAGGAAATGACACATATTCATCGGTTGATTTCTCCCAAGGTGCCGGCTGTTTCGGCATCGGGGCCATGGTGGAGTATGATGGTGACGATGTCAGAAAATGCTTCTTTGGTGGCCAGGGCTACGGGGCAACCATGGGATTCGGCCTCTCGTATGACAGGTCCGGAAACGACACCTATATTTCGGATGATGAAAACATAATCCACCCGTCTGCACAAAATCCATCCCACAACACAAGCATGTCGCAGGGCTGCGGAAATGGCAGGAGGGCCGATATAACAGACGGTCATTCAATGTCCGGCGGGTGCGGTGTCCTGGTAGACGGCGAGGGTGACGACACATACAAATGCGGTGTCTTTGGCCAGGGTGTAGGATACTGGTTTGGTGTGGGGATTTTCACTGACACCAAAGGCAATGACACATACGAGGGATTATGGTACGTTCAAGGCGCAACGGCACACTTTGCCATAGCAGTTTTCAGGGACACCGAGGGCAACGACAGCTACACAGCAAAACAGGCAACCTCGCTGGGCGTGGGACATGATTTCTCGACATCCTACCACATTGATGAAGGTGGGGACGACAAATACAGCTGCTACATGGCAGACCCCAAAGACGACAAGATAAAACAATACGGCGGCCTGATGATTGGTTGTGGAAATGAAACCGGAATGGGATTTTTCTTCAACATCGGCGGGAATGACGTTTACGACGCAAAGAGTGACAATATGTATGGCTATGCAAATGTGGCCGCGCCACTTGCACCGGACACCATCAGAAATGACATGCTGTGCCTTGGACTGTTCATTGACATAGGCGGAGAAGACACTTACGGAAAAGATTTTTGCAAACAGAATGGCAACTGGATCAGAAGAAACGAGGAAAGGCCAGAGGTAGTTATAGGAATTGGCCTGGATGTAGAAGATGGCGAATTGCCAATACTGAGGTGAAAATGGACACAATAACACAAAAGCTGCTGGCTTCGAAGGAGCCTTCAATCAGGTACAAAACCCTTGTCAACATATTGGGTGAGCCAAGGGATTCCAAAAAAGTAGCATCTGCAAGTCTGGAAGTGAAAAACTCTCCTCTGGTTAAAGCACTGCTCTCCGAAAAACCAAAGAATGGACATATTCCAAGGGGAGCCTATGACAAATGGGTCGGAGACCATTGGGTCTTGTCTCTGCTTGCAGACCTCGGATACCCGAAGGGCGACAAGGAACTGGTTCCAATGATGGAGCACGAGCTGGAGTGGCTCCTTGGCGAAAACCATGTGAAGAACGCCATAAGGGTCATAAACGGCCTGACCAGAAGGTGCTGCTCCCAGGAAGCCAACGCTGTCTACTCGCTCATAACGCTTGGCATCGCCGATGAAAGGGTTGAAACGCTTGTAAAAAAGATGCTCTCCTGGCAATGGCCAGACGGCGGCTGGAACTGCGACAAGGAACCAGGGGCAAAAAATTCGTCTTTCCACGAATCACTCATTCCAATGAGGGCTCTGTTTGCCTACTCAAAGGCAACCGGAGATAAAAAGGCCCTCGAGGCCGCCAAAAAAACGTCGGAGATATTCCTCAAAAGAAAGCTCTTCAAAAAAGTATCGGATGGAAGCGTAATCAACCCAAAGTTTACAAAGATCTGCTACCCATCCTATTGGCATTACAACATCCTCGCCTGCCTGACATATCTTGCAGAGGCCGGCCAGACCGGTGATGCAAGGTGCACAGAAGCGCTTGATCTGCTCGAATCAAAACACTTGCCTGACGGCTCGTTCCCGGCAGAAACAAAATACTACTCGTACATCACCTGCACCCAGGACAAGAACAAAAGCGGGAGCTCACTTATCAATTTTGGTGGAACAAGCAGCAAGGCAGGGAATGAATTTGTGACAGCCGATGCGGTATTTGTCCTGAAAACCTTTGGAAAAAACTAATTTTTACAACCAGCCCCCAGGAGGCAAAATATGAAATTTGTTCCATTTGTTCTTGCCATAATTATGGTTTTCCAGCCAATGACTGTCATTGCTGCCGCCGAACCAAACAGGCTGGATGAGGCCATTTCCTCACTTGGGCTGACTGCAAACCAGGTTTCGTGGGACCTCAGGCAAATACAGGACTTTCAGCAGGACCCATTCCGTTTTCCATGGTTTGACCAGCTGCATTCAAAACCACTCGAACTGCCGAGAGAGGCAAATTCCACGCTCTCAAGGTTCGAGTCGTGCCAAAACATCAGGGACCTGGTTGTGATGGCAGCAAGGCGTTCTGCCCATGAGGTGGCAAGATGGCCTATGGGTCCCGTTCCAGAAATAAACGAAAAAGAGCCCCTTTTATCTTCGCTGGAGGAGCTTTACCAGAGCAGGGGCTGGAGGCTCTCGGCGAAATCCAGGGAGGAGCTCAAAAAACAATGCGACTCGCTCTCTCCAGCCTGGCAAAAACAGCTTGCAGAATTCATTGGCTATACCAGACAGGCAGAGGAGTACCGGAATCTGGCCATCAGAAACATCAAACCGGAGCAACTGGAAACCATCTTTGCACAGACACCGATCATTCTCGGCGAAACAAAGGGGTGGCCAATCGAGGCCTACGATGCAGGACTGGCATTCGACGCATCTTTCATGTATTACGGTGCAGCGCAAATTTCACTTGCAGTTGACTCGGCAATAGCGCTTCTGGACAAAGAAAAACCGTCGCTTTTCGAAGTCGACACACCATTTGGAAGAATAACAATCTCTGGCGGGGGCGATGACCGGCATGATTGCCAGAAGCAACTCCTTTTGCTTGATGTTGGTGGAAACGACTCCTACACAGGCTGGGTGGCAGGCAACAATGGCCTTGAAAATCCTGTCTCGGTGGCAATAGACCTGTCAGGCAACGACACCTATAAAACGAACTACAATTTCCACAACTCGATGGGTTCCGGCAGGTTCGGATTTGCATGTTTGTATGACGCCGAAGGTGATGATAACTATAATGCCATTGAATGTTCCCAGGGTGCGGCAAGTTTTGGTGTCGGAGTACTAGTAGATAAAAAAGGCAACGACCACTACAGCTCGGTCAATCTTTCACAGGGCGCGGCGGAATTCGGGCTTGGGATATTGCAGGACCAGGAAGGAACCGACGTTTACGAATCGTATTTTGCCTCGCAGGGATTTGGTTTCACACAAGGAATCGGCCTTCTTCAGGATAAGGGCGGAAACGATACTTATATCGCCAACGATACAGACATAATCAATCCATCTGCCCAAAGCAAGGAGCACAACACCTCAATGTGCCAGGGTGCAGGATACGGCCTCCGGGCAGAATTTGATAACGGGCATTCGATGTCCGGTGGTGTTGGTGTCCTTCAGGACATGGGAGGCGATGATTTTTATTCTTGCGGAGTTTTTGGGCAAGGCGTCGCATACTGGCACGGGATGGGGATCCTGTCTGACTACGCGGGAAATGACAACTACAAGGGTACCTGGTACGTTCAGGGTTCGTGCGCCCATTTTGGCCTGGCATACTTCCAGGAAAGGGCTGGAAACGATACATACCAGGCAACAATGGCCACTTCGATAGGTGTTGGCCACGATACATCGGTGGGAATCAATGTGGACCTGGGCGGCAACGACATCTACAACTGTTTCAGGATGGAGGATGGCAAAAAAGTTTATGCAGGACTTGTCGCCGGTTGTGGAAACAACAATGGGATAGGCATCCTAGCAAACATTGGTGGTGACGACACATATGATATTGGCGCAACACCATCGCTCGGGCAATATGGCGGGCCAATGCCGTGCAATGGCGGAACAACCAGAGACACCATGATAAATATCGGTATTTTTCTGGACATTGGCGGAAACGACACTTACACCGCAAAACATGCAAAGGAAAACGCCAAATGGATACAGGAACCGCCAAAAGATTGTCCGGACAGAAAAACCGATTTTGGTATCGGGATTGACGCCAAAGATGGCACCATCAAGCCGTTATTTTAATGTGCCAATCAGGAGTTCGAACTCACAACAAGGGAGTGTTGGATCGCATCCCCTGCACGAAATCTCGATGCACGAAGTCGGCACACCACCAAGCTGATATGCCGAGAAGGACGCTATTACACCGGCAACATAATCACAGCATGGCTCAGGCATCTGTGAGATACCGGCACATCCTGGTGAATCAAATATTCTGAGTGTGGCAATAGGCCCTGAATTTTTGGGTGTTGATATCCTGCATCCAAAAAACAGATGGCCCATCTTTTCAATGTTTGCAAACAAGGCATCTGTTCCACTGGCCTTCTTGAAGCCGTGCTCTTTTTCAAGGACTGCACCCAGCTCCCTGCCAATGTTTCTTCCAAGCTGGTAAAGTACTGGCTTTGCCCTCTTTGTGCCAAGCATTTCATGTATGCCTTTTGTTGGGAGCGATATGTTCAGTTGTGAACAAAGCCCAATTTTGCCAGGCAAACCAGCTAGCTTTGGCAACATGTTTTTCATTGGACTCTCTCCACAAGGCCCTGCTCCGCCAGGAACCTGAGGGTATTTAGAACCTTGTCAACAGGTTCATTGATTGCCAATGCTATATCCGAGATTGTTTTGGCTCCATCAACAAGCATGGCAATATCAGCAACAGATTCGCCATGCAGCCACTTGGCCCGCTGGTTGATGAGCGATTCAGAATTGAATATATCAGCAAAATCCTGTGCCCTCTTCAATTTGGTTTTTGTCGTAACTTCAAAGACAGATGTTTGCCTGCTTTCATAAACATTTATAGAACCCACCATTTTTACCGATGATTCCAGGATTTTCTGGTTTGTAAGCAGTTCTGACGGGTAGGTACCATCTTTGCACAGCCACCCTCCGGTCATGATGCCAGCATTGAAGATCGCCCACATTGTTAAATTTTCCATATCAATCGAAACAATGCAGGTGTTTCCATCTTCTTTGAATGTTTCTGCAAGCCTCCAGAACGAAACATAATTTGTGGACAATCCGACAAATTTGGGTTTGCATCTGAAAAGCATGTCATATATGCGCTTCAAATTTTGGTTAAGAGGTGCAAGAGTTATTCGTGACGGCTTTGTTTTGATTGTTTTAAGAACAAGAAGGTATTTTTCACCGGCCAGGTGTCTGGCATGCTCGGTAGCATCATAGGAATAATCAAGACCTTCTTTTGATCCAACAAAAATAAACCTCCCAAAATCAGTAGCATCAATCTGGAGAACATTTTGCCCTTCATAATCAGAGAAGATAGCATCAACACTGATCATGTTGACGGAAAGTTTGTCAAGGAGCGGCTCTCCAATCGGGAAATTGACCATCCATCAAATTGATACTCTTTGTGTGCCCTGGTTGTCAACAAGGAAAGGGGGTTCGTTGACACGGTATTTGCTTGCCTTTATACTCTTAACGCTTTAAGGAGGAATAATGATCACCGCAAACGATCTAAGGATAGGAAAGACTTTTGAGATGGAAGATGGCCTCTGGGTGTGCGTCAAGTTCGAGCACATAAAACCAGGAAAGGGCACTGCATTTGTAAGGGTAAAAATTAAAAATCTGGAAAACGGTTCCCAGGTTGAGCGTACGTTCAGGCCAGAAGACAAATTCAAACTGGCATTTCTTGATTACAGAAAAATGCAGTACCTCTACAGGTCAGGTGATGAATTTTTCTTTATGGACCAGGAAAATTACGACCAGATTTCAGTAAACGAAGACGACCTGGGAGACGCCATCAATTATCTCAAAGAGAACATGATAATTGAGGTTGCATATTTCAAGGGAAAACCTGTATCAGTCGAACTGCCAACCTTTGTCGAAATGGAAATAATTGAGACCGAACCAGGTTTCAAGGGTGACACTGCCCAAAATACATTCAAACCGGCAAAGGTTGAATCAGGATATGTCGTCCAGGTTCCACTTTTTATAGAACAGGGCGAGATCATCAGGATCGACACAAGAACCGGCCTATATTTGGAAAGAGCCAACAAGTAACCGCCAGATGCAGAGGCGACAAGGAAGAGAACTTGCATTACAAATGCTTTTTGCTTCGTCCTATTTTCCGGAAAACGAGAGGGAACAAGGACTCCTTGTACTTGAATCATCAGAACCAGACTTCGAAGTCGCCTCTTTTGCAAAAACACTTTTCCTGGGAATTCTAAAATCCAGGGCTGAGATAGACAAAATCATCTCGAAGCACCTGGAAAACTGGGATCTTAGCAGACTATGGCTTGTTGACAAGAGCATACTCCAGATAGCCATTTATGAACTGCTTTTTCTGAAAGATTCCCCGCCGTCTGTCATCATTGATCAGGCGGTCAGGCTTGCAAAAAAGTTTGGTGGCGACGAATCGGGAAGTTTTGTCAACGGGATACTCGGTGCAATTTTCAGGAGCGAGCTGAATGTCAAGGGTAAAACTGAGGATAAGGGGTAGGGTACAGGGCGTCGGTTTTCGCCATTTTGCCAGACTTGAAGCCGAGAAATACGGCCTTGTTGGCCATACAAAAAACAGGATTGACGGAAGCGTTGAAATAGAAGTACAGGGGGACAAAACAAGTATTCAAAGTTTTATTGGTGCAATGCACATAGGGCCGGGATATGCAGAAGTTGGCTCGGTGGAAATCACAGAAATTGAGGAAAATCCCTACGAAAAAACCTTCAGGGTGATCTTCTGATCTCTATTGCAAAATTGGGGCAAGAATCAGCACAAGCCCAGCATTTCACGCACGAACCCAAAACTTTCATTTTTCCATCATCAAGTTTTATTGATCCATTGGGACAGACACGTTCACACAAATGACAAAATCCACAATTATCCTTATTAAATTTGAGATAGTATCTCGAAATCATTGCCAAAGGGTAAAAAACAGTGTTCTTGTCTGATACCATTCGCCTGATGTGGAGGTGACCCTTCAAAAGTCTTCCATCAAAATCCACATTGTAGAGCCTGCCCTCGCCGCTCCCAAGATCTATTGATGCCCTCACTACTTGCGGAAGATACGATGGCCATCCAAATAATTCTGAAATATAGGCATCTCCCGCGACACAATCAGAAGAGAATATTCTGGTTTCGAAATTCTTTTTGTCCGGCTTTCCAACGCCAGGCCAATCTGTGATTTGTGAAGCATCATAAACTGCACCTATTGTTTTGAATGACAAAAGTGAATAAACCTCTGCAAGAGCAGAACCAGCATTTGAGGTTGCACTTTCAAGGAGTATTTTTGCTATTGTCTGGGTTGGCAAAAGTGACAAAAAAGATGTTATGGAACCAGAAACAAGAAACGATGTTGAAGGGGCAGGTACAAGAACTGGCAGAACAGCTTCTGCTTCATAAGCACATTCCGCAACTGCAATTCTCTGCAAAAAAGCGGGTTTGCTGGTGTCCCATCTCCTGGGACCGGAAACTTTTCTCTCACCAATTCCCTTTGAAAAAATAAAGTGGTCTTTTTTTAAATCCTGGCTCTTAACACCATCTGGGACCTTTAGCTCCGGGAAAGACTCATGGTCCCAGGCCAGGGTGACCTTATGACCCAAATCCCTAAAAAGAGTACTTATTTTTGATACGAGATCGGTCTTTGGGTGTTCGGTCCTGTGCCTGCCCCAAAAGGGGACAAAAACAAGGAGCTCACAAGATGAAGAAAGCTCCTTGAGGGAATATTCACTCAAGGAGCTTATAAGTTGGTCTTCGTTTGAAGTAGAGAGGATTGAAGCAGACATTAACGTTTACGGTATTGTCTTGCTTTCCTGGCGCCCCTCATTCCGTATTTTCTTCTCTCTTTTTTGCGGGCGTCTCTTCTCAGGAATCCTGGTTTCTTGAGGCTTGGCCTGAACTCGGCATCAACCTCAAGGAGTGCTTTGGCTATGCCATGACGGACAGCTTCAGCCTGGCTGTTTACGCCAGAGCCCATGACCTTGACGGTGATGTCCATCTTGCCAACTTTGTCGGTTGCCTCAAGCGGAGCCAGTACTGTCTTGCGGTGGGACTCTGTCTGGAAGTAGTGTTCAAATTCCCTGCCGTTGATTTCAATCTTGCCTTCACCTGGCTTCATTATGACGCTTGCAATGGCTGTTTTACGATATCCGGTTGCCCTGTACATATTCCTCCTACAACTTCACTGCCTGCGGGTTCTGTGCGGCATGGGGATGAGCTGGGCCATTGTAGACCTTTAGCTTTCTAAACATTGCCCTTCCAAGTCTTCCCTGTGGGAGCATTCCTTTTACGGCATGCTCAATGACTCTTTCCGGGTGCTTCTCCATCATCTTCTCAAAAGTGGCTTCATAGAGTCCGCCATTATATCCGGAATAATGATAATAAATCTTCTGTTGTTCTTTCTTGCCGGTAACAACCACCTTGTTGGCATTAACAACTATAACAAAATCGCCTGTATCGGTGTGCGGGTTCCAAGTCGGCTTTTCTTTGCCGGAGAGCAGGCGTGTAACCTTTACGGCAACCCTGCCAACCGGTTTTCCGGCCGCATCCACTACGAACCATTTTTTCTCCAGGCCGGTCAAAAATACTGTATCCATAGCAATCCTCCTACAAAGCAACAATTTTATAGCCAAACCCTATTATGTCAAGGAAAACCAATTTTCCATTTTAACCCTTTACATGTTTGTTCCCCTTTGCTAAATTTGACATTCGTATTCAAGGAGGTCGAAACATGTCCAGAGTTTGTGAAGTATGCGGAAAAGGCCCGGTCACCGGCCACACTATAAGCCATTCCCACATCAGAGCCAAAAGGCGCTGGTTCCCAAACCTCCACAGCGTTAGGGTCCAGAAAGGCACTTCGGTAGTAAGAATGAAGGTCTGCGCGAAATGTCTGAAAGCCAACAAAGTCAGGGTAGTGGCCTAGGCAAAATTTTTTCCATAACAAAAAGCCCCGGGGTCTCCCTGGGGCTTTTTTTATTTGTTTGAGATGTCCTCTACCATTCCCTCAAGGTACTGTTTCACTTTCATCGCAAATTCAAGGGCCTGGCCTTTTGTCAATGTTTCTTCGAGCATTAATGGTGTGGGGTTCTCCACATCAGGCAAAAGATCGTGTTGAAGAGCAAACAAAAAATAAGCCAGAGGAACTTCATCCTCTATCTGGGTTTTTTCTTTTTCTATCTTTAAATCTGCAAACTTCTGGGTCATCTCGATTTTTATCGAAGCTATCTGCGACAACAACGAACTCACCTCTTCGCGGAGGGTTCTCTGTATACCATTTGAGGAGAGAGCTTCAGAAAGACCAAAACTTTCCATTTCAAGCATTTGCCAGCCGGTTACAGGCTTCCCAAGATCAGCCATATCAAACTCTATGCCCCACCTCTTTGCATTCGAGAGCCTTTCAAAACCCTTTATATCAGCAATTTCACTCAATTTGTCAAAATCAAACCGAATGTATCGTATAAACCTTTCCATTCTGAACCATATTCGCATCCAAAATGAGTCAGTCGCTGAAATCCTGTATTGCTCGGACCAGTCAAGAACAGATGTTAGAAGATAAACGCTCTCTGCAACATTGGTTTTTTGGTCAAGATTTGAAAGGTATATCGTCGGAGGCAAGGCATCAATACTAGCCAGCTCTTCAAATGGTGTTTTTGGTTTCTGGGAACTCTGGGTGGCATCAACTGCAACGCATGGGGACACCTGGGAAACAAACATGAATAATGCAAGAAAAAAAGCACATTTTTTCATGCGTAATTGGTCTGTACCTCAAAAAATATCATGGCAAAGCCAACAAGCCTCAATGCCTGGGCAATGTACCAAATCCATGTATCCGCCAAAATATTGGTCAGCAGGAACAGGCAAATTGCAAGCATCAGGAAGGCTATCGCCATTTTTATTCTGTATGGGTCTTTTTTCTGTATCCAAAAAAGGAGGTACATTAAAAAACTTGCAAAAAACATTACCCCGGAGATTGCCCACAACCATGAACCATTATTCTCAAATCTCGGCAGGCCAGGTATTACTCCCTCGGCAAAACCTATACCAAGAAGTATGGCAAGCAAAACAATGACCGGAACAGCAATTGTGACATATATTTTCCCGTTCATGAAGACAGAAGCAAAGGTCCCAAGTCCAAAAAGAAGATAGTTTGCGGCAAGATACCATGGGAGATAAACAAGCACATAATTTGATGGAAGTGAAGGAAGTCCCGTTTTTGTGATTATTGAAATCAACACAACCTGGGAGACGAAAATAACAAGGCAGGAAAAACCAAAAGTAACCGAGGCCACATCTTCCCCTCTCCTCGCATGGAGAAAGGCAAAAATGGCCGTTCCAAGCACCAGGAGTGCAATCAGGACTTCAAAACCCAACCTCAAAAGGAGCACCATGTCGTTCATCTCTATATATTATACACCTTTTTCATGATTATATTCCACCTTCACAAGGTACAGCCCCTGCGGTGGGGCAGGATAGGCGCAAGAAAGGCACAACTCTCCTGCAAAAATTCTTTCCAGTCTCTCTGGTTTCTCTTTACCCTGTCCACAAAATATGGCAAATGAAACCATGCGTCTCACCATATTGTGGAGGAACCGGTCACCCTTTACCAGAAATATCAAATATTCGCCCTTCTTTTCGATCTGGGCCAATTCCAGGGTGCAGTGAGTGTCCTTGTTCGGCTTGTCCTCGTCAGACTTGCCAAAACAAACAAAATCGTGCATCCCGACAAAACCATTGAAAGATTTTTCCAGGTCATCCATGTTCATTCTGGCATTATCAATGACCCAGGAGCCATTGTGAACAAAAGGGGAGGGGGAAGGGCCAAGATGGGCAATATATGAGTAGATCTTTTTTCTGCTTTCAAACCTGGCAATAAAATTCTCAGGAGCATAATCGAGTGACCTTATTCTTATGGTCGGCGGAAGCTGTGAATCCAGAAGACTTTTCATTCCGATCAGATTGAGTTTCTTTGGGAGTTTGAATGAGATGACCTGCCCAAGCGCATGGACGCCCTTGTCGGTTCTTGATGAGGCATAAACATAGGTTTCTTCGTCAAGCGCCTCAAAAATGGAGTCTTCCATTGTTCCCTGGACAGTCGGAAGGCCTGGTTGTCTCTGCCATCCGAAAAATGCGGAGCCATCATAACTGATGACTGCCTTATAGTTAAAGGATTGACCAGACATAAACGCCAGCCATCGCAACCACACATAATGCGACCGCCACAAAATCGTTTAGGCCAAGTTTTGGAACATGAAGCCTTGATCTTTTTTCACCGGTGATAAAACACCTTGATTCCATAGCATCGGCAAGCTCATCGGCCCTTCTGAAAGCCGAAACAAAAAGCGGGATAAGGACAGGAATGAACGATTTTGCCCTGGCAATCACACCGCCCGAGGAGAAATCAGCCCCTCTGGATGTTTGCGCCTTTATGATTTTGTCAGTTTCCTCAAGGAGTGTCGGAATAAACCTCAGTGCGATACTCATCATGAGGGCAATTTCCGAGGCTGGGAAACCGATCCGCTTGAGTGGCAACATGAAGCTCTCAAGGGCAAAAGTCAAATCAAGCGGTGATGTAGCATAGGTAAGTATTACCGAAATCGAGACAAGTAAAATAAGTCTGAGGACAACGAAAAGTGATACCAGTATGCCCTCTTTGGTGATCGTCAGGCCCCAGAAACTCAGGAGCGGCTCGCCACTAGTAGAAAATAGCTGAATAACAACAGTAAGTACGATGAGAATCAGTATTGGTCTCATGCCTCTGACAAGGTGCATGAGAGGCACTTTTGCCAGAGCCGCACAAACCATGGCGAGAACAAAAAGTGCCAGCAAGGGTAAAAGTTTTCCAACAACAAATATGAAAACAAGGAGAACAAGTGACAACAAGAGCTTGACTCTTGGATCAAGTCTGTGTATCGGGGTATCAAGCGGGACAAACTGTCCAATTGTTACAAAATTTGCCAGGCTCATTGTCTGTTCAACTGGCCAGCAATAACCATGGCCAGCTCCTGTGCATCAAATGTTTTTCTTGGAATTGAAAACCCTGCATTTCTCAACTTGTGGGCCACCGAAGAAAGTGCTGGAACATCAAGGCCGGCAGACCTCAACAAATCCGGCTGTGAAAATGCTTCATCTGTGGCACCTTCAAAGATGACTCTTGAGTCACCCATAATGATGACATTTTGGGCAATACCAGCCACTTCATCCATGTCATGCGAAACCATGACAAGGGTGTGACCTTCTTTTTTGAAGCCAACAACAAGTTCAAGAAAAGCCTTTCTGGAAACAGGATCAAGTCCTGCCGTTGGTTCATCGAGAACGATTATTTCAGGATGGCACGCCAGAACACCAGCTATCGCAACTTTCCTTTTTTCTCCACCAGAAAGTTTGAATGGTGAACGATCCCTGTATGCTGAAGAGTCAAGACCCACCAGTTTAAGTGCATTCACGACCCTCCCTTCAATCTCGTCAGGTTTCAGCCCTTGCTTTTGTGGGCCAAAGGCAATGTCTGCAAAAACGGTCTCCCCAAAAAGCTGTGTTTCAGGATACTGAAACACAAGACCCACTTTTCTTCTCAGGGCCTTTTTGTCCCATTTCTTTGTTTCAGTACCCTCAACCACCACTTCTCCGGTAGTTGGGACAAGCAAAGCGTTAAAATGCTGGATAAGAGTGCTTTTCCCCGAGCCAGTAGAGCCAATTATTCCAGTGATGCTGGCATCTTTTATTGTGATGCTGACATCATCCAGGGCCTTTTTTTCAAACGGCATGCCCTGATCATATATGTAGCTTATGTTCTTTACTTCAATCGGCACAAAGCCTCCACAAGCTCGTTTTCATCCTTTGGGAACGGAACATTGATACCATTGCCAGACAGGCTTTCAACAAGCTGGACAAGGGGCGGCCTCTCAAGGCCGGCGCGTGCAAGAAGGGGTGGATTGGAAAAAAGGTCTTCCGGTTTTCCATCAAAAATTATATTGCCCTTTTCAAGGGCAATTGACCTCTCCGAGAGAAGTACCTCTTCCATTCTGTGTGTGATCATGACGATTGCATAACCATCTTTGTGCAGGTGCTTGATCTTTTCAAGCACCTGCTTCCTGCCCTTTGGGTCGATAAGTGACGTTGCCTCATCAAGGATCAGCAATTTTGGTTTTATCGCGAGAATGCCTGCAATTGCAACAAGTTGTTTCTGGCCACCAGATAGATGGTGCACTGGGTGTTTCAACAGATGCAAAAGGCCAACAATCGAGAGGGCTTCGTCAACTCTTTTTCTGATCTCTTCAGGTGGAAGATTGAGGTTTTCCGGTCCAAAGGCAACATCATCCTCAACGAGGGAGGCAACAGTCTGATTATCCGGATTTTGGAAAACAAGACCCACGTTTGCCCTTATTTCAATGAGTCTCTCCTGGTCAGTGGTTGGAATACCATAGACACACACCTGGCCTTCCTTTGGCTGGAGCAGACCGTTTGAAAGCTTTGCAATGGTGGATTTGCCGGAAGAGTTGTGCCCCACCAAACTGACAAACTCACCCTCCCGAATATTAAAAGTGCACCCTTTGACTGCGGGTGCACTTTGGTTTTGGTAGTTGAAGGTTACGCCCTCAAAATCGAGGAGACGCAAACCTTTGTTACTCATAATCCAATTTAACTAGGACCAACTTGGCACAATCTCCCCTGCGTTCGCCAAGCTTGAACTGCCTGGTGTATCCGCCGGTCTTGTCGCCAAACTTCTTTGGTGCTTCGTCAATGCAGCGCTTTGCAGCTTCCTTGCTGGTAAAGAAGGCATACACGTCGCGCTTGGCCTCAAGCGTCTGGTCTTTGGCGCGTGTCATGATCCAGTCAATCTGGCGCCTGAGTTCCTTGGCCCTGGCTTCGGTGGTGACAATCTTGCCATTCAGGACAAGGGAAGTGCCAAGGTTCCTGAGAAGCATCTTTCTGTAAGAGCTCCAAACATTAAGCTTTCTCTGGGCATTGCGATGTCTCATTATACTACTCCTTCAGAGTGAGGCCCCACTTTGCAAGCCTCTTTTCGATGTCTTCTATTGTTTTGGTTGAAAACTTCAGCGAGCCTTTCATTCCTTTTTTACCAAGCTCGAGGAGTTTTCCAGCAGCTGCTATTCCAGCGCCATTCATTGATTTCATTTCGGCTTTTGTTATCGAAGGTACTTCTTTGACAAGATCTTCAATACTCATTAACCATACTGCCTTCTCCCTTTCCTGTGGAGAGAGGTTGCCAAACATCTGGTCCTGGGCAAGAACAAGCCCTACCTTGTCAAGATTTTTCTCAATTTCCTGGATCATCTTGGGCTTGAATCCCTGCATATCTTCAATTTGTGATTTTGACATTGACAGGAGCAGGGCGAGATCCGTGATCTTGTTTTGCTGGAGGAAAGTCATTGTGCTCTTTGAGAGCGAAATGTCCTGAATTGAAAAGCCCTTTGTAATGTCCTGTTTTGGTTCTTCTTTTGGAACCTGGACTGGCTCTGGTTTTGGTTGTTCTTTTTCAGCTTTGGCCTTTGATGGTTTTGCTGGTTTTGGCTCCTCAACAACCGGGGGCTCCACCTTTTCTTCTACTACCTCTTCTTCAGCAGCTTCTTCAGGCTCCATGATCTCTGGTTCTTTTTCTGCTTTGCCTGTTTTTGCCACTGGCCCTTCTTTTGGCTCTTCTTCTGTCTCAGCTTTGCCTTCCTCTTTCAGGAATGGGAAGTTGAACTGGGAGAAGGTCGCATACTCCTGGGATTCTTCCAGGGCCTTTGCAAGCTCTGTGATCGCCTTGTGGGTGATATTGTGGTGCTGGACAAGTTCGGTCTTGGTTTTCATGAGCAGGTCACGCATTGTTTTGATATCTGCATAGACAAGAAGATGCTGGACCTTTGGTGAAAGACCTGGGAGCACATTTTCAATGAGCAGGGCAAGTTTTTCCTCAAGAGTTTCCTCAAGGGAGGTTTCTTTCTTGCGGAGAAGCTCTGGGTTGCCAATTGCCATGTAGTATTCGGAAAGAATCTGCAGAGCGTTGTCAAGGGCTTCTTTTGGCGGTACGGCACCATTGCAAAGGATGTCTAAGGTCAACTTTTCGAAATCAAGATATTGCTCGATGAGAGTTTGTTCGACAGTAAACTTGACGTTTTTGACCGGCGTAAACATGGCATCCATCCAGATTGTGCCAATAGGATAGTCAGGACGCTTGTTCTTTTCTGTCGGTACATAGCCTCTGCCCTTAGATACAAGGATATCCATCCTTAGGGTCGACTTCGAAGAAGACAGTTCGGCAATGTGTAATTCTGGGTTGATGATGGTGAGTCCGGCATCAGGAATGATGTCGGCAGCGGTAACTACTCTTTCTCCAGATACATCGAGAGTGAGTGTTCTTATATCATCACCATCCATTGCCACAACAAGTTTTTTGAGGTTAAGGATGATTTGAACAACGTCCTCAACGACACCCTCAATGACTGAGAACTCGTGCGGGACGCCTTCAATACGGACTGCAATCGGTGCAGCACCCGGAATGGACGACAGAAGGACTCTCCTCAAGCTGTTGCCTATCATTACACCATAGCCCGAATGGAGCGGCTCTATGCTATAACGACCGAGAAAAGAATCTTCTTCAATAGTCTTCAGTTCAAGACTTGGAAGTGGAAACACTGTCCCCCCTTACTTGGAGTAGAACTCGACTATCAACTGGACGTTTGCCTGGGTGTCGATATCTGCTCTGGTCGGGGGTCTTGTGATCTTGACCTGGAAGTTGTTTGAATCAAGCGAGATCCAGTTCGGTACTGACAAATGTGCCTTCACGCTGTCTGTAACAAGTGGAATCTTTTTTGCCGTCGTATCGATAGTGATTTCATCGCCCTGGCGAATTGTGTGCGAAGGTACGCTTATCTTTTTCCCATTAATGAGCACGTGCCCGTGCGAGACAAGCTGCCTTGCCACTGAGCGGGACGGCGCCAGCGCTGATCTGAATACGACATTGTCCAATCTTCTCTCAAGGAGTTCAAGAAGCTTGTCACCGGTTGGAATTTCACGCTGTAATCTTGCTTCTTCAAATGTGGCGCGGAATTGGTTTTCAAACATACCATAAATCCTCTTCACGCGCTGTTTTTCCCTGAGGTGGAGGTTGTAATCAGAAAGTTTTTCTTTCGGCTTCTTCTTTGGACCATGCATGCCCGGAATCGTAAAAGATTTCTCCAGGGGGCACTTTGAACCATAGCACCTAAATGATTTCAGGTAGAGTTTTGTTTTCTCTCTCCTGCAAAGCCTGCAAACCGGACCTATATATCTACCCATTTGGTTCTCCTAAACTTAGACTCTGCGCTGTTTCGGCGGACGGCAACCATTGTGCGGTATTGGAGTAACATCTTTGATGGTTATGATTTCAATACCCGATGCACCGATTGCTCTGATGGCGGTTTCCCTGCCCGAGCCAGGGCCTTTAACAAAAAGCTTGGCCTGTCTCATACCCATATCCTGTGCCTTCTTGCAGGCGGTCTGGGCAGCAACCTGGGCAGCAAAAGCAGTACCTTTTCTTGTGCCTTTGAAACCCGATGATCCACCTGATGCCCAGGAAAGGACGTCTCCGCCCTTGTCAGTGACGGTAACAATTGTGTTGTTGTAGCTGCTGTGGATATAAATCCTTCCCTCAGATACCAGCTTTTTTACCCTCTTTTTAGACTTGACAGGGGTTGGGGTTGTCGTGGTTGCGACTTGGTTGGTGTTTTCTTCAGCCATTTCTCACCTCTTATTTGGCACGCTGCACGCCAACGGTGCGAGCTGGACCTTTTCTGGTCCTTGCATTTGTACGGGTTCTCTGACCCCTGACCGGCATTCCCCTCTTGTGACGGGTGCCCCTGTAGGCTCCAGAGTCAATGAGTTTCTTGATGTTCTGGGTGACGATTTTCCTCAGATCTCCCTCGACAACATAGTCGCTTGCAAGAATCTCACGGATCTTTTCGATCTGCGCCTCGGTAAGGTCCTTCATCTTGGCATTCGGGTCGAATCCTGCCTTTTTGACTATCTCAAGTGCATTCTTCGGACCAATGCCATAAATGTAGCGAAGCGAAATGTCAACTCTTTTTCCTGCCGGTATGTCAATACCTGAAATACGTGGCATACTTGCCTCCTAAGTATTCTTACTTCTGGCGCTGCTTATGCTTCGGGTTTTCGCAAATTACCATCACGCGGCCCTTGCGCCTGATTATCTTACACTTTTCACAAATCGGTTTTACAGAAGCCCTTACTTTCATTTCATCCTCCTTAAAGCCTATAGATAATGCGGCCTCGTGAGAGATCGTAAGGAGTGAGCTCTATCCTAACTTTATCCCCTGGCAGGATTCTGATAAAATTCATTCTCATCCTACCGGAGATATGGGCCAGAATAACTCTACCATTGGCGAGCTTCACCTTAAACATCGCCGATGGCAGTGTTTCCAGAACCACCGCTTCGGTCTCTATCACGTCTTTTGAGTCAGCCACAAAACCTCCTAACAGTTAAATTTTGGTCAAAACAACAGTTTCATTTTCCAATACCGCTATCGTGTGCTCTGTGTGACATGAAAGTTTGCCGTCGGCCATATTGGTCGTCCAGCCGTCTTTCGCTATTCTCACATGATACGATCCTTCAGCGATCATTGGTTCAATTGCCAAGGTCATGCCTGGTACGATCATTGGTCCTGTTCCTGGTCTGCCAAAATTCGGTATTTGAGGATCTTCATGCATGGATTTGCCTACTCCATGGCCTACAAAATCCCTTATTATCGAATATCCGGCGCCCTCAACGACCAATTGGACAGCGTTTCCGATGTCCCCGATTTTTTTCCCAGGTTTCGCTATGGCTATTCCTTCATCAAGAGCTCTGGAACAAACCTCCATGATTCTTGTTTGAGAATGATTTGGTAAACCAATTGTAAAAGTAATGGTTGAATCAACAAATAAACCATCCCTCTCTATAACATGGTCTATTGATACCAAATCGCCTTCTTTTAGTTCTCTTCCAGAAGGAATGCCATGTATGACTGTTTCATTGAGCGAAATGCAACAATGGCCAGGGAAACCCCCATAGCCATAACTTGCGCACCTGGCACCAATAAATTCGGTCTCGCTAGAAGCAATCTCATCCAACTCGGCCGTGGTCATACCTGCCTTGGCTTGCTGTTTCAAGGTGTGAAGGATGCGGGCCAACTGCTGGCCAAGCAACCTCATTTTTGCAATCTCTTCCGGAGTTTTTAGAACAATCATCTATACCCAAGTTCAGTGAGTATCTGTTTATTCATTATCTCTGCCGGAGAGCTCGCATCAATCCGAACAAGTATATTCTCATCCTTGTAGAAGTCAACAAGGGGTTGAGTTTCTTTTATGTAATTTTCAAACCTTCTCTTAATGGTTTCCTCATTGTCATCCAGCCTCTTTACCAAAACACCACCACATCTTGGGCAGACCCTTTCGGTTGGCTGGGGAGAAAATCCACAGGACTTACATATCATGCGAGCAAGATTCCGCTCTTTGGCCGTTTCAAATGAAACATCAAGATAGACGACCTTGTCCAGCTTCATTGAGAGCTTTGCAAGCGCTTCTTTTAGAGCAATTGCCTGTTTCTCGGTCCTGGGAAAACCATCCAGTATAAATCCCTTTACATTTTCAAGGTTTTTTAACATGACCTTTATCACAAGGTCGTCGGGTACCAGGTCACCTGTTTCCATGTAGGTGGCGATTGTCAGGCCAAGTACCGATCCAGTCTTCACTTCTGCCTTGAGGAGTTCGGAGGCAACAAACCTGGGTACTCCAAGCTTATCGGACAGAAAAGCGCTTGCGGTTCCTTTTCCCGAACCTGGCGGACCCAAAAACACTAAATTCATCTTATTTCCTCAGGAACCCCTCGTAAGAACGCATCGTCATGAAGGATTCTATTTGTGCGACTGTTTCGAGTGCTACACCGATTACGATGAGGATTCCGGTTCCACCAACAAACAGGTTATTGAGCTGCATGTTTCCCTTGAGAATGAAGTTTGGAATGATTGCCAAGGCGCCAAGGAAAACGGCTGTTGGGAGTGTAACCTTTGAAAGAACTGACTGAAAGTACTTTGCAGTGGCATCACCAGGTCTGACGCCAGGGATAAATCCACCCTGTTTTCTAAGATTTTCCGCAAGCTCTGGGGGATTGTAGGTAATAGATGTATAGAAATAGGTGAAGAAGACTATCAACAGGAAGAAAATAACATTATAGAGCCATGAAGTTTGCATCTTGAGTGGTTCTACAAAAATCACGTTCCACCAGTTGTCCGCCGGGAAAAACCTTCCAATTATCTGCGGGAACATCATTACCGAAGAGGCAAAGATGATTGGGAGAACTCCACCCTGAATCATCCTTATCGGGATGTAAGTGCTCTGTCCACCATACATCCTGTTTCCAACTATTCTCTTGGCATACTGTACCGGTACCCGTCTTTCTGCTTCGTATGCAAAGATGACTGCTCCAATGAAAACTGCAAAGATGGCCAAACCAAAGACAAGGCCAAACCAGGTGGCACTTCCACCCCTGATATTCTCAATTACCTGGCCGATACCCGGCAGGATTTTCGAAATGACGCCGGCAAAGATGATGAGTGAAACGCCATTTCCAATCCCGTTCTCGGTCATTACTTCACCAAGCCAGACCAGCAAGAATGAACCAACAAACAGTATAAAGGAAACGAATATCTTGAGCATGATTGACTCAGGGGCCACAAGAAGATTGACCTTTATACCCATCTCGTTGAGGATGCTTGGATAAAGGAAGAAAGCATAAGAAACTGACTGAATTGCAGCAAGGCCAAGAGTCACATATTTTGTTATCTGGGCAATCTTGCGCTGGCCCTCGAGACCACCCTCTTTTGCCAGTTTCTCAAGTGATGGGATGACCACATTGAGCAGCTGGAGGATGATCGAGGAGTTGATGTATGGCATTACGCCCAAGGCAAAGAGTGAGATGTTGAGCAAACCACCACCCGAGAACAGGTCCATGAGACCAACGAGTCCGCCCTGGGAGCTCATCATGTAGATGACTGCTCTCTGGACACCTGGGACCGAGATGTGTGTTCCAAGCCTGAAAAGGAGGAAGAGTCCCAATGTCACCAGAATTTTTTTACGGAGTTCAGGTATGCTCCAGGCGTTTCTCAAGATTTTTAGCATTGTGCGCGCTCCTTACTTTGAGGCAGTCTTCTTTGCTTTTTTCTCGAGCGGCTTCTTTTCAAAAATCTCGATCGTGCCGCCTGCATTTTTAATGGCATCAACAGCCGACTTTGTGGCTTTTGCCTTCTTGAAGTTAAGGGAGACTGTTATCTCTCCAGTACCAAGGATTTTGTAGGCCTGGTCAGTTTTCTTTGCCAGATCATAAGTCCTGAGGACATCAATGGTCACGTCAGTTCCTGCTGGAATAACGTTAAGCTGTCCAAGTTTGACCTCGGCGACCCTTATCGGGTTTACATCCTGGTTGCGCCATCCCCTAATCTTCGGGAGTCTGCGGAAAAGCTTTGTCTGTCCACCCTCGAAGCCGGACCCATAGCCCTTACCTCTGCCTGAGCGGCTCTTGGCACCCTTATGACCGTAGCCACAACGCCTTCCAGAACCGGAGCCCATGCCCCTTCCGATTATCCACTTTTCCTTTTTTGAGCCTTCGGGTTGTTTAATTTTGTCCAAAGACATTGTTATTCCTGCCTTCCAAATAGCTGGGCAACGGTTATTCCGCGCTCCTGAGCATACTTCTTCGGGTCCCTGAGTGTCCTGAGGGCTTCAATGGTTGTTTTGGCCAGGTTGACTGCATTTGTTGTTCCATGGGCCTTTGAAACGATGTCTTTGACACCTGCTTTTTCAAGTACCATACGAACAGCACCACCAGCCTTTAGACCAGTTCCCTGTACTGCTGGGGCAAGATAAATCCTGGCCGAGCCATTTTTTATGTTGATGTCGTGGGGAATTGTCGATCCGGAAAGCGGTACTTTTACCATCTCACGCTTGGCCCTATTGACTGCCTTGCGGATGGCGTTCGGAATTTCCTTTGCTTTTCCGATACCAATTCCCACAGAATTCTCTTCTTTATTGCCAACGACAACGAGGACCCTGAATCTCATCCTCTTACCGCCTTTTACGGTCTTGGAGACCCTGGCAATCTGGACAATTTGTTCTTCAAACTTATTTTCTTCTTCTTTGTCCCTATCTCTGAAAAATCTGTCGTGCTCTGCCATGTCTCCTCCTAGAACTCAAGCCCGGTTTTTCTGGCCGAATCGGCAAGGGCTTTGACTTTGCCATGATATATATATCCTGAACGATCGAAAACAACCTGTTTGATGCCAGCTTCAAGTGCACGCTGGCCAATGATCATACCGACCTTCTCGGCTACCTGGATGTTTTTGCCCTTGAGTCCTTCATTTTTGCTTGAAACCATAACAAGGGTTTTGCCCTCGTCATCATTAATGATCTGGACTGCAATGTGCTTGAGACTCTTGAATACTGCAAGCCTCGGACGATTTGAAGTGCCGTGAACTTTTTTACGGATGGTCTCTTTTCTTCTCAGTCTTTCGGCATTTTTATTTATCGGTTCGTACATGTGTTAGGCTCCCTTAGTCATTGCCTTGCCGGCTTTTCTTCTAATGACTTCACCTTCATAGCTGACGCCCTTTGCTTTATAGGGGTCCGGATTACGGAGCATGCGGATCTTATGGGCAAATGCACCAAGAAGCTCCTTGTCAAACCCTTCAACCTCGACCCTGTTGTCCTTTGGTGTAACAACCTTGAGTCCTCCGGGAACATCAAGCTTTATGTCATGGGAAAAACCAAGGTTGAAAGTGATCTTGCTGCCCTCGGCTTTTGCCTTGAAACCAACGCCTGAGATGAGAAGGACTTTCTTGAACCCGTCAGTCACACCGACAACCATGTTGTTAAGATGGGCCCTGGTTGTCCCATGAAGCTGGTGTACAGACTTGAGGTTGGAAGAGCGGGTTGTTGTTAGAATGTTGCCCTCAAGCATGATCTTGATCTCTGGCCTGAATGTTCTCTCAAGAGTGCCTTTTGGCCCCTTGACTGTGACCTTCTGCCCCAAGACGGTGTCCTGAATATCGACTGTTACACCTTTTGGCAGTTCAATTGGTTTGTTTCCTATCCTTGACATGGTTGCACTCCTACCAGATGGCGGCAAGTACTTCGCCACCCTGATGGGCTTTTTCGGCCTGGTGGCCAGTCATTACGCCCTTCGGGGTACTCATGATGACCACACCCATGCCTCTGAGGATCTTTGGTATGGCGTCATGTTTGACGTATACCCTGCGGCCACAGTGGCTTATCCTGGTAATACCAGTGATGATGCGATCTCTCTTGCCGGTATATTTCAAATATACTCTTATAAACTTTTTGCCCTCGATCTCCTGGGTTTTGAACTCGGAGATGAAGCCTGTCTCATAAAGTACCCTTGCAATCTCGACCTTGATGCTAGAATGCGGGATCGAAGTTACCTGCGCTCTTGCCAGGTTTGCATTGCGGATTCTTGTGAGCATATCAGCGATTGGGTCTATTATATACATGCCACACCCCTACCAAGAAGCCTTTACAAGGCCCGGAATTTTGCCCTCGTTGGCAAGTTTGCGGAGGCAATGCCTGCAAAGGCCAAACTGCCCGTAATAGGCCCTCGGCCTTCCGCATATCATGCAACGGTTCCTTTTGCGGGTCGAGAATTTCGGCTTCTTGTTTGATTTGTTAATAAGCGCTAGTCTTGCCATAAGCCTTCTCCTAGTTCTCCCTGAACGGGAACCCGATTGCCTTTAGAAGCGCCCTTGCTTCCTCATCGGTGTGGGCGGAAGTGACAATCGAGACATTAAATCCCCTTGTTTTATCAACTCTGTCGTAGTCTATCTCGGGGAATATGAGCTGTTCTTTGATACCGAAGGTATAATTGCCCCTGCCATCAAAGCTGTGTGGCGAGAGACCCTTGAAGTCCCTGATTCTTGGGAGGGCCTGGTCTATGAGCTTTCCAACAAAAGCCCACATCCTGCTTCCCCTGAGTGTTACCATGCAGCCAACCGGAACTCCAGCTCTGAGCTTGAAATTTGCGATTGACTTTTTGGCTTTCTTGATTGTGGGGCGTTGCTGGGAGATGAGATAGATCTCCTCGACTGTTGAATCGAGAGCCTTCGGGTTTGCCGTTGCTTCGCCAACACCGCGATTGATCGAGATCTTTACAATCTTTGGGACCTGCATGATGTTCTCATAATTAAACTGCTTTCTCAGCTGGTCTATAATCTCGCTTTTGTACTTGGTTTGGTAAGGTTGTATCTTCAGATCTTTCGTTTGTACTTTGTCAGATACGCCACTCTTACCAATTAGGGATGGACCACTCTTAGAATCTCCCTTTTTTGATTGTGCTTGTGGTTTCTTTTCAGCCATTTTCTAACCTCATGCCTTGTCCAGGAGCTCGCCACATTTATTGCACGCACGGATCTTCTTTCCGTTTGGCATAATCTTGGCCGCTATCCTGGTGGTTTTTTTACAGTTGGGGCACACTAACATCACATTTGAGCGATGCAGTGGGGCTTCCAACGATATGATGTCACGCTTTGGGTTTCTCTGTGTCGGCTTGGTGATTTTCTTTATCATGTTCGCGCCTTCAACGATGACGCGATTTGTGAACGGGAGAACCTTCTTGATTCTTCCCCTATGTCCTTTGGACTTGCCAGAGATGACTTCGACCATGTCCGACTCTTTAACTCTCATTGTAAATCTCTCTGGGGTTTTCATCACACCACCTCCGGAGCGAGAGAAATGATCTTCATGTAACCCCTCTCACGCAGTTCCCTGCAGACGGGTCCGAAGATACGGGTACCTTTTGGATTTCCATCACCTGGATCAATTATTACCGCAGCGTTGTCGTCAAAACGTACCCTAGAGCCGTCTTTGCGAACAACTGCATGGGAGGTGCGAACGATAACTGCGGTTTGGACCGACCCCTTTGGGATGGCAGAGTTTGGCTGGGCTTGTTTGACTGTAACTTTGATCCTGTCACCAACAAACCCGAAGATTTTGTTGCCGGTTCCAATGACACGGATTACGGAAACAACCTTTGCGCCGCTGTTATCAGCAACATTCAGTCTTGAGTAGATGCCTATCATTTCTGCACCTCCGACTGTTTTCCTTGCTCAATAACACGAATCAAACGCCAGTGGATCTTTTTTGAGATTGGCTGGCAATCAATAAACTCAACTACATCGCCAATTTTTGCCTGCTCGTGCTCATCATGAACCAGATATTTCCTGGACTTTTTTACTCTCTTTTTGTAAAGGGCGTGTGTGACCATGCGCTCTACAACAACACCAATGGTTTTATCCATCGAGTCTGATATGACAACGCCTGTTCTTGTAATAAGTTTGTCGGCCATGTTATTACTCCTCCTTGGCCTGATGGATAAAGGTCTTCAGCCTGGCGATGTCGCGCTTGACTTCTCTGAGCTTCATGACCTTGTCCAATTGCCTGTTCTTATGGCGAAAAACCAGAAGAGCGAGTTCTTTTTCAAGTTCCTCAACCTTCTTCTCCATTTCGACGGTTGACATCTCTTTTATCTTATAGAGCTTCATAGTGCTGCCTCCGACTCCAGCTTACGTGACACAAATCTGGATTTGATCGGGAGCTTTGCAGACACAATGTGGGCAATATACTTTGCTGTCTTCTCATCACATCCGGAGAATTCAACAATAATTCTTCCGGGGCGGATAACGGCAACCCACTGTTCAGTGTCTCCCTTTCCCTTTCCCATACGGGTTTCAAGTGGCTTTTTGGAAATCGGTTTGTCCGGGAAAATCCTCATCCACATCTTTGCGTCCTTTGGGATACGCGATGTGACTGCAAGCCTGACAGCTTCAATCTGGCGGGCTGTTATCCAGTCACGATCCAGCGCCTGGATGCCAAAGTCACCGAAGTTCAGATAATTTCCGCCCTTCGAGAGGCCATGCATCGTTCCGCGCTGCTGTTTTCTATATTTTGTGCGTTCCGGTTGTAGCATTTCTCCTCCTAGCGCTTGACGGAGTATGGACCACTGGTTGGCTTATCACCTTTGTAGATCCAAACTTTCAAGCCGATGCAACCGAACTTGGTCACAACGTGAGTAATGTTGAAATCAATATCGGCTTTCAGGGTGTGGAGGGGAACCCTTCCTTCCCTGAACCATTCCTCGCGAGCGATTTCAGCGCCTGCAAGCCTGCCCGATGCCATGATCTTTATGCCTTTTGCTCCAGACTTCATTGATCTTGCCATTGCCTGCTTCATTGCTCTCTTATACGGGATCCTGCGGTTAATCTGGTCTGCGATCCACTCAGCAACGAGTTTGCTGGAAAGGTCTGGTGAGCGCATTTCGACGATGTCGAGTTTGAGGTTCTTGGCAGTGATGAGGCCCTGTAGCTGCTTTTTAAGCTTGTCAGCTGAGGCACCCTTTCTTCCAATTACAACTCCTGGCTTCGCTGTACGAATAATCACCCTGACTTCATTTGATCTGCGTTCGATGATCACATCGGCAACACCGGCTTCAAGACCGAGTTTTTCGATTGATTCACGAATGGCCAAATCCTCGGAGAGGTATTTCTTGAAATCTTCCTTGTCTGCAAACCAGTTTGATCTCCAGGGTTGGATGACTCCAAGCCTAAAACCATACGGATGACATTTTTGGCCCATTATTTGTCCTCCTTGGGTGATACAGCAACCAAGATATGGCTGGTGCGTTTCTTGATGATGTCAGCCCTGCCCATGCCTTTAGGCATGACCCTTCTCCATGGAGTTCCCATGTTGATGATCGCTTCGGACACCTTGAGGCTGTCGCCATTGAGTTCAAAATTATGAATAGCGTTTGCCTTTGCGGAAAGGAGAACCTTCAGTATCAGTCTGGCAGATTTGTGCGGGAGTGATCTGAGGATGTACTCGGCTTCCTGGACGTCCTTGCCCCTAATGAGGCAGATGACCTTTCTGGCCTTCTGGGGCGATACTTGCGCGTGTTTATGTATTGCGTGGACCTTCATTTCACACCTCTTATGTTAAGGCGCTGGAGCGCTCGGTCGGGCGCCTGTGGCCGTGGAATACTCGGGTTGGAGCGTATTCGCCAAGTTTATGGCCAACCATTGGCTTGGTCACATACACCGGGATGTGGTTCTTTCCGTTGTGTACGGCAATGGTGAAGCCAATCATGTCCTCAGTGATAACGGAACGCCTGCACCACACCTTGATAATTCTCTTCTGGCCTGATGCATTCATTTCCTGTACCTTTTTGAGGAGTTTCTCGTCAACAAATGGTCCTTTGCTGGATGATCTGCTCATGTGCTACTCCTACGCTTTCCTTCTGCGCACGATATACTTTGAAGAAGATCTCTTCGGGTTGCGGGTCCTGTAACCCCTGGTTGGCTTGCCCCATGGGGTAAGCGGTCCTGGATGTCCCGTTGGGCATTTGCCCGATCCTCCACCGTGCGGGTGGTCAATTGGGTTCATGACGTAGCCCCTGACTGTCGGGCGCCATCCCCTCCACCTTCTAACGCCGGCCTTTCCGAGTTTTTCTTTCTCGTGGTCAACGTTTGATACTGTTCCAATGGTTGCCCTGCAGTTTGAAGCAATGAGTCTCACTTCATTGGAGGGCAGTCTGACATGACAGAAATCCGTTTCTTTTGCAAGCAATTGAGCCGAGGTGCCCGCTGAGCGGACAAGAACCCCGCCTCTTCCAGGAATAAGCTCGATATTGTGGATGCTTGTTCCAAGAGGCATCTTTGAAAGCGGGAGCGTATTGCCAGGCTTTATGTCGGCATTATCAGAAGAGATGATCATGTCACCAACTTTGATGCCGTCGGGGGCAAGAATGTAACGCTTCTCACCATCTCCATAAACAACGAGCGCTATGAAAGCAGAGCGGTTTGGATCATACTCCACGGAACTTATCTTGCCTGGAAGAACCTTGTCTCTCTTGAAGTCAATGATGCGATATCTTTGCTTGTGGCCACCACCATGATGACGGATGGCAATCTTGCCATTCGACCTGCCGGCCGATTTTGAGAAACCCTTCGTCAGGGACTTCTCTGGCTTGTTTGTTGTTATTTCGTCATAGACAACCGCCACTTTGTGGCGAATGCCTGCTGAAGTTGGCGAAAACTTTTTAACTGGCATCGTTTACCTACCTTTGCTGCTCGAGGATGTCGATCTTCTGGCCCTTCTTCAGGGTAACAATGGCCTTCTTCATGCCACCAACTTTCCTGAAGAACATCCTGACACGTTTCCTCTTGCCCGGAATGTGTAGCAGGTTTACATCATCAACTTTCACCTTGAACACTTGCTCCACATCTTCCTTGACCCAGCGAGAGTTTGCACCTTCTATTACCTGAAAGACATACTTGTGCATTGCTTCAAGGTCTGTGTTCTTTTCAGATATTATCGGTCTGATAAGGCAGATTTTTCTCTTTTCGCTCATGACCAGACCTCCTTTATTCCGTCAGCGGCTTCTGTTGTAACAAGAACACGCTGACTGTTTAAAATGTCATATACGTTAAGGAAATTATAGGGGATAGCGATGGCATCTATTGTGTTTGCAAGTGCAAGCCCAAGCTCGCCATTCTCTGAAGGATCGTAGATCACAAGGGTCTTGTGGACCATGTTCTTGGAGATGAGATCAAGCGCCTTCTTTGTTTTTGGCTCTTCAATCTTAAGGCCTTCGATGACTCTCATGTCACCCGATCCGACTTTTGATGAAAGTGCAGAGAAAAGGGCCAGTCTTCTAAACTTGCGGTTCAGTGGAAAACTGTAAGAACGCGGCTTTGGTCCAAACACTATTCCACCACCTGGATTAATTGGTGATGTGCTCTGTCCCTGGCGTGCTCTTCCTGTGCCTTTTTGCCTGAAGGGCTTCTTTCCTCCGCCCCTGACTTCAGATTTTATCTTTGTTGAGGCTGTACCCCTGCGAAGACCTGCAAGTCTCTGAAGGATGCTGTAGTACTCAGCAACTTCATGGCGTTCCACGTTGAAGATGTGATCCGGCGCATTATAATCTTTTACTTTGTCACCATTTGTGTTGTAGACTGGGATATTCATGTTTGACCTACTTCCCCATGACCACAACTCTGCCACCCTTGGCGCCTGGTATTGCACCCTTGAGAAGCAGAAGGCCACGTTCAGCATCAATTTTTACAACCTTGAGGCCCTTGACTGTGACACGCTCACTGCCCATATGGCCAGCCATCTTCATACCCTTTATGGTATGCCCTGGGGTGAGACGGCAACCAATGGAACCTGGACGTCTGTGGAACTCCATTGCACCGTGGGAATCATCTCCACCAGCAAATCCATGGCGCTTCATGACGCCCTGGAAACCCATTCCACGTGAACGGCCAATGACATTGACCTTGTCACCTGGCTGGAACTGGTCAACTCCGAGTTTGGAGCCAACATCAGCAGAGACTTCACGAAATTCCATCATGTAGCGGTGAAGTGGAAGACCGAGCTTGGAAAATACGCCAGAAACTGGACGTGGAACCTTGCTGGGCTTTGTGTCACCGAAGCCAATTTTCACGGCATTGTAGCCATGAGTTGCAGTTGTTTTCTGCTCTAGCACAACATTGGGCTCGACCTGGATCACTGTCACCATTAAGCAGGTGTCTTCTTCCCAAAGCTGTGTGCAACCTATTTTTTTGCCAACCAATCCCTTGGCCATGTAGCACCTTCCTTAGAGTTTTATCTCGATGTCCACTCCGGCAGGCAAATCGATGTTCATGAGAGCCTTTGTTATTTCCTGTGATGGCTCGAAGATGTCCAGCATTCTCTTGTGGACCCTCATCTCGAACTGCTCGCGGCTGTCCTTGTCAATGTTAGGTGAACGAAGAACAGTAAAAACCTGCCTGGAAGTTGGGAGCGGAACCGGACCGGCAATTCTGGCGCCAGCCCTTCTGGCCGTCTCCACGATCTTGGCCGTTGACTGGTCAAGAATGACGTGGTCAAAAGCCCTTAATTTAATTCTCATTTTGGATGTCGACATTTTCGCTCCAGTTACTCCAGAATTTCGGTGACTACACCGGCTCCGATGGTACGGCCACCTTCACGG
>ERZ795031.47-NODE-47-length-152527-cov-45.444193_pt1 | contig 152527 bp, 132 predicted proteins | sample MGYA00375123_ERZ795031 | MGnify/ENA primary metagenome ERZ795031 (study PRJEB30166, sample SAMN05720159) | activated sludge metagenome | isolation source: anaerobic digester from wastewater treatment plant | place: USA | collected 2015-04-21 ...
AGGCTTCCAGAATCGTAATCTTATGCTCAATCGGGAAAGCTTTACTGAGCATTGCCGATGCCGAGCAATACCTGGTGGTGGAAAGCTCCACCGCCCGCTCCACAGCCGCCGGATCCACTGCATGCCCGGTGACAATATACTCAACCAGTGCGTGGTTAAATACGCGCGGGTGTGCCTCCACCCGGTCTGCCAAAACACGCACTTCAAACCCGGTCACATCCTGCTGCTTTTTCTGTAATATGGAAATGACATCCATGGCAGTGCAGCCAGCCAGCCCCACCAGCACAAGTTCCATCGGGCTGAAGCCGTCATCGTCCCCCCCGGCAGCCGCCTTGGTGCCCAGCGGAACTTCAAAACCCAGGGATGCCGTGCCGGTGAAACTTAATTTCTGCTTCCAAACAACTTTTGCTTCCATTTTTTTATTTTTCTTCTCCTTGTTTCCAATTATTCCTTCAAAGCCTTGCGGATTTCCTCCAACAGGAGCGATTCGGGCGGAGCGCCAATGAGTTCGCCTTTGCCGAGATTAATCACGGTATGGGGCACGCTGGAAACGCCAAATTCTTCGGATAGTTCCATGAAATCCGTCGCTTCCACCATTTCCGCTGAGATCATCGGGTGTTCCATTGCAAACTTGTGAGCGAGCACCACGGCTCGCGGGCAGTACGGTCAGGTGGGTGTAACAAACACCATCAGGTGCACCGGCTGCTTGATTTCAGCCAGTGACTGGCGCACTGCAGGATTAAGCAAGGAATCCCGCTTGGAAACCGTGATAATGCCATTGATCAATGAATTAAATTCATACTGGGCAGGCAGCCCTGCAAACCGGATGCCGTAATCCAGGATGGCATCACCTTCCCTGCCGGCAAGAACAAACCCTGGTGCCTTATCCAGGTGATATTGCTCCGCCAACTGTTGATTGCTTTCATAATCATGGGTTTGCAAAGCAAGTAAATCCGAAACAGAGCACACTTCTTCCAATAACTGTTCCATATATTCGCTGCTCTGATGGGCATCCGATGTAAAGAGGATGATCTCCACCGGGTGCACCAGTTCCTTGTTGAACAGGTCCACCAGTTGCTTATGAATTTGTTCGTTGATCAGTTTTTCCACCAATTTCTCCTTTTTTGCCACCCCACCGGGGTGAAATAATCATTTATCAGGTAAAGCATCCACCCTCGCCAAATCCACACACCGGGCAGACCAGGCTGAGCATCCCATCATAATCCATGACACCAATCCGGCACTGCGGGCAGGGTTCCCCGGGTCGAATGTGCAGCATCGAGCGCTCCGGTTCCGCCCCTGGGGGTTTGGGTAAATATTCCATCAAGTCCAGGCGGGCAAAGAGACGCTGGCGGGCTTCCTGTGGCATGGCTTCGTCCGCTGATGTCTCCTGAATGATTTCCACGGTCTTTCGCAGCGTGTTAACCACCACCCGGCAATTGGGGCAGGTCGCCAGGTGCCGCTCCAGGTCGGCGCATAGTTCCGCACCCAGGGTTCCGTCCACATACTCACCCAACACACTGATCATGATCCGGCAGTTGTGTTCTTCCATCATCCAGCCTGTCCAAGCATGGGTTCCAATCCCGATTTCATCCGCTCACCAAAATATTCCGATAATTCCTCGCGTAATTTCAGACGGGCGCGCAGCAGGCGGGTTTTTACCGCTGTCTCACTCAGGTTGAGCGCTGCAGCTGTTTCCTGGATGGACAACTTTTCCACATCCCGCAGCAGGAACACTGCCCGCAGGGCAGGGGAAAGTTTTGCCACCGCAGTATCGAGGAATTTACGGCTCTCCCCCGAAATCAGTTCATTTTCGGGGAGACAACACCAGTCCACAATTTGATAAGGTTCCGAATATTCCTCCTCATCTTCCTTTTCCATGTCTTCCAGGAAGAAAGCTTCCGGCTTGCGTTTTCGCAGCATCATCAGGGCTTCGTTCATCGCAATCCGATACAACCAGGTGGTGATATTCGACCTGCCTTCAAAGCCGGGAAGTGCCCGCAGTGCTTTGAGATAGGTTTCCTGCACCACGTCTTCCGCATCCTGGGGGGAGCCCAGCATGCGGAGCGCAAGGCGGTAGATGGAATCGGATGTGCTTTCGACCAGGTGGGAAAACTCAGCCCGGTCGCCAGCCCGCAGGGCGGTCAGGGAATAGGAGGTTGTTCCCGACTTGCTTCCGCTCATTTAGATGCACATCCAGTGGGAAAGTTACACATCAGCATGCCATCCGGCAGCACTCATGATAATGCCCAGGTCGGTAAAACGTCCAGGTCCAGTGGATCGCGTTGACCGAGGGCAAACCGGTAATAACCTGCAGCAGCAATCATGGCGGCATTGTCGGTGCACAGGCTGAGTTCCGGGATGTGTACCGGGAACTGCTGCTGGCTGAGAAAAGTATCGCGCAAGGCACGGTTGGCGGATACGCCGCCTGCAACAACAATGGTATGCACGCCAAATTTTTGGGCAGCCTTGATCGTCTTGGTGAACAACACTTCCACAACAGCCGCCTGGAAACTTGCCGCCAGGTCGCTGACCGGAAGTGGCTGGCGCGAGCCTTCAAGCTGGCGCACCACCCTCAGCACTGCCGTCTTCAATCCACTGAACGAAAAATCCCATGTGCCGTCCAGCCTGGCGCGTGGAAAGGCAAACGCCTTGGGGTCTCCGCCTTCCGCCGCCTTCTGGATGGATGGTCCACCGGGATAGGGCAGACCCAACAACCGGGCGACCTTATCAAAAGCTTCACCGGCTGCATCATCCAGGGTTGCGCCCAGCCGCTGGTACTGGACATGTCCCTTCATCAGGTTTAACTCCGTATGTCCGCCTGAAACAAGCAGCGCCAGGAGTGGGAATTCGGGTTCCGGCGGTGCCGGGGCATCCGGTGGATTAATCCATGCCGAGTAGATATGCCCTTCCAGGTGATTGACGCCGATCAAGGGCAAACCGCTTGCCAGCGCCAGTCCTTTGGCGGTATTCATCCCCACCACCAGCGAACCTGCCAGTCCCGGACCGCGGGTGACAGCAATGGCGTCCAGGTCCGAAAGGCTGAGGTGCGCCTGGTGCAGTGCCTGGTCAACCACGGAGTGAATGGTCCGAATATGCTGGCGGGATGCCACTTCGGGGAAGACGCCCCCAAACTGGGCATGGAGGTCCATCTGGGTTGCCACAACGGAGGAATGCAGGATGCGACCATCTTCCAGAACGGCTGCGGCAGTCTCATCGCAGGATGTTTCCAGCCCCAATACCCGGGCGGGGGGCAATAAATTTTGTTCCGTCATGGTCAACCTCCTGGAAATTTACACTAGGGTTTCACCGGGATCACCAGGTCGAGCGGGAAATCCGCCAGGACTTCAAATGTCCCGTCAGGGTGGGTGAGATAGGTGTCCTCCAAGCGAACGCCCAGGTTTTGGTTCGGGTAATACAAGCCGGGTTCAATGGTGAACACAGTTCCGGGTATCAACCGCTCGGTTTCACCCGATCCAGCCCCGCTGAATGGTTTTTCATGCACTTTTAAACCCAGTCCATGTCCAAGGCTGTGAACATAGCCCGATTCTGTGTCTGGATTGGTTTGGATGGTTGGATGACCATCCGCCTCAAACAATTCACAGGTGCGTGCCTGGTATTTTGAGAATTTTTCTCCCAGCTTCAGTTCGCTGACCACCTGGTGGTACACCGATTTCACAGTTTCATAAAGCTGCACGGCTTCATCCGGGGCATACCCCAGGCACCAGGTGCGTGTGAAATCGTAGAAATATCCTCCCTGTGCTTCGCAGGGAAAAATGTCAAACACGATGGTCTGCCCCAGCCGGAGCGGTGCGGTATCTGTCCCGGTGGAATGGGGAACACCGGCATCATATCCCTGGGCAAAGATGGTACCCTCGGGATTTTCCGCACCACCTTCCGCCAGCCACAGGTTGATATATTTCTTTACATCCCCAATCGTCAGATACTCACCATCAGGTCGCAGCAACGCATCTCCACGGACGGGCTGGCTGCTCAAAAAATCCGCCACCCTGCCCACCACGCTGGTGGTAATCTGCCCCATCCGGCGGATGCGGGCAATTTCAGAATCATCCTTGGTCATCATTGCTTCCGCCAGGAGGGGGTCTCTGGCAAAGCCAATAAAGTGAAGTCCCGGCATCAGCTTTTCCACTGCCGAGAGGACCGCATACACCATGCCAGCTTCCACGGTGCCGTATAACGCCACCCTGCCTTCCGTCAATCCCAGGTCGGTGAACATTCGCTGGTAACGAAGCGCCAGCGCCTGCACCTGGTCTCTGCCAGCCTGCTGCCACAGTTCATTCCATGGATATCGGGAATACGGGCGGGTGACCAGCCCCGTCCGGGCTGCCTCATCCCGTTCCATCATTTCGTGGAACAGGATGGCAGATTCGCCGCGTTTTAATACCAGGTCCGCCCGGGTGATATGCCCGCCGCCGGTCAGATAGACCATGGCGGGATTGTGCTGGGCAGGCCCCATGATAAGAATGGCATCAATGGAATTGGACTGCATGAAGGCATCCAGGTCAGACTTCATATTTTCACCTTTGTTTGGGATGGTATGTTTCAAGAACACTGGCAATCCCCCTGAGGAAAGCCCCTTCTTCTTCAGGTAGAACCGTGCGGGGATCCATCATTACCCGTTCTGCTTCAATCCGGGCGATGATAGGTGGCTGCAGCATTCGCAGTGCAGCCAAAAAACTGTTGGGCTGGGGCACATCGAGTGCCAGCACATGGGTGGGGAGGGTTTCCTCGGGCAGGCTGCCTCCACCCACCGTGGAACGGCTGGCAACCACCTCCCCCCTTCCCAATACATCTGCCCAGCGCTGCGCCCGCGCCTGGATCAACTCGGCAGGCAGGGATATCATCCGCCAGACAGGAATTTCCTGCAGCGCTTCATCCTTCAGATAATGCAGCAGGGTGGCTGCCAGTGCAGCCAGGCGGGTCTTGTCCACCCGGACAGCACGCGCAAGGGGATGCTTTTTAATTTTTGCCAGCAAGTCCATGCGACCGATAATAATCCCCGCCTGCGGACCGCCCAGAAGCTTATCCCCCGAAAAAGTCAGCACGTCCACGCCGGCAGCCAGCGATTCCTGAATGGTGGGTTCGTGCTGCAACCCGTAATGTGCCGTATCCAGCAGGGTACCGGAACCAAGATCATCCATCACGGCAACACCGTGGCGATGCGCCACCCGGACAATTTCCGCAAGGTCTGGCTCGCTCGTAAAACCAATGATGCGAAAATTGGATTGATGAGCGCGCAGCACCATTCCGGCAGGCTCCTCCAGGGCAGCCTGGTAATCGGAGAGATGAACCCGGTTTGTGGTGCCAATTTCCACCAGCCTGGCACCAGATTGCGCCATTACATCCGGGATGCGGAATCCACCGCCAATTTCCACCAATTGGGTGCGGGAAATAATCACCCGCTGCCGCCGCGCAAGCGCGCTGAGCACCAGGAGGACAGCGGCGGCATTATTGTTCACCACCAGGGCAGCTTCCGCGCCCGTCAGGCGCGTAAGCAAAGCTTCCGCATGAATCAAGCGTGAACCTCGTTTACCCTTGTACAAATCATATTCCAGGGTGCTGTATCCCAGGGAAAGGGACCGGGCAGCTTCTGCGGCAGCCCGGCTGAGAGGCGCCCGCCCCAGGTTGGTGTGTAAAATCACACCACTGGCATTGATCACAGGGACAAGCGTGGGATGCAGCCACCGGGCAAGGATTTCGCCTGCCCGGACGAGCATCTCCTCGGGTGTGTCAATCGCATCGCCCCTGGCAGCCGCTGAGCGGCATTCAGAGGCAGCAAACCGGATGGCTTCCAGCGTCAGGGGGCGACCAAACTCTCCCACCAGCCTGGCTGCTTCATCCATCTGCAGCAGTTGATCCACGGATGGAATGGAGCGCAGATCAGGCATCCGGGGTCTCTTCAGGCGGCTGCCAGCGGCTTTTTTCCCACATCCGAAGCAGCAGTTCGATGATGATTAAACCTGCAGCAATGAAAATGGCAATCGGCAGCGTCAGCACCCTGCCCAATTGCAGCCAGGCAAGGATACCCACATAGACACCAAACCAGGTGCTCTGCCGGATGATGACCTGCCCATCCGCCGGGGGTGTGGAAGGAAATCTCCGGCTGAGGAAATACACCACCGGCAGGAAAATGCCACTGGCAGCCAGCGTGGCAAAGAAAAAGAAAAGCCAGCGGTATCCCAGGGTTGGCAGGGTATCCAGAAACAGCCATGCCAGTCCGCCAAAACCAATGAATGCAAGTAAAATGCTGGTTAAAATAATGGCAAGGAATGGGGGGGGTGATTTTGTATTCATATATTGTGATTATACTCGATTCAATCAAAGGCTTTTCCAGGAGGGTGCAAGATTGCATCCAGATTTTATTTTATGGTACAATCCGCATACCAAACCAACCTGCAGGATTCGTCCTGCGGCTCATCCAGAGAGGTGGAGGGACCGGCCCGATGATACCTCGGCAACCACGAACCAGTCGTTGGTGCCAATTCCGGCAGAGCCTTCCCCGGCGAAGGCGTTCTGGAAGATGAGCGAACTTGTCGATCAAGTGAAACCGCCTCTCTTGCCAGCGAGGCGGTTTATTAATAGAGAACCCATCAGGAGGTACCATGAACCGAAAATACACCAACCGTCGTTACCTTGATGCACTTCAGGAGCACGTGCTGATCTTTGACGGCGCCATGGGCACCAGCCTCCAACGCATGAACCTGACAGCCGAACATTTTGGTGGGGAACGCACGGTTGGCTGTAACGATTACCTGGTCATCACCTATCCTGCCGCAGTGGAAGCTGTCCACCGTTCCTTCCTGGATGTGGGCGTGGATGTAATTGAGACCTGCACATTTCGTTCCAACCGGCTGACCCTGGCAGAATATGGACTGGCAGACCGGACACTGGAAATCAACCAGTCGGCTGCCAGGCTTGCCCGCAGCCTGGCGGATGAGTATTCTCAAAAAACAGGTCAACCGCGCTTTGTTGCCGGTTCCATTGGACCTTCCGGGAAATTGCCCTCCATGAATGATCCTGAGCTGTCAAATATTACTTTTGATGAGCTGGCGGATATTTTCCGGGAGCAGGCGGTGGGATTGGTGAGTGGCGGGGTGGATCTACTGATCATTGAGACCTCACAGGACATCCTGGAAGTCAAGGCAGCCATTGAAGGTATTCAGCAGGCGTTCCAGCAGACAGGCACCTGGCTGCCCATCCAGGCGCAGGTGACACTGGATACCACCGGCAGGATGCTGCTGGGCACCGATATCCAGGCTGTCATGGTCATCCTGGAACAACTGCCGATTGACGTCATTGGTCTAAACTGCTCCACCGGACCGGAGCATATGCGCGAACCCATCCGCATCCTGGGGGAATCCTCCAGTCTGCCAGTCTCCTGCATTCCCAACGCCGGGCTGCCGCTCAACGTGGACGGGCAGGCAGTCTATCCCCTGGAACCCCAGCCATTTGCCGATTCACTGGCGGAATTTGTGGAAAAGAATCATATTGCCGTGGTGGGTGGGTGTTGCGGCACCACCCCGGCACACCTTCAGCAGCTGGTGGAACGTCTGCGCGGCACGCCCAGCCCGGAACGCCCCCGGTTGGATATTCCCCGGCTGGCATCCGCAATCCAGGCAGTCGATATGCTCCAGGAACCCCGTCCATTCCTGATCGGCGAGCGCCTGAACACCGCCGGAAGCGCCAGATTCAAGCAAATGATCCTGGATGATGATTTTGACTCCGCCTTGTCCATTGCCCGCCAGCAGGTAAATAATGGCGCCCATGGGCTTGATCTGTGCGTGGCACTGACTGAACGTCCCAACGAAGCGGAACTGATGACCCGCCTGATTAAAACCCTGGCACCGGTGGTTCGGGTTCCTTTTGTCATCGATTCAACCGAACCGGAAGTCATGGAAGCTGCACTGAAAACCGCCCCGGGTCGGTGCCTGTTGAATTCCACCCACCTTGAGGGCGGGCGGGAACGGGCAGACCGGGTGTTTGGGCTTGCCAGACAATATTCCGCTGCAGTCATCTGCCTGACGATTGACGAGCAGGGGATGGCGCGCACCGCCAGCCGCAAGGTTGAAGTTGCCCACCGTCTGTACGAGATTGCCACACGGGAATATGGATTGCGCCCTTGCGACCTGGTTTTTGATGCCCTGACGTTCACCCTGGCAACCGGAGACCCGGAATTTTCCACCAGCGCGGTGGAAACCCTGGAAGGTATCCGCCGACTCAAGGCGGAGCTCCCGGGTGTGCTGACGTCATTGGGTGTCAGCAATGTCTCCTTCGGACTCACTCCCCAGGCACGGGCAGTGTTAAACAGCATCATGCTCTTCCATGCCGTCCAGGCGGGATTGGATATGGCAATTGTCAATCCTGCACATATCACGCCTTATGCAGATATTCCGGAAGAAGAACGGTTACTGGCGGAAGACCTGATTTTCAATCGGAAACCGGACGCCCTTTCCCGGTTAATCCAACACTTCCAGCAATCGGAACAAACAACAGTCAGCAGCGAAACCCAGAAGTCTGCCCTGCAAGCCCGCCCGCCAGAGGAACGACTGCACTGGTCAATCCTTCACCGGCAAAAGGAAGGAGTGGAACAGGCAATTGACGAAATCCTCGACCGCGCCCCCACAGAAGAGAGGAGCACCGCCGCGGTTCAGATCCTCAACACTGTACTGCTCCCTGCCATGAAGGAGGTTGGGGACAAGTTTGGCAGCGGCGAATTAATTCTGCCATTTGTCCTGCAATCGGCGGAAGTTATGAAAAAAGCAGTTGCCCACCTGGAAACATTCCTGGAACGCAAGGAGGGAGTCAGCAAGGGAACGGTTGTGCTTGCCACTGTCTATGGGGATGTCCATGACATCGGTAAAAACCTGGTCAAGACCATCCTGGTCAACAATGGGTATGCGGTGGTGGACTTGGGAAAGCAGGTCCCGGCGGAGACAATCATTTCCAAGGCTGTGGAAATCCAGGCAGACGCCATCGGGTTAAGTGCACTGCTCGTCAGCACCAGCAAGCAGATGCCCTTGATTGTCAATGAATTACACCGCCGGGGATTGCATTTCCCAGTGCTCATCGGCGGAGCAGCCATCAACCGGCGTTTCGGTCGCCGCATCCTGCTCACCGATGGCGGGGAATGGTATGCTCCCGGCGTATTTTACTGCAAGGATGCGTTTGAAGGGCTGGCAACGATGGATGCACTCACATCTCCCGACCGGCAGGCACTGCTCGACCAGTTGCAGAGGGAGGCAGAGGTCGAACTGGGCAGGGCAGCCATCGCCGAAAAGGAAACATCCCCACAGCGGCGTTCCAACACGCCGCCTGCCATCACCATTCCGCGGGTGCCCGGCTGGGGTGCACGCGTGGCACATTCCATGCCCCTGGAAACCGTATTCATGCATCTCCCAATTAATGAGCTGTATCGGCTTTCCTGGGGAGCAAAGAATACCCACGGTGAAGCATGGGAGAAATTAAAAGCGGATTTTGACCTGCGCCTTGAGGAAATGCGCCGGGAAGCCCTGCGCACAGGCTGGCTAACACCGCGCGGAGTGTATGGGTACTTCCCCGCCCAAGCGGATGGGGATGAGCTTGTCATTTATGATCCGCAATCCCTGGATGCTTCAACCCCAATGGAAATCACCCGCTTCCATTTCCCCCGCCAGCCGGAAGGGGAAAATCTGTGCCTGGCGGATTATTTTGCTCCCATCGACTCAGGCATCATGGATGTGGCAGCCTTCCAGGTGGTAACGGTGGGGCAGGAAGCAACTGACCGTTTTGACCGGCTCCAGGCAGCCGGGGATTATTCAACTGCCTATTTTAATCACGGATTGGCTGTGCAAACTGCCGAAGCCGCTGCCGAGTTTCTCCACCAGCACATCCGCAGGGAACTGGGCATGGCACCCGGGCAGGGCAAGCGGTATTCGTGGGGATATCCCGCCATCCCGGAATTGATGGACCACGCAAAGGTTTTCCAGTTGCTGCCAGCAGAAAAGGAATTGGGAATGAGCCTCACCTCTGCCTTTCAGCTTGTGCCGGAACAATCCACTGCGGCGATTATCGTTCACCACCCCCAGGCAAAATACTTTAATATCGGCGAAAGCCGGGTGGATCAGCTGCTGGGAAAATAATACTCCCTCAACCATTAGGAGATTTGCCATGAGCAATCCAGGGAAATTCCATGAAATCATATCCTCCGGTGGGCGTCCGTTAATTTCCGATGGCGCCATGGGGACACTTCTCAACCAGCGCGGGATCAGCTTTGAACAATCCTTCGATTCGCTGAACCTGTCCAACCCGGCATTGGTGGCGCAAATCCACCGCGAATACATTGATGCCGGTGCCACGATGATTCAGACCAATACCTTCAGTGCCAACCGCTACAAACTGGCACAGCACGGACAGGAACACCTGATTCGGGATATCAACACCTCCGCCGTGGAGCTTGCCCGGCGGGTGGTGCTGGCATCTTTCAAGGATGTGCTGATCGCAGGGGATGTCGGTCCGCTGGGTGTCCGGCTGGCACCATTCGGACGCGTCCAACCCGAACAGGCGCGCCAGGCGTTTGCCGAGCAAATTGAGGCATTATCCGAAGCCGGGGTGGACCTGCTGATTATTGAGACAATGACCGATCTTTTCGAGGTCGATGAAGCCATCCGGGCGGCACGGGAAATTGACCCCTCACTTGGCATTATTGCTTCCATGACATTCACGCGCGATGACCGCACGCTGTTGGGCGACAGCCCTGCCAAAGTGGCGCGCCATCTGGCGGAATCCGGTGCGGATGTCATCGGGGTCAATTGTTCGGGTGGTCCCAGCCAGATATTACATATTCTGCGGGAGATGCACCTTGCAGTTCCATCCGCGCGGCTCTCCGCCATGCCCAATGCTGGCTGGCCCCAACAGGTGGGAGGACGGATCATGTATCCTGCAGGAGCTGATTACTTCAGTGAATATGCCCTGGCATTCTGGCAAACAGGAGCAGTTGTCATTGGGGGATGCTGCGGCACCACCCCCCTGCACATCACTGCAATGAGGAAAGCAATTGACTCTGTTCCGGAGCGTCCAGCCAATGGACAGGAACCCCTGAGCGTGGTGGAGCGGGATGACCAAGCTTTGGAAGCCCACCAGCCCACCCAGTTTGCCCAAAAGCTGGCAGATGGTCAATTTGTGTTTGCGGTGGAAATGGATCCGCCGCGCGGTTTAAGCACCCACAAACTGCTGGCAGGCGCCAGCCTGCTTTCCGAGGCTGGTGCGGACGTGATTGATGTGGCAGATAGCCCGATGGCGCGCATGCGCATGAGCCCCTGGGCGGTATGCAGCCTGATCCAGCGCAAGGTGGGAATTGAAACCACCCTGCACTTCCCCACCCGCGGGCGCAACCTGCTGCGGGTGCAGGGGGATTTGCTGGCTGCCCATGCGCTGGGGGTGCGGAATGTCTTTGTTGTGATGGGTGATCCCACCGCCATCGGGGATTATCCGGATGCCATGGACAACTACGACCTTGTCCCATCCGGTTTGATTAAGCTGATTAAACAGGGCTTCAATGCCGGGGTGGATCACGCCGGGATGGATATTGGTCAGCCCACCTCCTTTTTTGTGGGATGCGCTTTAAACCTCAACCCCAACCGAATTGAAGATGAAATCCGGAACTTGCGGCGCAAGCTGGACGCAGGCGCGGATTTTGTGTTGACCCAACCGACTTACAGCCCTTCTGATGCATTAAGAAATATGGATGCCATCAACAAGGCAATGGCAGGATCCCCGGTGCCGATCCTGGTCGGCATCCTGCCCCTGGCATCCGCCAGACACGCCGCATACCTGCACCACGAAGTTCCCGGCATCCTGGTTCCTGATGAGATCCGCCGCCGTATGGAATCCGCCGGGGAAGGCGGCGCCCGCACCGGAATGGAAATTGCGATAGAATTGATTCGCACCCTGCGCCCGGCAATCCAGGGGGTGTACCTGATGCCCGCCTTCAGCCGGTACGACATCGCAGCGGAAATCATTGAGACCATCAAGTCGGAATAATCCCGGAAAGGGGCAAGCCATGCTGCTGACCATTGACATGGGAAATACCAATCTCACCCTGGGGCTGTACCAGGAAGGCGTCCTGGGACCCCGCTGGCGACTGGCAACCGACCACGAACGGATGCCGGATGAATACGGATTGCAAATCCTGGGGCTGCTGGAACATGTCCAGGTTCCTCCTGCACAACTGGATGGGGTCATCCTGTCCTCTGTTGTCCCCCCGTTGACCGGGCGGATTACCAGCGCCTGCCGCCAATATCTGAACCAGGAACCGCTGGTCGTCAGCGCCAGCCTGGATACCGGCATCACAATTGGATATGAAGACCCATCTGGGGTTGGGGCTGACCGGATTGCGGATGCCGTCGCGGTTCACACCCTTTACGACGGTCCCGCCTGTGTAATTGACTTTGGCACGGCAACCACTTTCAATGCTGTCACTGCTGAGGGTGAATACCTCGGTGGTGCAATTACCGCGGGTGTGGGGCTGGCTGCCAACGCTCTCTTTCAGAGGACCGCCAAGCTGCCATCCGTGGAACTTGCCGCCCCCCCCAGCGTGATTGGGCGCAATACCGTCCATGCCTTGCAGGCTGGCTTGATCTTTGGGTATGTTTCCATGGTGGAGGGAATGACCGCCCGTTTTCGGGCAATCCTGGGTGAAAAGATGAAGGTGGTGGCAACCGGCGGGTTGGCAGAAATCATCGCTCGAGAAACCCCCGTCATTAACATCATCGCCCCCTGGCTGACGCTGGACGGTCTGCGTATTTTGTGGGAGCGAAACCACAAGTTATCAAGTTCTTGAGGAGGGGTATGAATCCAATTGCTGGAAAGAACATTGTCCTGGGCGTAACCGGCTCCATTGCCGCCTATAAGGCAGCCGATCTTGCATCCAAAATCCACCAGGCAGGCGGGATCATTAACGTCGTCCTCACGCCCAGTGCCTGCCAGTTTATCACTCCCATCACCTTCCAATCCGTCACCGGTCGCAAGGCTTATGTGGATGCCGACCTGTGGGGCGGGGAATCCCACGTTGCCCACATTGGGTTGGGTCACAGCGCCGATCTGCTGGTAATTGCCCCTGCCAGCGCCAATACCATCGCCAAGCTGGCGCATGGAATCGCCGACAACCTGCTGACCGTCACCGCCTTAGCGGCTGGCTGCCCGGTTCTGCTGGCACCCGCCATGGATGGCGACATGTACCTGCATCCAGCCACCCAGGCAAACCTGGAAATTTTACGGTTGCGCGGCGTGGAAATAATTGGTCCCGGTGAAGGGCACCTGGCTTCTGGTTTAATCGGCAGGGGCAGGATGGTGGAACCTGCTGAAATCCTCGGGCAAATTCGCTGGATGCTTTCGCAACGCGGTCCCCTGCACGGCTGCAAGGTGGTGGTGACCGCTGGGGGCACCCAGGAACCCATCGACCCGGTCCGTTTCATTACCAACCGTTCCTCCGGAAAACAGGGCTATGCCCTTGCCCAATCCGCCCTTGACCTGGGTGCAAAAGTGACACTCATTACCGGTCCAACTGCCCTCGCTGCACCTCATGGCGTCTGCCAGGTGGATATAAGTTCGGCTGAAGAGATGCTCCGGGCTGTGCTGGCAGAAACTGCAGATGCCGACGCACTGCTGATGGCGGCTGCAGTGGCAGATTTTCGTCCTGTCAATGTCTCCCATCAAAAGATCAAAAAAAGCAGCAGGATCAACTCCATCAGCCTGGAACCCACTGTGGATATCCTCGCGGCGGTTGCCGGGCAGCGCGTCCAAACTGGTTACCCGCGCCGGGTGGTGGGCTTTGCTGCCGAAACCCAATCCCTATTGGAAAACGCCCGCGCCAAGCTGAACGCCAAAAAGCTGGATTTGATTGTTGCCAATGATGTCAGCGCACCGGATGCCGGTTTTGCAGTTGATACCAACCGTGTAACTCTCCTCCACCCGGATGGAAGAGTGCAGCCTCTGGCACTTGCCAGTAAAAGCGAGGTTGCAGATGCAATCCTGCAAATCGTGGTAGAATGGCTGCAGGTTTAATCTGGACTGCTGATGAAAATATTGGTGATTTCTGATATCCACGCCAATCTGGCTGCCCTAAACCGGGTGTTGGACGATTCCGGTTCGGTGGATGCAGTTTGGTGCCTGGGGGATCTGGTGGGATATGGTGCAGAACCCAATGAATGTGTGGAACAGCTCAGCCTGCTGCCAAACCTGGTTTGCCTGATGGGCAACCACGATGCAGCGGTCGTGGGTCAGTTACCGCTGGAATCATTTAATAATGAAGCGCAAACATCCATCCGGTGGACTCAACAGAATATTCAACCCCACCTGCTGGAATTCCTGAAAAACCAGCCAACCTTGCGCATCATGGGGAACATCACGCTGGCGCATGCCAGCCCGCGTCTGCCCATCTGGGAATATATCCTCGATACCGAAACCGCCCGGATTAATATGGAAGGCATGCAAACACCCTATGCCTTCGTGGGACATACCCACCAGCCGGTGACATATTCCAAAAATGGGCGCAAGTGGGTGGATTGGGAAATCCCCCTGATTGGAATGCCCACGCCGTTCCCCAAGTACGGGATATTCAATCCGGGCTCCGTCGGTCAGCCCCGCGACCGCGACCCAAGGGCGGCTTATGCCATTTATGACGACACCAATCAGACCTGGGAAGCGCGCCGGGTGGCGTACGATATCAGCACTACCCAGAAAGCGATACTGACCGCCGGTCTGCCCACCCGCCATGCCACTCGTTTGAACGAAGGCTGGTAATCCCCGACAACTGGATAACATTCCAAATCAGTGCGCTTTTCCTGAAACTTTTTCCCATCCTGCAGCGTCCAGTGTACAATGAATGGGAGAGAGACTCCCTCAACTGGACCCCCAAGGAGAAAAAGATGAAACGCACCTGGATTTATGTGGTATTAATTGGCGCCATGCTGCTGACGGGTTGTCAATCAGTCAAGGCTACACGGGAAGCATTCGAAAAGGATTATGCAGGTGCACCATCGCCGATGGAAGCACCTGCCGCAGAGTATCAGGCTGTTGATGGCTTCTATTCCAACACCTCCTATTCCGGCGGAACCCTGCCGGAAGCCAAACGGATGGTCATCCAAAACGCGGATGTATCCATTGTCGTCAATGACCCTGCAGCTGCCATGGATGCCATCATCACCATGACCACCGGCATGGGCGGGTTTGTGGTCACTTCCAACCTCTACAAGACCACCACTGCGGATGGAATTGAAGTACCGGTGGCAAACCTGACGGTACGGGTCCCGGCGGAACAATTGAAAGGCGCGTTGGAATCCATCAAGGGTCTGACCACCAACCCGGCAGAGGATGTGCTTTCCGAAAATATCAGCGGACAGGACGTAACAAAGGATTATACTGACCTGGCTTCCCGTTTGGGTAACCTGGAAAATGCTGCCGACCAGTTGCGTGAAATTTTGGCAAGCGCCACCAAGACGGAGGATGTACTGGCGGTTTACCGCGAATTGACCAGCGTGACCGAACAGATCGAAGTTATCAAGGGTCAGATGCAATACTATGAGGAAGCAGCAGCCATGTCTGCCATTTCCATCCAAATTCAGGCAAAGGAAGCTGTCAAACCGTTGACCGTTGCCGGATGGAAGCCAGTGGGAACTGCCCGTGATGCCCTGCAAACCCTGCTGGACTTCTGGCGAGGCTTTGTTAACTTCATCATCTGGTTTGTGATTTTCATCCTGCCCGTCCTGCTCACGATCGGACTGCCCATCTTTGGGATTGTTATGCTCATCCGGGCTTTGGTGCGGCGCGGCAAAAAGCGCAAACAGGCTGCAGAAGTGATCCCACCTGCTGAAACCAAGTAAAAGCCGATTTTTATCCAACCACAGCTCCCCCTTCGTGGGGAGCTGATTCTTATTTTATCGCTGAGGACATGCCTGTATATTGTATAATGAGGATGATAGCCCGCTTGCATTCCTGTGGGAATTCCCAAGGGCAGAAAGAAAGGATGATCAAAATCATGGAAGAGAAACCACAAATCCAGAAACCGGGATTTTTCACCTCTCCCCTCTCCCGGCAGGGCTGGCCCCGCTGGCTCGTTTTTGTGATGGGGATCATTGGTGTGGTCTACATCCTGAACCCGACTGCCGGGATTATTGAATTACTACCGGATAACATACCTCTGGTTGGGAATATTGATGAAGGTGTGGCGTGGATGCTGGTCTGGTTCGGATTAACCGAACTCTTTGAGGGAAAAAAGCCCCACATCACAGTGGAACCACCCGACAACCCATCCCCAACCCCGCCGGAATCCGAATAATCCTGATTTTCATCGTCCCTGGTTGCTGATGTGAAACGAATTCTGACCTGGTTGATCCTGCTTGTTCTTCTGGCAGGCTGCCGGACACTCTCCCCCCAGCCAACCCAACCGGTTGTTAACACCCCTGCATCCTCCCCAACCCCGGTTGTTTCATTCATTCCGCAGGGGAACATCCCGGCACCCAGCCTCTTTCCAGTCGCGTGGAATGAACGCTCGGACTTTCTACCCGGATTGACAGATCCAGCCCTGGCAGATCAACTGCCGGGGGCAACCATCTACCATATCCATTTGAATATTGGGGATGACCTGGCAAGCCTGACCGGACAAATGGAGGTCCGCTACACCAACCAGGATCCCATAGCCTTGGATTCCGTTTATTTCCGTCTTCTGCCAAACCTCTATGGTGCAAGCATGAAAGTACCCTGGGTGACGGTGAATGATTCCCCCGCTGAAACCGGGCTGGAGAATGCCGGAAGTGTACTGCGTGTGAACCTGCCTGCCCCCCTGGATCCTGGTGCAGCAGTGGTCATCCAAATGAAGTTTGAAGTGGAACTTCCACCAGGCGGCGGCAATGGTATGAATTTTGTTTACAACGAGGATATCCTGGCATTGGCTCAGTTTTATCCCATGATCCCGGTGTATGACGAAACCGGTTGGCATGTGGAAATTCCTTCCCCATCCGGTGACCCGACGTTTACCGACCCCGCTTATTTCCGGGTGCTGGTATCAGCACCGGCAAAATACACATTGGTTTCCTCCGGCATGGAGGAGGACCCGGTCATCCAGGAGACCCGCCAGACCCAGGTGTTTCGTGCCGGACCGGTGCGGGATTTCTACCTGGCGGGAGGAAATGGCTATTCCGCCATCACACACAACCTGGATGGGGTTGTGATCAACAGCTACACGCTGCCGGGTGAAGCAGGGGGGGCAAGCCTGGCATTGGAGACAGCCGCTGCTGCCATCCAGAGTTTCAGCCAGCGGTTTGCAGCCTATCCCTACACAGAATTTGATATTGTCACCATGCCCACCGGCGTACTGGGAATTGAATATCCGGGGTTAACCGCCATTCGATCCGGTTTGTATGACCTGGACAACAACTTGCGCGGGACGCCCAATGCGATCTACCTGGAAAGCACTGTTGCCCACGAAGTCGGGCATCAATGGTTCTATAATCTCGTTGGCAATGATCAGTTGAATGAGCCCTGGCTCGATGAGGCGGTGACCCAATATATTACCGGATTGTATTTTCTGGATACCCATGGAGAGCAGGGCGAACAGGGATATGTTGATTCCTGGTTTGGCAGGTGGGATCGTGTTGGGCGCGAGGAAATCCCGGTGGGAATGCCCGTCTCCGAATATGATGCAACCAATTCCTATGGAGCTATCGTCTATGGGCGGGGACCCATTTTCCTGGCAGTCCTGGCGGAGGAAATGGGGATCGACACTTTTCATCAGTTTTTGCAGGCATACGTCCGGAAGTATGCTTGGGATATTGCAGACACAGCAGAATTTAAAACGCTTGCCGAGGAAACCTGCCAGTGCAACCTGACACCCCTCTTTGAAGAGTGGGTGTATGGTGATTAGTGCATCGGTGGGTAGAGGGCTTCCAATCCAGCCGCCAGGTCATTGCGCCAGGCAGGATAATTATGCCCTGCGGAATACTCATGGAATGTCACCGGATATCCCCTGTCCAGCAATAATTGATGCATATCACGATTGCATTCCAGCAGCCATTCGTACTTCCCCACATCCATCCAGATCTGCAACGGCTTAACATCCCCATGACGCACCAGGTCCATGACCACCGTATCATATTCGCCAAAACGAAACGCCCCCGATTGGCTGAGCACCCGGGTGAAGAGTGGGAATCCCCGCAGCCCCATAAAGACAGCCATCAATCCACCCAGGGATGCGCCCATCACTCCATAGGTGCAGGAGTCCTGCGGGAGCAGATCCAGTTCCTGCTGAGCCATCGGAATCAGATCAGTAACGATGGTGCCAAGGGTCGCCTCACTACATGAATATTCAACCGGGCGGGCTTTTCCCCCATTTTCCAACATGGCAAGCGCCACTGGCTGCACCCGGTTGTGGTGAATAAGGTTATCCAGGATCACCGGCAGGCGGGCACGCTGCAGGTATTCCATGCCATCCAGCACCACCATCAGCGGCACCGGACCATCCACTGGCGGCTGGTAAAAATGCACTTTGCGGGTGGCGGTTGCCAGCCCCAGGTGACTGGAGGCAAGCACCCGGTGACTTACCCTGCCCGGTTTGACCCCCTGGCGGCGCATCATCAGAGGCGTTGGCTTGCCTTCCGGCATATAAAAGAAATGGTTATATGCCCCCGTCCCATTGGGCGTGCGGTGCGGGTTGAATGGATCCGGCTCGCGCCCACCCCCTTTCCCCATCCGAAGGAAGGCATACTCAATATAAGCATCCGGCTCCAGGGGAATCCGCTGCAGCCAGGCATTTGCCTCCCCCTGCTCCCATTGAGAGCGGCTTGAATCCCAATCATTAAAATCGCCAATCAAAGCCGGTGGTTCCGCCCCAAACCACATAAAAACTGCCGCCCCGGGTTCAAGGATGGGATTGCCGTGCAGCCTTGCCTGTTCCAGAAAATCCACCAAGATCATGTTATCCTCCCGCTAATAAAATCCCAAACCAGATCCATCATTACCTGCCGCCCCGGGTCCTGGATCAGAGAATGATCCATTCCTTCCAGCCAAACCATCCGTTTTTCGGCAGAACCAATCTGTTCGTAAAGGTAAGGCAGGCTGTCCAGGGAAATTCCTTGATCCTGCCGGGACTGGACCAGGAGTGCCGGGACCCGGACCCGGGGGAGACCTTCCCGCATGGCGGAACAGAGTTGTTCCAACTCCAACAGGATCCTTGCAGGGTATGCTGCATAAGCCGGGTATCTTCTCTCCCGGCAGATTCCATAAGCGCGATGAAGCAAAACCCCCTTCTTTCGAATCATTCTCCCTGATACAGCATTTCGCTGGATTCGGTTTCGTTCCAGCTGTGAAAACTGGATAAACGCCGGGGTTGACAGGGCAATCACGCCTGTAACTGCCAGCTGAGTGGCAGCAACCAATCCAATCATCCCCCCCATGGACTGCCCAATGATATATATGTTTTCGACAGATCCCTGCAGATGGTTCACTCCTGCTTGAACATCATCCAGCCAATCCATCCATTGAACGCCTGCAAGGTCTTCAGGATGAGTCCCGTGACCCGACAGCCGAACCCCCAGGACGGTGCATCCTTTTTCATGGAGATAATCTCCCAATGGGCGGGTTTCTGCCGGCATGGCTGTAAAGCCATGCAACAGGATGCAGCCAATGGCTCCACCAGGCAGGAAATACCCCTCCCCGTCTGGTATCACGGGATGATTCATCCTGTACCACCTGCAGGAATTGAATTGCTAAAAATTGCCACTGAACAGCACATTATCATTATGATTTAGATGGTACGCAGGAAATGATCAGAGAGGGGATTTTGATCCCAATCCTTCATTCTCCCATCCTGGTACTGGAAGTGGAAAACCCGGGGAGTTTCCTGCCGGAAGAGAAACGGCAGGACAATATGCAAATTATCCACCACTTCCGGCGCTGAGCAAGCCCATTCCCGCGTCACCCATGCCAACCGACCCTCCCCGTTGGGATTCGGTTCACCAAATGGCGCAGGCGCTGTAAACAGGAACAGTCCGCCTGGACCGATCTCAAAACCTTCCCATGTGAGCAATCCGCCAAACCATGCCTTGGGAATATCGTAACCGGTTTCCTCCCAAACTTCCCGCAGGCAGGCTTGCATTGGCGACTCCCCCGGCTCGATATGCCCGCCCACGCCGTTCCATTTACCCTCGTTGGGTGGATTGTTGCGATGCAGCATCAGCACAGAATCGCCCCGCAGCAGGAAACAGAGCGTAAATTTCAGGTCAGGAAGGCGCCGGATGGTCATGTTTCTTCCAACAGTGTGGCAAGCTGGCGGGCTGCCGATTTTACTGCCCGGGCAACCACGGGGGACATGGGGGTGTCAAATTCCAGCGCTTGTGGCTGGATGCCGACCAGGGCAATCTGACAGGAGAGTTGCTTCATTAAATAAGAGGACAAAACTGTAGGGGGCAGGGTGTGCGTGGATGCACTCATCCCCTCCGCCTCCGCCCAATTCAACCAGGTAACTGTTCCGGGTGGGGCATCAAATGATGCAGCATCCACCAGCACCACCCAATCCGGCATGAACCGGCGCAGAGGTCCGGTAAACGCCTCCGGTGCAGCCCCCCCCTCCAGCAGAAGAATTTCAAGGCTGCCATCCCGGAAAATAAATACCGGGGTACTCCCCCGCACCGTCACAGAAACATGCCGCCGGTCCAGGTGTCTGCGCATCAGGTGCACCACCTGAACACCGGCGGCATCATCTCCGTTTAGATCATTTCCAATCCCCAGGAATGCAATCCGCAGCGCATCAGGCAGCTGCGGGCGGCTGGCAGGGATCGGTCCCATCAGGATTTTCCTGAGCGGCTCGATCCAGGATGAATTGGACATCTTCTTCCCGACCATAATACACCACAAACGGCTCCCGGCTCAATGCTGCCAGTTCATACTCCTCGCTTTCCATGCCCAGGCAATTGAACCGGCAATTCTGGACACACTGGGCACAATAGGTGCAGCGATCCGTATGAAATCGCATGACAAACTTCTTGGCTGCCCGGTCCACTGTCAAAATTTCGATGGCATTTGCGGGGCAATCCTTCATGCACAACATGCAGCCGGTGCATTTTTCCGGATCGTAATGCAGTTTTCCACGCAGCCGTTCCGGCGCGGGTTTTCTTTCAAAAGGGTATCGTTCGGTAATCGGTTTCTTGAACAAAGACCGGAGGATATCGCCAATCATTGCACCAATGGTCATGATTTACCTCCCAAACAATAACGGATTCAGGTACCGTCCCACCACAATGGCAAGCAGCTGCAGGAGCGCAAGCAATGCGCCAACCCGCCACCACAAGCCCACCGTCTGATCAATGCGCAGGCGGGCAAACAGGGACTGCAAACCAGCAGTCACCAGCAGGAGAACAGCAACCTTCCAGAGAAAATCGAGCGGGTTGATGATACCGCCCAGGTAGAAGGCGGCAACCAGCGTCAACCCAATCACCAGTTCCACATCCTTGCCAAGGCGGAACAAGGCAAACCCGCGCCCGGAATATTCCGTCAGGGCACCGGCAACAATTTCTGTTTCCGCCTCGGGGGCATCAAAGGGGGGCAGTTCCAGCTTGCCCATCAAGCCTACCAGCGCCACCAGGAAACCAATCGGCTGGCTGAGGATGAACCACAGGCTGTCACTTGCCAGGGTGTTGATTTCCGCAATGCTCCAGGAGCCAACGACAATCGCAGGTCCCAGCAGGGCAAGCAGGAAGGGCGCTTCATAGGAGAACAGTTGAGTCAGCGTACGGGTGGCGCCAATCAGGGAAAAGCGGTCTGCGGTGTTGGCACCCGCCAGCCCCAGGCAGAGAGTCATCACGCTGAGCAAATAGAGGGTGACGATGAGGTCGCCCTGGAAGGAAAATGCCGGGCTGAATCCCAGCATCGGCACATACAATGCCGCCGTCAGGGCTGCTGCCAGCGCAATGATCGGGAGCACAAGGAACAGCCCCTTGTGGACACCATCTGGAACAATTTCTTCCTTGGCAAGCAGTTTGACCACATCCGCCAGCGGCTGGAACCAGCGCGGACCCAGGCGGTTCTGAAACCGGGCTACCAGCTTGCGATCCGCCCACTCAAAGAACAGACTGAAGCTCAGCAGGAACAAACCGCCAGGAAACAACAAAAGCGCAATCAGGGGAGGAAGCGTGATATTGTTCATTTGTAATACTGCACTCCGTATTGACGTAGGTCTTCCCAACTCCAGAGTTGGGGGTCCTGCTCGTTCCGTCGAATGGAGATCAGGCGGTCATTGCAGGAGAAACAGGGGTCAATCCCTGCCAGGATCATGGGCATATCCGCCAGTTTGTGACCAGGAGCAAAGTTGATCACGGAACCCCAGTTGCAAAGGGTTGGAGTGCGGACTTTGACACGCTCCGGTTGATCCGTTCCGTTGGATTTAATGAAGTAGAACAACTCGCCACGCGGGGCTTCCACCCGGCTGATGGTTTCACCGGCAGGAATGCGCCGGGGCATGCGGACCGTCAGTTCGGTTTCCGGCATATGATCGAGGATGTGGCGAATCAACCGGCAGCTTTCCTGCATTTCCTTGATGCGCACCACAAACCGGGCAAGCAGGTCGCCCGCGGTGTCAATGACAAGATTGACAGGGAAATCCGGGTATCCGGCATAGGGAGCATGCACACGGATATCAATTTCCACCCCTGAAGCCCGGGCGGTGGGACCCACAGCACCAGTCAGGAATGCCTGTTCCTTCGTCATGGTACCAACGCCCTGGGTGCGTCCCAGGAACGTTTCGTCGGTGGTCACCACTTTAAGATAGTGCTGGTTGCGTTCCTCCAGGAAATCCAGCCCCTTGCGGATTTGATCCGCCAGTTCGGGGGTAATATCCACTTTCACACCACCCAGCAGGTTGACGGAGTAATTCACCCGGTTCCCGGTGATGGCTTCCAGTAAATCCATGACCGTTTCACGGTCCCGCCAGGAATACATGAAGAGTGTATCAAAACCGCCTTCATGAGCCGCCACGCCCAACCATAACATGTGACTGTGGAGTCTTTCCAGTTCCGCCACAATGGTCCGGATTGCCTGCGCCCGGGCTGGGGCAGTGACGCCAGCCAGTTTTTCGGTTCCCAGGGCAAAGGCAGTCGCGTGAACATGGGAACAGATGCCGCAAACCCGTTCCATCAGGTACATCGCCTGGGCGTAATTGCGGTTTTCTGCGCCTTTTTCAATGCCGCGGTGGACGTATCCCAGCCGGACACTGGCGCCTGTTACAATTTCGCCATCCACAGAGAACTCAAAATGACCCGGTTCCTTCAGCGCGGGGTGCTGTGGACCGATGGGGACAACAAATTTTTGCGGGGTTTCAGGAGTTTCACTCATTTTTATTTCTCCTCGCCTAGCTCTGAGAAAAACCAGTAAACGATTTCCGCAGCGGGTACACCCCTTCCGGCCAGCCTTCGGGCAGGATCAGGTGATCCGTGGTGGGTGTGCCTTCGCAGACAATTCCAAAGAGTTCCATTAATTCACGTTCAAACAGGGTCGCCACCGGAACCAGTTCACAAATTGTCGGGATGACCGGGTTGGCATAAGGCACGCTGACGCGCAGGCTGGTAACTGCCGGTCCTTCGCAGAAGTGATAGATCGCTTCCAGCGTGCCGTCCGGTTCAGCGCCTTCTTCCACGGCAGCCGGGTGGTCCAGTCCGCTGATGGTCGCCAGATATCCCCAATGATTGTCCACCAGGATTTTTACGGCTTCCACCAGGTTTTCCGGTATCACCACTACATCCAGCCGGTTCGGTTCCGGGCGGTTCATCGACTCCGCCAGGGGTTGCAGCAGGGTTTCGCTCGTTTGTAGAACAGTATCCAGGTCCATTTCAACCTCCTACTTTTCTTCCGGCACGGCAACCGGAGCCGGTTTTTTCTGCAGGCTTTGCAGCAACGCTACAACGCCATGAATAATGGCTTCCGGGCGGGGGGGACACCCCGGTACATACGCATCCACGGGGATAACCTCGCCAATGGAGCCAACAATGTTGTAGCAGCCCTGGAAGGCGCCGCCGGAAATGCCGCACGACCCAACGGCAACCACAAATTTCGGTTCAGGCATCTGCTGATAAATCCGCACCAACCGGTCGCGGGATTGCAGGGTGACCGGTCCAGTGCAGATCAGGACATCTGCATGCCGGGGGGAACCCTGCAGCTTGACGCCAAAGCGTTCCAAGTCGTAGCGGGGGGTAAGGGTTGCCAGGATTTCAATATCACAGCCATTACAGCTTCCACTGTTATAGTGGATCGCCCACGGGGAATTTACCCGCGCCCAAGTTTTAATCTGGTCCAGTGCCCGCTGCCAGGGGGTATCCAGTTTCAGTTCCATAAGGTCCTCTTTTCCAATACTGATAAATCCTTCGGTTCTTTCAGCCCAGCAGCAGCGCCACCAGAGCCAGCCCAATTCCCAACAGGTAGGGCAGCATTAACGCATCCACCGGACCAGTTGCAAGCACCAGAACGCCAAGGTGCAGCACTGCAAAGAAGAAGGCGATTAGGAAGAAGGGTCGGTACCCTGGTGCAGCAGAATATGTAGGAGCTTCCTCGCCGCTGCCGTACAGGGTGGTTTTGAGCATACCTTCCTTCGTTTTTCCTGCCAGACCCCTGCCGATAGAGTAGATGATCAGCACCAGGGGAATGTAAATCAGAAATGCTACAGGGGGAGTGAGAATGATTTCCATCTGGATGCTCCTTTATCTGCCAAAGGTTTGGAAAAGCGCCAGGGCTGCCGGTTTGGTCAACCAGTTAAGCAGGGCGGGATAGAAGCCCAGGACAACCGTCCCAAACGCCAGCAGAATCAGCGGCAGGGTCATCAGCCAGCTGACCGGTTTCCCTTCCATCACGATATCGGATGGCTGGGTGCGATACATCCGGTTGACCAGCGGCGCATAATAGCCAAGCGAGAGAACGCTGTTCAATCCCATGAACACCACCAGTACAATCATCCAGACGTTTTGGGTCTGCGCACCGGCAACCAAAATTTGCCACTTGGACATGAAACCAGCCAGGGGCGGCAGTCCACCCAGCGCCAGCAATCCAATGCTGAGGGTTAATACCACCCAAGGGTACTTCCTGGCTGCCCCATTCAAGTCTTCCACCATCAATGGAGAGTGGTCGCCCCGGGCAAGGTGGAGTGCATAGAGCAAGGCGCCAACCCCAAGAAAGGCGAGACCCTTCATCATGGCATGGTTGAAGAGATGGAAGAAACCACCTGCCGCTCCATTGCTCTGACCAAAGCTGAGTGCCACCCCAAGACCAAACAGCATATAGCCCATGTGCGCCACGGAGGAATATGCCAGCAGCCGTTTCACCTGTTTCTGGCGGAGCGCCATCAGGTTGCCAACCAGCATGTTCACTGCCGCAAAGATTACCAGGATGATACCCCAGTTATAGACTTCAGACAGGGCTCCCAGCGAGCGCAGCATGGCGATCAAGCCAGTCTCAATCACCACACCGGAAAGCATGGCGCTGATACCGCTGGGTGCTTGCGAGTGGGCGTCTGGAAGCCACGTGTGCAGGGGAACCAGAGCAGTTTTGACGCCAAAACCAATGATGAACAGGGCACCCGCCCCAATCAAACCAGGCCAGGGCATCAGGTACATGCGGAACACATCCGGATTCAAGGTTCCGGTGTACATGAAGACAACTACGATGCCCATCAGGATCAAAACAGATCCAACCGCACTTTGCACCAGGTACTTGACGCCTGCTTCGAGGGAAGCCGGTTCCTCCCGATAAAATGCAACCAGCATGTAGGAGGAAATTGCCATTGCCTCAAACCAGACCCACAGGTTGAAGAGGTCCACTGCCGTACCCAGACCAATCATCGTACCGATCATTGCCATCAGCAGGGAGTAGAATTTTTCCTCGCCAACTTCTGCCTTCATATAGGGACCGGAAAAGAGGATCACCAGGGTTCCAAGCAGCCAGACGGAAAATGCCAAGACCAGGCTGATTCCATCAAACCGCAGGGTGATGGTTTCCACGGTCATGCCAATGGGATTGCTGGTTGTTGCAACAGATTGCCCGGCAACAAACAGGAAAACGCCGGTTACCAGCATGGCTGCCAGAGCCACCCAGCGCGCCGGGTTGATCGTACTGGAATCACCCGCCTTGCGAGCCACCAGCCTGCCTGCCAGGTAGACAACCGGCACAGACAGCAGCGGAGTTGCGATAAGCCAGATTACTGCATTCATGGGGTCCATGGTTACGCTCCCAGCGCCAGTACGGCGAATAGAATGACCAGGGCAACAACGATGCCCAGTACATTCCAGTTCAACAGTCCAGTCTGCGTTACACTGAGCCCATTGGATGCGCCCTGTGTACCTTTGACCACACCGCGATTAATTGCTTCAAAGCCAAAGCTTGCTGCGGCTGCTTTTCCCAGCCAGCCCAAAGCTTTTCCCAGCCCGCCAAGTTTATCCCGCTGCCACCAGGCAAGCAGCCCCAGGGCAACCACACCCAGGGCAACCAGGGTTGGCAATGATATGACTTCACCCAGGATCTCCCAAGTGGATTCGGCATGGATATTGTGATATGGCAGGGTTTCCGTTCCAAGGATTTTGCTGAAGGGACCGGCAAGCAGCCAGGTCGTCAGCGCGCCCAGAGCAAGCGGAGCAAGAGCAACCTTCATGGCTTTACCGGCATCATGAATATGCCCTTCAGCTTTTGGCTTTCCATAGAACACCATCCAGACCATGCGGAAGGTATAAAACGCCGTAATGCCTGCACCAACCAGCATGAGGATGTACATCCAGATGGGGCTGTGTTTCAAACCTGCTTCCAGGATCAGTTCTTTGGACCAGAACCCGTTAAGGATGGGCAACCCAGCCAGAGCAAGTGCACCGATGATAAACACCACCCGGGTGAAGGGCATCTTCTTTCCCAATCCGCCCATTTCCCGCATATCCCGGGTGCCTACGGAGTGGATGACCGCTCCAGCGCCCAGGAAGAGCAGGGCTTTAAAAACACTGTGGCTCAACAGATGGAACTGGCTGGCAAAGACAACCCCGGTTCCAACGGCATACACCATGTACCCAAGCTGGCTGACTGTCGAATATGCCAGCACCCGCTTGAGATCATTGGAAACAACCGCCATGATGGCTGCCATCAAAGCTGTTACCAGGCCCACCAGCATGACCGCCTCCGTCCAACCCGGAACATCTTTGAATGCCGGGAAGAAACGTGCCAGGAGGTAAACACCGGCATTCACCATCGTTGCCGCATGGATCAGGGCGCTGATGGGAGTGGGTGCTTCCATTGCATCCGGCAGCCAGGTTTGGAAGGGGAACTGGGCGGATTTGGCAGCCGCAGCCACCAGGAAACCGTAAGCCAGCACTGCCAGCGTGCCAGCCGGGATGGAAGACGGGCTGGCAAGCAGGGCATTGATGTCATAGCTGCCCGTTGTGGAGACCAGCAGAACGGCTCCCAGCAACAACCCAACACCGCCGAACTGGGTTATGATCAACGCCTTCACACCGCCTGCCACCGCTTTGGGATCATCATTGTGGAAGGCGATCAGGGCATAGGAACAAAGAGCGGTAATTTCCCAGAAGACAAACATCAACAGCAGGTTGCTCGTCAGCACCAGACCAACCATTGCACCAATGAAGAACAGGACAAAGGCGTAATAGCGTCCCAGTTGGTGTTCGCCGTGCATGTAATCGACGGAGAAAATCACGGCAAGCGAACCAATAACCGTGGCAATTACCGCCAGGAAAACGCCCAGTCCATCAGCAACAAAGGTGAAATCACCAAAAACGCCGCCCACTGGGATGGTCAGCGCAGTTTCCTTGCCAGCGCTTCCCAGCAAAATCACTGCCGCCACACCCGCCGCGAGGGAAAATGCCACGGCAAGGGCATGCTGAATTTTTTCGTGGCGGTCCCCCACCATCCAGACCACCAGTGCACCGAGCCAGGGTAAACCAATTGAGAGTAGGATCAAAGTTGCTGCCATGGCTTACCTCTTCAGGGTGGTCAGATCTTTAATGTCGAGGCTGCCAAATTTTCGCCGCACCTGGACCGCCAGGGTGAGACCGACGACAGCAACAATCGTATCCGCTACAATGACGGTGAGTGCCAGGCTTTGCCCCAGGTTCACCTGACCGGTCAACCGTCCCACCAGGACGAAGGCAAGCATGGCACCCTTCACCAGGATTTGCAGAGCAACCACGACTTTAATCAAATTTCGAACTGTCAGAAGCGCATACAAACCCACGCCCAGCAGTCCGATGACAACAATCAGAAAAACAGAGGGAACATTCATGCTCATGCCGGTTTCTCCTCCTCATTGGCGGGATGGGATTCCTTTTTATGCCCTTCCGCCAGCAATCCCATCATCCCCAACACGCCGGTGAAGATGATCAAGACCTGAAGCAACACATCCAGGTTGCGTTCCTGCCAGAGGACTGAGCGGAAATCCGCGTCCATGGAAACAGGCAGATCCACGGCGCCCAGCTCCATCAGCGGAACCACTGCAAAATAGCCCAGCAGCCCAATGGCAAATAGAATCAGGATTCCACTCAACCAGCGCGGCGGAATGGCTCGGAGCTTGATGGGTTCGTCACCTGCGATGTTGATGGCAAACACAAACAACACCGTCACCAAACCCGCCCCAACACTCAACTCAATGACGGCAACCTCAGGCGCGCCAAGCAAATAGATCAACAGGGCAACCAGTGCGCTGGTTCCCGCCAGCCAGATGGCTGACGACAGCAGCTTCTTTGCAATGATTGCCATAATGGCGCATCCCAATGCTCCCGCCCCAATCAGGATATATAAATACATGGAAAAACCTCCAGGCAGGGAATACCGAATGATTCTTAAAGCTTATACACCAATCGGAAGAGTTTGTCATGTGTAAGGTATCACCAAAAAAGGGGTGACACAATCCATATTGTCACCAATTTTTGGGGTTTTTTTAATCGTTTTTGCACATAAAACCCAATCCTGTTCAAATCAACCTCGTAGACTCATACTGTTCGACATATAATGATGGTAACTTCCAATATTGGATGATCTGATGATTTTTTCTACACCATTCGGTCAATTGGCAGCGGGCATTGTCCTGGCAATCCTTGTCGCTGCCCTGGCATACCGGGCGGGAACACTGAACCGCAATGGCGCCCTTGCTGCTGCCCTGCTTGGGATGATCTTCTTTGGAGTTGGCGGTTGGCAGCCCTCCCTGTTGCTGCTCCTGTTTTTTCTCTCTTCCAGTTTCCTGTCCCGCCTTTTCCATCGCAAAAAATCCATCATGCAAGAAAAGTTTAGCAAGGGCAGCCAGCGTGATGCCGCCCAAGTGCTGGCAAACGGGGGAATCGCCGGTATCTTCATCCTGCTCGGGTTGTTTTTTCCACAGGCTGTCTGGGCATGGGTGGGATGCGCAGCCGCGCTGGCAGCTGCCAACGCCGATACCTGGGCAACCGAACTGGGTGTACTCAGCCCCCATCCACCCCGATCCATTACTTCGTTCAAGATCGTGGAACGCGGCACGTCCGGTGGAGTCAGCCTTACCGGAACCCTGGCTGCCCTTGCTGGTGCCAGCCTGATTGCCCTGCCTGCAGCTGCTTTGTGGGAACAACCCAACCCGCCATCATTTTTTCTCCGCTTTAGCCTGTTTACTGCAGCCGGTCTGGCAGGCAGCCTGGTGGATTCGCTGCTGGGGGCAACCCTCCAGGCAATTTATACCTGCCCGGTCTGCCAAAAAGAAACCGAAAGGCACCCCGTCCATCTTTGTGGTTCTCCCACCACCCACAAGCGAGGGCTGCCCTGGTTGAACAACGACTGGGTGAATACAGCCTGCACACTCAGCGGAGCCCTCCTGGCGGTGGGAATGCTGGTGATAAATCATGCAATGGTTACAAAACCAGTTACATCCAAAATCACACCCTTAACCGAAATTCGCTTATTATCCCAATCTGTTGGCTATGCGGAAACCATTCCAGCAACCTACACCCGCGATGGTGATGATCTCACTCCAGATTCTGAGCTCCCTAAAGGCTTGGCAAGGTTGGAAATCATGTCAAGGGGAATGGGAACCCAAGGGATCAACGATTATGATAATACAGGGTATGATGGTCCCTGTCCACCGGCAGGGGATGTACACCGGAATATCTTTACCCTCCACGCATTGGACCTGGAACCGGATTTGATAAGGCGGACCCCCTGTAACAACTGAAAGGGCACATTCTTGCCCGGTCAAAATGGATGGGTACGTACCAGCAATAAACGGTTGTTTTTTAGGGATTTAAAGGAGGAAGAATGAAAACCGATCTGAATACCTCTAAACATTTTACTCTGCAGATGCTGGCGGATGGTATCTACGCTGCCATCTCCACGGATGAAGGCGCTGCAACCTGTAATGCAGGATTGATTGACCTTGGCGGACTGGTGATCATATACGACACATTTCAGACTCCGCAGGCAGCCCGGGACCTGGCAGAAATTTCCCGCAATCTCTTTGGGCAAACCCCGCTTGTTGTCGTGAACAGCCACTGGCACAATGATCACTACTGGGGCAACCAGGTATTTGCTGGTCAATCCCAAATCCTGTCCAGTGACAAAACCCGTCAAATCATCGTTGAAACCGGACCCAAGGAAGTGGAATGGTTCCAGAAAAACGCCAACCGCAAGCTGGTGGAATACCAACAACAATATGATGCAGCCGCACCGGAACAAAAAAGTGATGCCCTGTTGATGCTGGCAATGTATCGCGGTATTGCCGAAGCGATGCCCGAATTCTCCTTCTATCCTCCCAATATTACCTTCAAACAACACCTGATGCTGCATGGAAATCGGCGCACCGTTGAATTGATCGATTATCAAAACGGTCATTCTGCAAGTGACACCATCCTGTACATTCCAAATGACGGGATAGTGTTCCTGAGCGACCTGTTATTCGTTGGTTGTCATCCCTACCTTGGGGATGGTCATCCTCAGGGGCAGCAGGATGCGCTGCGGGCAGTGGGACAGATGGATGCCGAAGTGTTTATTCCAGGACATGGTCCGGTTGGGGCACGGCAAAATCTTCTCATGATGATCGATTACATCAGTCATTGCTGTGAAACTGTAAATAATCTGATACAACAAGGGAAAGGCAAAGCGGAAATGGAATGCCTGGAGGTGGATCCGGCTTTCCGGGACTGGAAATTCAGCTTTTTCTTCCAGGACAACCTCCAGTTCCTGTGGGATATGCAGAACCAACCAGAATCCCGTTTGGATGAATGATGAATTTTCCAACCGGGACAGGAGAAATTCAAAGGCGCACCGCGTGGTGCGCCTTTGAAAATTTTCGGGTAATTTGCAGGATTTAGATCCAGCCGCGCAGCTGCATGGCTTTGACCACGCGGTCAATTGCCACCATGTAGGCTGCATCACGAGTGTAGACGTTTTCCCGCAGGGACATTTCCAGGACGCTGTCAAACGCCTGGGTCATCTTGGTGTCCAGTTTTTCGAGGACTTCGCCCTTCGTCCAGTAGAAGTTCATATCATTCTGAACGCCTTCAAAGTAAGACACCGTCACACCACCAGAATTGCACAGGAAATCAGGCACATCGAAAATGCCGCGATTCTTGATCACTTCATCCGCCTCTGGAGTGGTGGGGCCATTGGCACCTTCTGCAATCAGCTTGACCGATGGGTGAATCAGTTGAACGGTTTCAGCAGTGATCTGACCTTCGAGCGCTGCCGGAATGAGGACATCCACATCCTTGGTAATCCAGGCGCCGCCATCTTCGATGCTGTACCCGGCATCACGAGCCGCATTCTTGTCAATGGTGCCGTACTGGTCAGTGATGGACATCAGGAAGTGGGGATCAATCCCATCCTTCTTGTAGAAGGTGTAGGAGGTGTTGTCATCACGGTCCCAGCAGGAGACTGCCACCACGGTGGAGCCAAGATGCTCAATCATGCCGATGGCAGCAAACTGGGACACATTACCAAAGCCCTGCAGGGCTACCGTGACCGTCTTGGGGTCAATATTGAGATGCTTGAGGGCTTCGCGGACCGTATAAACAACGCCAAAACCCGTTGCTTCCTTGCGACCCAGCGATCCACCGCCGCCAACCGGCTTGCCGGTAATCACACCAGGTGTATATTCACCAACCAGCTTGGAATATTCATCCATCATCCAGCCCATCATCTGGGGGGTGGTTCCAACATCGGGAGCGGGCACATCCTGGCGGTTGCCGATGTTCTTCCACATCACCTGCACCCAACCCCGGCAAAGGCGTTCCTTTTCACCAACCGACAGGGTGGCAGGATCCACAACCACACCGCCCTTACCGCCGCCCAGCGGGATATCCGCAACAGCGCATTTCCAGGTCATCCAGGTTGCCAGGGCACGAACGGTGTCGATGGTTTCGGCAGGGTGGAAGCGGATGCCGCCCTTGTTGGGACCACGGGCATCGTTGTGCTGAACACGGAAGCCCTGGAAGACACGCATGCTGCCATCATCCATGCGAACGGGGATGCGGAATGCATATTCGCGCATCGGCCAGCGCAGAAGCTCGCGCACGGATTGATCGAGCTTCAGCAAGTCGGCTACACGGTCAAATTGCCGTTGTGCCATTTCAAAAGCATTGGTTTGGGACGCCATTTAGATACTCCTGTTCGGATTTGGAAATTGGATGTGAATACTTTTTGTTAAATGACAAGCAGGCACGACGGTTCTGTGCCCGCTGTTTTGCATGGTTGAGTAGAACAGATACTGCACTGCTTCCTCCTCCAGCAATCTGATAAGGATAGGTTAACCTACAAGAGCATTCCAGTCAAGATGATGAAAATCGTTATCCGGTGTGATACCTGCCATGATTCTGTGTCATTAATCCCGCCGGGTCAACCGTTCGCTGACCAGGATCCCCCCTGCACATAATAGCATGAGTATGGTTGCCATCGCCATTGCCTGACCATAATTCAACGCGCCGGGCTGGGAAAGGAACCGGAAAATTGCCACGGGCAGGGTGGGAACTTCCGGGCGCGCCAGGAAGGAAGTTGCCCCAAATTCGCCCAGGGAGATCGTAAAGGAAAAGATGGCACTGGCAAGCACCGCGCGTCCAATGATGGGCAAATCCACTTCCAACCAGACCCGCCAGGCGGGTGCCCCCAGCACACTGGCTGCCTGGCGCAGCGAGGGAGGAATGGATTGCAGCGCCGGTTGAATTGCCCGTACCACAAATGGCAGCGCTACAAGACTATGCGCAATCGGTATCAGCATAGGAAAATTTCGCACATCCAGCGGAGGGCGGTTGAAGACCACAATCATTCCCAGCCCCAGCGTCACCGCCGAAGCCCCCAACGGCAGCATCAGGATGGGATCCAGCCACAGATTCAACCGCGATGGTCGGGACAAGGCATAGGCAGCCAGGGATCCCATGATCAATGAAATCAAAACTGTCACACCTGCATAGCCCAGCGAATTGACAGCCGCCTGGATGGGTGGCACATAAAACAGGGATTGGCGGCGGTTAATAAACAATTCCCGGTAATAATCCAGTGTAAATCCCGTTTTAACTTCCCCCCGTTCACCACGGTCAGCCTCCAACCTGGTTACCGAGCGGGCTGCCAGTGCCGTCATTGGCAGAACCAGCAAAAGGACCAGTGTCAGGGCAACCACCAGGACAACCACCTTGTCTTTCCAGGAACGAGGGCGCCGGGCACCTTCCCCCTTCAGGCGGGGCATGAGGGGAATCACCTGCCGTCTTGACAGGCGCGTATACAAAACCGTCAGAATAAGCGTGCAGGCAAGTTGGATCGCCGACAACAGCCCCGCCAGCGGCAGGTTGAGCATATGCAGCGCCTGGATATATATTTCCACTTCCAACGTGGCATACTGGGGTCCCCCCAGCAGCAGAACGACTCCAAAACTTGTGAAATCAAACAAGAACACCAGGAGACCGGCGGCAAGAATGGAGGGGCGCAACAGGGGAAGCGTCACTTCCCCCAGCAGGCGCAATGGCGAAGCACCCAAAACCCGCCCTGCGTGTTCCAGGCGCGAATCCAGCTGCGCCCAGGCTCCCCCCACCACGCGGATGACAATGGTGGTGTTGTAAAAAACATGTGCCAGTAAAATGGCGCCCAGCGTGTTTAAGAAAGCAATTGGTGGGCTGTCCAAATGGAACCAATCCATCAATGCCAGGTTGAGCCAACCGCGTGGACCCAGGAGCGCATTAAAGCCAGCGGCTGTCACAACCGTTGGCAGAATGAACGGGATGGATGTAATGATTCGCAATGCCTGTTTGCCCGGAAACTCAAACCGGGCGAAGATATACGCTGCGGGAAGTCCCACCAACAGGGTCAGTACAGTGGAAAGCACCGCCTGCCAGACCGTAAATGCCAGGGGTCTCAGCAGGCGGTCTTCAACATTAAACTCCAATCCTCCGCTGAATGCCTCCTGCCCTGCCAGCCCAAATACTGCTCCCAGCGGCTGGAATAGAAAAACCGCCAGGAATGCCAGGGGAAGCAGCCACAGCAGGAGTTGTTTTTTCAACGAATGACCGTCCGCGTCCACTCATCAATCCAGCGTTCCCGGTTCTCGGCAATCCATGCCGAATCGAGTACTGCCGGTTCATCCGGAATTTGGGCAAATTTTTGGTAAGCTTCCGGTAACTGCGCCTTCGGATTCACTGGAAAGACAAACATCTGCAGTGGCATATCCTCCTGGAATTGCGGAGAAAGCATAAAATCCACAAACTTTTGCGCCAGCGACAGCTGCCTGGTGCCCTTGAGGATGCCAACGAACTCAATCTGACGGTAGCACATTCCTGCAGATACCAGGGATGCAGTGGGCGGCTCATCCACCGGCGGATCGGCAAAGACATACTCTGCGACCGGGCTGGAGCCATAAGATACCACCATGGGCTGGGGTCCCTTTCCGGAGCTGCCGGAAAAATTTGTATAGTAAGCAGTCTCCCAGTCGTTAGCCACAACGACGCCGTTTGCCCGCAGGTCGTTCCAGAAATCAAGCCAGGTTTCCTCGGTAAACCGGGAGATGGTCGCCATCAGGAACGCCAGACCCGGCGAGGAGGTGGCGGGATTTTCCACCACCAGCAAACCCTTGTATTCCGGCTTGACCAGGTCGCTCAGATCGGTAGGGAGAGGCAACCCTTTTTCTTCAAAGTATGCCCGATCGTAATTGATGCAGACATCGCCATAATCCACCGGCAGTGCCTGGTTGGTGGCATCCAGTTGAAATTCCACCGGAATATCCGCAAGGATTGGGGATTCGTACGGTTCAAAAATTTCAGATTCCAATGCACGGGTAAGAAATGTATTATCCACTCCATAAAATACATCCGCCTGAGGCGATTCCTTGGAGAGAATAGCCCGGTTCAATGCTGACCCAGAGTCGCCGCTGGGAAGAAACACCACCCGGGCATTGTTTTCCTGCTCAAAGGCGGCAATCAGATCCTCTGAGGCTGCAAACGAATCATGGGTCATGACGGTCAGAGTTACTGGTTCCTGACTTGCCGGTGCAGTCTGCCCGGTGGGTGTACAGCCAGCCAATAGCAGGCTGATCACAGCCCCAAAAACAAAAGACTGATGGATTTTTTTCATTCCCTCACTCCTGTAGATATATTTTGCCTGGTATGAATGCAAAGCAATTTTCCTTCCCGAACTTCCACCCGGGCAGAGGATCCAAGCATTTTGTTTGAAATTCCCCGCGTTTGGTGGGAGACCAGGGTTTCATCCTTTAACGGGTATTGGAGACCTTCCGTACAGATACCGGTTGCAGAACCCTCCAAGGGTACCAGCGAAACCAGGTCGCCTTCCGCACCCTGGATGGTTGCTTCCCGTCGGATCAGGAATGCTTCCACCAAGCCATCATCCAGGCGGATGTCAATATCCGCAAGGCGCGGGTTGAGCAGCAAAAACAGGTTCCCCAACGTATGATCCAGCCTGCCGCCCAGACCTGCCACTATGCAGATGGACTGGCAGCCCTGTTCCAACGCATACTGGATAGCCAGTTCCAGGTCGGTTTCGTCCTTGGCAGGCGGGTATTGCAGGACCTTGATACCAAAAGGCTCCAAATAGGTTAAGTCCCCAGGTTCGACGGAATCAAGGTCACCGATTACCACATCAGGTTCCAAGCCAAGCCGACGCAAATGGGTCAAACCGCCATCCACGGCAATCCAGAGCGATGCGGGTTTCAGGATAAGGCGGAGGGCACCCGGGTTTTCAAGCTGCCCATTGACAAAAAGAGTTGCATGTTTGAAATCATTCATAAAAAAACACCCTCGCCAGGGAGGGTGTATCGGGAATTACAAGTCTATGGTCCCTCCGCCGGCATAATCCGGATCAGGTAATGCGGGTCGAGGACGGTTGTCCTCCTCTCAGCCTTTTCAGGCTCCCCGTAAATTGTCAATCAAACTATATCGCAAAGCGGGATGAGTGTCAAGTGAAGATCAGCGAACCCTGCGCTTCCATTCGTCCTTCAATTGTAAATCGCGCGGGGACTCGCCTGAAGCAAGGGAAAGAAAATCAATCACCAGGCGGTTGAACTTGGCAGACTCGTCCAGCATGGGGAAATGCCCGGATTGCTCAAATGTAATGGCATGAGTTTGTAATGGAAATTCAGCCAGTTGATCGGTGCGCGGCAGGCTGATGATTGGGTCGTTTTGTCCATGGACAAACAAACATGATGTTGGAAACGATTTTAACAATTCCGGCAGCCTGGAACCAGCATAATCCTTGATGGAATTTTGGATTGCAAGTTGATCTGCTTTGGGGGTTTCCATCAGCACCGGGTCCGTGATTGCACTCTTGGTCAGCAAGGAAGAAGCAATGTCCACCGGGGTGGCGGTTTTCAGCCGGGAGGAGATCATTCCATCATCCAGCGGACAGCTGATTGCCATCACACGGTCAACCAGTTCCGGATGCTGCATGGCAAACTGGATGGCAACCAGGGCGCCCAGACCATGACCAATGAGGGCAATCCGAAGGATGCCCATGGAATCCATAAAACCATTGAGAAGTTCAGCCTGTTCTGCCAACAAATAGCGTTTACTCTTTGTAGTATCGCCAAACCCCCACAGATCCAGCGCGTAGGTGCGGTAGCTGATGGAAGCAGCCTGCATGGAGGGAATCCAGTACCGCCAGGACCCCACCCAGCCGTGCAGGAAGAGGAGTGGTCTGCCGCGCCCCAGCACCTCGTAATGCACAATATCCGAACCCAAAACAATAACGCTCATTTCACCTAGTTCTTGTGGCGATTCAACAGTTCTGCTACCCGCCGGGTTAACTCATCGGGAGCAAATGGTTTCAGTAAATATTCCGTGGCACCAGCCTCCAAACCAGTGCGAATCTCCGATTCCTGCCCTTTGGCGGAAAGGAAAACCACCGGGATATGCCGAATCCGCTCATCTGCCTTGATGCGCTCACAGGCTTCATAGCCCGTCATCCGGGGCATGCGAACATCCATCAGGATGAGGTCAGGCATCTCCGCAGGTGCCGACTGCCAGGCTTCCTCGCCATTCCCAACTGCAACCACCTCATGTCCGGCAAATCGCAGGGTAAAGGCAATCAAGTCCCGAATATCGCGCTCATCTTCAGCCACCAATATTTTCGCCATAAATTACTCCTCCATCTCCTGGATGGGCAAGGTAAACGAAAAAACGCTGCCCTCTCCCGGAATTCCACTGCTGCTAAACCAGATGCGCCCATTGTGCATTTCCACAAGGGTTTTTGCCATCGCCAGACCCAACCCGGTACCGGCGGAAGCCAGTACCAATGGGTGGTCTCCCCGGTAGAAACGCTCAAAGATTCGGGGATGGTCCTTCGGCGCAATCCCCACACCATCATCCACCACATCCACCTGCACCTCGTTATCCAGGCGGTGCACCCGGACGGTGACATGTCCATTTTCAGGGGTGTAGATATAGCCGTTCCGAACAAGATTTGCAATGATCTGATGAACCCGTTCCTGGTCTCCAAGAACCAATGGCATGGTTTCCGGGGCTTGCATCAGGAACGTCATGGGACGGTTTTCATCCTGCGAGCGGGTGCGCATTTCAGTCAAGACATTCTGAACTGTCGCCAGTACATCCACTGGCTGCATCACCAGTTTCACCCTGCCGGTTTCCACCCTGGAGAGATCCAACAGGTCATTGATCAGGATCGTCAGCCTTTCGGCAGAACTTTTAACCACTTCCAGGAAATGCTTCTGCTGGGCAGTCAATTGACCGGCAGCTCCCATCAGCATGACATCCACATAGCCCTTGATGGATGTCATGGGCGTGCGTAATTCATGGCTGACATTGGCGACAAATTCCGATTTCAACCGATCCACCTGGACCTCGTGTGTGATATCCCGGAAGGTGGATACGGTTCCCAGCAGGACAGTCCGCCAGATGACAGGTGCCAGTTGGATGGAAACAATCTGTCCGGTTTCCAGTTCAATCTGCTCGGAGAATACCTCGCCCGGCACACAGGTTTGAGGATTTTCCAGCCAGGCTTGAATGGTGGCAAACCACGATTGGGCGGAACTGCCAAACAACCCCCGGAATTCCTCCAGCGGATGACCGACAATCTGATTCGAGGTAAGATTCAAAATCCGCTGGGCAGAGGGGTTAAACAGGGTTACATTATTTTCTGCATTCGTTACCAGGACACCATCTGCAACCGAATCCAGGATGGCATGCATCCGGCTTGCTTCAATTTGTTGCTCGCGCAGCAGGCTGCCCATGTTCTCCGCCTGGTCGCGGATCAGGTTAAACAATTCTGCATTGTTAATGGTTACACTGATCTGGCGGGCAGCGGCTTCCAGCAGGCTGACCTGTTCCAATTGGAACGCAGCACGTTTGCGGTGCATCAACAATAATGCACCCAATACATCCTCTCCAACCGAAAGCGGCACCGCCAGGACACTGGCATAACTGGATGTCCGTTCCACCGGGAAAGACCAGCGGGCATCCGTGGCAACATCATCCACCAATGCAGGAGCGCGCTTGCGCGTCACCCACCTGGCAATATCCACTTCGGGTGCGCCCGGCACGGATGGGTCTGCCAGCGATTCCCCGGCAAGGTACCGCTGTGGATTACCAGACAACCAGATCAGGCTTTGCTCGGCTCCAATGGTTTCATTGAGGACGCCAAGCGTTCTCGCCAGCACCTGGTCAATATCAAGGCTGGCGGAAAGTTCCGTGGAAAGCTGCAGGAGGGTCTGCGAATTTTGATGTTCGCGTGTCAATTCTGCTGTACGCTCGTCCACGCGTTTCTCCAGGTCTTCCTTTAAGCGGGTGGTTTCTGCAAACAGGCGGGCGTTCTGGATGGCAATGGCAGCCTGGTTGGTGATGGTGCGTGCCAGCTCAATCTCTGGAATGGAATATTTATAAGCTTCACTCATCTGGATCAGGAACCAGCCATGCATTTCCGTTCCCGTAAGGATGGGAACAATCAGGAGGGAATGGGTGTTATTTCCAGCCAGGTAAGTTTCCACGAGGGGTTTTAATTCGGGTTCCGCCAGTACATCACTGGTGCTGAAAATCCCCCGCGATTCCCGCAGTCTATCCAGCATGGGCACGGGCGGCAGAAGCCGGGGAAGGTGCCCTTCCCCAGGTGGAACTTCGGTGCGCAGTAACAGGCGGTGTGCATCATCTGACATCACCGCAGCAACACGCTGGGCGCCCATGGCGCTCATCAATTGCTGTGATGTCAGCTTCAAAATATAATCCACGTCCAGCGAAGCCGTCAGTTCCCCGGAGAGTCGATTCAAAAGCGCCAATCGTTGGGAACGCTGGTCCAGTTCAACGGTGCGGCGGGTGCTTTCTTCAAACAGGCGGGCATTTTCCAATGCCACTGCCGCCTGGCTGGCAAAAGTGGTCCCAGCCTGAATGTGCTCGTTGTGATAATATCCGGGCTCCCGCTTTTCCAATGCCACCAGCCCAACCAGGTTGCCCTTGGATATCAGGGGGATTGCCAGCCAGGAGAGGAATTCCGGCTCCAACAGGCTGGGGAACCGCACATCCTGCCGGACATCTGGCACGGAAATCGCCTGTCCAGTTTCAACCATCTGTTGGAACAGGACCGAATCCTCCACCTCTACGCTGATGCCCAACCGCGTTTCCGCATCGGAAAAACCACTGGCAGCCGCCACGGTGAGCGACTCACCGGAACGCAGCCAGAGCGTGGCTGTTTCATAAGGAACCACTTCCCCCAGCTGGTCCAACAAGGTATCTATCAACTCGGTGGATTGAAGGCTGGCAGTCAATGCGCCTGAAACTTGGGTCAGTGCCTGCAATTGGGCAGCCCGCTGACCGGCTGCCTGGTACAGGCGGGCATTTTCCAATGCCAGTGCAGTTTGCTGCGCCAGTGAAACCACCAGGGCTTCATCCTCTGCTGCAAACGCCCCCGTGATGGAATACTGGTCAACCACAATCACGCCGGAAGGGCGATCAAAAATCTGGATGGGCACCACCATGGAGGATACGGGCAGTCGACCGGATGTAGCATGGCGGTACCGCACCAGGTCATCAGGAGGCAGGGTATATTCGCGGGCGAAATTCAATTCGGCAATCCGCTGTGTCTGACCCGACTGCAGGACCCGCACCGGCAACAGCCGGGAATCAGATTCAACCGGGAAACGAATTGCCAGCAGTTCGTCTTTTTCCGGAAACCCGGAGGCTGCCTGTGGCAAAAGGTGCCGTCCCTGGTCTGCAAGCCCCGCCCAGGCTGCCTGGGCACCCGGCAGAACCTGCATGACACTGTCCACCAGGGCATTCAAAATGTCCACCGTATCAAGGCTTCCCAGTTTCCGGCTGAAAGCCAGAAGCAGGTTCACTTCCTGCAAGTGGCGGCTGGTTTCTTCCAACAGGTTGCGGTTCTGCAATGTGACCGTAACCTGGCGGATCAACCGGTCATACATCTGCCGGTCTTCTTCCATAATCTCCGGCAGCGGTCGCTGGCTGACAGCCAGGATTCCAAAGCGCTGGTTTTCGGATATGGTGAATGGCAGGGCAATTATGCCCTGTGCTTTCAAGGTATGGAGCAGCGAAGTATTTTTCCATTCCGGGGATTGGTCCAGGGATGCTGCCAGGAGGGGTTGTCCATCCAGCAGTATCTGCCGAAGCGGATTCTTCTGTCCAAAGAGCGCTTCCGGGTTGACGCCCGCTTCCAGTACTCCCACAACTTCCAGAATGCGTGCTCCATCCGGAGTCTGCTCGCCAATGATGGCGTTGTTCATTCCCATTCGATTGAGCAGTTCCACAGCCACGGAATGCAGTACCTGGCGGACATCACTCTGGCGGGTAGCTTCTTCAGCGATTTCCAAGCCACTCCGAATCCTCTCCTGGGTCTGCTGCAATCGATGAATCGCCAGGGTATGTTCCAGGTTCCTGCTCAACAGGGTTGGAAGGCTTTGCATGGAAGCATCCATGGCTTCCTGCGCCTGGCGAGCCTGCTGGCTGGTGACTTCCAGGTTTTGTTCCAGGGCATCCACATGGCGGTGATTTTCCAATACAAGCCCCACCTGCATTGCCAGCAAATCAAGTGCTTCCAGGGTTTGGCGGTCCGGTCGCCTGCCATCCAGGGGAACATCAATTCCCACAGTACCCAGTGGGTGTCCACTTGAATCAAATAATGGAACCACCAGAAAATCATTCGGGTCCCAGGCATCTGCAGATGTGTGTTCAGCGAGTTGCGGGATGGCGTAAAGATGTACATCCTCCGGGATGATGGGGGCGCGGTCTGCCGGAATGAAATAGACATTTCCATAGCGGAATTCCGGCTGGAGAAGCGATTCAATCCCCCGCCAGGGGGGCTGGTGCGCCTTCAATTCCAGCCAGGAGTCCTCCGGGATCCCCAATCCCAGGATGCGTTCCAGGGTCTCTGAGGTTAAATCCAACCGGCTGATGAGGACAGCCTGGAACCGGGTAACTTCCTGGATGGCGGCAGCAATCGCCTGCAAAGAATCTTTCAATGGTTGACCGGGTCGCAATACCTGTGACACCTGGAAAAGCTTGGTCAGTGTTTCCAACTGCCGCTTTAACATTTCACCGCGGCGTAACTGTTCTTCATACTCAAACGCATTCCCCAACGCAACTGCCGCCTGTCCAGCCAGCGACCTGGTAATCTCAATGGATTCCTCATCAAAACGCTCGCGTGAACGGGCATGCAGCAACAAAAGCCCGGCAGGCTGGCTGTGATAAAGAATTGGCACAATCAGGGCGGATTCCACACCGGGGTGGGATTGGGCAAATTCCGTACCCGCAGTATCCGGCAGGATGACCGTTTCACCAGTTTCCATTGCCTGCTGTTCCAAGGTTCCCAGGGTCTCTGATGGGGAATCTCCCACCGAGTATCGAATTATCGGAGGCTCACCGGCTGGACGCGAGAGATCAAACAGGATGATTGACCCGCCATCCGCCCGGGTGATGCGGAGAGCTTCACTATAGACAAGCTGTAAGAGAGACTTGAGATCCAGGGAGGTTCCCAGTTCCCGGCTGATGCGGGTCAGGGCTGTCAGTTGATCCACCTGGCGTCGTAGTGACTCATCCGTCTGCGCCACAAGGAAGGACTGCTCAACCACGCCAGCCAGTTGACCTGCCGCCGTGGATAGCGTTTGCAGGTCCGTTTGATTGAAGAAATTCGCTTCATAGCTGGCGAACCACAGTTCGCCAATTCCTTCGTCGCGCACCACCAGTGGAACACCGACAAGAGATGGCATCCCCAAGGCGCCAAGAAGCTGTTGATAGAAGGGAATCACCGCCTGGGCTTCGGCAAGCTTGGGGATGATCCGGGGTGACTGACCGCCTGCCAGTGAAAACGGGAACTGCGCATCACTGGTGGAAAGTACTGCTTGCGGTAAACTCTCCAGAATTGCATCACCAAACACGGAAGATCCGTGCAGGCTTAACGTTTTTCGATCCGCATCCAGGACCAATGCAAAGGCAGCATCAGCCCGCAGCAATCGAGCCAGTTCCTGGATGGAAAATTTTAAAATTTCATCCGTGGTCGCCGCCGATGATGCCAGGCTGGTGACACGGCGCAATGCCTCGGCACGCTGGGCTCGCTGGCGGGATTGCTGGACGAGGTGGGCATTTTCAATGATGGCTGCAGCCTGGTTTGCCACAATCATCAACAGGTGCAATTCATCCTTCGAAAAACTTGTGCTGCCATCGGTATGGTTGGAAGCCTGCAGATACCCCAGAGCATGCCCGCCGGCATTCAGGGGAATCAAGGCGGTATCCCTTAAAGATGCGCCCCGGGCAAGGTGGTCCAATCCCAGCACTTCCCATTGGGCATCCTCCATGGCATTGGTCGTCAGGATCATATCCTGCTGTACAAGGGCAGCTTCCAACGGGCTGTTGAGCGGTACGTCTGCCGAATATAAGTCAAGGAAATTCGCGGGCAAGCCGCGGATGGGCGCCCGTCCCTGCAGCACCCGGGTGGCTTCGTTATAAATGAGAAAACCCAGGATTTCCACCTGCAGCAAGGGTGCCAGGCTGTTCACCAGCCGCTCGTACATCGTCTGGGTATCCGTAACCGTTGTAAATACCTGCGCCAGTTCCGAAAGCTCGGAAAGCTCGGCAGTACGGCGCTGTTGACGGTTAAACAGGAGGGTATTGTACAGCGCAACGGTCGCCTGTGGAGCGACCCGGGTTAAGACATCAAGATCATCCTGCTGAAATGCCCCCCGGGCAACCGATCCAAGTTCCAGGGTTCCAATCAACTCCCTGCCATGCTGCAATGGGATTCCTACATAGGATCGCAGCGGGAAGGCATACCGGTCAATGGATTGACGAACGTCCCTTTGGGTTTCCACGTCCTCAATCAACAATGGACGTCTTTCCGCAGCCAGGTAACCGGAATACCCCTCACCAGGCTGATAGCGTTGGGGCGGTGCATCCAGTGCAGGTTCATTGGTCGCCGATCCGATGAGGCGGAATGGAATAAGGTGCTCCTTTTCAGGATCCCAGATTGTTATCTCGTAGATATCCGCCGGAACCAGTTTTTTCAGGTTCTGCAGAATCATCAGCACGGTCGGTTCCAGTTCCAGGTCCGCCGCCATTGCTTCCAGGAAGGTGGGAGCAGCCTGAACAGATCTCCGGTCTGCATCACCAGAAGCAGTTGGATTGCGGAAGGTCAGCACCATGGTGCTGGCACCAGGCAGGGATACCCGGTACGAAATCACTTCCAGGTCCTGGTTTCCGACAACAAACAAACCCGAGCCCGGGGTGGAGCATAATGCAATAAAAAGTTCGCTGGGACGTAAACGGCGCGACAGGCTTTCCAGGTTGGGGAGATCCGTTCCGGGCAACTGGAACAATCGCCTTGCAGCGGAATTGATGGAGATCACCCGCCCGCCGGGTTCAATGACAATCGCAGGCTCGGCAGATCCATCCTCCTCCCGGCTGGCGGAGGGAGACAGGCTGGCATTCTGCATACCTGTCCGGCTGGGAACGCGCAGCAATAACCGGGTGACCAGCCAGGTGGTCAATCCCAGGGCTGCAATCAGAATCCCAACTGCCAGGGCAGATGATTCCATCAGGACAATTCAATCCTACCGGGTATCCTGGCGGCGTTCTTCCGCAGCCAGTTCTGTAATCTCGCGGATATCAGCAAAATAATGGGTGGAGGGAGTGACCACACCCACTCCCAGGGTCATCAGTGGCACCTGCCGGGTGGAGCCATCCTTGTCGGGTGCGGTGATGAAGCCCTGCTGCCGGTCAGCAAAAGTATAGTGGGACTGGATTTCGTCTGCAAATCGTTCCTTCATACGGGCACGGATGGCTTGCGCCTTCTCTTCATTGGTAATCATCACAAAATTATCCCCACCGGCATGACCAATAAAATCATTATCCGTCCCCAATTCATCCGCCACCTCGCCCAGCATCATGGCTGTAAATCGGAGGGCATCATTGGCGGCAATAAATCCATAGACATCCTTGAAGGGTTCAAAATTGTTGATGCGAATGTCCATGAATGCCCAATCCTTCTGGCGAATCATCCGGCGCAGTTGGTCTTCAATCATACGACCAGCGGGCAGACCGGATTGCGGATCGGTGAGGCTTTCCCGTTCGGAACGGGCAATCGCGTTTTGCACCCGCAGTTTGAGTTCCTCAATATCAAACGGCTTTGTGATGTAATCATCCGCACCCAGTTCCAATCCCTGGAGCCGGTCACTGCGTTCATCTTTCTGGGTAAGGAAGATCACCGGAATATGGCTTGTGCGGGTGTTCATGCGCAGCGTACGGCAAACGCCATAACCATCAATATCCGGCAGCATGATATCAAGGATGATCAGGTGGGGCATCACGTGACGGGTCTTTTCCAGTGCTTCGGAACCCCGCCCTGCCACATCCACATCATACCCCTGGCTGGAGAAATAAATCCGCAGCATGGTGGAAATGTCGATATCGTCTTCCACAATCAATAGTCTTGCCTTACCCATGGGAACCTCCCTGTCGTGCAGATGATGCTGAATGATAGCGGTCTGTCATACGAAAACTCGCCTGTCTTGAATGGATGGAAATACAACCTGGCAGACGCCAAGCCGGTATTATTGTACTTCATGAAGCGTACGATGGAAGAAAACCGGAAGGGATTTTCTAATTTTTATAAAGTACCTGTAAGGTTCAGATCGGAGGGATGGATTGGCACCTTGACCGAATGAACCCCCAAAGGTATAATTCAGCCGTTGAATATAGGAACCTGAATGAGCACCTTTCCAGACAACGACCGCGACCTGACCCTTCTTGAGCAAATTGCACAGAACCCCGATTCCACCCAGGCTTCGCTGGCTGTTCAACTGGGGGTGGCAGTGGGAACCATCAACTGGCATCTCAAGCGGCTGATTGAGAAGGGGTATGTCAAAGTCCGGCGAATTGAACGCCGCAAGCTGCGCTACATTATTACACCCGAAGGAATGGCTCTTCGAGCCCGCCTGACGGTGGATTACATCCAGAATTCGTTCCGCCTTTATCGGGATATCCGGGAACGCACCCGCAAGGCAACCCAAAAAATCCGTGACGCAGGATATTCCACTGTCCGTATTCTTGGCGAGGGTGATGTGGCGGATGTAGTGCGCCTGACCTGCCTGGAGCAAGGGTTAACCATCGTTCCGGATGGAAACGCTCCTGCATTGCGTGTTGTGGAATTAAAAATTCACCTGGAATGGGAGGGATCAACAACTCATGCTTGAGTCCAATTTTTGGAAAAACCGCCGTGTTTGTGTGACGGGTGGAGCTGGTTTCCTGGGAAAATTTGTGCAGGCTCAGTTGCGCGCCCGCGGTGCGGAACAAATCTATATCCCCACCATCGAAGAGTATGACCTGGTCAAAGGTGCGGACATTGCCCGCATGCTTGATGATTCCCGCCCGGATGTGATCATCCACCTGGCTGCCCATGTGGGCGGAATTGGCGCAAACCGGCTGCATCCGGCTGAATTTTTTTATGACAACCTGATGATGGGTGTTCAGCTTATGCACCAGGCTTGGGAGCGCGGCGTGGAGAAGTTTGTCGCCATCGGCACTGTTTGCGCTTATCCCAAGTTCACACCTGTGCCGTTTAAGGAAGATGACCTATGGATTGGCTACCCGGAGGAGACCAATGCACCGTACGGGTTGGCAAAGAAAATGCTGCTCGTCCAGGCACAGGCATACCGCCAGCAGTATGGCTATAATGCCATTTTCCTGCTGCCCGTCAACCTCTATGGACCGGGAGATAATTTTCACCCCGAATCCTCCCATGTGATCCCGGCACTCATCCGAAAGTGCGTGGAAGCGCAGGAACAAGGATTGGATGAAGTGGTCATCTGGGGAGATGGTTCACCCACCCGGGAATTTATCTTTGTGGAAGATGCCGCGCGCGGAATTGTGACAGCAGCAGAACTATACAATGATCCCGATCCCGTCAATATTGGTTCTGGGTATGAAATCAGCATTCGCGACCTGGCAGAAATGATTGCCCGCCTGACGGGCTTTAGCGGAAAACTGGTTTGGGACACCACCAAGCCCAACGGTCAACCCCGCCGGGGATTGGATACCACCCGTGCAGCAGAACGTTTTGGATTCCGCGCCGAAGTGCAATTTGAAGAAGGCTTGCGCCGCACCATAGACTGGTACCGCGAACATGCCATTGAAATCAGGCAGCGGGAAATCCGCTGAAACAGGACCACGGTTTGAAAACTGCTACTTCTGAGCCCCGCACCATTATTCTGCGTCCATCCAGAGGATTTTCCTTCCTGGATTTTCGCGAATTATGGATTTACCGAGAGCTGGTCTACTTTCTGACATGGCGGAGTTTGAAGGTCCGCTACAAGCAGACCGTTCTGGGGGCAGTTTGGGCAGTACTGGAGCCTTTCCTGACAATGGTGGTCTTCACCATCTTCTTCGGCAACCTGGCGAAAGTGGGTTCGGACAATATTCCCTACCCCATCTGGTCATATGCCGGGCTGCTGCCGTGGGGATTGTTCTCCAAGGCACTCAGCGATGCCAGCCGATCCCTGGTGGCAAACAGCCACATGATCACCAAGATCTATTTTCCGCGCATCATACTCCCGCTTTCATCCATCCTGGCTGGACTGGTGGACTTCGCCATTGCCTTTGTAGTCCTGATCGGAATGATGCTGTTTTACAAGCAATTTCCCACCTCCGCCGTCTGGACGCTGCCGCTCTTTCTCCTGCTGGCAATGATCACAGCCCTGGGTGTGGCACTGTGGCTCTCGGCACTCAACGTCAAGTACCGGGATGTTGGGTACATTCTGCCATTTTTGACCCAATTCTGGCTTTTTATCACCCCGGTGGTGTACCCCTCTTCTCAAATCCCGGAACAATGGCGGTTGATTTATGGTCTTAACCCCATGACGGGTGTGGTGGAGGGATTCCGCTGGGCACTGCTGGGGATTAACCCGCAGCCCACATTTTTCCCCATGCTGGCAGTTTCGGCTGCCATGGCAATTGTGGTCCTGTTTACGGGCATCCTGTATTTCCGCCGGATGGAACGCGGCTTTGCGGACATGGTGTAACCATTATGAGTGACCTGGCGATTCGGGCTGAAAATATTGGCAAGCGTTACCGGCTTGGTACGGGTGCCATCCGCTACCCCACCCTGCGGGATGCGGTCTCCGAGCGATTCCAATCGCTGCGCAAGCTGGGAGCACCCCGTGAAGAGGAAATCCTGTGGGCACTACGGGGTCTCTCCTTTGACGTCCACCAGGGACAGGTAATCGGGATTGTTGGGCGTAATGGTGCCGGAAAAAGCACGCTCCTCAAGATTCTCAGCCGGGTAACAGAACCCACTGAAGGGACTGCGGTGATCCGTGGCAGGGTGGGCTCCCTGCTGGAAGTGGGAACCGGCTTCCACCCGGAACTGACCGGGCGGGAGAACATTTACCTCAACGGTGCCATCCTGGGGATGAAGCGGACAGAAATTGACCGCAAGTTTGACGAAATTGTGTCCTTTGCCGAGGTGGAAAAGTTCATCGAAACCCCGGTCAAGCGGTATTCCAGCGGCATGTACCTCAGGCTGGCTTTTGCCGTGGCAGCCCACCTGGAACCGGAAATATTAATTGTTGACGAAGTGCTGGCAGTTGGTGATGCCGAGTTCCAACGCAAATGCCTGGGCAAAATGAGTGATGTTGCCTCCCAGGGGCGCACGGTGCTGTTCGTCAGCCACAACATGTCTGCAATTTTACGGCTCACCGAGGAAACCCTGGTGATTGACAAGGGCAAGCTGGCAATGCGGGCACCCACCCCCCAGGCAGTGGATTATTACCTGTCCAATGGGTATTCCCAGCAAAGGGAACGCATTTGGGAAGAGTCGGAAGTTCCCACCTCGGCACATCCCTTTCGCCCATTGATGCTGCGGGTGCGTGGTTCCAATGGAACCATCGTGGATTCCGTCCGCTCCACCGAGCCATTCACCGTGGAGATGGAATACTCCCTGGATGCACCCATCACCGGTCTACGGGTGGGGCTGTACCTGACCAGTACCCGCGGTGAAATTGTATTCACAACATTTGATACAGACGAACCGGAGGAATACGAATCCCATACCGTCCGCCCTGCGGGTCATTACATCAGCCGCTGCCAGATTCCTGCTGATCTGCTGAACGAAGGGCGGTTTGTGCTGGGCGTCAACGCCAGCACATTTCGCATTAAAAGATACTTTCAGGATGAACAGGCGCTCACATTTAACGTGGATGGCACCGGTGCACCTGGCATGCAATGGCCGGAGCCCAGGCTTGGTTCTGTTCGTCCCCGCTTGAAATGGCACATTGAAACGGTGAAATTATGACATCTGCAGGAAAAGAAGCCATCAAGAATATCCTGGGGCAGATCCCATTTGCCGCTGAACTCTATTATCTTGTCCGGCAAAATGGGCGCCCCCTGCAAACACGGTTTGTATTAAAGCAATTACAACAGCACCTGCCGGAACTGGCTGCCCAGGCAGCTGAATTGCGGAAAACCGCACCTGCCGGGAAGAAAATCTTTATCTTTGCCACGCTGCATTACTGGATCGAACATGCCGCCATCCTGGGGGTTGCCCTGGCAGCCCAAGGACATGATGTAACTTTTGGCTTTCTGCCCTATTCCGACTGGCAGAAGGAAATCAACAAATTTGACCTGAAGCGTCAAAATGTATATGCCCGCAAGGTACTCAGCCCGGCAGAATCGGTAATGAAAGTGGTGTCCCTCTTGAATATCCGGGCACCATATACCCCCCTGCCGGAAAACCTGGTGGAAGCTGTGCAGACCGTTTCCACCTACGATGCCCAATACACCCTCCAGGTGGAGGATGTGGATCCGGCAAGCGATATCTACAAGCTCCGCTGCAACCGCAATAAGGACGCAGCTCAAACTGTACTGGCATGGCTGCGGAGCAACCGACCGGACATCGTCATCGTGCCGAACGGCACCATCCAGGAAATGGGCGTGGTTTACCGCGTAGCACGATCGTTGAAAATCAAGACAATAACCTACGAGTTCAGCGACCAACGCCAGCATATCTGGCTTGCCCAGGATGAAGAAATCATGCAGCAGAATACAGATGGAGTCTGGGCTGCCCGCAGGGACGTTCCACTGGCAGAGCCTGAACTGGAACGAATGCGCTCCCTGATGGCTGCCCGCCAGCGCGCAACACTGTGGGAAAATTTTGCCCGTCTCTGGCAGGGCACACCTGCCCGGGGTGGTGAAAAGGCGCGGGCTGAACTGGGACTCGACAACCGTCCCATTGTCCTGCTGGCAACCAACGTGCTGGGTGACAGCCTGACCCTGGGAAGAAACGTGTTCAGCAAGAGCATGGCGGAATGGATCAGCCGGACCGTGCAATATTTTGCGGGTCGCCCGGAAATTCAACTGGTCATTCGTGTGCACCCGGGGGAGGTATTGACTCATGGTCAATCCATGGTATCGGTCGTTCACAGCGTCCTGCCCAAGCTGCCCGAACATATCAAGCTGATCGGTCCCACGGATGCAGTGAACACTTATGATTTGATTGATGTTGCCGATATTGGACTGGTCTATACTACAACGGTTGGCTTGGAAATGGCAATGAATGGTCTGCCGGTGGTTGTTGCCGGGCGAACCCATTACCGCGGGCGCGGTTTCACCCATGACCCGGACTCCTGGGTATCATATTACAAGTTGCTGGGTTCCATCACCGAAAATCCATCCAATTTCCGGCTCTCACGCACACAAATCCAGAGCGCCTGGGCATACGCGTACTGCTTCTTTTTCGAATACCCCCTGCCATTCCCCTGGCACCTTGTGCGCCTGCAGGAAGATTTGCAAACCCACAACATCCAGACGGTATTCAGCGAAGACGGCATGAGACAATTTGGTGATACCTTCCGGTATATGGTTGGTGAACCAATTATTTGGAACAAAAAACATGACTGAACCGGATATCAAGCAGGAAGTCCGTCATTTTTATGACCGGGTTGGCTGGCAGACCGAAGCAGATGGACAGTACCAGAACGCCCAGTATGAAGACCTGCGCCCGGTCTCGCAGCAATACATCCATCGCTGCCACCTGCGCGTAAACCGCCATCTGAAACCGCACGGGCGTTATTTACTGGATGCTGGTTCGGGTCCTGTTCAATACCCCGAATACCTGACCTATTCCAAGGGATATGAACGCAGGGTCTGCGCTGATATTTCTCCGGTGGCATTGCAGGAAGCCCGCAAGCGGCTGGGTGAGCATGGATTATACGTGGTTGCAGATGTTGCCCACCTGCCTTTCAAGGATGGTGCTTTTGATGGGGTTGTCTCACTGCACACCCTGCACCATCTTCCGGCAACGGAACAACCCGGCGCATATGAAGACATCCACCGGGTGCTGGCAGTTGGGTGCACCGCGGTGGTTGTGAATGGTTGGACAGATGCGCCTTTGATGCAGCGGATGGAGCGGCTTGTGAAGTGGATGGAAAACAGGCTTCGCAAGCAATCCCCTGCTCAGGAACCATCCAATAACGAATCAAAAGACACACCCACCGGTACGTTTGTCCAAAAAATCAATCATGCCTGGCTGCAAAAAGAGGTTGCCAGCCGGGTTCCTCTGCAGGTGTATGTCTGGCGGTCCGTCAGCGTGCGCTTCCTGCGGGCGATCATCCATCCCAAACTGGGTGGGAAGCTGCTACTGAAATTGCTTTATGCACTGGAAGAGCGCAACCCCCGCTGGTTTGGTGAAAATGGTCAATACCCGATGGTGGTCATCAAGAAATCCTAGTGGAGAATGCCATGAAGTGGAAAGATCAAGTTGTCCTGGTGACCGGTGGAACCGGTTCTTTTGGAAAGAAATTTATCGAAATCATGCTGCAGGAGTACCAACCCGCCAAGATTATTGTCTTCAGCCGGGACGAGCTGAAACAGCACGAGATGCGCGCCAGCGGTTTTCATGCTCCCAACTTGCGCTATTTCATTGGAGATGTACGCGACCGGGACCGCCTGCGCCGCGCCTTCAATGGAGTGAATATCGTTGTTCATGCCGCGGCTTTGAAACAGGTGCCAGCCTGTGAATACAACCCGATGGAAGCCATCAAGACCAATATCCTGGGCAGCAGCAATGTGATTGATGCTGCAATTGACGCCGGTGTGAACCGGGTGCTGGCACTCAGCACCGACAAGGCTGTCAACCCGGTGAACCTGTACGGTGCAACCAAATTGGCAGCCGAAAAATTGTTTGTTCAATCCAATGCCTACGCCGGTGGGACATCCACCCGGTTTTCCTGTGTCCGTTATGGCAACGTGGTTGGCAGCCGGGGCAGTGTTGTCCCGGTCTTCCTGAAACAACGCCAGAGTGGGCATGTCACCATCACCGATGAACGCATGACCCGCTTCTGGATTTCCCTGGAACAGGGCGTGCGGTTTGTCATCCGCTGCATTGAACAAATGCAGGGCGGGGAAGTCTTTGTTCCCAAGATTCCAAGCTGCACACTGATGGACCTTGCCCGGGCAATTGCCCCTGAGGCGGCAATTGATGTCATTGGCATCCGCCCCGGCGAAAAGCTTCATGAAGTATTGATCTCCGAAGATGAAGCCCGCACAACCGTGGAACTGGAAGACATGTTTGTTGTCAAGCCCGCCGAAGCCTTCTGGTTCGGCGGAAAATGGGAAGAACAGGGCAAACCCCTGCCGGATGATTACCGGTATGCCAGCAACAACAACCCGGAATGGTTGAACATTGAACAAATCCGCGAGATCGTTGCTCCCATTGAAGCTGAATTTTTGCAGGGCAAACTCGACTGAACCTGAACGGCGGTTGGATCCCGCCAAAGGAGGAGGATGACCCGTATCCTCATCACCGGTGTAAGTGGACTGCTGGGATTAAACCTGGCGATGGATGCCTGCCAGAATCATCAGGTGACGGGGGTTGCAAACACCCACAGCCTGGCGGGTGCCCCCTTTGGGCTTATCCATGAAAACCTGCAGAATTTTAATATCATTCCCGTCCTGTTGGAGCAGGTTTGCCCCGACCTGGTGATTCATTGCGCTGCACAGGCAAACCTGGAAACCTGTGAAAATGATCCAGCGGGCGCGGAACAAATCAATGCCCTCCTGCCGGGCGAACTGGCTTACCAGGCTGGAAAGCGCGGCATCCGGATGGTGCATATCTCCACCGATGCCGTCTTTGATGGTCAAATTCCCCTGCCATCCTCGCTTGCTCCCATCCGGGAGGGATACCGGGAGGAGGATTCCCCCAATCCCCTCAGTGTGTATGCGCGTACCAAGCTGGAAGGAGAGCGGGCGGTCGCATCTGCCAACCCCAATGCGCTGATTGCCCGGGTCAATTTTTATGGTTGGAGCCTGTCCGGTCGGCGCAGCCTGGCTGAATTTTTCTTTAATCATCTCTCTGCGGGGCAGCGTGTGAATGGATTTACGGATGTATATTTCTGCCCCCTGTACGTCAAGGAATTGGGGCGCATCCTTCTAACCATGGCAGACCTGGATTTGCATGGGATTTACCACGTGGTCAGCTCCGAGGCAATCAGCAAGGATGCCTTCGGACGCAAGCTGGCGCAACAGTTTCATTTGGACGCGTCACTGATTACTGCCACGTCCGTCATGGCGGGTGGATTGAAGGCTGCCCGGTCTCCCAACCTGGTCCTGTCAACGGTAAAACTGGCAAATGCGCTTGGTTACCCCCTGCCTGGAATTGCCACGGGACTGGAGTATTTTTTTCAAGAATTCACAGAAGGCTATCCCGCATCCCTGCGCGGGATGAACGGTTAATAATCCACCATTCAGGATCCATAAGGAGAGCGAAATGGAAATCAAGATAGGCAACCATGTCCTTGGGGAATCACACCCCACCTACTTTATTGCCGATATTGCCGCAAATCATGATGGCAGCCTGGATAGAGCCAGGCATTTGATCCATTCGGCTGCCAGAGCCGGGGCGGATGCCGCCAAATTTCAGAATTTCCAAGCCCCCAAAATTGTTTCTGATTATGGCTTCCGCACCATGGGTGGGCAGCAATCCCACCAGTCAAAATGGAAGAAGTCTGTTTTTGAAGTTTATCAGGGAGCATCCATCCCGTTTGAATGGACGCCCATCCTGAAGGAAACCTGTAAAGAAGCCGGGATTGATTATTTTTCATCACCTTACGATTTTGAAGCAGTGGATTACCTGGATCCCTTTGTGCCAGCCCATAAGATTGGATCGGGAGAGATTGACTGGCTGGAGGCGCTGGAGTATATTGCCCGCAAGGGTAAACCCGTCCTGCTTGCCACCGGCGCAGCTTCCATTGGAGACGTGCAAAAAGCAGTTCGCACCATCCTGGCAATCAATCCGCAGCTTGTGTTGATGCAATGCAATACCAACTACACTGGCAGTATTGAGAATTTTAACCATGTTCATCTAAATGTCCTCAAAACCTACCGCCTGATGTTCCCGGACCTGGTACTGGGGCTTTCCGACCATACTCCGGGGCATGCTGCCGTACTGGGAGCCGTTGCATTGGGGGCGCGGGTGGTGGAAAAACATTTTACCGATGACCGCACCCGCGAAGGTCCGGATCATGGTTTTGCGATGGATCCCCAATCCTGGAAAGAAATGGTGGATAGGACGCGAGAACTGGAGCGTGCCCTGGGCAGCGCAGAAAAATTTGTTGCCGAGAATGAACAGCAAACCGTTATCATCCAGCGCCGCTGTTTACGCGCAGCCCGCGATATCCAGCCCGGGGAAGTGCTGACCCGTGAAATGATCGATATCCTCCGACCAGCCACCCCCGGTGCCATCCTGCCGCCGTACATCAACGAAGTCATTGGTACCAAAGCCATACAGTTGATTCCCGCAGGCAGGGAAATTCGGTGGACTGACCTGACCGCATGAAAATTCTCTACTTCAGCAAAGATTACACACCTCATGATTACCGGTTCCTGAGTTCGCTGGCTGAAACCGGGCATGAAGTCCATTTTTTACGCCTGGAACGACGTAAAACCCAATTCGAAGACCGCCCCATCCCACCGCAAATCCACCAGGTTCGCTGGTATGGGGGACGAAAACCGTTTGCCTGGCGGGATGCGCCGGTATTATTGATGGACCTTCGGCGCATCCTGCGCCAGTTACAACCAGACCTGGTTCATGCCGGTCCGGTGCAGTCTGCTGCATTTCTGGCGGCTCTGGCTGGTGTTCAACCCCTGGTGACCATGTCGTGGGGATCCGACCTGCTGGTGGATGCGGATCTCATGCCCAAGCGGACCAGGCTCACTCTCAACCGCAGCTCACTCCTGTTTGCAGATTGCCAGGCTGTGCGCAACAAGGCAGCGGAGTTTGGATTTCCAGCCGAACGAACCATTCTTTTCCCATGGGGTGTGGACCTGGATCAATTTTCCCCCAATGCCAACCCGGAAAGAAGCCGGGAGCTTTCCTGGGGAGAGGATGCATTTGTACTGCTTTCCGTCCGTTCCTGGGAAACCATCTACGGTGTGGATGTGCTGGTGCGCGGGTTTTCCCGGGCTGCCGAACGCGCCCCCAGCTTGCGCCTATTTTTACTGGCAGATGGCTCCCAGGCAGGAATCATTCGACAAATCCTTACCCAGCATAAGATGATGGAACGCGTGTGCTTTCCAGGCAGGATTACCCAGGCTGACCTTCCACCCTACTACCAGGCATCCAATCTCTATGTCAGTGCATCCCACAGTGACGGCTCCTCGGTATCGTTGATGGAAGCCCTTGCCAGTGGATTGCCCGCATTAGTCTCTGATATCCCTGGCAATCGTGAATGGATTACCCCCGGTGTGGAAGGCTGGTTGTTCCGGGATGGAGATGACTCCGCCCTGGCAGATGGCATCCTGGAAGCACTTCGGCAGCGGGAGCAAATGGCGGAAATGGGTGCTGCCGCACGGCGGTTGGCGGAACAACGCGCCGACTGGCAGGTCAACTTCCAGACAATGCTCCAAGGCTATACGCAAGCCGTTCAATCCCCGCACCGCAAGTCCGCCATCAAGCGGCGCGATCTTATTTTCTGATACAATCCAACCATGCAAAAACAACCCCGTACCGTCGCCATTATTCAAGCCCGCATGAGCTCCACCCGGCTGCCCGGAAAGGTCCTCAAGGAAATTGCCGGTCAGCCCATGCTTGCCTGGGTGGTGGAGCGCACCCGCCGCGCTCATACGGTTCAGGAAGTGGTGGTTGCCACCACGGTGGAACCGGGCGACGATCCGGTTGCTGACGCCTGCGCTTCCCGCGGTTATCCATGTTACCGCGGCAGTCTTGCGGATGTTCTGGATCGCTATTACCAGGCTGCCCGGCATTACCAGGCGGATGTCATTGTCCGCATCACAGCCGATTGCCCATTGATTGACCCGGTTGAGATTGATCATGTGATCAATGAATTTTTTGCCCAAGAAGTGGATTTTGCTGCCAATCGTTTGCCTCCCCCCCTGGGACGCACCTACCCCATCGGTCTGGACGTGGAAGTTTGCTCATTTACCGCCCTGGAAAAAGCCTGGCTGGATGCTGCCCAAGGGTACGAACGCGAACACGTCATGCCATACCTCTATCATGTTCCGGGCAGGTTCAAGGTTCTGCGGGTGGACCATGTGCCCGATTACGGGCACCTGCGCTGGACCGTGGACACTCCTGCAGACCTGGAACTTATTCAGACGATCGTGAACCGCTTTGGCGGCAGGCAGGATTTTTCCTGGCTGGATGTGCTTGCCCTGTTTGAGCAGGAACCGGAACTGGCAAACATCAATGCCGGTGTCACACAAAAAACACTGACCGATACTGAAAATCAAGGGAACGCCTCATGACCCATACCTCACCTTCAACCCCTCCGGACACAATCCGCCGGTGTCCGCTATGCGGAAGCAGCCAGAGCCGCCATTTTGAACACCTCAAGCATCCGGTCATGCCGATGGAATACCGGATCTGTAGCGATTGCAGTTATGTCTTCCAGGCGCATGCGTGGGAAGAGGAAGAATTACAGGCATATTATTCCGAGCAGTACCGCGTCCAGATGGAACAAAGCGACCGCCCAACCGACCGCGTGCGTGCCATTGAGAATGCCCGCGCCCGTCTCCTGACTGAGAAACTGGCAGCCAGCGGCGTGGTGCCCAACAGACATCTTGATATTGGCTGCTCCACCGGGGCTTTCCTGTTGGAATGTTCCAATAAATTTGGCTGCCAGCCAACCGGAGTGGAGCCGGGAAACTCCTACCGGCAGTTCGCCCAGGGACGCGGGTTGGAAGTGGTTCCTTCCATTGATGCCATCGCCGTTGACACCCCCGACCGGTTTGATCTTGTCAGTCTTATTCACGTGGTGGAACACCTGGCTGACCCGGTGACAACCCTGGTGCGGGTACGGGAAACCCTGCTTGCCCAGAACGGCTGGCTCCTGGTGGAAGTACCCAACCTGTACGCCCATGACAGCCTGGAGCCCGCCCATGTCTCTGCATTCAGCCCGCACACCCTGGAACAACTCCTGTTGAAAACCGGTTACCGGGTCATGCGCACCTGGATGCACGGACAGCCTCGCTCGGAAATCCTGCAACTTTACATTACCATGCTGGCAAAGCCAGTCAAACCTGCATCCACCCAGGTACAGGCTGAACAATTGGTGCAGTTCCGCCGCAAGATCTGCCTGTTCCAACGCCGGGTGCTGCAACGGTTGATGCCTTCACGCGCCTGGCTGCCCTATCCCCCGCTGGATGAGTAATGGCATGGCACTGCTGACTATTTTCACCACGCCCAAACCCTTTGTCCAGCCGCATATCCAGGTCATCCAGCATAACGCCATCCGCTCCTGGGTGGAGCTTGGGAACGAAGTTGAAGTCCTGGTGATCGGTGAGGAGGAAGGTGTTGCCCGGGCTGCTGATCAACTGGGGGTGAAGTTCATCCCCAATGTGCGCCGTAACGACCAGGGCACCCCCATGATTCCATCAATTTTTGAATTGGCGCGCCAGAACAGCAGCAGCCCGCTTCTGGCATACCTGAATGCAGACATCCTGGTCCTGCCGGATTTCCTGCAGGCAGCCCAAAATACACTGCGCCAGGCAAACCATTTCCTGATGGTGGGTCAGCGCTGGGACATGGACATTCGCACTCCGCTGGATTTTTCCACCGGCTGGCAAATGCGGATGGTGGAAAAAATTGAGAAGGAAGGTTCTCTCCACCCGCCGATGGGAAGCGATTATTTCATCTTCCCGCGGGATTGTTTTACCCGGATTCCGGAACTGGCGGTTGGCCGCGCCGGTTGGGACAACTGGATGCTTTATGAAGCGCGCCAACGCGGCTGGAAGCTGGTGGATGCCACCCAGGATATCCTGCTGGTGCATCAAAACCATGATTACAGTCATCTTCCGGGCGGACAGCCGCATTACAGGCTGCCCGAGACCTTTGAAAATGTCCGCCAGATGGGCGGCAGACAGACCGTCTTCAAGCTGTTTGATTGCAGCCACCAGCTGGTCAACGGACAGATTCGGAAAATCCCTCTCAACGGGAAAAAATTGCTGCGGGAAGTGGAAATTTTTCCACTTGTCACACTGCACTCCCGCACATTGGGATGGTTGAGCTATGCTCTCTTCCACCCCGTGAAAGCACTGGGCGAAATCCGCAACTGGGCTTCCACCCGCCGAAAAAAGCGGTTGCCATAAAGGTTCATTCACAACGGAGTTATTCATGCGAGCAGGTCAAAATCCCGCCAAGTACGTCAAGACGGTTGCCAAACCGGAACGGATCACTGTTGCCGTTTTAAACTACATCCCGTTCGTGAGCGGCTTTTATGAGCACATCCCGGAAGTCCTGAAAGCATGTCTTGCCAGCCTCCAGGCAGCAGCTGATGTGCCTTTTGATCTGATGGTGTTTGACAATGGCAGTTGTGCCGAGGTGCGGGACCTGCTCCACGATGAGTTTTCCAGGGGCACCATCCAGTACCTGATCCTCTCCGAAAAAAACCTGGGCAAAGGAGGGGCATGGAACATGATCTTTGGAGGAGCGCCGGGCGAAATTATTGCCTATACGGATAATGATGTCCTGTTCTCCAAAGGCTGGCTATCCCGTTCGCTGGAACTTCTGGAAACCTATCCCAATGTTGGCATGGTCACGGCACGCCCCATCCGCACCGACCCATCCTGGAATACACGGACGGTTGAATGGGCGGAAGCTGAGCCGACAGTAACGGTGGAACGCGGGCAACTGGTCCCCAGGGACATTCTGCTGGAATTTGACCGCAGCCTTGGCAAGGAAGCGGAATTTGAGGCTTTTTACACTTCCACCAGTGACATTCGCCTGACCCACCGGAATGTACAGGCATATGTTGGAGCCTCCCACTGGCAATTCCTCGCCCGAAAGGATGTTCTCATTCGCTACCTGCCCTTCCAGATGGACCGCCCCATGCAACAGGTCAGCCGGTTGGACCTGCGCATGAACGAGGATGGCTACCTCCGGTTGATGGTCACAGATCCACTGGTGGCAAACATGAGCAACACCCCGCCCACCCTGGTAACCGGGACGAAAAACCACAAATCAAAACCAAACATCTTGCTGGAATTTCCGCCCGTCAAGCGCGCCCTGATGGGTTTATATAATCGAATCTTTCGCTGGTATTACCGGCAGTGATTCCCATCCGGGTGGGTGGAAATCATCCAGTCATGTAAATATTCCATAAGAGTTCCGGCACACCAGCCGGTGGCAACCTTGACTCGTCAAATGATAATGGTAAGATAAAATTATGTACTTAAAGGGTAGCAAATTAAGCATGACCCGCCGCAGGAAACCGCTTCGCCCATGGCGAATCCTGATCCTGTTGCTTCTCATTGGTGGTGCATTGTATGTCAACCAGGTGATTGTGCCCGCCACACCACCACTCTTCATCCCCACCCCCACCCCCACCCTGCCGCCTGAATACTACAGCAACCTGGCGCGCGGTCTTGCCGAGGAAGGAAAACTGGCACAGGCGATTGTTGCCTACAAGGACGCCATCAAAATTTCCCCGCGCGAACCAGGTCTGTATGTGGAACTGGCACGCCTGCAAATTTACACCTCTCAATACCAGGATGCCATCCAGACCGCCAGTGATGCACTGGTGCTGAACCAGAAAAACGCCACCGCCCTGGCACTGCGCGGCTGGGCGCTGGGGCTGGATGGGAATTACCTGGAAGCCATCAATGCCTTGAAACAGGCGGAAGAATTGGAACCCAATAACCCGGTGCCCTATGCCTACCACGCAGAAATCCTTGCCCTGCAGCAGCAAGCCAACCAGGGAGGTTTGGGGACACTGGAGGAGGCAATTGAGCTTTCCAAGAAGGCGCAATCCCTGGGACCTAACTCCCTGGAAGCCCACCGCGCCCGCGGCTACATCCTGGAAATCACACAAAACAATACCGAAGCAATTGCCGAGTTTGAAGCAGCCATTGCCATCAATCCCAATATTGCCGACCTGCACATGGCGCTTGGTCGCAACTACCGCGCCGTGGAACTATATGACAAAGCATATGAGGAATTTAACAAAGCAATTCCCCTCGATCCAACCAATCCACTCCCCAAGCTGTACCTTTCCCGCACCTATGAAACGGTTGGTGAATATGCCCGGGCAATCCAGTATGGGGAAATGGCAATCAAGGATGACCCATCGGACCCCTACCTGCATGGCAACCTGGGGATTCTATTCCGCCGCAACGGGGAAATCCCCAAGGCAATCCTGTCCCTGCGGCTGGCTGTGCGGGGAGGAACCACCGAAGATGGCACGGTGGTTGAAGGTCTGCCGCTGGATTACGGCAGAATTGCCCAGTTTTACTACACCTATGGTCTTGCACTGGCAACCGGTGGAGAATGTGCCGAAGCCATTCAAATTTCCGCCACCCTGCTCCAAAACGTCAGCGCGGATGATATTGCGGTGTACAATGCCCAGGAAATCATCAATATTTGTGCCCAACAATCCGGCTTGATCACCCCCACCCCGCCAGGGAATGAGTAAGCTTCGAACCAAGGTATTTCCGGATGTATGTGCAGCGTGATCCAAACCGTTACCTCTTCCGCAGGGCGCCCAATCGCTCCCGCCCGGTGGTTGTTTTGATTCTGCTGGCATTGTTGATTCCTGCCCTGTTCGTCCTGCAGGATATCCAGACAAAGAGAGCCAACAACGAGGTGGTGTCCCCCTTTGAGGCAACTGCCACACCCACGCGGACGCTGGACTCCTACGCACTGGAAGCTCAAGTCCAGTTTGATGCCGGAAACCTGAACGCCGCCATTGCAGCATACCAGCTTGCTGTCCAGATGGACCCCAACAATGGTCAATTTTGGGCAGAGCTGGCGCGCATCCAGGCATACTCATCCAGCCTGTTGACTGCAGAGACAGAGCGGGCGGAACGCATGCAGGAAGCACTTGCTTCAGCTGACCAGGCAGTTGCCGTAGCTCCAGACAGCAGCCTGGCACACGCCATCCGGGCATTTGTACTGGACTGGAAGGCATCGTATGACCAGGAAGCTGATGTCCGCCAGCGGACTTTGAACGATGCAGAACAGGAAGCCATCCGCGCCTTGCAGCTGGATGCCACCAGCGCACTGGCACTGGCATATTATGCCGAGATCCTGGTGGACCAGTTAAAGTGGGCGCAGGCGGAACAGTACATCCAGCGTGCGCTGGAACGGGATGATACCCTGATGGATGTTCATCGTGTCAATGGATACGTGCAGGAATCATTATCCAATTATTCGGGTGCCATCCGAGAATATGAAAAGGCAGCCGAAATCAATCCCCGCCTCACCTTTTTGTATATCTCCATCGGCGCCAACCTGCGCCAGCTCGGGCAACACGACCGCGCCCTGGAGTACTTTGCCAAAGCAGTGGATATTAATAAACAAATCGGGGTGAAGGATCCCATTCCATACCTTTCAATTGCCAAAACCTATTCCCAAATGGGGGAATTTTTTGCCGCCGCCGCCAATGTGCGAAGGGCGTTGGAATTCAATCCTTCCAGCGCGGATATTTATGGGCAGTTGGGGATCGTGTATTTCAAATCCCGCAATTATGAGGGAGCCATCCCGGCACTTCTATGCGCGGTACGCGGGTGTGATGCCGCCACAAGCTGCGATGTTCGTTTTTGTGATGCAGGGGTTGATCCTTCCATTGAAATCCAGGGACTGCCCCTGACGATCAACACGGCGGTATATTACTACACCTACGGTTCTGTCCTGGCTGGGATGCACCGGCAAAGCAATAATTACTGCGAAGAAGCCATGAAGGTGCTGGGAGAGGTTCGCAAAGCATTTTCCGAAGATCCCACCATTATCACCATTATTGAGCCAAGCGAACAGATTTGTGAAGGATATGGTTATACCCGCCGATAGGTGACCATCCGCCTGCCGCCGGGAACCCCTGTGGCAGCAGAATCGTCTTTATACTATAATCCAATTGGATTAATCCTCCTAGAACCTTGGCTCAGGCTCGAAAGGCAGGCTCCCATGTCCCATCCGACCTCCCATCCATCCGCGCGCCGGAATTTCCACCGCGCGTTTGCGATTGTCATCACTGTCATGCTCTTGTTGAGCGTTTCCTGCAACCTCCCGTTTGTAAAACCAAAAACAACACCAACCACCACCCCGGTGGATAACCAACCCCCGGTGAAGGCGGAGGACCTGCCACCCGCCGTGGTGGAAACTTTCCCGCTGCCACTCAGCCCGTTGACACCGGGTGGAAAATTGACCCTTTACTTCAACCAGCCGATGGACACCCGCTCGGTGGAAGGTGCCCTGCAGGTGGAACCAGCCCTGGGCGGTACGTACACCTGGCTGGATGATTCCACGCTGGAATACATGCCCGATCAGGCACTTCCATCAGGGTCAAAATTGACCCTTACCTTAAACACCACTGCCCGGGCGGGCAACGGTCTGGCACTGCTCAATCCTGTATCGTTCACCTACCAATCTCCCGATCCGCTCAGAGCCACCGAGATGCTGCCCAGGCATGAATCCACCGATGTCTCTGCCGCCTCGGCGATTGTGGTTACTTTCAACCAGCCCGTGGTTGCCCTGGGTGCGGAAGCTGGTGACAACCCACCCGCCTTTACCGTGGATCCGCCAGTGGAAGGGGAAGCGGAATGGCTGAACACCAGCACCTACATCCTTCGCCCAACCATCGGATTGGCAGGCGGAACTTCCTACCGGGTGGAAATTAATCCTGAACTGACCAGCACTGCCGGTACAAGCCTGACAGAGGTGCCTGACTGGTCTTTTACCACCACCATGCCGCGGGTAATTGAAGTCCTTCCTCCGGGAACACAACCCATTAATCTGGATGCCCCCATTACCATCGCATTTAACCAACCCATGGATGCCGCCAGCACAGAGGCAGCCATCACCCTGGTTGATGGTGAAGCAAATGCAACCCCCATTACGTATGCATGGAACGATGCAGGGAACATGGTAACCATTAAACCCGTGGATCTACTCGGATATGACCAGCCATATGAGCTTCAAATCACAAACGCGGCACTTTCCAGGAGCGGCACTCCACTGGAGGATAATTTTTATTTTGGCTATTCCTCTGTACCCACCCTCTCCCTGGAATCCATGTACCCGCGTGCCAACGAGGAAATCGGGGTGTACATGGGAGGGTATGGCTCCATATCGCTTTACTTCACCACTCCCATGGCGGAAGGGCAGGATTGGGAAAACCTGGTGACCCTCTCCCCGGGAATCGAGATGGACAATTATTATTTCTATGACCGCAGCATCTACATCTCCGGCTTTTTCATTCCGGATACAGACTACACGATCACCATCTCCGGAAATTTAATGGATAAGTGGGGCAGGCGGATGGGTAATTCCATCACAATTTCCACCCGCACTTCCACACTCACCCCAACCTTGAGTATCCTGCCGCTGGATATGGGACCACATATGTTGACCATTATCCCGCGGGAGACTGGCATCCCGGCAAAAGCAACCAACCTTTCAACCCTGAATATCTCCATGGCAGCCTACGATCCCGTGGAGGCGATCATCGGGGCATACAAGGACCCAACCCTCCTGATCCTTGAGCCGGACAGGTATTGGGATCAGCCGCTGGACATCACCCCGAACCGCAACGAGGACATCCTGATTCAGCTTCAACCGGATGGCAGCACCCTCAACCCCGGTTTATACGTGTATCATATTTTCTCCCATGATGCCCGTGATTTCTATAGCGACAAGCATTTTATGGCGGTTGTTACGCGGGTTCAACTGCTGATGAAATTGTCCGAGGACTCCCTGTTCGTTTGGGCATTCAACCTGCGGGATGATGTTCCCGCTTCGGGTGAGCCGATATCCATCTATAACGCTGATGGAACCCTGCTGGCAGAGGGCATTACCGATGAAGAAGGTATTCTCCAGGTGGATTTACCTTCCCGCAAGGACAATTACGATGCGGTCTATGCGGTCATGAACCAACCGGGAGACGAATTATTTGGCATGGCAGTATCATCCATGACCCAAGGGATTGAACCCTGGAATTTTGGCGTCACTTATCAACAATTTGATGTCAAACCCAAATACTACCTGTACACCGACCGTCCCATTTATCGACCGGGGCAAACGGTGTATTTCCGGGTGGCTGCCCATGATCCCCAAAATGGACGGTACAGTCTGCCCGACATGGGAGAGACATCCCTGCAGGTTTTCAGTCCTTACGATTCCACCACGGGGGAGCGCAAGATGCTCTTTGAATTCAGCCTCCTGCTTTCAGAATTTGGGACTGCAGCCGGTGAATTTACCCTGCCGGAGGATCTCCAGCCCGGCATGTACACACTGGAATCCTCCGATCTGGAGGATTACCAGTCCATCTCCTTCCAGGTGGCGGAATACCGCAAGCCGGAAATTGAACTGACGGTAACTGCGGATGCGGCGGAATACCGACTGGGCAACGACCTGACTGTGACAACAGATGCCCGTTATTATTTTGGAGCCCCGGCAGGCAGCCTGCCCATTCAATGGTCTGTATATTCCAGGACCAATTCCTTTCGCATCCCCGGCGGGTATTCGACCGGGAAGGATGACAACTGGCTTTACCGGTGCTGGTTCTTCTGTCCAAACAGCTGGAGTTACCCGCTGCTTTCCGGGAGTGACTGGACTGACTCGGATGGTCTTTTTACACTGACCATCCCGGGCAGTGACCTGGCAAATGTGCTGGATGGGGAAAGCATGCAGGACATCATGGTGGAGTTTACCATCATGGATGAAAGCGGATTCCCGGTAAGTAACCGTACGATTGTTTCCATCCATCCCGATGATTTCTACATTGGAATCCGGTCGGATGCATGGACTGGAGCAGCGGATCAGGAAATGGGGTTTGACCTGTTGACAGTCAACTGGCAGAAGAAGCCCTGGGGCAACCTGGACCTGACCGCTACATTCTCACTGGTGGAGTGGGTAAAAGGCGACATTGATCCGGATACCGGTGAATCAACATATAAGGAAGTGTTTACTGAAATCGGCAGCACAGACCTGACCACGGATGCCAACGGTCAAGCCCGGGTGGCGTTTACACCGCCGGATCCGGGTGTGTATATGCTGGAAGTGCGCAGTGGAAATGCAGTCAGCCAGACACGGGTTTGGGTGGGGGGTTCCGGAGCGGCTTCCTGGCCGCGCAGTTCCAACCAGCGCATCCGTCCCCAGGCGGACGCAGATTCCTACAAGCCCGGAGATACCGCCCGGATCTTCATTGCCAATCCGCTGCCAGGCACCGTCTTTGGTTTGGCAACCATCGAGCGCCGGGATGTCCTGCGCTGGCAGACCTTCTCATTTACCGGTCCAAGTTACGAACTGGAAATCCCCCTCACAGAGGAGGATGCCCCCAATGTATTTGTCTCCATCACGTTAATCAGCTACCCAGCCGGGCAGCGCCCCGACTTCCGCATGGGGTATGTTCCCCTGGTGGTGGACCCGGCAGCGAAACTCCTGGAGGTGGAAGTACAGGCTGACACCGAACAGGCTGGACCAGGACAGGAGGTCACCTATACCATCCAGGCAGCCGATTCCACCGGCTTGCCAGCCAGTGCGGAATTTTCACTCTCCCTGGTGGATAAAGCCGTCCTGGCACTGGCGGATCCCAACTCCAAGACAATCGAATCGGCGTATTACGATCCCTTCCCCCTGGGGATCATTTCCAGCCTTTCGCTGGCTTCGTACAATTACCGGCAGCTCCCTGCACCATCGGCAATGGGCAGAGGGGGAGGCGGCGGGGGCGAGGATATGGCATTGATGCCGACCATGACAACCCGCGAGGATTTTCGGGATACAGCATACTGGAATCCGTCCATCATCACCAATGCCGATGGGATGGCACAGGTCACGCTGACCCTTCCCGACAACCTGACCACCTGGGTGGCGGATGTGCGCGGGCTCACCACCGATGTCAAGGTCGGCTCCGATACCAGCGAACTGGTCACAACCAAGCCCCTGCTGGTGCGCCCGGCAACGCCGCGCTTCTTCGTCCTGGGGGACCGTGTGGAACTGGCGGCAATCATTCATAACAACACAAACAATCCATTGGATGCCCAGGCGTTTCTGAACGGTGAAGGATTCACACTTGATGGTGACAGCCCATCCATCCAACCGGTGACCATTGAGGCGGGTGGTCAGGTCCGGGTTGCCTGGTGGGGAACCGTTGAAGGCACCGATCCGATTGATTTAACTTTTGGAGCAACTGCCGGGGAGCTGAACGACCTGACCAAGCCTTCGTGGGGCAGCATTCCCGTCCTGCGCTATTCTTCTCCGCAAACGTTTGGAACTGCCGGGCTGCTCACCACGGAAGGGGAACGGCTGGAAGTGGTCAGCCTGCCGCGCACCTATGATCCCACCGGCGGAGAATTACGATTGGAAGTCATGCCTTCCCTGGCAGCGTCCATCATATCGGATTTATCAGCATTGGAACCTTACGACCTGGCATACACCGAACCGGCACTCTCCACCCTGATTCCCAACCTGGCAGTGTACCAGGCACTGACCGACCTGAGCCTGGATCAACCTGATCTGCTTCTCCAACTCCAGGATGCCATTATGGATGTGACCGAACGCCTGGATAAACTGCAAAACAGCGACGGCGGCTGGGGGTGGACAGCCGGAAAACCCAGTGACCTGTACCTGACAACCTACGCCCTCTTTGCCCTGAAACAGGCGGAGTTGACCGGTTTTTACGTCAATCCTGCCACGCTGACCGGTGCCCGGAGATATATCCGCTCGACAATGTATCCGGCAGAAATGGCGCTGGAAGATTGGCAAATTAACCAGCTGGCATTCATCAACTATACGCTGGTTTTATCCGGCGATACCGACCGACCACTCGCCACGTTGTATGAATTGCGGGAAAGGATGGACCCGTGGGCACAAGCCCTGCTGGCATTGAGCTTTTGGTCGATTGATTCCGCCAGCCCGGAGGCGGATACCCTGCTCACTGATCTTCAATCATCTGCTTCCCGCTCCGCCACAGGAACCCACTGGCAGAACAGGCTGAACGACTGGCACACCTTCTCCAGCCCGCTCTCCAATACTGCATTCGTCATCTATGCCATTGCAAAGATGGACCCTGCTTCCGAATTGCTGGTGGATGCTGTCCGGTACCTGTCCCTGCATCGCAAAGCCATGGGCGGTTGGGGGTCCAGTTACGAAAACGCATGGATCCTGTTCTCCCTGGTGGAGGTTCTGAAAGGCACGGGGGAACTGCAGGGTGAATTCACCTGGCAGGCATCCCTGAACAGCACCCCAATTGCCAGCGGTGAAGTGGCAGGATTGGAAACCATGACACCCATCACCGCCACGGCATCCATCGACCAGATGCTGCGTAACGAACCCAATGGACTGACGCTGGAACGCAGCGCAGGTCCCGGACGGTTGTATTACCGGGCATACCTGCAGGTGGACCGCCCCGTGGAAACCATTCCTGCTCTCCAGCGTGGCTTGACGATTGAACGGGAATATTATCCCATTGTCCAGGATTGCCGCCTGCCGGATTGCACCACCACCTTGGAAGCCAGCCTCGGCGCTGAAAACCCGGTCCTGCTCGTCCGCCTGACGCTGACCGTGCCCGAAGACCGATATTACGTGGTGGTAAAGGACAGCATCCCCGCCGGGACGGAAATCGTCAATACCGGTTTGCTGACCACCCGGCAGGGTGAAACACCGGGTGAACTGGAAACCTACAACCCGGATGATCCCTTTGCCGGTGGGTGGGGTTGGTGGATCTTTGAGCAGCCCAAGATATACGATGACGGCATTGAATGGATGGCACAGTATCTTCCTGCCGGGACATACCAACTAACCTACAAACTGCTGCCCACCCAGGCTGGAGAGTTCCGAGTATTACCCGCCCGCGCCTGGGAATACTACTTCCCCGAAGTGGAAGCCGGCACCCCCGGATCGATCTTTACCATTACACCGTAAGAGAACGGATTACAGCAAGTCATCGATGCGGCGACTAAGTTCATCAATCCGGCGCATCAGGCTCTCCACATCCGAATGTGTCACTGAAGCCGGGGATTCGTCCCCGGCTTCTGCGTGCATGTCCGGAGCCAGCAATAGCAGACGAAGGCGGTCCGCTTCTTCACCATCCAGTTTGCTCTGCGCCACCAGAAGACCCAGGCGGCGGGAGATTTCCCGGTCCACAATCCCGTCCGGGTCCAGGAAAGCGTGGACCGAGCCGCGCAGGCGGTCAGCCGCTCCGGCGCCAGACTGTAACAGGTCAGCCAAAATTTCCTGGGAAATCCGGCTGCCTTCGCGCCGTTCCTGGTCCAACACGGTTTGCATCATAACCAGGGTGGTCAGGTCCGCTCCGCTGATATGGTCACGCACCTCAATCTCTTCGCCCTGGCGGATAAGGGCTGCCAGTTCCTCCAGGGTGATGTACCGGCGTTCCTGCGAATCATATAGCTTGCGGTTGGTGTAGCGTTTAATCGTTCGCATGGCGCGCTTGGGAAAGGTCATCCAGCTTGCGGCTCAGTTCCTCCAGGCGGGCATTCAGGGAATCAATATCCGCCCTGGTAACTGTGACAGGCTGGTTGTGTTCCTGCTCCATTTTTCGTTCCTTTGCCACCCTCTCCCGCCTGTCAAGCACCTCGCGCATCAACTTGCGCGCATCCTGTTCCGCCAGTTCGCCCCGTTCCACCAGCTTTTTGATAAATTCCTCAATTTCGTCAGATGCCAGCATGGTGGCTCCAACAGCAGCCAGCATAACCCGCCTCGCCATCTGGTATAAGGCTGCATGGTGTGGATATTCCTTGTTGCCATTTTCTTCAACAGGTTCGGTTGTCATCAGTCACCTCCAGGTTGAACAAATTGACGCAACGCGTCATTACAAATATTATAACGCACCGCGTCATTGAATTCAAGCCCCTGAACAGAATACCTCTCCGGCTTGGGGATGGATTATAATTACCCCATGTCGGATGAGAACGGGCTGAGCAAGCGCGAATTGGATATATTGCGGCTGGTGGCAACCGGGGCAAGCAACAAGGAAATCGCCCAGCAACTGGTGATCAGCCCCAATACCGTCAAGGTTCACCTGCGCAATATTTTTGCCAAAATTGGGGTTGCATCGCGGACAGAGGCAACGTTGTATGCTCTTAAAATTGGCTTGATTTCCGGTCTGCCGGTCAACCCGGTGCAGGAAGACTCCAGCGAAGAGCAGGCTGCAGAAAACCCATCCGAGCCGGTTGCAGAACTGCAATTACCCGGTAGGGAAGCAGCCAACCTGCCCGGTCGGTCCAAATCCAGGCAAATCGCTGCCTGGATCATCTTTTCGATCATCGCACTGCTTACCGGCGGGTTGGTTTTTCGCCAATGGTGGCTGAATTCCCAGGTACCCACCGCCACTGCAACCATTGATCCCGCCATGACCGCCATCAATCGCTGGAGCAGCGCATCGGATCTTCCGTTACCCTGCAAAGGATTGGCGGTTTCCACGTATGAGCGCGTTGCTTACCTGGTTTGTGGAGAGACGAACGATGGAATCACCGGCAGGATGTTTGAATACGATCCTTCCACCGATATCTGGACGGAAAAGGCGGAAAAGCCCACCCCGGTCAGCAACATCCAGGCAGCCCTGGTGGGCGAGCGCATCTATGTCCCCGGTGGCATGCTCCCCAACGGGATTCCATCCAACCTGCTGGAAGTATATGACCCGCGCCAGGACGCCTGGGAGGTGCTTGCCCCCCTGCCGCAGCCCCGTTCCAGTTATGCCCTGGCAGAACTGGAAGGACGGTTGTACCTGTTCGGTGGATGGGATGGAGCCCGTGTCGTGGACACTGTCTATGAATACGACCCACAGGAAAACCGCTGGCTGGAACGCAGCCCGCTTCCCTCCCCCCGCAGCCAGGCATCTGCAGTAGCGGTTGGCAGTAAAATTTTTGTCCTCGGCGGCACAGATGGTGTGCAGGGATTGACAAACAACGATGTGTATTTTCCGCAGCGCGACCAGGATGGTGAACCAGCCTGGGAAATCAATGCCTCCCTGCCGGAGGGAAGATATGGAATGAGCTCGGCGACACTTGTTGGCGCCATTTACCTGTATGGCGGGCGCACCAGCCAGTCCACCATGGCACCGGTTAACCTGCTGCAATATGCACCCGACCAGGATCTTTGGATTGTGGCGGATCAGACCAACCAGCAGCCCACCACCAGCCTGGCAATGCTTGCCTGGCAGACCCAGATCCACCTGCTGGGGGGAGCCTTGCAGGATAATACTGCTTCCCGGCAGCACCTGGTTTACCAGGCAGTTTATACCATCCAGGTACCGTTGATTATTCGGTAACCTCGATGGTGGAACCGGTGATGGTCAAATTGTTGATCCACTTTCTGGAAAACACCCGGAACCACCCGATGATGCACTTGGTGAGTTCGTCCATCATCACCAGGGGATAAACATAGTAAACCGGCAGGTGGAAAACAAATGCTCCCACTGCCGCCATGGGAATCCCAACCAGCCAGACTGTCCCGACATCCAGGATTAAACCAAAGCGGGTATCTCCCCCGCTGCGGAGGATGCCGACAATAATCGTCATATTGTTGATCCGGATCCAGAGTGTGAGGCTGATAACCAGCAAAATTCGCCGGGCATATTCCTTAACCTCCGGGGACACCCTGTAAAATGCCAGCACATGGTCAGCAAAAAGCATAATCACCAGACCCATCAACAATGCCCCAATGGTTGCAATGATGAGAGTTCTCCTGGCATAGGTAAAAGCAGTTTGTTCCTCCCCGGCTCCGATCTTGTTTCCCACCAGGATGCCGCAGGCATTGGAGATGCCAATAAAAACCACAAATGCCAGGGATTCAATCGTGGCGGTGATGTTGACTGCCGCAACTGCTTCCGTGCCAATCCGGGCATAAATCAAGTTATAGACCGATATCCCCAGCGACCAGAAGGTTTCATTGACCACAACCGGAAGGGCGGTTTTGAGAAATGGTTTCCAGAACGAAGACTGAAAATGGAACAGGTCTGCCAGGCTGGCTGCCGCCGGGGTCCGCCGCGAATAGGTGAGGATCAGAACCAGGGTTGTTTCTACAATCCTGGCAACCAATGTGCCCAGCGCAGCGCCAGGGATCCCCATTTCCGGGAACCCCAGTTTGCCAAAAATCAGCAGGTAGCTTAAACCGGTTTTCAGAATAATGGCAATGACACTGCAGAACACCGGGATACGAACCCGTCCCGAGCTGCGCAAAATGGAACCAAAGCTGAGCGTGATTGCCAGGAATGGGTAACTGAAACCAACAATGGAGAGATATCTCCCGCCCAGTTCAATCACCGCTGAATCTTCCGTGTAAATGGACAGGGCAGCATTGGGGAAGCCAACCGCAAATACACTGAATAAAAGCGCCCCGCCCACACTCATCAATACTGCCGCGCCCACCACCCTGCGGATGCTGGGTACATCCCTTTTTCCCCAGAATTGCGCGGCAAAGACAGCCGAACCGCTGGTAATCCCAAAGATCAGGAAATTGGCAAGAAAGGTGATCTGGTTTGCCAGCCCCACGGAAGCCACTGCAGTTTCCCCCATCTGCCCGATCATGATCACATCAATGGCATTCAGCGCGGCGGTTACCAGGTTCTGAATCATGATGGGAACCGCAATGGATATCAAGCTTTTGAGGTAGAGCCGGTCAAATTTCACAATATTGCCATATATTCAATCAGGGATGAAGCATGGATTATAACAGGGAAGCAAAAAGACCTGGGATATCCTGAACATTTTTTGTTGGAATCCATAAATCCGGGGTTGTGGAAAATCACAACCCCGGACCTGGTTTTCAGAGAGATAACACTAAGCTGAAATCAGCGCCTGGGCTGCAGCCACACCTGCACCGGCTTCAAAGACATATCCACAACCATGCAGGGCAGTTTCCACCGCCCCCAGCACGGCCAGGACGTCACCTGCCGAAACAGCGCCCATATGACCAACCCGGAAATATTCGGACTTGATGGCAGCATGGAGCCCGCCCGCCAGGGTAACGCCCGCCTTTCCAACGCGCGCCAGGAAGTCTGCCCCCGACACGCCAGCCGGGAAGCGGGGAGCCGTCAGGGTATTGGCTGCCGCCTCGGGACGAACCGGCACCTGCCCCAAGCCCAGCGCACCAATTCCCGCCTTGAATGCCCTTGAAAGCAGGGCATGCCGGGCAAATCGGGCATTCATACCTTCCGCCAGAATCTGTCCAAGGCTGACATTCAATGCCCAAACCAGGTTCACCGCCGGTGTGGCAAAATACGCACCCTTGCGGTCTTCATAGGCTTCCATAATGGGCAGCCAGTTGGTCCAATCAGAATAATACGATCCCACTGGCGTTTTGCGGGAATGGAAGGCTTTCAGGGCGCGCGGGCGGGCAACCAGCAGCGCCAGCCCCGGCGGCACACCCACCGCCTTCTGCGAGGCAGTGAAAGCCAGGTCCACATCCCAATCGGTCATGTAAAGTTCTTCGCCTGCCACCGAACAAACGCCATCCACAGCAATCATGGCATGGTACTTATGTGCCAGCGCTGCGAGTGCCTGGACATTGGTCAATACAGCCGTTGAGGTATCGACGTGGGTGACAAAAACCGCTTTGAACTGACCGGCAGACAGGGCGGTCTCCACATCTTCCAGGAGTGGGCGGTCCCCCACCGGGGCGCGGACATGGGTCACCCGGGCACCGTAGCGGGTCAAAATATCACCCATCCGGTCGCCAAAATACCCGGTATTGACCACCAGCACCTGGTCGCCGGTCTCCACCAGGTTGGCAGCAGTGGTATCCATGGCAAGCGTGCCGGTACCGGCGATGATAAAGGGTTGACCATCCGGGGCAAGGAACACCTGGCGCATCCGCTCCAGGGCTTGCCCAAAGGTCTCAATAAAATTGGGGGCAACGTGGCTTGTGGTTGGCGCGCCCATTGCCGCCAGGACCGCTGGTTCAAATTCAATCGGTCCGGGGATCATAAGAAGGTTGCGATTTTTCATCCGGTTCCTCCCAAAATTGGATTGATGAACAGAAATGGATTTGGTTTATGGAGACAACTGGAGAATCATTTCATCCAGCTGAGTCAGGACTTCGGGGATATCTTCCAGTTTAACATAAGGCTGGGCAATCTGCCAGGCAGCATCCTGTAAAAGGCTGCGTACTGTCCGCCAGCGTGCATCGGCAGGGGCAGGCTGGCTCTCCGGGATCCAGGCCAGTGCGGTCTCCCACTGGGCATTCTGGCGGCTGTAAGCGTCCAACCCGGATAGTGCATGCTCGGAGAGGGGATAGGTACCCCCTGCCCGGATCAACCGCGCCTGTTGTTGAGGCTCCAGCATCCAGCGCATGAATATCCAGGCAGCCAGCTGCCGGTCGGGTTCGGATTGCGGAATGGCAAAATCAACACCTGAAGTGAGCACAACCCGGTCACCATCGGCTGCGGGGTATGGGATGACCGTCCACGCATCCGCACTCTTCAGGTATGGCATGGCAATCTTTAACGCCGGGATATCCTGCAGGCTGCCCGAGAAAAAAAGCGCCCGGCGACTGGCAAAGATTTCATAGGGGGAAATGGTTTTGTTTGCCCAGGCACAGCCGCCATCCAGCAGGGTGCGCAGGAAGGAAAATCCAGCGGCTGCATTTTCCGTCTGAAACTGATAGGTTCCATCCACCGGAACTTCGGGATGGGCATCAAATGCCGCCAGCCAGCTTAAAATCGTCAATGAATCCAGTTCCCAAAGCCAGCCGCCGGTGCCATTATTCTCGTAAAATCGATCTGCGTTCAGAGCCGCAGCAGCAGCACAAGCCTGCTCCTGGAATTGGGCGGGGGTTTTTGGGGGCTGGGAGAACCCAAGCTCCTTTGCCCAGGTCAAATTATAAAACAGCACCCGGGCAGACCGCTCGGCAGGCAGGGAGATTCGCTCGCCTTCCGGGCTGGATTCAAAAACATCATAAAACGCATCTGCTGGCAAAGCCCAGGTGGGATCGCTTCGGTACAAATTCAGGTCCACAAAAGCGGCAATCTCCCCCTGCCAGGCGGAAATCTGTTCGGGTTGGGCAATGACGAGTTCCGGCAGAGGAATTCCGCTTTCCACTTCCTCCGCCAGGGCAGCGTTGCCCCCCATCCCCCTGGCAATGACCATGATCCCATGGCTGTTGTTCTTGTTGAAGTCGTAAGCCAGCGAGGCAACTTCTTCCGCCACCTCCCCCGTCCAGGGATGCCAAAACGTAATATTCACGTTGCGAAGCTGTGCTGGTTCCACCCACCAATCCGGGTAGGGCGTGAGGGTGGGAGTGGGAACCAGGCGGGTGGCGACCGGTGGCTGCCTCGTTGGGGCGGCAGTGGCATCGGGTGTCACCCGGGACGGGTAGGGCACCGGCGGGATGCAACCCGCCAGCAACCCGGCTATCGCCAGTAGGGAGAGCAAGCGAAGGAAGCGGACAGATGGCATGGTGAATGTATTGTAACCGAATTAATCGTAGTCGGTTGGCAGCTCCGGGTGCCGCAGATGTTCAAACATGCGGTGCAATACTTCTTTGGTGGTGCGTGCCACGGAAAGTTCCGGCAAGGCATCCTCTGCAAAGAATTCAGCGCCGTCCGTCTCAATACTACGGGCAGGCGCGCCACCGACCAGAGTACAGAGAAAATACAATTTATAGGTATGGAAAATATAAGGCGGGTGACCGTGTAAATTCCGATCATACAACGCCAGCAGCTTCACGGCGCGGGCTTCGTAACCGGATTCCTCGCGGATTTCCCGCTCCACGGCACGGCTGGGTGGTTCACCAACATCCACCCAACCGCCCGGCAGGGTCCAGCCACCGTCCAACCGTTCCTTGACCAGCAAAACCCGGGAATCCCGAAAAATCACCCCGCGGGCATCCACCTTGGGTGTGGCATACCCCTGCTCACCCTCCAGGATATCCCGAAGGGCGGGCAGGGGGTGGGTGGTATAAGACGACAGTATTTCCGCTGCCAGTTCATTCAGATGGGCATACCGTTCCCGGTCAAATGGATCCCGGCAGTAGGTCAAACCTGCCTGCGCAATGGAATGCAGCTCCTGTGCCCATTCCAGCCACTTTGGTTCCGTCATTATTCGCCTCGTAATTTCGCGCCAAGTTCCTGTTCCAGCCGCCGGACAATCCGGTTGCGTACCTGGGCAGTTTCCCGATCTGTCAATGTCCCTTCCATGGATTGGTAGGTCAGGCTGTAGGCAAGGCTCTTTTTACCACTGCCAATCTGATCCCCGCGGAATACATCAAACAGACGGACATCCACCACCAGCTTGCCGCCCGTCTGCCGAATCAAATCCGCCACACGGGATGCAGGGATCGCTTCATCCACAATCACAGCAATATCCTCCAGGATGGCGGGATATGCCGGGACAGGGAGGGTTTCCCGCCGGTCGGGCAGACAGGCAAGCAGGGCATCCGCATCCAGGTCGGCGCAGAGGGCAGGAGCATCACCCAGGTCCCAGCGGCGCTGGACGGCAGGGTGAAGCTCGCCAAAGACGCCCAATTGGGAACCATTCACCACAATGGAAGCACATTTTCCCGGGTGGAAGCGCGCATCCACTGCCAGTTCATATACTGCACCAGAAATATGCAATCCTGCAAGCATGGCTTCCACAATCCCTTTCAGATCATAAAAATCCAGCCGGGTGGGGGATGCTCCATCCCAGGCTGGCAGATCGCGCTGCCCTGCCATGAAAATGGCAAGCCGGGTCGGCTCTGCCGGTAAATCACCATCAGGCTGGGGAATGAAAACCGGACCAATTTCAAACAAGGCAAGCCGCTCCCGCAGGCGGATATTGCGCTCCGCCACCTCCAGCAGGGCAGCCAGCAGGCTCCGCCGCATCACGCGCCGGTCGGGAGCAATTGGGTTTTGCAAAGCCATGTACTCCCCATCCAATGGTGCAAGCCGTTCTTCCCGTTCAGGCGCAGTCAGGCGGTAGGTGATCACTTCCTGCAAACCCAATCTTGCCAGAATGTCCCGCAGTTTTTCCTCGCGCTCCAATGCAGCATTGCCGCGCTGCGGCGGCAGGGAGGAGGAAAGCCGGGTTGCAGGAATTTGGTCATACCCAACCATCCGGGCGATTTCCTCAATAATGTCTGCCTTGCCGGTAACACCCGTACCAATATCCAACCGGTGGGGCGGAGTTTGCACCAGCAGCCTGTCTTCATCCATCCGGCAAATGAATTCCAGCCGTTTCAGCAGTTCCGCCGCCAGGTTTAAGTCCAGGTCAATACCCAGCAAGCGGTGGATATCTTCCACCGTGATTTCCACAACTGGATCAACGGCAGGCAGGGGATAGGCATCCACCAACCCGGCAGCAATCGACCCACCACTCCATCCGGCAATTCGATCCATCCCCAGTTCCACACCCCACTGGGAAAGTGACGGGTGAACTCCCCGCGAGAACCGATAGGCAGCTTCAGAACTGAGACGCTGGGCACTGATGGTACGGCGGATGTTAATAAAGTTCCAACATGCGCCCTCCAGCAGAACGGTCCGGGTCTGGTCAGTCACTTCACTTTCAAGACCACCCATCACACCTGCCAGGGAAAGTGCACCAGCGGTATCCGTTACCAGGATGGTGTACGGGTCCAGTTGCCGTTCCACGTTATCCAGGGTGGTTAGTTTTTCTCCCGGGGCAGCCGGTCGGGTGATAATGGCGGGAGCCTTGCCCCCCGCCCGCTCCACCAGGACATCATAATCAAAGGCATGCAGCGGCTGACCGATTTCCAACATCACATAATTGGTTGCGTCCACAATGCTGTTGATGGGGCGCATCCCGGCAAGTTTCAAACGGCGCTGCACCCAATCCGGGCTTGGCATGGGGCGGACATCCCGCACCAACCCCAGCACAAAGCGGGGATTCAAATTGGGATCCGTGATTTCGATGGCAACCTGCCCCTCCAATGGCGCACCGGTAACCGGGAGGGAGTGCACAGGTTTGCGCAAAGGCTTGCCCAATGCTGCCGCAATTTCCCGCGCCACGCCCAACATGCAGGCGTTGCGAATCATATTGGGCAGGATGGATACTTCATAAACTGCATCTCCCAGGTAATCCACCAGGGGGGTTCCGGTGGGAGCATCCGGTGGCAGGAGCATGATTCCTTCATGTTCCTCCGAGATGCCAAGTTCTTTCTCGGAACAAACCATCGAGAACGATTCCACCCCGCGGATCTTGGCGCGCTTCAGGGTGGTCAACACCAATCCTTCCGCATGTCCGTCGTAAATCCGGGCACCCTCCCGGGCATAAGCAACCTTTAAAGGCTGGGGCAGTGGTCCCCTTCCCTTGTACTCAAACAGGTTCGGGGCACCAGTCAGTACAACATATTCATCCACCCCGTCCTTCAAACGGCAGAGAACCAGCCGGTCGGCATTGGGATGCGGCATCACCTCATCAATTTGAGCAACCACAATCTTATCCGGAGCCCACGCCAGCCCGTTGAACTTGAATTCCTGGTGACCGTCGCTCTTCATGCCAGTGACAGAATCATCAGGATAGGGCAAGCCAATCGAGTGAACCTCTTCCACCTCCAACCCAATGCGCGTTAGCAGGCGTGCCAACTCCTCCAGGGAGAGGTCAATATCCACATAATCTTTCAGCCAGGAAAGGACGACTTTCATTCTCAACCTCCTTAGAATTGTTCCAGGAATCGGACATCGTCCGACCAGAAGTAGCGGATATCATCAATCCGGTGGCGCAGCATCGTAATCCGTTCCGGACCCATGCCTGCTGCAAACCCGGTAAATTCGCGCGGGTCGTAGCCGCCATTTTCCAGCACCTTTGGATGCACCATGCCGCATCCCAGGATCTCCAGCCAGCCGGAGGATTTGCACACCTGGCATCCCTTTCCACCACAGACAAAACATTCCACGTCCATTTCGGCACTTGGCTCGGTGAAGGGGAAATAGGATGGGCGCAGCCGGGTGCGGACATTTTGCCCAAACATCCGGCGGGCAAAATCCGTTAACGTCCCCTTTAAGTCGCCAAAGGTTATGCCTTTGCCCACCGCCAGCAGTTCCACCTGGTTGAATTGAATTTCGCTGCGGGCGCTGACCTGTTCATACCGGTAACACATACCCGGCAAGATCACCCGGATGGGATCGGGGGCATACTCCCGCATGGCGCGGATCTGCCCCGGCGAAGTATGTGTGCGCAAGACCATACCAGGGGTGGTCATGTAATAGGTATCCCACATATCGCGGGCGGGATGATGGGGAGGGATGTTTAATAAGGTAAAGTTGTAATCATCCGTTTCCACGTCCCGGGCACGGTACACCTGGAAGCCCATCTCACCCATCACGCGGTAGATTTCCCGCAATGTCTGGGTAATGGGATGCAGCCGCCCCAGGGTCTGTGGTCTTCCCGGTAAGGTGACATCAAGGGTTTCAGCAGCCAGTTTTTGCGCCAGTTCCGCCTGCCGGACGCGCTCCGCCTGTTCCGCCAGGGCAGCTTCCAATGCCAGTTTCACCTGGTTGGCGCGCTGCCCCACCAGCGGGCGCAGTTCCTTGGGGAACTGTCCCATCTGGCTGAAAACCGTCATGACCGATGACGTCCGTCCCAGATGGGCAGAGCGCCAGGCTGTGATTCCTGCCTCATCCACGGCTGTTTCCAGTACAGCCAGCGCATCCTGCTGGATTTGTTCCAGTTGATTGAGAATGGGGTGTTGTTCTTCGCTCATTCTTCCTCCAATTGCCTGTCAAAATAAAAAAATCCCGTCCTGCAAGGGACGGGGCAAACCCGCGGTACCACCCAAATTGGCTGCATTCCGAACAGCCCGCTCAATCCAACGGCAGATCAGCATCCTCTGCGATTGGTCTGCCCGGTAACGCTGGCATTGCGGCTCAGACTACTTGCCCCTGCGGGGTTCCCCTGAGCGGCTCGGGAGGGAACTTCCACCAGTTTTCCCCGGGTCCGGGTCTCAGTCCATGCCCGGATTTCCCTGTCGGCTTCCACCGGTGTACTTTTCTCCGTCACTGCCGTTGTGGTTATTGTTGCAATTATCCCCCCAACCAGCCCGAAAGTCAAGAGACAAAACCGGATGACTGTGGTAGGATTGAAACCATGCTGGAGATTAAAAATATCCACAAAACATACGAAGGCAAACCGCTTTTACAGGGTGTGTCCTTTACGGTCCAGGCGGGGGAAACCGTCTGCCTGCTGGGGGCTTCCGGCAGCGGAAAAAGCACCCTGCTGCGTATTATTACCGGGCTGGAAGAAGCGGACAGCGGCGAGGTATTCTGGGAGGGAAAAACCCTGCAGGGTGTTCCCGTCCACCTGAGGCGGTTCGGCTTGATGTTCCAGGATTATGCGCTCTTTCCGCATAAAAATGTGGCGGAAAATGTTGCCTTTGGACTGCGAATGCAGAGACTGCCAAAAGCGGAAATCCAGGAAAGAGTGTCGGAAGCCCTGGAGCGGGTGAACCTGGGGGCGTTTGCCCGCCGCCGGGTCACAGAACTGTCCGGCGGAGAGCAGCAGCGGGTTGCCCTTGCCCGGGCGCTGGCGCCCCGCCCGCGCCTGTTGATGCTGGACGAACCACTTGGTGCATTGGACAGGGCTTTGCGGGAGGAATTAAGCACCGAACTACGCCAGCTCCTGCACCAGACGGGTATTCCGGCAATCTATGTCACCCACGACCAGGAGGAGGCTTTTACATTGGCTGACCGGATTGTCCTGCTTCACGCCGGCAAGGTCGAGCAGGATGGTCCCCCGGTGGAGGTCTACGCCCACCCCAATACCGCCTGGGCAGCTGGATTCCTGGGATTAACCAACCTTTTGCCGGGGAAAGTGGTCTGCACCTCTCCGTTGCAGGTGGAGACCCGGGCAGGTGTTTTTACTCCGATGGATGATCCATCCTCCCAATGGAGCGATGGGCAACCTGTCACCCTGCTGGTGCGCCCGGGAGCCATCCGCTGGGATGCGGGTGACACCAACCTGCTGCATGGACAGGTAAGCGACTGGGTCTTCCGGGGCGAATTTCACCGCCTGGAATTTCACCTGGACTCTGGATTGACATTCCAGTTCCAGAGCACCAACCTGCCACCCGGGGGAAAATTGCAAACCGGCACCCCACTGACCATCCGGCTTGCGGCGGAAGGCATCCTTTGCCTGCCGGATGGGGAGCAAGCCAACCATGGATGACGTGATTATCATCAAGCAAAATGAAGCCGGTCTGGAAAAATGGCGTTATTCCGGCAGGACACTCCAGCGGACGGACAACGCCATCCTGCTGGAAGCGCATTTCACCCGCCCGGACCTGCCGTTCCATGAGATTGTACTGGCAAACGGTGACCGCTTTGTGGAAGCATACTATGCAGACCGCTGGTACAACATCTTTGAAATTCACAGCCGGGTGGATGATGCATTAAAAGGCTGGTATTGTAATGTCACACTTCCAGCGCGGATTGACGATGGGGTGGTTTCCTACAAGGACCTGGCGCTGGATTTGCTGGTGTACCCGGACGGTCGGCAGTTTATCCTGGATGAGGACGAGTTTCTGGCGCTGCACCTGACCGATTGGCAGGTGGAAGGCGCCCGCAAAGCACTGGCGGAACTCCAGCAAGTGTTTCGCACCCCCATGCCCTTCCTGCTGATAAACAGATGGTTGTCTTTGAAGGATGGATCAGGGATACAGGGTCACCGGCTGCGATGACAGGACCACCGTTCCGGGGATTCGCCCATCGCTTTCCTGCCGGAGCGTGAGCAAGACCGGAGTCCGGCTGGAGACGGTATAGGGAACTGCCGCCGAAAATTCGGCATGTGTACTGCCGGGCAGCGGCTCCGCCAGGGGAATCGCAGTAGACCCAACCACGTTGCCGCTCGCATCCACCAGTTCCAGGAGCAGCGGATTGGCATTGACCCCCCTTGCCATCCCGGTTACCGTGACAAATCCACCGCGAAATTCCTGGTAGGGGTAGGGCAGCCGCAGGATGAGAGGTTCCAGCAGGTCTCCCGCCGCGTAAATATCATCCTTGCCAATTCGAATCAGGATCAGGTCCTGGGAGGTCAAGCCGGTGGTCCTGCCCGCAGAATCAATCGAATAAATCACCAGGCGGGCAAGTTCCGCCGCACCTGTAACGGTGAAAGTCACTTCCGGCTGGATCAACACAGAAAAACCGGGTTCCACATAAAACTGCAACGCCTGGCGGGAAAGGTAGGAACCATCCTCGCCAATTAAATCCACATACACCCGCCCATCTGCACCGGGAATGACGCTGCCGTACACCTGCAGCGGAGAAGTCACGCGGGATAGCTGCCCGGGGCGCGTGATGCGAAAACCTGCCAGGGGAACCGATGAGGTTGCCAGCGGAGTGGGGATGCGGGTTGGAATGGTGGTAATTGTGGGTCCGGCGGCAGCCGTGGTGGTACTTTGAGCCGTTGGTGTCACCCCGACAGCAGAGGATTCCGTCCTGGTTGGGGCAGATGTGAATGTTGAAGACGGACTCGCAACCGGGGTGGGATTGCCAGCCGGTATAGCGGTATCTTCTGTTGCGGGTTGTTCAGCAGGGGTGGAAATAATGACGGCAACAGTTGGTTCCAGCCCGGTGCGTTGGGCTGCGGGCGTGAGAAGAGAGGATGCCGGAACCCCCTGGAACTGGCAGCCGGACAGGCTGGCGCTCAACACCCCCACCAGCGCCAGGATAACCCAGCTGGACACACGGGAAAAGGACTTCATGCCAAGTCCGTTGGAGGTTGAGAGGGCGCAAGCCGCTCGATGAGGGCTTCCAGTTCCTCAAACCGGATGGGCTTCAGGAGATATTCAACCGCCCCGGCTGCCAGGGCACGCTCCCGCAAGGTCCGGTCGGCATAAGCAGACAGCATAACCACCGGGATGGAGCCCGACATCGGGTTCTCCTTCACCCTGCCAATCCATTCCATGCCGTCCATTTCAAACATCCGGCAGTCCACGATCACCAGGTCGGGTTGTTCCACCACGACCCGTTCCAGGGCGCGATCCGGCGATACGTCTGATGAGGCAATATGACCCATCTGACGGCAGACCTCCTCCATCAACTGGAGGGTGAGGGGATCATCGTCAAGAAAAAAAACTCGCGCCATGGCAGGGAGATGGACAGGGGTTGGAAACTCTCCCAACCCCTGTCATGGTTATCCTGTTAGAAACCGTAAATGTAGCTGTACTTGGACTTGAGATACCGGACGTAAGGATTCGGGTCAATCCCGGTGCCGGTGATCTGGCGGACCAGGTCCTGGGGCTCAAACTTGGATCCGTGCCGGTGCACCTTATCACGCAGCCAGCCAAGCAATGCAGAGAATTCGCCGCGGGCAATCTGCTCATCCAAATCCGGGATGTCCTTGTGGATGCACTCCCAAAGCTGAACGGAAACCAGGTTGCCAAGGGCATAGGTGGGGAAGTAACCGATCATTCCACCAGACCAGTGAACATCCTGCAGAACGCCGACCGAATCCTTGGGCGGAACAATGCCCAGGTATTCCTTCATGCGGGTGTTCCAGGCGTCGGGCAGGTCCTTCACTTCCAGGCTGCCTTCCATCAAGGCGATTTCCAGTTCCAGCCGCAGCATGATATGCAGATTGTACGTGGCTTCGTCCGCCTCCACGCGGATCAGGGAAGGTTCAACCTTGTTGATGCCCCGGTAGAAGGTCTGCAAATCCACACCTTCCAGCTGAGCCGGGAAGCGTTCCTTAAATAGCGGGAAGAAGAACGTCCAGAAGGGCAGCGACCGCCCCACCAGGTTTTCCCACATGCGGGATTGGGACTCGTGGATCGCCATCGAAGCGCCATCCGCCAGGGGCAGACCAGCAAGGATGGGATCAATGCCCTGCTCATAGAGGGCATGACCGCATTCGTGCATGGTGCTGAAGAGCGCAGAAGCACTCCGCTCCGGGTCAAACCGGGTGGTGATGCGCACATCGCCAATGCCAAAGGACGTGGTGAAGGGATGGGCGGATTTATCTTGACGCCCGCGGTTCCAGTCATACCCAAAACGGGTGATCACATCCACGCCAAAATCCCACTGCCCCTGTTCGGGATAGGTGCGGTGCAGGAAGGCATCGTCCACCTGCGGGCGGGCTGTGATTGCCTGGATGATTTCCACCTGCTGGGGACGCAGCGCGCCAAAGATCGCCTGTACATCCCCTGTTTTGAGACCCGGCTCAAAATCATCCAATAGCGGGTCATAGACATGGTCATAGGGCGCAAAGAAGCTGGCGTACTGGCGGCGGAGTTCCACAATCCGTTCCAGGTAGGGACGGAAGGCGGCAAAATCCGAGGCTGCCCGGGCGCGCGCCCAGGTTTCCTGCGCCAGGGTGGTTACCTGGGCAAATTCTGCCACGTGTTCGGTGGGAACGCGGGTGTTCTTTTTGTAATTCTTGTCCAGCATGCGAACCAGGCAGGCATCATCCGAGTCGGGATCCATCGAAGCCACAATGGGCTTGCAATCCTCAATCAATTGACCCATCTCCGGGCTGGTGAACATGCGGTGGGTCAGGCTGCCCAATACCGCCAGCTGGTTGCCGCGGTCTTCCGCCCCGCCGGACGGCATGTAGGTTTGCTGATCCCAACCCAGCACGGCAGCTGCACGTCCCAGGTAGGTAATCTCTCGAACTTTTTCTTTCAGTTGATCCAGTTTTTCCATTTGTCTTGTCTTTCCAACCAAGAAGGATCAGCAGCGTGAGTATTTACCGCTGCTGTTTTGAACAAAAACCGCCAGCTATGCAACCCGCCAGCGCAGGGCATCGCCGCGCAGTGCTGCCAGGACTTCACTGGCGATATCCTGCGCCGCACGTTCCTGGGCTTCCACCGTCTGGGCGCCGACATGGGGGGTGCAAACCACGCGGGGATGCGCCACCAGCGGGATGAGCCCGGGCGGTTCCGCCATAAAGACATCCAGACCAGCAGCCGCCACCTTGCCGGATTCCAGGGCGGCAAGCAGGGCGGCTTCATCAATCACACCACCGCGCGCCGCGCAGACAAGCCGGACGCCGTCCTTCATCTTCGCAAAGGCATCCGCGTTCAGCAGGCTCCGGCTTTCGCTGGTGAGCGGAATATGCAGGGTAATCATGTCAGCTCGGGCATACAGTTCGTCCAGGGAAACGGGTTCGCCGCCGCGACGGCGGATTTCGTCTGCCGGAATCAACGGGTCATATCCCAGGATTTTCATGCCAAAGGCGGAGGCGCGGGTGCCCACGCTGGCGCCGATTCGTCCGAAACCGATCACACCCAGGGTTTTGCCGTACAGTTCCACGCCTTCCAGTTCCTTCTTGATCCACTGACCGGCTTTCATGGTGGCGTCGGCACGGGGAATTTCCCTCGAAACCGCCAGCATCAAGCCCAGGGTTAGTTCCGCCACGGCAACCGTGGTCGCAATCGGCGAATTGACCACAATGACGTTGTGGGCGCGGGCAGCGTTCAGGTCAATGTTATCCACACCCACCCCGGCGCGACCCACCACCTTCAGGCGGTCTCCGGCGGCTTCAAATACTGCCGGAACAACCTTGGTGCGCCCACGGACAATCAGGGCATCGTATTCCTTTGCCACCACCAGCAATTCCTCTGCTGTAATTTTTGGCTGGTTGACGACTTCCGCAGCCTGGCGAAGCAGTTCCTGCCCATTTTGTTCCAGACCATCGGTCAGCAAAATTTTCCAAGCGCTCATACCACATTCTCCTTTTTAAGTTATGGTGATCATTCTACGGACTGCGTCCGATGATGATTGTACCTTAATTGGCGATGGTTTGCTGCTGCTGCTTTTCCATGTTTGGTGGTGACAAAGTACCCATCTTTGCCCATCACTGGGATATCATCGGTAGTGAGGAAAATTCGGGAAACGGTTTTCCCAAATCACCATGTTGTCTAGTAAAATTTAAAAATATTGAAACATTATGAAAAATAGTCATGTCGAAATGATGAAATTTTTACGAATTCATCATTTCTCCAACCCTCCAACCAATCCACAAGGAGTAACCCGAGATGAAGCAAGCCTCTTTTTCCCTGCGCACCGTATTAATCATTGTTGCGCTGCTTGTGCTTCTTCCAACTGCCGTTGTCCTGGCGCAGGAGATCATTACCTCGGCGGAACCCGGTTACGTCAACCCCCCGGACGTATTTGCCCCCCAGGTGATTGGCGACGATCCTGATGAGGATGGATATGTTGGACCGGTGGTTGTAAGCGACGGCGCAGCCATTCCACCCAGCGGGGAAGGTGAACCGCTGGACCCGGAGCTCTTCAACCCCTCGGGGGAACCGCAGCCGGATGACAATGGCTACACCGGGGCAGGCACCGAAGCCGTCAATGCCGGCTGGTCCAATTTTTATTACCTGTATGTCGCCGGTTCCGCCTTGCGCCCCCGAAACAGCGGCGTGGATTGGATATCCGCGGGCAGTGGTGGCTGCATGTACACGAGTGGTCTTGCCTGGAGCAACGTGGATGTCCAGCTGCCGGAAGGATCCCGGGTTGATTACCTGCGCCTCTTTTATTTTGATACCAACACAAACGACAGTCTCGCATGGCTTACGTCTTACGATGGAGCAGGAAGCAAAGATGATATGGTATATGTACAATCCGCATCCGATGTAGGATATGGCACCACCCTGAGTGAGTATCTCGGAGAAGTGGTGGATACTACATACAAGTCCTACCTGTTGAATTGGAATCCGTTATCAGCATTTAACGAAACTTTGCAGGTCTGTGGTTTGCGCATTGCCTACCGCCTGCCAACCCCCTAACCCCACCAGGAGAGAACCATGAACAAAAAAATTCTTGCCAGGGTGTTGGGAATCTTGCTTGTCCTTGCCCTGCTGCTCCCCCTGGCGGGCAGCGGAGTGGCTCAGGGCGCCGGTCCTGCTCCGGCAGGTAAAACTTCCCCATCCGCCCAAATCCAGGCGATTCCCGGTCAGTTTTATTACCTGTACGTCCCCGGTTCCGCATTACGCCCCCGCAACAGCTCTGCAGGCTGGGACGTGGATTTAAACGGTGGCTGCATTTACACAACGAACAGTGCGGGGGATGTATTCAACGTGGATATCCAGCTTCCCGAACAAGCCCAGATTCTCTACCTGCGGATTTACTTTGATGATACTTCATCCAGTCATGACAGCTACGCCTGGGTAACCGCTTATGATGGAGGGGGCAGGCCGCCTGATGACCTGCTTTTTGTCAGCTCCACTGGAAACGCGGGGTATGGCACCAACCTGAGCGCTTTGACCCCGGTGATGGTGGATAACTTCAGCCGTTCCATGGTGTTAAACTGGAGACCCAATGAAACCGGAAACACCATGCAGCTGTGCGGGTTGCGCATCGCCTACCGGATGCCGGACTACCCAATATATCTGCCAGCGGTTCTGAAATAGCGTGATTTTCTAATGATAAAATCCGCCGGGCGAAAAACCCGGCGGATTGATTTTATTCATAGCGCAGTGCTTCCACCGGCTCCAGGCTGGCAGCCCGGTTTGCGGGGTACAGTCCAAAGAACAGCCCCACCGCTGTGGAAAAGACCGTTGCCAGCAGGATGGCATCCAGCCCAATGGAGGGAGTGAAGGGCGTGTTGGAAGCCGCCGCCACCCGACCAACGATAAACGCAATCAGCCAGCCCAAGCCAATCCCAAGCAGCCCGCCAATCAGGCTAAGGAGGGAAGATTCCGTCAGAAACTGGATCAGGATATCCTTCCGCCGGGCGCCCAATGCCTTGCGCAAGCCAATCTCGCGCGTCCGCTCCGTCACCGAAACAAGCATGATGTTCATGATGCCGATTCCACCCACCAACAGGGAGATGGCGGCAATCCCGCCCAGGAAAATCGTCAACACGCCAGTGATGGTCTGGGCGGTGGCGACGAAATCATCCTGCGAGAAGATTGTAAAGTCATCGGCGCCCAGTTCGGTGCGGTGCCGGGTGCGCAGGATTTGCGCAACCTCCTCGCGCGCCTGGTTCACCAGCGATGGGTCGGCAACCTGCACAAAGATCAGGTCCACCCGGTCCCGGCTGCGGCGGATGAGCCGCGCCTGGGCGGTATCAAACGGGACCAGGATCACATCATCCTGGCTGCCAAACGACCCGCCACCCTTGGATTCCAGCACCCCAATCACCCGGAACGGCTGCCCGTTGATACGGATGGTTTCCCCCGTCACGCCATCCGTGCGACCAAAGAGCTTTTGGGCTGTATCGGGTCCCAGCAGCGCAACAGATGCCTGCCCCAGCAGATGCTCGGTGTTAATGAACTCCCCCTCCACGACCGCATAATTCCGCACAGGCGCATAATCAGGCGTGACGCCGTAGATGGATACACCGGTACGTTCCGAGCCAAATGTCACCTCGGCGTTTCCCTGCAGAACCGGGGCAACCGCCGCCACGGAGGGCGCCTGGAATGGATCTGCGATGGCATTGGCATCGTTCCGGGTCAGCGGCTGTTCGTTGCGCACGTCCTCCTGCATGTTCCCGGAAAACACAAACAGCAGGTTGCTGCCAATCCCGCTGATGGAGCCGGTAATCGTATCCTGGGCGCCCTGCCCAACCCCCAGCATGGCAATGACCGCACCTACTCCAATAACAATCCCAAGGATGGTGAGCCCGGAGCGGAGTTTGTTCGAAGCGAGGCTTTCCAGTGCCTCCAGGATGGCTTGACCCAGGTTCATCTCATCCCTCCACAATCAATCCATCCGCCAGGCGGATAATCCGTTGTGCCTGCTGCCCAATGCCCATGTCATGGGTCACAATGATCAGGGTGGTGCCCAGGTCGCGGTTGAGTGAGAGCAGCAAATCCATGATTTCCTTGCCGGATTTCGAATCCAGGTTGCCGGTGGGTTCATCCGCCATCAAAATGGCAGGGTTGTTCACCAGGGCGCGGGCAATTGCCACCCGCTGCTGCTGACCGCCAGACAGTTCGGTGGGTCGGTGACGGATGCGGTCAGAAAGCCCCACTGCATCCAGCGCTCTGGATGCCCGGGCAATCCTTTCCTTGACTGGCACACCGGCATACCGCAGCGGCAGTTCCACGTTGGAAAGTGCCGTGGTGCGGGACAGCAGGTTGAAACTTTGAAACACAAACCCCACCTTGCGGTTGCGGATATCCGCCAGTTGATCATCCCGCAGCCTGGAAACCAGTTCCCCGTCCAGGATGTAGTCACCGCTGGTGGGATGGTCAAGGCAGCCCAGGATGTTCATGAGGGTGGATTTGCCCGAACCGGAAGGACCCATGATGGCAACCACCTCACCGCGCGCAATTTGCAGGTCCACACCAGCAAGCGCATGCACCTCCACCGTTCCCATCTGGTAGGTCTTGGTAATTTGTTTTCCTTCAATGACGTGGTCAACTGTCATGGATTACCTCATAAATGGCGGACCGCCGGTCAAAAGTTCAGACGGGGGATTCAGAATAACAGCGTCGCCTTCCTTAACTTCTCCCGGCAGAAGCTGGCTGACCAGGTCGGATGTTGCGCCAATTTGAATTTCCACCGGCGTGGGAACGCCGTTTTGGAACAGGTACACCACCCGCTTGCCCTCCCGCAGCCGGACCGCCCGGTTGGGCACCAACAGGACATCATCCAGTTGTTCCACCACGATGCTGACCGCTGCCGTCATACCGGGGCGGACGCTTTCATCAGGGGTTTCCAGTTCCAGGGTGACCGTGAAATTCACCACGCCCTGCACCACCGTGCCAACCTGACCCACCTGCACCACCACGCCGGTATATGTCTTATCGGTGATGGCATCAAAGGAAATGGAGGCGGTTTGCCCGGGTTGTATGCGGTTGATATCCACCTCCGGCACCTGCACATCCACAAGCAGGCGGGAAAGATCATCCAACCGGAAGGAAACCGTTCCTGGGGAAACCTGGTCGCCGGGCAGGGAGTTCACCACGGTCACCGTCCCGGCAAACGGAGCTTTGATATTCACCAGGTTGAGCGTGGATTGCAGGGCAGCAATCCGCGCCTCGGCGGCGGCAATATCATTGGCATCTGGACCATCCTTCAGGCGGTCCCACTCCCGCTGGGCATCCGCCAGTTTGGCTTCCGCCAGGGTAACCCGGGCATCCGCCTCGGCAATTTCACCCTCATCTGGCATTCCCAGCAGGTAATTCAAATTCCAGAGTGCCCGGTCTTCCGCCTTGCGGGCATTGGCAAGCTGGCTGAGTGCCAGGGCGCGCCGCGGATCATCCTCCGATAAACCCGTGAGGTTGTTGTAGATGGATTCGTATTTTTCTGTATCTTCCTGGGCAATGATATAGTTGGCACGGGCAATATCCACCGTATTGGCGCTTGCCCGGCTGTAATCCTTGCTCTGCCGGTCTTCAACAGCATCATCGTATGCCGCCTGGGCTTGCACCAGGGCAAGCTGCGCCTGGGCAGCCGGGGTATCGGAATTCAGCAGCGAGTCCAGCGAACGCTGGGCGGAGATCAGGTCCGCTTCTGCAAGGATGATGGACTGCGGAAGGGAGTCCTCCGCCAGGGTGGCAAGCACGGCGCCCTTCTGCACCTTTCCGCCCAGGCTGACCGGGATTTCTCCAACCCTGCCGGATGTCTGCCAGGCAAGCATGGCAGTCTGGTTCGCCCGGACGGTCCCGGTGGCGCCAACAATTGCCGTCAGGCTGCCACGGCTGATCAGGGCGGTTTCGTAATTCTGCGATTCGGCTGCCCGTTTTTGCTGGATGGCGCGGAATCCAAAGAATCCGCCCACCCCCAGGGCAATCACAATCAGGATGGTGATGATGGTTTTTGGTTTCATATGCTTCCCTGCCTTGCCCCGGCTGGATGATTTGATAAACCGGTGACAAACCTTTTACAAAAATTACATGGCAATCATAGCACGTTCCCCGCCGGTGGGAAGGTGGTTGTAGGATGTTTTCTGTAAAAACCGCGTTAGAAATATGTGAACAGGCAGGGTTTCCCACCCGCTTGTAGGGTATCATTGAGGCATTGGATTGCCCGATTGGATGCATGGATGAAAATTACACAAATCCTCCAGACCCTCTTTTTCGTCCTTGTCCTCGCCCTGCTGCTGGGCGGGAGTACATCCATTCCGCCGGATCAACAGGAGCTGGTCCGGCGCATCACCCGCCCGGTGGAATTTGACTTTGCAACCTGGACCCTGGACGCGCTCTGGCTCAAGTTGAGCCAGGCGGCACTTGGCGCACCCCGCTACCTGCCGCAGGAAGGTCAGCAGGAACTGGTGAAAACCTACCTGGAAAAAGTGGATGAGGTGCAAAAACTGCGGTCAGTGATTGAGAATATTTATGCCGACCCCACCCTGCCAAAACCCGAAAAATATACGCAGCCATTGATCAAAGAGCAACGGTTAATCCAGGGAGAATTGGACCAGCTTGGTCCGCTGGCGGAATCCATTTTACAGACACAGACCAGCGCCGTCCTGGCGGAAGCCGGGATTGCCCCCGGCGGGCAGCCCATACCGCCCCTGTTGTACCGTGTCACACCGCTGCCGTATGCCCTGGTGGTCTCCCCGCGCGATACCATCCGGCGGGACGTGCAGATTTCCCTCCTGCCGGAACTGACCCTGGACGAGATCATCCAGCTGGAAAAGGACGTGGAAGCAACCGGCAATGTCTCCGCCCTCGTGGTCCCCGTGGGGGGAATTGGAGCATACCCGACCATGGTCATGAGCACCGACAACCTCGTCTGGTTGACGGATGTGATCGCCCATGAATGGACCCATAATTATCTGACACTGCACCCGCTGGGCATCCGGTATTTCACTTCCGGGACAATAATTACATTGAATGAAACTACAGCCACCATTGTTGGCGGTGAAATCGGCAGGATGGTGCTGGAAGCCTATTATCCAGATGATGTTCCCCCCAAACCCCTGCCCACCTGGCCGCTGCCCGCCCCCTTTGAGGAAATCTACCCCGGTTTGGACCCAAATGCCCGCGTTGCTTTCAACTACAACCGGGAGATGCACCGCACCCGCGTGGAAGTGGACCGCCTGCTGGCGGAGGGAAAAGTGGAGGAGGCGGAAGCATACATGGAACAACGCCGCCTGGTATTTGTGAACAACGGCTATTCAATCCGGCGGATCAACCAGGCATATTTTGCATTTCATGGTTCCTATGCAGAATCAACAGGCGGGGGTGCACAGGGCAGGGACCCGGTGGGACCGGCTGTGTACGAACTGCGTGAGCAATCCCCCTCGCTGGCAGCCTTCCTCAAACGTATTGCCTGGATCTCCAATTTTGAAGGCTTGCAGCGGCTCCTGGAAAGTGCCGGGACCTAAAAATCCTCGTCATCCGGGCTGGAAAGATCCGGCAGCGCTTGTTCAATTTCTTCAGGAGACTGACCGGCTTCCAGGCGATCCACAACATCATCAAATTCCGGCGGCATTTCCTCGCCAACTTCAGCACTCATCTTCCGCATCATCTGTCCCAGGGCGCGGGGATCCTCTTCCAGCCCTTCCAGCTGGCTGGGATCGGACATATTCTCCAGCCGGCTTTCCACGGACCTGGCAACCCGAACCCTGCCGATTTTTCGCTGCACATTTGCGCTGCCGCAGTGGGTGCATTGCACCGGGCGCGTGCCATATTCCGCATACGTCAGGAAAACCTGGAAGCGCTTTCGGCAATCAAGGCAACGATATTCATAAAAGGGCATGACATTCCTCCAGAGCACGGATTGAATGAATCCATTATAATCAAATCATCTTCGAATCTCAAAGCCTGAGAAGAGAGGCAGCTTATGTGCGATGATCCAATCAACTTTAACGTGTTGCACCCGGAGCCGCTGCTGGTGGTCATTTCCGGTCCATCCGGCGTTGGCAAGGATTCCGTGCTGCAGGGCTTAAAACGCCGGAACCTGCCGCTTCATTTTGTGGTAACTGCAACCACCCGCCTGCCCCGCCCCGAGGAAGTGCATGGGGTGGATTATTATTTTGTCTCACTGCAGGAATTTGAGGAAATGATTGCAGCGGGCGAATTAATCGAATATGCAGTTGTTTATGACCAGTACAAGGGCATCCCCAAAGCCCAGATCCGCGAGGCATTTGCATCCCGAAAGGATGTGGTGCTGCGGGTGGACGTGCAGGGAGCCGCCAAGCTGCAATCCCTTTTCCCCCAGGCATTGATGATCTTCCTGGTTCCCTCCAACGAAGAAGAATGGCTGCACCGGCTGCAAAACCGCAATACCGAAACCCCTGAAAACCTGGTGCTGCGCCTGGAAACCGCCCGGCGTGAACTGGACAGCCTGCCGCGGTTCGATTACGTGGTCATCAATGCAGAACACCGCCTGGAGGAAGCTGTGGATACCATCATTGCCATCATCCGGGCGGAACACCACCGTCTCTGTCACCGCAAGGTGCGCCTGTGAACAACAACTCCCTCCCTCCCGAAGACCTGCCAACCGCCCATCCGCCACCCCAGGTGCCGGTGCACTGGTCCTTTCATGCCCGCTCCAGCGTGGTCACCTATGTGTTGATCGGCGTGACTGTACTCATGTATCTCGGACAGATGCTGGGACAGTCCATCACGGGCGGGGATATCCTGGCAATTTATGGAGCAAAAATCAATTCCGCCATCCTGCAGGGAGAAATCTGGCGGTTTATCACGCCCATGTTCCTGCACGGCAGCATTTTACATATTGGCTTCAATATGTATGCCCTCTACTCACTGGGCACAGCCCTGGAGCGGCATTATGGGAACGGACGGTTTGCAGCCCTGTATTTTCTGAGTGGTTTTGCCGGTAATGTCATTTCATTCGTGTTAAGCAAATCCGCTTCCTACGGCGCATCCACCGCAGTCTTTGGACTGGTTGCGGCGGAAATTGTCTTCATCTGGAAAAACAAGCGCCTGTTTCGCAATGCGCGGGCAGCACTGGTGAATACCATCGGGATCGTTGTCATCAACCTGTTCATCGGGCTCTCCCCCGGAATTGACAACTGGGGGCATCTGGGCGGGCTGCTGGGCGGCTTTGCCTTTGCATGGTTTGCCGGACCCGTCTGGAAGCCCGACATGCAGCTGGACGGGATCCACGTTGTGGATGCCGTTCCAAGCGACAGGTCATGGCAGGCTGGCGGGTTGGTGGCTTTCGTCTTCGTGGTGATTGCTCTGTTAAAAATGCTCGCGGCATGATCGAAGCCATCATCCGGGTACTGCAGGAAAATCCCCTGCTCCTGCTCTTTGTGGTCGCCGGAATCGGGTACCCGCTAGGGAGAGTGCGGCTTGGCGGTGCCAATCTTGGTGTTGCAGCAGTCCTGTTTGTCGGGCTGGCTGTGGGAGCATTAAGCCCGGAGCTGAAACTGCCCGAGATTGTGTACACACTTGGGCTGGTTCTTTTCGTTTATTGCATAGGCTTAAGCAGCGGTGCGGTATTTTTTGGTTCTCTGCGGCGCCAGGGGATCCGCAATAATGGATTGGTTTTGGCAGGTCTGCTCCTGGCAGCCGGATTGGCAATCGCTGCCCATCTCCTGTTTGACCTGAAGGCAACACTCACCGCCGGAATGTTTGCAGGCAGCCTGACCAATACTCCCGCCCTTGCTGGAATCCTGGAACATTTACGGGCGGCTGCAGATCCCGAAATGGCGGAAACCATCCTCTCCGAACCTGTGATTGCCTATTCCCTCACCTACCCAATGGGTGTGATGGGCATGATCCTGGCGATCTTTCTCACCCAACGTATCTGGCATGTTGATTACGCGCTGGAAGCCCAGCAGGCACGTGAACTGGGACCCCTGAATGAACCACTGACTTCCTGCACGGTGCAGGTCCTTCATTCCCACCCATCGGTTGCAGAACTGATTCAAAAACATTCCCTGACTGTCATTTTCGGTCGGCGAAAACGCGGCGAGGAGTTATCCCTCGTGAACGGGGCAATGGATTTACAACCCGGCGACAGGATCAGCGTTGTGGGAACCAGGGAAGACCTGGAAACCGTCATCCCCTTGCTGGGCGAGCAAAGCGATGAGAGGCTGGAATTTGACCTCACCCGGTATGACAAGCGCAGGATGTTCATCTCCAATCCCAGGATTGTGGGGCGGCGGCTGCGTGATCTTAACCTGTTCCAGGAATATGGCGCAATCATCACCCGGCTGCGGCGGGGTGACCTGGAAATCCTGCCGCACGGCGAAACACCGCTCCTGTTGGGTGACCAGGTGCGGGTTGTTGCCCCCCATGATCAAATGGACAGCCTGACCCGGTTATTTGGCGACTCCTACCGTGGGGTGAGTGAAATTGATGTGCTGACCTTCAGCCTGGGTTTGGGGTTGGGGTTGCTGCTTGGCATGCTCCCCATACCCCTGCCCGGTGGCGTTACGCTCAAACTGGGGATTGCCGGGGGACCGCTGATTGTGGCGCTGGTTCTTGGGGCACTTGGACGGACGGGACCTGTCACCTGGCAAATCCCATACAGTGCCAACCTGGCATTACGGCAGATTGGTTTAATCCTGTTCCTGGCAGGGATCGGCACACGCTCCGGATATGCATTTGTCTCCACCTTGCAATCGGGGAACGGACCCATCCTTTTTGCTGTTGGAACCGCCATCACCTGCCTGACCGCGCTTGCCACTCTGTGGGTCGGTTACCGGATTCTGAAAATTCCCATGGGGTTGTTGACCGGAATCCTGGCGGGAATGCAGACCCAGCCCGCGGTGTTGGGGTTTGCCCAGGAGCAAGCCCGGAACGAACTGCCCAATATTGGATATGCCACAGTTTATCCCGTGGCAATGATCGCCAAAATTCTGCTTGCACAGCTCATCCTGATCTTATTCCGGGGATGATCGCTGTCTGCAATCGAACAGAATCCTGTGACATTTGTCAAATTCCCTCTTGACATCCAGATCAATTTTTGTTATTATCTTTATATCAAGATGTTTGATATAGAGTTTATGATGCCGACACATTACCAGGGAACACCGCAAGAAATATTGGCGCTTGACACCTACATCAAGCTGACCCGTGCTGTCAATACGCTGGAAGGGCGGCTGAACCGGCGCGGTGCCATGGGCGACCTGACCACCAGCCAGTTTGGTGTGCTGGAAGCCCTGCTCCACTTGGGACCGATGTGCGCTGGGGAACTCAGCAATAAGTTATTGAAAAGCACCGGCAACATGACCTTGGTGCTGGACAATCTCGAAAAACGCGGGCTCGTCCGTCGGGTGCGGGACCACGAAGACCGCCGGATGATCATGATTGAATTGACCCCAGAGGGAAGGGAACTGATTGAAACCATCTTCCCTGCCCAGGTCAACGCAATCCTGGCGGAAATGCAAACCCTGTCAGAGAACGAGCAGCGGGAGCTGGCATCGCTCTGCCGAAAATTGGGAAAAGGAGAGCGCGGATAGCCTTCGGGCAAGTGTCTCTTTTTTTAGCAGTTTATTTCGATATCAAAATACTTTATATGAAGGAGAATAAAAATGTCCTGGCAAATTGATTATGCCCACTCACAAATCCAATTCATCGTCCGTCACATGATGCTTTCCAAGGTGCGCGGTGTGTTTGAGAAATTTCAAGGCACCGTTGCATATGACGAAACCAACCCTGCCAACACACTGGTTCAGGTTGCAGTGGAAACTGCCAGCATCAATACCCGGGAGGCGCAGCGGGATGCCCATCTCCGTTCCGCTGATTTCTTCAACAGCGAAGTTCATCCGCACATGACCTTTACGGGAAAAAGGGTGGAATTGGTGGATGCCAATCACGCCCGTTTGATTGGCGATCTGACCATTCGCGATGTGACCCGTGAAATTGTACTGGACGTGGAATATTTTGGTCAAACTAAAAGTCCGTGGGGAACCACCAATGCTGGTTTTGCCGCCACGGCGAAAATCAACCGCAAAGATTGGGGATTAACATGGAACCAGGTACTTGAGGCGGGTGGAGTGCTGGTCGCCGAAGAAGTGGAAATTAATATCGAACTGGAACTGACCAAACAATAAGGTCTGCCATTCATAAAACAGGAGCCGCCTTGCAAGGCGGCTCTGCTTTTTATTCTGCCAGCATGGTTGGTTCCGGGACAGCCTGTATGGAATGCTGCCCGTTGTCCTCGACGGTTACAATGGGCTTGATAAAAAATGCTGCCAGTGCAATCAGCGCGCAAAGCCCACCGGCGATGAAAAACCACATCCGCACGCCAAAAAATTCGGCAATCGGCGCGGCAAGCGCAAGGCTGATGGGCATCATGGCGGTTGCACCGCTGTCCAGGACCGTGATGACCCGCCCCTGCATCTCGGGATCCACCCGTGCCTGTAGAATTGCCATCAGGGGTCCGTTTGCAATCGGGCTCATCAAGCCAACCCATCCAATCCCCACCAGAGCAATCCAAAATTTATCCGCCGGAGCTGCCGAGGTCAGGACGATTCCCAGACTCATCCCGATAATTCCAACCAGCGAGGTGTGAATCTGCTTTTTAAATCCACCCCATAGTCCCAGCCCCAATCCGCCAATAATGATGCCAACCCCCTCAACAGATTCCAGCCCTCCAAGGTGCCATGCGTTTCCGTGAAAATGTTCGGTGATCAACAGGGGCATAAAGCTGCCGATCGGAGCAAACAGGAAATTCAACACCATTGCCAGGAGAATGATTCCCAGCAGACCAGGCCAGGAGAAAACATATTTTAATCCATCCCGCACATCCCGCAGGACAGCCCGCGGGGTCACCTCCGCGGATGACTGCCGGGCAGGTTGGGGAATGGAGACAAAGAACAATGGGATGATGGCAATCAACGCGGTCACCACATCCACCGAAAGTACGCCAAACATGGGCAGGAGTTCCAGGAGCAGTGCTCCCAGCGGCGGTGCAGCAATTCCCATCAAGCCGCGCAGCGCCTGGTTCAAGCCGGTAATGCGGGAAAGGTGCTCCTGCGGCACCATCAGCGAGGTGGATGCCAGCATGGCAGGTCCCTGGAAAACTCCGGTCAGGGAACGGAAAAACAGGATCACATAGATATGCCAGGGTTGGGCAATCCCAAGCCAGAACAATACCACAAGGATCAGGGTTGCCAGTGCAACACAGGCATCCGAGACAATCATCACCACCCGGCGGCTCCAGCGGTCCACCAGGGCACCGGCAAAAGGTCCCAGGAACACCGTGGGCAGAATCGCCACCAGGGTGGCAGTCGCCAGCACGGCAGCGGAACCGGTTTGTTTTGTCAGCCACCAAATGAGGGCAAACTGAACAAGTGAACTTCCCAGCAGGGATATCGCCTGACCCGTCCAGATCAGGAAAAAAGGACGTTTCCAATTGGTTGTTTGCATGGATGATGGTTTCTTTCGGGTTTACTCAATAAAGACTTCGACGTGCTCCCCATCTTCATCGTCAAAGACATCCACCACTTTGCCCACCTCACCGGAGCGGATAAAGCCCATCAACTCATTGGGGTCCATATCCTGGATTTCGGGAGCAAAGCGCATGCCCATCTTCAAACCGGATTCCACGACCGAAAGAGGCAGGCGGATATTAACCCGGGTTTTGCCCGAATCGGTATCCGTCACACGCACCCGCAGCCAGCGACCTGAGCGCCCGGTGACCATGCCGGTTTCCGGCGGAGGGGGAGGCTGGGGCGGAGTGGGGCGGGCGCGTTCCAGTGCTTCGAGAAGCTGGGTTGCTTCATCGGCGGTAATGCGCCCATCCTGCACCATTTTCAGGATCTTGAGTCGTTCTTCACTGTTGACTGGCATCTTGTACCTCCTCAGGATTTTTCTGGTGATTTTTCGGCAGGATCATCCTTCCTGCCAAGCAGCTTGCGCTGCGCTTCCGCCAGCGAGATCGTCCCCTGCGCCACTTCATCAAGGATTGCCATGCGCTCGTCATTGGTCAGGCGGGCAGGCTGTTCCTCCTTGCCAGGTTCGTATCCCAAGGCACGGATAATTTCATAGAGCCGGTTGCGCAGGGTGGGATAGGAGAGATTCAATTCCTCCTCCATCCGGTTGAAGCGCCCCTCGCAACGAACAAAGGTCAGTACGAAATTGATTTGTTCATCCGTCAGCGGCGAGAACGGGTTGGCGGTGGTGATAAAGTGACCCTCCACGCTGGTATCACACTGCGGGCAGTACAACCTGGTTACAAGCAGGTCTCCACTGCAAACGGGGCATTTGGTCAACAAACGGTTCATCAGCTCTCCTTCCCGGAATATTATTGAAGTGCAGTTCTTTTTTATAAAGGTAATATACTGCTTTAAATAAGAATTGTCAATACCATATTCAATATTTATTTCTGCCAATTTGATTTTCCCAAACCCTGTCCCAATAACTCCTTCCAGTGCTTTGCAACTCAAGCCATCATTTCTCGTATACCAATTGAAAAGGAGTTGACACATGGAATCTCGAAGATTAACCCGTTCGCGAACAAATCAAATGGTCGGTGGTGTGTGCGCCGGTCTTGGTAATTATCTGAATGTTGACCCCACCGCCATCCGGCTGATTTTTATCCTGCTGGTGCTGTTGGGTGCATCCGGGATATTGATTTATCTGATCCTGTGGATCATCATGCCGCTGGAACCGGAAGGACCCCTGCCCCCCATGCAGCCTCCCGTGCCGCCATCGCAATAATCATCTTCCCCCCTGCTCCCCGCCTGGTTTTCCCAGCAGGCGGGGAGCCTGTTTGCGGGTATAATCGCTGCCATGACAGATGACCTCAAGCAAGTCATCATTTATACTGATGGTGCCTGCATCGGCAACCCTGGTCCTGGAGGATACGGGGTTGTCCTCAAGCGCGGGCGGGCTCGCAAGGAATTATCTGCTGGATTTCAGCATACCACCAACAATCGCATGGAATTGATGGCTGCAATTGCCGGGTTGGAACTCCTCAGGGAACCCTGCCGGGTCCAACTTTTCACTGATTCCCGGTACCTGGCGGATGCCATGCAACAGGGTTGGGCACAGCAATGGCGTTCCCGCAAGTGGAAGCGCGAGAAAGGCGGCAGGGCATTGAACCCCGACCTGTGGGGGCGGTTGTTGGACCTGTGTGAAAAACACCAGGTGGAATTTATCTGGATCAAGGGACATGCTGACACTCCCGAAAACGAGCGCTGCGACCAACTGGCACAGGCGGCTGCCCGCCAAAACAGCCTTCCGCCCGATCCGGGCTATGAGCAAACCCTGGCAGACACGCCCCCGCGGTTGTTTTAATGAAACCTGCTTGACAGATCATCCATGCGGCATATAATAAACATCACAACGAGCCCGGGAATAAAAGCTGCCCGTCCATCCAGAGAGTCTGCGGTTGGTGCAAGCAGACGGGTACGGCAGCAGGTTCCATCCCGGCTATCCTCCCCCGAGACTTGGGAGGGTGCGTTTCCTTCGCAGGAGCTGTATGCTGTAAGAAGGACGGCGGGATCCGTTACCCCCCAAAGAGGCTGCCCGGTTTGGGCGGTAAAAGCAGGTGGCACCACGAGCAATCCCCCCTCGTCCTGCACGAGTGCGGGGCTATTTGTTTCATGAAGGCAAGGAGGAAACCATGCTCGACATCAATCTTTTACGCGAACAACCGGATCTGGTCCGCAAGTCCCTGCAGGACCGCCAGATGGATGCCGGTGTTGTGGATTCCATCCAGGCATTGGATGTGGAACGCCGCACATTAATTGCCCGGGTGGAGGAACGCAAAGCAGAACGGAACACCGTTTCCCGTGAAATTGGAAAGATGAAGGACCCCGCCGAACGCCAGGCGAAAATCGATGCAATGCGGCTGGTGGGCGATGAAATTGACCAGCTGGATGAACGCATTCGCCAGGTGGATGAGGACCTGCGCACCCTGGTGGCTGTCATCCCCAATATCCCGGACCCGCAAACCCATTACGGCAAGGACGAACATGACAACCAGGTCATTCAAATGGTGGGCGAACCGCGCACTTTCAATTTCAACCCCCTGCCGCACTGGGACCTGGGTCCTACACTGGGTGTTCTTGATTTTGACCGGGGCGTGAAGATTACCGGCTCGCGTTCCTATATCCTTTCCGGTGCAGGTGCACGGCTGCAGCGGGCTCTAATTGCCTGGATGCTCGATCTGCACATCCGCCAGGGATACGAGGAAAAATACACACCCTTTATGGTACGGAGTGGGACGCTGTTTGCCTCCGGACAACTTCCCAAGTTTGCCGACAACCTGTATCATGACGCAGAGGAGGACCTCTGGATGGTGCCTACTGCCGAAGTCCCCCTGACCGGTATGCACATGGAAGAAATCCTGGAAGACGCCAGCCTGCCCCTGCGCTATACTGCGTACACCCCCTGCTTCCGAAGGGAAAAAATGAGCGCCGGGCGGGACGTGCGCGGCATCAAGCGCGGGCACCAGTTTGATAAAGTGGAAATGTACATCTACTGCCGCCCTGAAGAGTCGCAGCAGGAGCTGGAGAAAATGCTGGCAGATGCCAGCCAGACCTGTGCAGAACTGGGGCTCGCCTACCGGGTGCTGCGCCTTTGCACGGGAGACCTGGGGTTCAATGCCCGCATCACTTATGACCTGGAGGTTTGGGCGCCGGGCTTGGGCGAGTGGCTGGAAGTATCCTCGGTATCCAATGTGGGGGATTTCCAGGCACGCCGGGCAAACATTAAATACCGCCCGTCTGACGGCGGAAAAGTCCGCCTGGTGCACACTCTTAACGGGTCCGGGCTGGGTCTGCCGCGCACCCTGATTGCCGTCCTGGAGAACTACCAACAGAAGGATGGTTCCATCATCGTTCCAGACGTCCTGCGCCCCTGGATGGGCGGCGTGGAACGCATTGAATCCCAGGGGTAATCCATGGAAATCATTGGAGAAGTTGCCCTGCAAATTGTTGTCCTGGCTGTCATGCTGGTGGGGTTGTTTGGCTTGCTCACACTGGTAATCCCTGGATTAACCATCATCTGGGTGGCGGCACTGGTCTATGGACTGGTCACCGGCTTTGACATCTGGTCGGGTATTCTGTTTGGCATCATCACCCTGCTGATGTTGTTCGGGAACGTTGTGGACAATCTTTTCATGGGAGCAGGAGCCCGAAAGACAGGCGCCAGCTGGTTGTCTGTTGGTGTGGCACTGCTGGGTGGTATCATCGGCAGCCTTCTCATGCCGCCGCTCGGCGGTCTGGTCCTTGCCATGGTCGGAATTTTCCTGGTGGAACTCATCCGCATCAAGGACTGGCGCAAGGCGTGGGAATCAACCCGCAACCTGGCGATGGGCTGTGGCTGGGCGGGTGTCACCCGGTTTGGCATTGGAATTGTGATGATCCTGTTGTGGTGGATTTGGGCATTCCTGATTAACAGGTAAGCTGGTCATTCATTCAAAAAACCAGAAACGGGATGGTTAATTACCATCCCGTTTTTGATATATAATAACCTTCTCCAAGATTTCATTAAGATTTCATTCACAACAAGAGGCAACCGATGAACGAGGGGTATAGTTCCAAGCGGCTGGAAGTTCGCCGTCCACCAATCTTTGTTACCCTGGCACAAATCGTGGCGGGGGGATTAACGATCCTGTTCTGTGTGATGGCAGTTTTCAGTATTCTTAATCAATTTCGTCGTCTTCTACGGTTTTCCGGAGATTATGAGCTTACCTACACAACGATCATTGCTTTGGTTGCGATCGGTGTGATCTTGATTTATGGAATTCAAGGGTTAAAATTTGTGATCAGCGGAATATCCGAATGGATTTCCCCCCTTCGACCCGCAAAAGTGCCTGAAGATTACCGGGATTATTACGAAGTGGCACATGGGTTCCGCCAACGGACGCTTAATATCTATGGGGATGACGAAACGCTGAAAAAATTCCGCTGGATTTTCGGATACAACACGCGATTCATTTCCCCCGCCCGAAAGGCAATCTTCAATGACCTTGGAAAAAGCCTGGGGGGCAGGATCAGCGGCATCATTTTGCTGGTGATCATCGTGGTGGTTTTTTTCTTCATGCGCGACCAATTGGGGATTTCTGGTTCATCCACTTCCAGGTGGTTGATGCCCATCCTGTTGATGGTTGCCGTTCAACTGGCAGCCGGGGCTGTGGAACTTGTGGTAGGTTTCATGATGGTGCCGAGAGGGCAACCCAGTACCACTGCCCAGGAGAGTACTGAACATTATCGCGGTTTTGGTCATCCATCCCAAATATTCGCCCGCCTGCCCGACCTGGCAATCCCCCTCCGGTGGGAGGGATTCCTCAACCGGGTGTACAAGGGGGCGGATCAAATTTCCTCTCCCGTCGTGGGAGATGTGGGTAACTTCTCCGGATTTTTAATCATTGAACGCCAACCAAAAGCAGAGGAGCAGGCAGGACCTTTAAGCGGTTACATCCTGCTTGCAGTTGGCTGGGCATTCTATATAATCGGGGCTGCAATACAATTATTTGCGGTCATTCCAGGCGCAATGGATGGCATGGTGACCATCCCGCTGGCAGGGTTGTTTTTCCTGGGTCTGATGATTTCCTCCAACGGCAGCCGGTTTGTGCGCCGGACCCGGTCACTATTTGAGATCGTCCGGTTCCGCTCACAGGCAATCCTGATTGAACTCGAAGGCAACCTTTTCCGTTCTGACATCAGGGTAGGCAAGTCCATGGTCGACTCCATTGAGACCAGCAATGTGGCAGTCCGGTCCGATTTTACAGCCCGATTCTGGACAGCAGAACTGGTGAGCGAAGCCGGGCGGCTTGATTTACCCCGGGAGTTGCTGGCACTGGAGCCAACCGGTGACAGCCAGCAGTGGATGCAATTCTTCCGAACCGAAATCAATAAGCTGCGCGAGGAAGGCGTTAAGCCCCTCGGTGTTGACCTTGGATCAGCCGAAGTTCAACAGGTTGTTCAGGCAAATGTTGGTGTTTCCGCCATGCGCGCAGGAGCCATTGAAACCGCAGAACTCCATGGAGCACCACGGGTGGAAGAACTGGGCGCAGGTACTCAACCAACCCCTGCCGTGAACAACGATCCATTTGGCGGTATGACAGGTCCAACTCAACCCTACAACCCCGCAGATTACAAGGAATGTCCACGGTGTGCTGAGATGGTGCGGGTACGCGCCAAGGTTTGCCGTTTCTGTGGACATGAATTTTAACCCCGGTATCATGGATTGAATTTAGAGGGATGGATCCGGTTCCAGGAATGCCACCGCCTGGGATTCGTTGTCATCCATGACAATCCGGATATGATGCCCGGAACGATACTTCGCAACCGGAATCAGCCGCAAGGTTGGTTCCAGTTCCGGGGGGATCTGTGTAAATTCATTTGCAATGCTGGGCGTCTTGTAAAAGAAATCCCGGTTGAAAGAGTTCTTGGGATCATCCAGGTAAATAGCCAGTGGGTAAATTTGGGCTTCCAGCAGGTCCTGAAAGAAATGTGTCCCAAGAGAGGGTTCGGGCGGCAATCCGATCCCCTCACCTGCCAGCTCCACCAGTGACCGGGCATGATAGATATCCCCATAATCAATGGAAACGCCCAAATCCGGGTTGGATGATCCCCAGCGACCGGGACCCACACAGATGAAGTTCCTGCCAGCCAGGGCTGCATTTAACCGTCCAATGGCACGCACAAGCTCGCTGCGGGCATTGGCGCTGGGCAGGGAAAAATATCCTTCCGGTGTGACAAACAGGACGTAGTCCACCCGGGAGATGTAGCCCTGCGGGACCACAAACCGCGTCAGGAAGATAACGTCCTCCGGGAGCAATTTCGGTGGCAGAGCGGCATGCTCCGAAACCAGCAACTGGCTTTGCGGTCGGCATTGAAGAACCGATACACAAACCTGCGGCTGCCCGGTGTCCAATCCCTCAATATGAAGGGTGAATTCCATGTCCACCGGTGAATGATACGCCTCCTCCAGCCGGTGCAGCATGGCACGCACGTGGTCGGCAAATTTGGTTCGCCCCAGTAAATCTTCAAAGGTCAGGACCATCTGACTGGGCTGAATCCCACTGGTGGACGACCGGATGGAACTGAGATATCCATCCTCATCCACCTGCACCAGGTAGCGCAGCGGCGGATACCGGGGACTGATTACCTCGTTTACCGGCAGGGTTTTAAATGTATTCTCCTTCAGATCAATCACATCCACATACTGCTGTGAATACCGCCGCACCGACCTGGGGTCGGTGGATGGGCGCAGCCTGGGGTGACTGAGTGCCACCAGGCGGGGGTAATCATTCCCAACCCGATCCACGGCACGGGTACCCAAACCCCAAACCAGCCGTACAAAGCCATCCTCCCGCCGGATTTGCGGAGCCCAACGGTACAGGTTCCGGCTGAATGCCACCCCCGCACCATGTGGCAGAAAATATCGTCCAAATTGCTCCCCCTGCACAACCTGCAGGAGAATTGCCATGCGTTCATCATAGTCCTGCAATCCGCGCGATCGCCGATATAGCAGGGCATTTGGATTTAACGTGGAGGCATAAATATGAGCAATGGCGCGCGTCAGTACATCCAGGTTTTCATCCAGTGACCCCTGGTTGGGGCAGAAAATGCTCTCGTACTTTCCTGCAAAGGCGGTACCGAAATTGTCTTCCAAATGGCTGGATGAGCGGACAATAATGGGGGTTTTCCCAAGCTGGCGCAACAGAATCCGCAGGCTTTCAAGAAAATCCTGGGGAAACTGCCCCTGCTCAAATTCTTCCACAATCAGCGGATAATCCGCCCGCATTTCCGATTCAGTCTTGTATTTTTGGTCGTTCCAGTGGAAGAGGTGGTTAAGCGCCATGAAAGTGTATAAAAGATCCGAGCCAATGAACCAGGATTCCGGCACCCGCAGGCAGCCAAATCCATTGGATGCATCCCCTTCAGACTCCTGTGCTTCAATTAGAATCCGGTAGGCAAGCATCATGCCGGCAGCTTTGCCGCCAATCCGCCCGGTGCCAATTCTGCGGCGGCGGATTTCCGCCAGGTCCTGGACATGGAAATATTGTTTGGCAACTGCAATATACCGCAACTGATCGCTGATGAGAGCACGGATGAGAACCACCTTGGATTCCTCCAGGCGGGCTTCGTAGCGGGCGCGGGTGGCTGCGGGCATCCGCTCAATCTCCAGTGCCTGTTCCAGTACCTGGTCCAGCGGAGACAGCTCCGGGTTCTCCGATAGGGCTACCTCCGGCGAGACCTGAACACCCTCATTGGAGAGGATCTGCTGGATGATTTTCTCCAGGGATTCCAATGAACAAAAATCCGCAAAGAGGATATCGGTAAGGTACTCGCGCACCTGGTTTAACCGGAACTCCCAGACATCCGCCGGTTCCTCGGCATAGGGATTGCGCAGCCCTGCCAGCCGCTGGGTCTGGATGGAATAATCACGCACTTCCAGTTCAAACACCTGCGGCTGAATAAAGCCGTTTTCAAACAATTCGCGCCGCATGGCGGCGCGAATACGGTTGCTGAGCAACGGATACTGACCCAGCGTGAGGTAAAGACGGCTCAGCTTGTCAGGATTGACTGTAAAATATTTCATCAGCCCAGATGCATCGGCATAATCACATGGGTAAATGTATCATCGCCCACCGGTTTGAGGATTGCCGGGGTGTTGTGAGCATTGGTCTCCAGGACGACGCTGGGGGTTTTGACAACATCCAGGACTTCCCGCAGGAAGCGGACATTAAAGGCAATGGTGATGCCCTCCCCATCCACGTTGGCATCCAGGTTCACATCAGAAGAACCGGTTTGTTCCGCCTGTGCCGAAATCTTGATCTCGCCGGGGCGATCCGGGTTGGTTTTGATTTCCATCCGGATGACATTGTTCGTCTCGCGGGCGATGATTTCCGCCTGTTTGCAGGCGTTCAGGAATTCCCCGCGGGATAGGACCGTATGGGTTTTAAAACTCCGCGGGATGATGGCGCGATAATCAGGGAAGTTCCCATCAATCAACTGGGAGACCACCTCGGTATTCTTCAGGTGGAAAATCACCTGCCCGCGCCCGGGGGGAACATTCATGGTGAGGGTCTGATCGCCATCCACGGCAATCCGCGCCAATTCGCTGAGCGCACGGGCAGGGATAATCAGGTTATAGGTTTTTTCAAAGGGCGCAGCAAGCGGCAGTTTGCGGATGGAAATGCGGAAGCCATCCGTTGCCGCCAGCGCAACTTCATTGTTGGCAATTGTTGTCATCACACCTTGCAGAACCGGGCGGGTTTCATCCGTGGACGCAGCAAAAACCACCTGCTGAATCATCTCGCGAAAATCCGCCATGTTGAGGGTTACACCGGCAGAAAGATCGGGAACAGGAATGGGAGGGAATTCCTGAGCGTCAATTCCCTTGATATCCGTGCTGTTAAATCCGCAGCGGACGGTCATCGTCTGGGTGCGCGCATCCAAATTCATGACGACAGTATCATTGGGGAAAGTGCTGATCAGGTCGGTAAAGGTGCGAGCCGGCATGGTAACCGAGCCTTCCTCGGTAATCTGGGCGGGGATCCAGCATGTAATCCCCAGTTCCAGGTTGGTGGCGGAAAGGCGTAAGCGACCCTCGTCGGTTGCAATCAGGATATTTCCCAAAACCGGCAGGGTGCTGCGGGGATTGACTGCCCGGGAGACTACACCAAGACCATGTGCCAACTGTTGTTGTGAAACCGATACCTTCATGGGCAAACCCTCTCTAAGTTTAATGGTAAAGGAAGTGCTGATCCTGCCGGACGGGGAAAGTACAGCGGCGTTTCAAGTGTCCCGTCATGATCAAATAGTATACAACAAAATCCGAATTCTTGGTATTTCTTCACGATACCAGGACTGCAAGCTGCCCCAATAATTGGAATCTGAAGGATGGGGGTTCCATTTTACAACACCGCCGCCTATTTTAACCGGTCTTTCAGCACCTCCCGCAGGCGGGCTTCGTCAAAGTCCACCACAATGACACCGTCAATATCAAAGGTAGGGGTGGTCTGGTTGCCATGTGCCCAGGCTTCCACCTGCTCCGCCGCACCCGGTGTGGTGGTGATGTCCACCTCGGTATAAGGAAGGTTGTTCGCCTTCAACCAGGCGCGGGCATTCCTGCAATCTGAACACCAGGGCGTGCAATACATGACAATGCCGCCATGCGGCAGGGCAACTTGATCCGGCTGTTGCTCTGGAAACCGGGCGGATGCCTCCGGGTCGACTTCCCGCAGAACACGGAACAGTTCTGCATTGGAAGGCTGGTTTCCAATATCATGAATATCAATGTACCGGATCAACCCCTTCCGGTCAATCACAAAGATCGCCCGCTCAGAAAATCCTTCCGCCCGCAGCACTCCGTATTCATTCGACATCTGACCATGCGGCCAGAAATCGCTTAATAACGGGTAGTGAATGCCGCCCAGGCTTTCCGCCCAGGCTTGCAGGCAGGGAACATGATCCACGCTGACACCCAGAACCTGGGTGTTTAATCCCGCAAACTTGGCACTTGCTGCCTCATAAGACGGGATCTGGCTGCTTCAGATGGGTGTCCAGGCGAGCGGAAAGAATGCCAGGACTACGTTTTTTCCTCGCAAATCGCTCAGCCGGATATTGCTCCCCAGGTGGGAGGGGAGGGAAAAATCTGGTACGGGATCGCCGACTTTCAAGTGAGTCATATGCAACTCCAGGGATGGATTTCAGAACTGTGTACATGTTAACGGTTTCTGCAAGAAAAGGCAAGCTGAAACAGCAGGCATCAAAAATAAACTCCCATCAAGGGATTTATGGGGTAGAATCAAGCTATTCCATTCCAGGAGTTGTACATGAAGCATCATTCAGGCTCAGTGGAAGTCATCACCGGATCCATGTTTTGTGGAAAAACCGACGAATTGATCCGGCGGCTGCGAAGGGCAACCATTGCCCGGCAAAAGATCCAGGTTTTTAAACCCGTTATTGACAACCGCTACCAGGTGGAAAAAGTGACCTCCCATGCCGGAACACAGTTTGATGCCCTTCCCATCCAGAAATCCACTGATATCCTGACCCACCTCGATCCAGACACCACCGTGGTTGGCGTGGATGAAGCTCAATTTTTTGACGATGAAATCATCCAGATTGTACAGCTGCTGGCAGAGAGGGGAATCCGTGTGATTGTTGCCGGGCTGGATACGGATTTCCGGGCGGAGCCTTTTGGGTGCATGCCAGCCATCATGGCAATGGCTGAAAAAGTGGACAAGCTGCAGGCAATCTGCATGATATGCGGTGAACCCGCCTGCCGCACCCAACGGCTGGTCAATGGCAAACCGGCAAGATATGATGACCCGGTGATCATTGTTGGTGCTGCCGAAATGTACGAGGCGCGCTGCCGGAAACACCATGAAGTACCGCGCGATTAACAGGAGCAAAGGATCATATGCAGGACTATCATGATTTTCTTGGGGAAGTGCTGATCAGCGAAGCAGATTTACAGAAACGTGTCCAGGAACTGGGTGCACAAATCAGCGCGGACTACCGGGGTAGCGAACCCTTGCTGTTGCTTTGCATCCTGCGCGGCGGGGTGATGTTTCTAACGGACCTGATTCGCCACATGACTGTCCCTCACATGGTGGAATTCATGGCGGTATCTTCTTATGGCGTGGGGAAATTTGAGTCCTCCGGTTCCGTGCGAATCACGCTGGACTTAAAGTCCGATATTCACAATTATCATGTCCTGCTCGTGGAAGACATCATCGACAGCGGCAATACCATCGCTTCCGTGCTGGAATTGCTTTCCACCCGCAAGCCCAAGAGCCTGGAAGTCTGCACCTTGCTGGATAAAGCAGAACGAAGGGAAGTTTTTGTTCCCATCCGATATACAGGCTTTTCCATCCCCAACAAGTTTGTCTTCGGGTATGGGCTGGATGTGGATGAGTATTACCGCAACCTGCCTTTCATCGGTGTTGTGGACCTGGATAAGTTCCACCCGGAGACGACCTGATGCCAGACCCGCAACCGCGGGGGAAGCGATGATTCCGATGAACCCGGAGGATTGGGGTTTTCCTGAACTTTTTGATGCCCTGAGAAAAAATGCCCGGCAGGATCAGGGAGTGTATCTTGTCGGCGGTGCCATCCGAAGCGCATTGCTCCAGCAGCCCATCCACGACCTGGATTTTACTGTCCAGGTGAACGCCATTCCCCTGGCGCGCAGTGTGGCAAACCGGCTGGGTGGAACTTTTTTTGTCCTCGACCATGACCGTGACACCGCCCGGGTGCTGCTCCCCGGCGATAAAAACACCCTGGTGGTGGATTTTGCCGGATGGCGCGCGCCAACCCTGGAGGAAGATCTGCGCCTGCGCGACTTCACAATCAATGCCATTGCCCTGGATATTTACCAGCCAGGGGTATTGATCGATCCGCTGGGTGGCGCCCGGGATATTCGGGAAGGCATCCTGCGAGCCTGTTCACCAACCAGCCTGGAAGATGATCCGCTGCGAATCCTGCGCGGGGTTCGGCTGGCTGTCCAGATGAATCTCAGAATTCACCCGAACACAGTGGCTCTCCTGCGGGCATCTGCTGCCGGTCTCAATCGCATCTCTGGCGAGCGGGTGCGCGATGAATTTTTCCACATCCTGTCTGGCGAGAAAACGACGACAGGAATCCGCCTGCTGGATCAACTGGGTGCACTGGAATACATCCTCCCCGAATTATTGGAACAACAGGGATTAAAGCAGACTGCTCCACACACCCTGGATGTTTGGGAACACACCCTGTCAACCGTTGGCTGGTTGGAACGGTTGTTTTCCGTTCTGGCAGGTACATCCCAGGAAGATTCTGCCGGGGACTTGATGTTGGGCTTGGCGGTACTGCACCTGGGTCGCTACCGGCAGAACCTGGCAGATCATTTCTCCAACAGCCCGCATCCAGACCGCACCCTGCTGGGGCTGTTGAAACTGGCTGCCCTTCTCCACGATGTGGATAAACCCATCACCCGGACGGAAGGCTCTGATGGCAGGGTACATTTTTACCGGCACGAAGTCAGCGGAACGGAGCGGGCAAAAAAGCGTGCCCGCCGCCTGATGCTCAGCGGTGGGGAGGTGGAACGGGTAGCAACAATTGTTGCAAATCACATGCGCATTCACCACCTTGCCATGCGGGCGGAACCCCCCGGCAGGCGGTCCATCTTCCGGTTTTTCCGGTCTGCCGGATCTGCCGGGGTGGATTTATGCCTGCTCAGCCTGGCAGACACCCTGGCAACCTATGGCGTCACCCTCACACCGGAACGCTGGGCTGCAGAACTGCAGGTCTGCCGGACGCTGCTGGAAGCCTGGTGGGAAAAGCCACACGAATCCGTGCGCCCACCCCGCCTGTTAAGCGGCGAAGAATTAATGAGCGAACTTGAAATTTCCCCCGGCAAACTGGTGGGAAAGCTCCTGCTTGCCGTGGAGGAAGCCCAGGCAACCGGAACCGTAACCAACCGCGAGGAAGCCCTTGCGCTTGCCCGCCGCAGGCTGCGGGAAATCCAGTTACAATAACTGGAAAGGATAAAGAATATGGATACCGTTTCCCTTTACTATGAAGAGAGAGGTTCGGGAACTCCCGTTGTCCTGCTGCACGGTTTCCCCCTGGACCATACCATTTGGAATCCGGTGGTGCCCTTGTTGGAAATCCATGCCCGGTTAATCCTGCCGGATTTGCGCGGGCATGGCAAATCCCCACTGGGACAAGCGAACAGCATCCGGGAGATGGCGGAAGATGTGGCTGTCCTGCTCGATATGTTGGATATCCCCCGCGCCATCCTGGTGGGACATTCGATGGGTGGATATGTTGCCCTTGCATTTGCCCGGGCGCATCCCCATCGCCTGGCAGGGTTGGGATTGGTCGCCAGCCAGGCGGAAAGTGATACCCCGGAAAAACAACGCGGGCGGTACAACACTGCGGCTGACGTCCGGAAGCACGGTTTGCGGAAATTGGCAGAGGGCATGTCGCAAAAATTATCCGCCCAACCCGGGTTGGTGGAAACAATTCGACAGATCATCCTGCAGGCAAATCCCGCCGGGGTGGTTTCCGCCCTGATAGCAATGGCAGAGCGCCCGGATGCAACCGACTGGCTGGGTGAGATTCGGGTTCCAGCAGTTGTCATTGCCGGGGAAGCCGATGCCCTGATGCCCCCTGACCGGGCTGTCACCCTGGAGCAACTTTTACCCCATTCCTGGAGAGTCAGCCTGCCGGGTGTTGGGCATTTGCCCATGATGGAAGCGCCGGAGCAAACCGCCCACCCCCTGGTGGAATTAATCCAATCGGAACAGAATCACCAGGCAATGTAGAGATTTGCCGGGACGATCCATCCGTGGTGCGGATTCCATCGATCCTTGCAAAAATGTGATGTTCCCGGTTTTAACAAATAAAACGTAACGTGTAATTCGTTTTACGGGTAAATTTCATCCAGGATCGGTTCATAAAAACAGCGGCAGCCCTGGGGATGCGAGCATCCCTCCACCGGGAGTGCCGGGGCTTGACCCTTTTCATATGCACCCCGCAGCTGCTGGCAGGCGGGACAGGCATCGTGGGAGACAATCAACTGGACACGCAGGACGCGCGGGTTTTCCTGGAATTTTTTCAACGCAACGGCAGTCGTGGAAAATTCCCGCAACTCTGCCCCACAGCCCGGGCAGATGAGAACAGGATCGGGAGACTGGGTAAAGCAACGGGAACAAGTCTGCACGGCAAAACTCCTGGGAAAGGGAATCCATCCACCGGATTGCCATCCGATGATGCTGAATTCATTTTACTACAACTTATCAGCAGTTGCAGAGAGGATGGACCTGGAAGGCAGGTGCATCCGCCGAACAATATTCGCAATGTGAGCCAGCAGCATGCTGGAAGTGACCGGTTTGACCAGGTAATCATCCGCTCCTGCATCCAGTGCGGATGCCACCAGACCGGGATTATCCATGGCAGAAAGAATGATGATTGGAATCTTGCTGAAGGAGCGGACCACTTTGCATACCTCCCAGCCATCCATCCCCGGCATCATCAAATCCAGCAGGATGAGATCGGGACTTTCCTCATGGACAAGTTTTATGCCTTCCACCCCTGAATTGGCAGTAATGACCAGCCCGAGTGCAGGCTGAAGCAACAACCGCAACAAATCTGTCATGGCGGGATCGTCATCGACGACGAGTACCTTGATGTGTGACAATTCCGGAAAGTTCATATCACCTATTATGATGCAAAAGCTTGCTTTTTTACCTTGCAAAGTCTTTACAAGTTGCATTGACTTTTTTTGAGCTCTTGTTACGTTTGGTTACGAGTGGATCCCGGAATCAATGGAAGAGTTCGTCGAAACATCTCATGAAATCCTCAGATGAATGAGCGTTCCATGATGAAATATGGTACAATTTCTCGGTTTTCATTGTAAAAACAACCAAACCCAACCGGGTTTTAATCAAACCGATATGTAAGGAGTATGATCAATGTCAAAGAAATGGGTTTTCCTCTTCAATGAATTGGACCAGGCGGAAGCCTATGTTGGCGGCGTCTGGGACGATGTGCGGGGTCTGCTGGGCGGCAAGGGCGCCAACCTGGCTGAAATGACCCGGATCGGCATGCCGGTCCCCCCCGGCTTTATTGTGACAACCGAAACCTGCAACGCCTACCTGGCGGCTGGAAATGCATTCCCCCCTGGATCCTGGGAGCAGGTCCTGGATGCACTGCACGCCATTGAAAAACAAACTGACAAGAAATTTGGCGACCGCATCAATCCCCTGCTGGTCTCCTGCCGATCGGGCGCCAAGTTCTCCATGCCGGGCATGATGGACACCGTCTTAAATATCGGTCTCAATGATGAGACCGCCCGCGGCATGGTTCTGCTCACCAACAACGAGCGGTTTGTGTATGATTCCTACCGCCGCCTGATCCAGATGTTCGGTTCGGTGGTTCTGGGCTTGCCCGACGAAGCTTTTGAAGACGTCCTGACGGAATTCAAGGCAGAACGCGGCGCCAAGGCAGATACCGAACTGACCGCCGAAGACCTGAAGGAACTGACTGAAAAATTCAAATCGGTTGTTCTGCGGTTCCGCGGACAACCCTTCCCCCAGGATCCGCTGGAACAGCTGCGGCTGGCAACAGAGGCTGTATTCAGTTCCTGGAATGGCAAGCGCGCCATCGATTACCGCCGCGCCACCAATATTCCCGATGATCTCGGCACCGCGGTCAACATCGTGACAATGGTCTTTGGAAACATGGGCAACGATTCCGGCACCGGTGTGGCATTTACCCGCAACCCCGCCACCGGCGAACGCAAGATGTACGGTGACTACCTGTTAAATGCCCAGGGTGAAGACGTGGTTGCCGGTATTCGCAACACCGAACCCATTGATCACCTGGGTGAGGTCATGCCGGAAGCCTATGCGCAGTTCCTTGAGATTACTGCCAAACTTGAAAATTACTTCAAGGATATGCAGGATGTTGAGTTCACCATCGAGCGCGGCCGCCTCTGGATGCTTCAGACCCGCAATGGCAAGCGGACTGCTCGTGCAGCAGTACGTGTAGCGGTGGAAATGGCAAATGAAGGCTTAATCTCCCGCGACGAAGCCATCATGCGCGTGACGGAAGAACAGGTGGACACCCTGCTGCACCCGCAGTTTACCGAAGAAACCAAAAAGGAAGCCCGCAAAGCCAACCGCCTGTATGCCAGGGGTGTGAATGCATCGCCCGGAGCAGCTGTTGGTCAGGTGTTCTTTGATGCCGACCTGGCGGAGAAGAAACACAAGGAAGAAGGCTTGAAAGTCATCATGGTTCGCCCCTTCACCAAACCGGATGATGTTCACGGCATGCTGGCGGCAGAAGGCATTTTAACCAGCGAAGGCGGCGCGACCTCCCATGCAGCCGTCGTTGCCCGCCAGTTTGGCGTGCCTTGCGTGGTGGGTGCATCCGCCATCCGGATTGACCTCGACAAACGCCTGATGGAAACCGGCGGTGTCGTCATCCACGAAGGGGATTGGATTTCCCTTGATGGTGGTTCCGGCGAAGTCTTCACAGGAAAAATGAACCTGACGGTACCATCCTTGGAAGAGCAAACCGACCTGCTTACCCTGCTGGAATGGGCGGATGAGATTTGCAACCGCGATGGAATGCGCAAGGGTCCTGCGGGTTACCCCACCAAGGGCTTGCAGGTTTGGGCAAACGCCGATTATCCCAAGGATGCCCAGCGTGCCCGCGCCTACGGCGCCAAGGGCATTGGTCTGTGCCGCACAGAGCACATGTTCTTTGAACAGGAACGCCTGCCAAGCGTGCAGCGCATGATCCTGGCGAAAACCAGTGCCGACCGCAAGGAAGCCGTGGATGAACTGCTGCCATACCAGCGGAAAGACTTTGAAGGATTGTTTGAAGCCATGGATGGTCTGCCGGTCATCATCCGGTTGATTGACCCGCCCTTGCATGAATTCCTGCCTGCCGCTGAAGACCTGCGCGCCCAGATTACCGCGCTGCGCCTCAGTGGAGAAGGACTTGCCAGCTTTGTTCTGGGACGTGGCGAACTGAAGGAATCCGCCGAGTTGGATAAACTGCTGGATGCCGTGGAAGCGATGCATGAAAGCAACCCGATGATGGGTCTGCGTGGTATCCGCCTGAGCATTGTGATGCCCGAAATCGTGGAAATGCAGGTCCGTGCCATCTTTGAAGCTGCAGCCAATGTTGCACTCAAGGGAATGACGCCCAAGCCCGAAGTCATGATCCCTCTGACCGGTCATGTCAATGAGCTGAAACACATCCAGCCGCGGCTGGAGGAAATTGCCCATGCTGTCATGCAGGAAAAGGGCATCACCTTTGAATACAAGTTCGGCACCATGATTGAAATCCCGCGCGCTGCAGTTACCGCTGCGGAAATCGCCTCGGTTGCAGAATTCTTTTCCTTCGGCACCAACGACCTGACCCAGATGACCTTTGGATACAGCCGTGACGATGCCGAGCGATCCTTCCTTGCCACCTACGTGGAAAAAGGCATCCTGCCCAAGAATCCGTTCCAAACCCTGGATCGTGATGGCGTGGGTCGCCTGATGAAAGTGGCAGTGGAAGACGGCCGCGCCGCCCGCCCAACCCTGGAAGTTGGCATTTGCGGTGAACACGGCGGTGACCCAGCCTCCATCGAGTTCTGCCACCTGATTGGTCAAAACTACGTAAGCTGCTCCCCCTTCCGCGTTCCGGTTGCCCGGCTGGCTGCCGCACACTCGGCACTGAAGCATAAACCCAACTAAGGGCTCTCTGAACCAACTCATCCAAAACGGGATGGCTGACCGCCATCCCGTTTTTTTATACAAACGTTATAAATACATTGTACACTATTTGCATCAACAATAGCCAGTAAGGTATAATCACGTCGCTATCATTGCGATATGGAGAGTGACATGGACAAAATGGAACATCTGGATTTGTATCGTCAAATGGTGATCATCCGCCGGGTGGAGGAACGCGCAGCTGAACTCTACCAACAGGGGAAAATTGGCGGGTTTTTGCACCTTTATATTGGACAGGAAGCCGTCAGCACTGGCTTGATTTCTGCCCGCCGCCCGGAAGACCCCGTCATCACAGCCTACCGCGATCACGGCGTGGCGATCAACTGTGGGATTTCTGCAAAAGAGGTGGTTGCCGAATTACTCGGCAAAGCCACTGGCTGCTCCGGGGGGAAGGGCGGCTCCATGCATATGGCAGACGTGACCAAAAATTACTGGGGCGGGCACGCGATTGTTGGTGCACACCTGCCCATTGCATCCGGACTGGCGCTGGCAGATGCTTATAACAAAACTTCCGGGGTGACCATCTGCATGTTTGGGGATGGCGCATCCAACATCGGCTATTTTCACGAAGCATTGAACCTCTCCAAGGTCTGGAACCTGCCCGTCCTGTGGGTGTGCGAGAACAACCAGTATGGCATGGGAACCGCCGTGGAACGGGCATCGGCAGTTTCGGAAATGATCCAAAAAGCCAGTGGTTATGGAATGAAGGGAGTGCGAATCAACGGAATGGACCTGATGGAAGTTCGGGAAACTGCCGAAAAAATGATGGCGGAAATCCGTGCTGGAAGCGGTCCCCAATTCCTGGAGATTATGACCTATCGCTTCCGCGGGCACTCCATGGGAGATCCGGAACGCTATCGCAAGGCGGATGAAGTACATCAGTGGCAGGAGAACGACCCAATTGGCATCCATCGAAAATACCTGCTTGACCACCAGATTGCCACGGAAGAAGAACTGAACCAGCAAGACGACCTGGCGGAGAAAGAAGTCCAGGAGGCGGTGGAATTTGCAGAATCCAGCCCGGAACCGGCTGCCGAAGAACTCTTTAAGCACATCTATGTTGAGGAATAGGGAGGAAGACATGGCAAAAATTACCATGCGGGAAGCCATCTCCCAGGCATTGTGGGAGGAAATGGAACGCGATCCCAAGGTCTTCATCCTGGGAGAGGAAGTGGGGGTTTGGGGCGGAACATATGCCGTGACCAAGGGATTTTACGATCACTTTGGACCGGAACGGGTACGGGACACCCCCATTGCAGAAGCGGCAATTGTTGGGGCTGCCATTGGCGCATCGATGCGGGGACTGCGCCCGATTGCCGAATTGATGACAATCAACTTTGCCTTCTCGGCAATGGATCATATTGTCAATGAGGCAGCAAAAATGCATTACATGTTCAATGGGCAGATGACCCTGCCCATGGTCATCCGCACGGTTGGCGGCGGTGGACGGCAGCTTGGGGCAACCCATTCCCAGACTCCGGACGCCATTTTTGCTCACTTTCCCGGCTTAAAGGTGGTAGCACCCGGAACCCCGGCAGATGCCAAGGGACTGCTGAAATCCGCCATCCGCAGCAATGATCCCATCTTCTTCATTGAGCATGCCACCCTCTACCAAACCCGCGGGGAAGTGCCGGAGGGTGAACACCTGGTCCCCATTGGGAAATCCACCGTGCAGCGGACCGGGCGGGATGTTACAGTCGTTACATACAGTAAAGGACTGGAGATCTCCTTGAAAGCTGCCGAGCAGCTTGCGAAGGATGGAATTGAGATTGAAGTTGTGGATCTGCGTACCCTGCGCCCACTGGACATGGAACCCGTGCTGGAATCCTTTAAGAAAACCAATCGAGCGGTCATCGTGGAAGAGGGTTGGCTGTCCTTTGGTGTGGGTGCGGAGATTTCCGCCCGAATCTATGAAGATGCATTCGATTACGTGGATGCTCCAATCCGCCGGGTGGCACAAAAGGAAGTCCCCCTGCCCTATAACCGCACACTGGAGCAAATGGCTCTCCCCCAGGTGGAGGATGTCATCAAGGCAGTCAAGGAGGTGATCTAATGGCTGATGTTGTCAGCATGCCCAAGCTGGGTTTTGACATGGCAGAAGGCACCCTGGTTCGCTGGGTGAAGCTGGAAGGCGAAACCGTGAACAAGGGGGATATCCTGGCGGAAATTGAAACCGACAAGGCAACCGTGGAGGTTGAATCATCCTTTGCAGGAGTGGTTCACAAACACCTGGTGGAACAAGGCAGTGTTGTGCCGGTGGGTACGCCCATCGCCATTATTGCTGCTCCGGGTGAGCAAGTGGAAGACATTCCAACCACACAACCCGCGCAGGAAGTTCCTGCCCAGGCACAAACCCCGCAGACAGCCCCCGCCGCCCCCGTCCAACCAGCTGCAACCCCGACAGCACCCGCTGGTCCGGTGAAAGCCAGCCCGCTGGCACGCCGGATGGCAACTGAGCAAGGTCTGGACATCCATACATTGCGCGGCAGCGGACCAGGGGGAAGGATTGTGAAACGGGACGTGGAAAATGCACTGAAATCCATCCCGGCATCTGTCCCGTTAAAGCCCGCCACACCCCCGGCACAAATGACCAGCACCGCCATTCCAGGCGATGAGACTGTGCCGGTGGATCGGCTGCGGGCTGCCATTGGACGGCGCATGGTGGAATCCAAGCAGCAGGTCCCCCATTTTTATGTCACCCATGCCTGCCGGGTGGATGAATTAATGAGCCTGCGCAAGAAAATCAACAGCACACTGCCGGAGGGGGAAAAAATTTCCGTCAATGATTTTATAATCAAGGCAGCCGGGCTGGCATTACGGCGGTATCCCAACCTGAATGCCTCGCTGAACGGTGATGTGATCCTGCGGCACGGCGATGTTAATGTTGGTGTCGCTGTGGCAGTACCAGGGGGCTTGCTGACGGTGGTGAACAGGAATACAGACCAGAAGCCGCTGCGTGTCATTTCGCGGGAAGTTCGCGAAATGGTCACCCGGGCAAGAGACGGAAAGGTTCGACCGGATGACATTGAGGGTTCAACATTTTCCATCAGCAACCTGGGTATGTTTGATGTGGACAGTTTTGTTGCCATCATCAACCCGCCTGAGGCAGCCATCCTGGCTGTGGGTTCCGTCCAGGAAGTGCCAGTGGTGGAGGATGGTCAAATCAAGCCGGGCATGGTGCTCAAAATCACCCTCTCTGCAGACCATCGCATCACCGATGGGGCGGAGGCAGCCCAATTCCTACAGGCAATGGCGGAATACCTGGAAAATCCGCTCCTGATGCTCATCTAGGAATTCGGAAATTTATCAAAAGTGCAGCCCGATTGGCTGCACTTTTGCTTTGGTTGCAGTCTATGGATTTCGTTCGTAGATTTCCGCATAGATTTTAAAATTTTCAAAAATATGCTTGATATACGTCCGGGTTTCCTCGTACCGGATGGTTTCCAGAAACAGGTCGGGGTCACTGCCGGATAATTCACGCCATGCAGTCGCGTTACCTGGTCCACCGTTATAAGCTGCCAGAGCAGTATAAATCTCCTGATTGAAATAAATGATCTGGCGGGAGAGATAGCGCGCACCCAGCGGGATGTTGATGGACGGGCGATACAGGTCTGCAGATGTGTAACCAACCGGCCAGCTCATGGAATTGGCAATTTCCTGACCGGTTGCAGGCATGATCTGCATGGGTCCGCGCGCCCCGGCAGTTGACTCGGCAAATCCCTCAAACAGGCTTTCCTGCCGAATGACGCTGAGCAACAGGAGAGGATGCAAACCCTCCACCTGTGCTGCCGGGATAACAATGCCGGGATAATACACGCCAAATCGAATGTGGTTGAAGTATGCCGGAACGCGTGTGGAACCCGCGTCATCCAGCCCCGCCAGAGTCAGAATCTGGCGGCAAGCCAGGATTGCCGATCGATAAATCCCCCGGTCCAACAGGTCATTCATCAGCCGGTATGTCACAATGGGATCGTTGCGCCATTCCAACCGCAGGGCTTCAAATTCATTCCGGGCGGATTCATACAAACCCAATTCCCACAACGCCTGCCCGCGAATGTAGCGCGGATTGGTGGATAGTTCACCCAATCCGGAAAGGTCTGTATCCTGGGAGAAGGAGAAAGTGGCACGCAGCCAGACCTCTGCAAGCGATTTTTCTTTTTCAAGGTCGTAAGCCAAATCATACACCGTCGGTGGCGTGAATGGTTCTTTTTCATTTAACAAGTCATTTGCCCGCTCGCTGTAATACCCGGTGGGGTCCCGTTGGACAGCCTCATTCCAGGCAACCCTGGCACTGGCTGTGTCCCCCCGGGCAAGCTGGGTTTTCCCAACCCAAAGGTACGCCCGCGCCTGGTCCTCGCCGCTCCCGGCAAGCACCAGCAGGCGCTGAAAGATGACCAGGGCGCGGTCATAATTCCCCAGCCGGTAGTGGGTGATTCCTCCCTGAAACAGGGCGGGATATGCATCCTCCGAGGAGGGATACTCATTAATGATCCGTTCCCATGTATCAGCTGCCTGGGTCAGATATCCCCCGCGCTCCAAAATACGCCCTGCCTGGTACAGGTAATTCGGAGAGACATCCGACCCCGGGTACAGGGCAACATAATCAAGCAATGTTTGCGCGCCGCCCGCGTAATCATCCAGATGATACCAGAGGGTATCGGCAATATCCTCCCAGGCAGCAGCAAAATAGCGGTGATTCGGGTATGCCTGGATGAGTTCCTTCCAATCCTCAACAGCCGCCGCCGGTTGACCATTGGCACGCTGGGATTGCGCCCGGTAGTAAAGCGCCGTGCCGCCATCTTCTCCACCCGCTTCCAGGTACCTGGTAAATGCCTCAATAGCTGGACCATGCATACCGGCAAAATAATCCACCAGACCGCGGTTCAGTTCATCCACCAGCTGCCCGGCGTTCACCAGTTCCACCAGGGCAGTATAACTGTCATATGCACGCGGGTAGTTATTCACCGAATCCTGGTAACGGGTAAATGCCTGGTCAGTCAAGCCCAAAGCCATGTATGCCTGCCCTGCCAGCAGATTGGTGCTGGCTTTGATGTACTCGTTACTGGTTGCCTCATGAAGTGAGACAAACGTCCGGATGGCATTCTGATAATCGCTGAGCGCCATGTAATTCTGTCCAATCCGGATTTGCAGGCTGGCAGTATCCCCATTGGGGGATGCGTCCACGGCTGCCTGGTAGGCAGCAATGGCATCAAGCCTGTCTCCGGCAGCCTGAAGAGCGGTTCCGCGGCGCTCCCACATCAGTGCATCCAACACGCCGGGGCGAAGGCGGATGTAATTTTCATACAGGGCTGCCGCCTGACGATAAGCACCCCCCAGCTGGTAACACTCCGCCAGCCAGTAGGAGGCAGGCGCAGCCGAAGTGGTTTGTCCATACTCGCTTATCAGTTTTTCCAGAACTGGGATGGCATCCGGGCAATTTCCATCCGTCGAGAGCGCCTGACCAGTCCCCAACAGCGCAGCCGCCCGGGTTTCCGCATCCGGAGCAGTGACCTCGGCTGCCTGGAATTGTTCCACAGCCTGCTGGTAGTCGCCCTGCAGGATTGCCTGATCCCCCTGCTCAATTCGAACTGCAGGAAGCGGCGTGGGTGTTGGTGTGGGGGAAGGCTGGGGGGTTGCAGAAACCTGCGGAGTCAGGGTTGTTGTCGGCTCCGGGTGGCTGGTTTCGGACGAGCGGGGCATGTTGCAGCCCGCAAGGAGCAGCAGGAAAATGAGAATTAGGAAAATCGCTTTTTTCATTCGTTGTTCCATCCAAACAGGGTGGGTATCCCGATTATACCCGCTCTCCAACATGGAGACCCGGGAAATCGCTCTTCCATTCTGGATTAAGTAGAGGTATAATAGAACGCGCTTGTACCCCATACTTTTGGGAAACGCATGTACTTTTAAGTGAGGTCAATGCCCTGAACGCTTCCGAGGATTGTCAAACCTTCCTTCTGCCAACTGGCTCGGCTGTGTTCTGTGGACTAAGCCGAGTTTTTTAGTCCCCCTTCAGAAGGGAGGTGAGAGAATTGCCGATTGTTGTTTTACGCCCAAATGAAAGCCAGGATCAACTGCTCAAGCGGTTTCGCAAGAAAATTGTAAAGAGCGGTGTCCTCAGCACTGTGCGCCGCAAGCGATGGTTTGTATCCAAGAGTGAGTTGCGCCGGGTGGAGAAGAAGAAAGCCATCCGCCGCATCAAGCGTCGCCAGTACACCCATGGCGGGGAATAGGTTGTTCGATCACCTGCCGATTTCCTGGTTGGGTGCCGTTCTTTAAAAGGAGGTTTTATGGCAAAAGAAGAAGAGAAAATTCAGGTGGAAGGAATTATTGTGGAAGCCCTTCCGGCAACCCAATTTCGGGTCCGCCTGGATAACGGTCATACCGTTTTGGCATATTTATCAGGCAGAATGCGAAAATATTACATCCGCATCCTGCTGGGTGACCGGGTGCGCGTGGAAATGTCCCCCTACGACCTGACGCGCGGTCGAATTGTGTATCGCCATCGCCGACCCAACGAGAGCGCTCCAGACATAGAATAGGCATAATTCAGTTCGATGGAACCTGCTTGTAAAATTTCATCGAATTTACAATCCATTATTCAAGTCAAAAACAAAAAACTCCCCCAGTCGGGGGAGTTTTTTTACAGTAATCTTTTATTACAGGCGACGATCAAAGCTTTGTAAAACCTTCATGTAGTTTGCACGCTCAAAAGCAGCGGGGTCGGCAACTGCCTGCTGGCTCATGCTGCCCAGCATCTGCTGGATGGAGTGATATTCATAGGTTTCCAGCCACTTTTCCAGGTCTGCAAGAATTTCCGAAACCCGTCCAATGCCCCTGGACAGCAGTTCGGAAGCCATCATGCTGACACGGGCACCCGCCATGGTTGCCTTGACCACGTCCTCCACGCTGTGAACGCCGGTGGTCAATGCCAGGTCAGCCTGCAAGCGTCCGTACAAGATTGCCGTCCAGCGGAGAGGCAGGCGCAGTTCGTCCGAGGTGGAAAGAACCAGGTCGGGAACCACTTCCAGGGTTTCAATATCCAAATCCGGCTGGTAAAAACGGTTGAACAGGACCAAGCCGTTGGCGCCAGCGCCAACCAGCTTGCGGGCAAAATTAGGCAGGGCAGTGAAGTATGGGCTTAACTTGACAGCCAGTGGAATTTTCACCTGGGCGCGCACACTGCGCACCAGTTCCACATATGCATCTTCGAGCGCAATCCCTTCCAGTTCCAGGTCAGTGGGCAGGAAATAAATATTTAATTCCAGGGCATCTGCACCCGCCTGTTCCATTTTGCGGGCATAGTCCACCCAACCACCGGTGGAAATGCCATTCAGGCTGGCAATCACCGGAACCTGTACGCTTTCCTTCAGCTTGCGGATCATGTCCAGGTACCCATCCGGTCCCACATTGTAATGTTCCATGTCCGGGAAATAGGTCAGGGCTTCACTAAAGGATTCCGTACCATGGCTGAGGAAGTAATCCAGGGCATGGCTTTCGTGGATGATCTGCTCCTCAAACAACGAGTACATCACCACCGCGCCAATACCAGCATCCTCCAGCTTTTTGACTGTATCCACCTTCTTGGAAAGGGGCGAAGCCGATGCAACCAGGGGATTTTTCAGTTTTAGACCCAGGTATTGGGTTGATAAATCGATCATCTGCTCGTCTCCTTAACTCAGAAAATAACACCTTCCCCTGCCCAATGGGCAGGGGAAGGGTGGTTGAAACAACTATTCCTCGTCCTTCTTGTAGGACATGGCAGCCATCTGCCTGTAGAGTTCCCAGCGGCGGGAGACATCCTCACGCGCCTGGTTCATCAGCATCTCCGCCCGGGCTTCATCGCTCTGCACCAGCATCCGGTAGCGGGTTTCATTGTAAGCATAATCCTGCACCGAAACCGTCGGATCCTTGCTATCAATGGTCAGCGGATTCTTGCCTTCATCCACCAGCGCCGGGTTGTACCGGTACAGCGGCCAGATGCCCGATTGTACCGCAAGCTTCTGCTGGTCAAGTCCCTTGCGCATGTCAATACCGTGGGCAATACAGTGGGAGTAGGCAATAATGAGGGAGGGACCCTGGTAGGCATCTGCTTCAAGGAAGGCTTTCAACGTCTGGGCGTCATTGGCACCCATGGCAACTTTGGCAACATACACATAACCATATGCCATGGCAATCATGCCAAGGTCTTTCTTGGGCAGCCCCTTGCCATTGGCAGCAAACTTGGCAACTGCTGCCCGCGGTGTGGACTTGGATGCCTGACCGCCGGTATTGGAATACACTTCCGTATCGAGGACAAGGATATTCACATTGCGTCCCGATGCCAGAACATGATCCAGACCGCCGTATCCGATATCATACGCCCAACCATCACCGCCAATGATCCATACGCTCTTGCGAACAAGGATATCTGCAATCTCGTTGAGGTAGCGGGCGCGGGCATTGCGGCTTTGCGCCAGTCGTTTGCGTAATTCCACAACCCGCGTGCGCTGTGCCTGGATGCCGGCATCATTGCTTTGATCTGCGTTGAGGATTTCTGCAACAAAATCTTCACCCATCTCACCCGCCAGTTCGGCAAGCAATTCATGGGCAAATTCCAGGCGCTTATCCAGCGTCAATCGCATCCCCAAGCCAAATTCAGCATTATCCTCAAACAGGGAGTTCGACCATGCCGGTCCGCGGCCTTCCTTGTTATGCGCCCATGGGGTGGTGGGCAGGTTGGCACCGTAGATTGAGGAACAACCGGTGGCATTGGCAACCACGGTCCGGTCGCCAAAGAGCTGGGAGAGCAGCTTGAGATAAGGTGTTTCACCACAGCCAGCGCAAGCGCCGGAGAATTCAAATAAGGGTTCCAACAACTGGGAGTTTTTGACGGTGGTGGGCTGGAAGACAGTCCGGTCGGCTTCCGGAATGGTGAGGAAGAAGTCCCAGTTTACGCGTTCGGTCTCACGAATGGGAGGCTGTTCCACCATGTTGATCGCCTTGAGACCCACCTGGGTCTTGTTCTTGGCAGGGCAGGATTCCACGCACAGACCACAGCCGGTGCAATCCTCGGGCGCCACCTGGATGGTGTAGCGCATGCCGGGGAATTCCTTGAATTTTGCCTCGGTGGACTTGAAAGTTGCCGGTGCATGTTCAAGCACAGCCGGATCATATACTTTAATCCGAATGACAGCATGCGGGCAAACATAGGCACACTTGCCGCACTGGATACAGGTATCGGGATCCCAGGCGGGGATTTCCAGCGAGATGTTGCGCTTTTCCCAGCGGGCGGTTGCTGTGGGATAAGTTCCATCCACCGGCAGCAGGCTGACTGGCAGATCATCACCGTTATAGCTGATCATCGGTCCAAGCACATCGCGCACAAATTCCGGGGCTTCCGCAGGTACAGGAGCCCGGCGGGTGAAGTTGCTGGTCACCTTTCCAGGAACCTTGACTTCATAAAGGTTCTCCAGTGTCTGATCCACTGCTTCAAAGTTGCGCTGGACAACTGCTTCGCCACGCTTGCCGTAGGTTTTCTTGATGCTCTTCTTGATCTGTTCAATTGCTTCCTCACGGGGCAGCACGCCACTGATGGCAAAGAAGCAGGTCTGCATGATGGTATTGATGCGCCCACCCATGCCAGTCTTCTGTGCCACCTCATAGGCATCAATCACGTAGAAACGGATTTTCTTGTCAATGATGGTGGTCTGGACCTCCATGGGCAGTTTGTCCCAAACTTCTTCCGGACCATAAATACTGTTCAACAGGAAGACGGCACCCGGGGCGGCATACTTAAGCATATCCAGGCGCTCCAGGAAGTTGAACTGGTGGCAGGCAACAAAGTTGGCATCGCCCAGCCCAATCAGGTACGGGGCGCGGATTTCGCCGGGACCAAAGCGGAGGTGGGAAATGGTCACCGAACCGGATTTCTTGGAGTCATACACAAAGTAACCCTGTGCGCCATATTCAGTCTCCTCACCAATGATCTTGATCGAGTTTTTATTGGCGCCTACGGTACCATCGGAGCCCAAGCCAAAGAACATGCAGCGCTTGACATCCGCGGAAGCAATGCTGAAGGTGGGGTCGTAGGAAAGGCTGGTGTGGGAAAGGTCATCGTTAATGCCCACGGTAAAGTGGTTCTTGGGTTCGGGCTTGGCAAGTTCTTCAAATACCGTCTTGACCATGGGGGGCGTAAATTCCTTGGAGGAAAGACCATACCGACCACCAATGACAACCGGCATGGTTTTGAAGGGGGCAGTTCCTGCAGCCAGACCTTCAGAAAGCGCGGTGATTACATCCACGTACAGGGGTTCACCTGCCGAACCGGGTTCCTTGCAGCGATCGAGAACAGCAATGGATCGGGTTGTAGCTGGCAGTGCCTTGAGGAAATGCTCCACGGAAAACGGTCGGTAGAGGTGAACTGTCAAAACGCCGACCTTCTCGCCCTTGCCAACCAGGTATTTGGCGGTTTCCTCGGCAGTCTCAGCACCAGAGCCCATGACGATGATCACGCGTTCCGCATCCGGTGCACCGACATAATCAAACAGGTGATATTGCCGCCCAACCAGCCCTGCAAATTTATCCATTTGCGCCTGAACGATGGCGGGGAACTGTTGATAATACGGATTAACTGTTTCGCGAGCCTGGAAGTACACGTCCGGGTTCTGGGCGGTACCGCGCAGTACCGGGTTATCGGGCGTGAGACCCCGGTTGCGATGCGCCAGAACCAGGTCATCATTAATCATGGCACGCATATCATCCACGGTGATCTGCTCAATCTTGTTGACTTCGTGCGATGTGCGGAATCCATCAAAGAAATGCAGAACCGGGATGCGCCCTTCCAGTGTAGCTGCCTGGGAAATCAATGCCATATCCTGGGCTTCCTGGGGGGATCGGGAGCATAGCAGTGCCCAGCCAGTCTGGCGGGTTGCCATCACGTCCGAGTGATCCCCAAAAATGGAAAGCGCCTGGGCTGCCAGGGAACGAGCCGAAACATGGAAGACCGTGGAGGTCAGCTCACCGGCGATTTTATACATATTTGGAATCATCAGGAGCAAGCCCTGGGAGGCAGTAAATGTGGTGGTCAGGGAACCGGTCTGCAGCGCACCATGCACGGCACCGGCAGCACCACCTTCCGATTGCAGTTCCGCCACAAGCGGAACCGTTCCGTAGATATTGGGAATGCGGCTGGCAGACCAGGCATCGGCAAATTCACCCATGCCGGAGGATGGGGTGATCGGGTAAATGGCAATCACCTCACTGAGCCGGTATGCCACATATGCAACGGCTTCATTGGCATCAATTGTTACCTTTTCTCGGATCATTTGACACACTCCATTGAGATTGTATGATTAAAAAAAGCGTCCAGACCGTGCAGGAATCCAGCATGCCGATTCCCACGCATGTCATAACGCCTGATGTTCAAATCCTGAGCCATCCTTCAAAGTGTAGCCCACTTAACCCTATTCGGGAAAGTTATATAGGTCACTAATTCCAGTGAAGAACCTCTAAAAAGCTGCCGATTCCTCAGATGATTTGCGAACGCGCCAACAGCAGGGCGGCAAGCGTTTTACTGTCCACCAATTCCCCGCGTTCCACCATTGCAAACGCTTCAAGCACCGGGATTTTTATTGTTGTAATATATTCATCCTGGTCCATTTGCAAGGGATCGGGATATAAATCCCGCGCGAGGAAAACCGTCATGTATTCATTGCAGTACCCGGGAGCCAGGTAGAATCCCCCCAGGACGTGAAAGGAACGCGCCGCCATCCCAATCTCCTCCCGGATTTCACGTTCCGCGGCAGCCTGTGGTTCCTCGCCCGGTTCCAGGACACCCGCCGGGAGTTCCAGCAAATCCCCCTGCACGCCCAGGCGCCACTGCCGGACAAACCAGATCTGCCCCATTTCATCCACCGGCAGGATGGAAATGGAATCGCGGTGATCCACAAGGTCATACTGCCGCTCGATGCCATCCGGAGTCTGGATACCCAACCGGGCAACCTCAAATGCCCGTCCATGATAGGTGTTCTGCCTTGAGAGGATTTGAAATCCCGGCTTGGTTTCCGTCATCCGACCTCCTGGATGCAAACAAAAAGAGTCGAGGTTTAGACCAGGAGAATCCTGTTATCCTGGTAAAAACCTCGACCCGGAAATGTATGGTTCAGTGCGGCTGCATGATCCTTTACGGAATCTGCAAGACCTGCCCAACAGTCAGTTTATAATCGGGAGCCGCAAGGTTATTGGCAAGTGCAATATTCATTGGATCCACATCGCCAAATACTTCGCAGGCAATCCGGTGAATGGTGTCTCCGGACTTGACGGTGTAGGTGGCGGGATGGGCTTTGAGGGCGCGGTCTCCACCAGGCCAGGTTCCGGTTGAGGGAACCTTCAGCACGGTACCGGGATGCAGTTCAACGCTGCCATTGGCTGTCATCAAGCCTGCCGGATCAAGATTAAATCGACGGGCAATGCAATAATAGCTTTCATATGCCTGCACCGTGTAGGAGGTGGGACGCACCGGAGTGGGGAATACACCCAGCGTGGGAACGGGTGCAGGGGGTGTATTAATCACCACCACCACCGTAGGAGTGGCAACAACGGGCGGGACAGGCGTATTTGCCTGTACAACCGGCGTATTTTGAACGGGATTGGTGGGGAAGGCAAGTTCCACAGTGGGTGTGGCGGCAGGCGGCGTGGACGCTGACAGTTTGCATCCCGAAAGCAAGATGCCGCCGAGCAAGGTAATCACAACCAGGGCAATCAATTTCTTATTCATGGGCGGGGTATCCTCCTTAACATCAGTTTGCCCCCATTCCAGATGGGCAATCATTGGCAATGGAAATCAAACTTTGATCATCTCTTAACATTTTAATGATAGTAGCATAACCTCCCGGGTGCGTCAAGCATCCACAATCGAGTATTTTTGAGCAGAAAATCCATACACTGACCGATGCAAGAAGGATGCCAGATGGAACAACCTGACGATCAGGACTGCCGGGCTAAGGGCAGTACCACGGCAACCCTGGTTCCGCCGCCGGGTGGCGATTCAACCCATACCCTGCCCTGGTGGCTTTCCACAATCGATTTTACAATTGCCAGTCCCAGCCCGGTGCCGCTGGTTTCAGTGCTTACATTTGCACCCCGGTAAAATTTCTCAAACACATACAATAGATCAAGCGACGGGATGCCCACTCCGGTATCCTGGACAACCAGGATGAGCTGGTTTGTATCTACTTCCATCGCAAGCGTGATGGTACCCCCGTCGGGCGTGTATTTATGGGCATTATCCAGCAGGTGGCTGACCAGCTGGCGCATTTGCAGGGGGTCTGCCAGAACCGCCGGGAGTTCATTCGGAATCACCAGATTCAGGGTTTGATTCATGGCATGGAACTCATCCACCATCTCCTCAGCAACAAACCGGGCAATCTGATCCATCCGGACAGTTTCCCGGCTCAGGTCAAAGCTGGCTTCAATCTGCCCCAGGCTCACCAGGTCATCCACCAGGCGGGTGATATTCTGGACACTTGCCTGCACCCGCTTGATGAAATTCCTCTGCATCTCATTCACTGGACCCACGCGGTCAATCAATTCCACGTAACCCAAGATGGCAGTGAGCGGGGAGCGCAGGTCGTGTGAGACCGTATGGACAAACTCGCTTTTGATGCGATCCATCTTTTTTAGATGGCTGACATCATGCATTGTAATGGCAGCGCCTACCTCTGGGATGGGTGTCAACTGCACACTCCACACCCGCCCGCCTTCTGCAGTCCAATCCACATGATTGGAGTTGTTTTTGCCAATTCCGCCCACCAGCTGGCGGAGCGGTTCCGGCTCCAACACATCCAGGATGGGGCGTCCCAGCCAGGAAGAATTCTGTTCCAGTCCAAGCGCCTCACTTGCCAGCGGATTCATCAGGATCAGCCGCTCATCCAGGTCGATCACCAGGACACCGTCCTGGATGTTGGCAAGAATTGCCTGGAGCTGATTGCGTTCCGCCATCATATCCGAAAAGATGCCGGCATTTTGCAAGGCAATCACCGCATACTCTGCCAGCGCCAGTAAAACTTTAATGGTTCGATCAGGATCAAGCATCCCCCCCGTGCGATTATCCACACCCAGCACACCAATCACCGTGCCGCGCAGCTTGAGGGGAACATAGACAAGTGAATGCACCAGGTAGGAAGTCTTGATTTTTTGAGGAGTGTTCTGGTCAAGCACAACCGGTTGACCGGAACGCAGCACCGAACCTGCCAGCGTGTCGGTGATCGGCAGGCGGAATGTGCGCACAAAATCCTCCTGAAAATTTCTACCAGCCCGCATATATAATTCACCGGTTTCTGTGTCCATTAAGAGCAGGCTGCCCTCTTCCGAACCGGTTAGATCCACTGCTGTTTCCACAATGGCACGCAAGACATCATCCAGGTTGAGGGTGGATGTGATGGTTTGTCCCAGGCGTGTCATCGTTTCCAGTTCATCCAGCCGCTGACGCAGCCGGTCTGTGTTTCCACGAATATGCCGCTGCCCCCAATCCTGAAGCTGACTGCCACGGCGGAGTGCCGCTGTAACTCGCTGCTGCATTTCCTGATAAAGCAAAGGAGGCGAAAAGGTGAAGACCAGCCCCATCTCCAGGACGCGTTGTTGAGCTGCATTCTCCTTTTTTTCCATGTAGAAAAGGACCGGCATCGCCGGATTCCGGCGCAGAACAGGTTCCAGCCAGTCCAAGGTGGAACCTTCCGGCAGCCTTTCCGCAAGAACAAAGAGCGAGGGGGAACGCTCCGCCAGGTATTGTGAAGCCGATTGACGATCCGTACAGGTGATCACCGAGCAGCCGGAAGCGGTCACCACTTGCTTTACAAGGTGTTCCACGACGGGGTCGGGCAATAAAAGCAAGGCTGTAGGAGGAGTTTGATTAAATGTCATGCATCACCAATAAGATTAAATTCTGGATTTGATTGGAAGTGTAAAATGGAAAATCGTTCCCTCACCCTTCTGACTTTCCACCCAGACCTTGCCGCCCAGGCTTGTGATAATTTGTTTGACCACTGGCAGATTGATTCCCAACCCCCCATATCGCTGGGCTGCCGGAAGGGCAGCCTGAGCCTTGGGATCAAATAACGCCACGGTCTCAGCTGGTTCCAGTCCGGGTCCCCCATCTGAAACCGCTCCGTGCGCCTGGTGACCACCGGTCACTTCCAGTTGAACTTCCACCTGCCCGCTGGGTATGGAAGACCGCAAAGCGTGGGAAAGAAGTCCATCCAGCGCTTGCGCCAGTTGACCGGGTGTGCCCGGAACCAGTACTTTCCCTTCTGGAAAATGCACTGCAATCCGGACCTGGTTTTTTTCAGCCACAGCAGAAAAACGCCGGGCAGCTTCCTGCATCATTTCCACCAGGTCTGTTGCCCCCTGGCTGCCCTGGTGCATTCCGCTGAGTGCCTGTTCAATTCCCGCTTCCACCTGGGCAAGGGTATTAATGGCAGTCAGCAGGTCATTCATATGACGACGGCGGTTGGGGTTTAAGCTGAGAGTTGCTTCCCGGTTTAATCCATCCAACGCCCTGCTGGCAGCAGATAGCGGACCATCCAGCTCTCTACGAACAGACTCCAGCAGGGTTTGTGTGATTTCTTCATTCAACCTTGCATTATCCGCTGCAATCTGTTGGGCGCGCGCCCGCTGTTCCACTGCGCGGAAAAGACGAGCATTGACCAGCGAGATGGACGCGTAATCGGCAACTGCCTCCAGCAGGTGCTGTTCACTGGGCGTGAATGCAACCGGCTGTCGGCGGACTGTCACCAACAAGCCGACCACCTGTTTCTGAACCTTGACAGGTACAATCAATACGGATTGTCCCAAAGCTGAGATTTTAAACCGCTTGACCGGATCGCCATGAATACAGAGCGGTTCCCCCGACATCGCCACGAGCGAACTGATGCCATCATCCCAGGGCTGGTTCATGCGAACGGTTACAGCCTGGGGCAGATTTCGCTGGGCAGCAAGCAGGTAGGCATTGCTCGATTCGTCCCACAACATCAGCCATCCCATGTCCGCCTGCGTGACCCCCACTGCACCCTCCAGGATTTTTTCAAAAAGATATGCCTGGTCTGTCACAGAAGTGACAGCCTTGCCAATTGAAAAAATGGCGGTCAATTCACGCACGCGCTGCTGCAGTTCCTGGTTGGTTTTCTGAAGCTGTTTCTCCAGCCGGTCACGTTCCCTGCGTTCATGCACCTGCTTCAGGATGCGCTCAACCGCCTGGACAATTTCCGCTTCGCGCAGGGGCAAGATTAAATAGTCTGCAGCCCCAAGCCGGAACGTCTGGATAACCTCGGACTCCATGCCCGGTGCTGCAACCACAATCACAGGGATGTCCATTCGCTGGGAATTCAAGACCACCAGCAAATCCTTGCCACTCAATCCCGGTGTTTGCAGGTTGGTGATAATCAAATCCGGGGCAAGCTGCATGGCACGGGAGATGGCAGCCGAACCATCTGCAACCACAAAAGTCTGGAATCCCGCAGCCTGCAAAGCCTGGCGGCTGATGAGATCGCTGATCAACGGATCACTCTCAACAATTAGAATGCGATCTTGCGCCATTTTCATATCTGTATCATAGCACGAAATCCGCTTGCCAATGATCAATTTTTCCTTCATTCCCGGACTTTACAGAAATGTAGATTCCCGGCTTTCTTGTAAGAAATTTGTAAGATGCATCTTTTTTCACTTGACTTTGGGGATGGCATCGACATACAATGAGGATATGGATTATAAGGATTATTATCAGATTCTAGGGGTTAACCGTAACGCTTCTGAAGAGGACATCCGCAAAGCATTCCGTAAACTTGCCATGAAACATCACCCGGATAAAAACCCTGGGAATAAACAGGCAGAGGAGCGCTTTAAAGAAATCAACGAAGCATACGAAGTGCTGAGCGATGCTCAAAAGCGTGCCCGCTATGACCAGTTGGGAGAATCCTACAGCCGCTGGCAGCAATCTGGCGGCAACCCCGGCAACTTCAACTGGGATCCCTGGACCACCCGAACGACCGGAACCGCCCGACCGGAAAATTTGGACGATCTTTTTGGCAGTTTTTCGGATTTTTTCTACACCATATTTGGCGGCATGCCTACCGGTACTGCCACCCGCACCCGCTCCACGCGGACTGCCCGCCGACCGGTCTATGAACATCCCGTGGCGATCAGCTTCCAGGAAGCCTACCAAGGCTGTGAACGAATTATTCAGATGGAGAACCAGCGCATCCAGGTGAAAATCCCTGCAGGCGCACGAACTGGCACCAAGGTGCGTGTTCCCGCTGGCAGCAACCCCACCAGCGGAGACCTGTACCTCGTCATTGAAGTGACACCCGATGATCGGTATGAACGAAAAGGAGACGACCTTTACACCAACGTCCAAACTGATTTATATACTGCCATCCTTGGAGGACAGGTCAACGTGGAGACACCGTCCGGTCAGGTGGTATTATCCATCCCGGCGGGAACCCAGCCCGGGCAAACCTTCCGCCTGAATGGGCGCGGCATGCCCCACCTGCGCGATCCCAAAACTCACGGCGACCTGTATGTTCGGCTCAAGGTCAAGCTGCCCCGGCAGCTCAATGAGCATCAACGGAAATTATTTGAAGAATTGCGGGCAAGTTAAACCCGCCCCGAATTACATCCATCATAAAGAAAGGATCTTGTTTTATGAAGAAGGTTCTTGTTGGAATCATCCTTTCTATCATCCTTTTGACATCCCTGGCATGCCAGCTTAGCGTGGGGCTGCCTTTTCAACAGCAGGTTACCCCTGTACCCACCTATAGCGCACCCATCCTGCCGACTCCCATTCCCGGCATGGATTACAGCAGCCTGAACGAACGCGATGCCATCCTGACACAGCTATACCTCAACGTTAATCCGGGAGTGGTGACCGTCCGCAATTACAATGCAATGAGCGGCAGCGAGGGGTCCGGTTTCGTTTATGATACAGCCGGGCATATTGTTACCAATTACCACGTTGTGGAAAATGCTGATGACCTGGAGGTCAATTTTCCATCCGGCTTTAAAACCCATGCGACCATCATCGGAACCGACCTGGATTCCGACCTGGCAGTACTGGAGTTAAAAACCCTGCCGCCCGAGTTGCGCCCCCTGCCGCTGGGAGACCCGGCGCAAATCCGTGTGGGTCAGACAGTCATTGCTATTGGCAATCCGTTCGGCTTCAGCAGTACCATGACGGTTGGGGTCATCTCCGCCAAGGGACGGGTGCTCGATTCGCTGCGCCAAACGGAAGGCGGCACTTACTTTTCCGCCGGTGATATGATTCAGACGGATGCAGCCATCAATCCAGGAAATTCTGGAGGACCTCTCCTCAACCTGAACGGCGAAGTGATTGGCGTGAATCGCGCCATTTATACCGACTTTGTCAACCCTGCCGAACAACCCGTCAACAGCGGCGTTGGATTTGCCATTTCCGTCTCCATTGTCCGGCAGGTTGTTCCCTCACTGATTGAAAAGGGATATTATGACTACCCCTATATCGGGATTACCAGCCGCGAGCAAATGGCGCTGGTTGAACTGGAAGCGCTGGGCTTGCCGCAGATGACCGGCGCCTATGTGCTGGGAGTTGCCTCCGGTGGTCCGGCAGAAAGAGCCGGAATCCGGGCAGGCACAACCCCCACCAGCATTACCGGCTTGTATGGTGGTGGAGATTTAATCATTGAAGTCGATCAACAACCCGTGATTGTTTTTGGTGATATGCTCACCTATCTCATCACGCAGAAACACCCCGGCGACACGGTGGTGCTCACCGTGCTGCGCAACGGGGAACGAAAGGAGGTGCCCGTTACTTTAGCAAAACGCCCATAAGGCGTCCGGTTGGTTCCACCCATTCTTTTTGGAGGCTGCAATGTTAACTGAACATGATCTAAGGGAATTGGTTGAATTTTCAGCCGCCTCTCCTGTTCTCAGTGTGTACCTGGATACAGAACCATCCAAAGGCAACGCCGATGGATACCGCCTGCGGCTTCGAAATTTGCTGAAGCTGGTGAACCTGCCCCAGGATGTTGCTGCTGTGGAGCATTTTTTCAACCACCAATATGACTGGTCCGGTCGTGGCGTGGCTGTATTTTCCTGCGCGCCGCAGGGATTCTTCCGGGCATTTCCGCTGGCTCTGCCAGTACGGGATTGGGTTCATGTTGGTGACCGCCCAAGCGTGCGTCTGCTTGCCGGTCTGGCGGACAGTTACGGCGGGTATGGCGTTGTTCTGATCGACAAACAGGGAGCGCGTCTGTTTCACTTCCACCTCGGCGACCTGCATGAACAGGAAGGAACCATTGGGGAAACCATCAAACATACCAAGCGGGGAGGTGCTTCCACCGTTCCTGGTCGGCGGGGAGGCGTGGCGGGGCGCACGCGCTATGCCGAGGAACTGGTGGACCGCAACATGAAAGATTCTGTGGACTTCGCAGTCCGCTTTTTTGAAGAGAAACACATCCGCCGCATCCTGATTGGCGGAACGGATGAAAACGTATCCCTGTTTCGCGGCTTGCTGCCAAAAGCCTGGCAGAGCCTGGTGGAGGGTACATTTGCCATGCCAATGACGGCATCCCATACCGAAGTGCATGACAAAGCCATGCAAATTGGCAGAGCGGCAGAATTACGCCGGGAAAAGAACGCCGTGGAACAATTGATTACCCAGGCATCCAAAGCGCAAAATGCTGTTGTGGGTTTGGAGGATACATTACAGGCAGTCAACAGCGGCAGGGTGCAGCTGCTGGCAGTGGTGGAAGGATTCCGAAAACCCGCCTACCACTGCAAATCCTGCGGATTTCTGACCACGCAGCCTGGTGAAATATGCCCGGTATGCGGCGGCACATTTGAGAAGATTCTCGACGGGGTGGATTTTGCCATAAGCAGCACCATGCGGAACGGTGGTGAAGTGGAAATCATCACTCCCCCATCACCACTGGAGGAGGCTGGAAAAATCGGCGCCATCCTGCGATACTAATCTTTCCTGGCGGCACATGCAATAACCCCGAAGACACCTGATCGCCTTCGGGGTTGTTGCTTAACTTAATGCACCAGTCATTTAACCAGGCGCTGCACCAACAGGGTTAAATCCCCGCTTAAGGCTTCCAGTTCCGTTTGAGCAGAAGTATAACGTTTATCCTTGTATGCTTCCGCCGCTGTCTTCAAACGCGTTTGCATGGCAACAATGGTATCCGTTCCCGGAATCAGGGCACCCAGGGCGTTGAGATCATTCTGAGCCAGTTCCAGGGATGTGGTGGCAGTTTCCCAGGAACGGGTCATGATTGCCAGCCGGGTGACTGCCACATCATTTTGCACTTTCAGCAGGGCAACGTGAACCTGGGCATCCTTTAAGGAAGTTGCAGTAACATCCAGTTCAGCCTGTTTATCCAGTAAATCCTGTTCTGCCGAAGCCAGCCTGGATTTGGTTTCCTCCAATACAGCCAGTTCTGCCCGGGCGGTTTTCAATTCCTGGTCCATCGGGCGAACATAAAGGAAATATTCCACTGCCAGACCCAACGCAAACAAACCCAGGATCAGCACCAGCCATCCCAACACTTTGCGTCCCCGGCGTTTATGCGGCGGGATGGGCGCTGGCGGAGTGAAAGAGGGTTTCGGGGGATGGTGGGGGTGCGGTTCCGGTAGAATCTCCGGTTCAGATGAAGGCGGCTGAATAACCGGTTCCTGCTCATTTTCCTGCATTTTTTTCGTTTCCTCTTCCATAGATCAGATCCTTTCTTTGGTTTGAATCATCATCCATTCATACCCGGCAATCAAACCGGGGGGAACTCATTCGGGTAACGAAGTGACCTGCGCTGACCGAGTGTGAAAGGATAAGCCAGTACCAGACCAACCACAAAACCACCAATATGCGCCCACCAGGCAATGCCGCTGCCCGCCAGCCCGCCCGGCGTTCCCAAAGCCAGCAGCCCCGAGAACAACTGGGATACAAACCACAATCCCAGGTAAACCCATGCTGGAATTTCCATAATCCACGGAAGAATGAATAACGGCACAAATGATATAATGCGCGCCCGGGGGTAAAACAGGATATATGCACCCAGAACAGCAGCAATTGCGCCACTTGCTCCCAAAGAAGGGATATTGGATTGAGCGGTAAACATGACCTGCACCAATCCAGCGGCCACACCACCCAGCAGGTAAAACATCAGATAGCGAAACCTGCCCATCCGGTCTTCCACATTGTCACCAAAGATGACCAGAATCCACATGTTGCTGAGGAAATGAACCCATCCCCCGTGCATGAACATATGGGAGAGCAGCGGAAACCAGGTGGAAGCATCCTGCAGTGAGAGCGCAGAGGGCAACAGGGCATATTTCCGGATCATTTGCTCCAGTCCTGCCGGGGACAGGCTGAGTTCATAAAAAAATACCAGTACGTTGAGGATCACGATCCCCCACGTGACGACCGGTACTCTGCGCGCCCGAAGTGTATCCCGAAGCGGTAACATCTTGATTCCATTCCGTACAGCTCAAAGCTTGTAATCACAGTCGATCAGCTGCACTAAAAAGATTGTATCACAATTGGGATATAATCAGCCCATGCAGTCCCCTTCCACTCCAGGCAGGCAAATTGCCCGGGCAGCAGGCACCGTTGCTGCCGCCATGATCCTCAGCCAGGTGATTGGCTTGCTGCGCGGCATCCTGGTGTATCAGACCTTTGGAACCACTGCTTCCCTCGATTCCTTCAATGCCGCCAACCGGGTGACCGAAGTACTGTTCAACCTGATTGCCGGGGGAGCCCTGGGATCAGCATTTATTCCTACATTTACCGGCTTGCTGGCACACGAGAAGCGCGAATCCGCCTGGAAACTCGCCTCATCCGTTGCCAACCTGCTGCTCATCACCCTGACATTAATCAGCGCACTGGCTGCAGTATTTGCCCCCGTTATTGTCCGGCACGGTTTGTTTGTCCTTGCGCCAGACCTTTCCGTCGGGCAGGAAGCACTGACCATCCAGTTGCTGCGCATCATGCTGCCAACGGTTGTCCTGTTTGGCATCAGCGGACTGGTAATGGGCGTCCTGAATGCCCACCAAATTTTCTGGATCCCCGCGCTGGCACCAGCAATGTATTCCATTGGGATAATCATCGGGGTTTTAGTCCTGCCCGCTTCCTGGGGAATTAATCGCCTGGCGTGGGGTACAGTGATTGGTGCGGGGCTGCACATGGCAGTTCAACTGCCCCGGCTGGCACGCCTGCACGGCAGTTACACCCGTACGCTGGGTCTTAAAATGGCAGAGGTGCGTGAGGTTGCCCGACTGATGGGGCCACGCATCTTTGGCGTAGCCATTGTGCAAATCAATTTTATTGTTAATACGATCATTGCCCTCAGTCTCCCGGAAGGTTCCGCCTCAGCCATATCGCTGGCGTTCGCCCTGATGCTGATGCCGCAGGCGGCAATTGCCCAATCCCTGGCGATTGCCGCCATGCCCACCTTTTCCGCACAGGCAGCGCTGGGGAAGCTGGATGAGCTGCGTTCCAGCCTGGCAGGAGCCCTGCGCGGGGCGTTGTTGCTGGCACTCCCGGCCGCGGTGGGGTTGATCCTGCTGCGCGAACCGCTGATCCAGTTTCTTTACGAGCGGGGCGAGTTCACCAGCCGATCGACGGAAATGGTTGCCTGGGCACTTCTTTGGTATGCAGCCGGACTGCCTGCACACTCGGTTGTCGAAATTGTCAGCCGGGCGTTTTATGCCCTGCATAACACCCGCACCCCCGTATTGATCGGTGCTGCTGCCATGAGCCTGAACCTGGCTTTCAGTTTTCTCTTCTCTGCCTGGTTCGAACGAATTGGCTGGATGCCCCACGGCGGTTTGGCGCTGGCAAATGTACTTGCCACAACCCTGGAAATGCTGATCCTGCTCCTGTTGATGCGCCGCCGGTTGAATGGATTGGAAACCCGTTTGATTGGTGGAAGTATGCTGCGGTCCTGCCTTTCTGCAGGAGGTATGGCTGCCATGCTTGTCATCTGGCTGCGCTATACTCCCGCACTACCCACCTGGCTGACCGCATTGGGCGGCATTGCCATAGGTGGATTCGTGTATATTCTTCTCCTGCTCCTGTTGCGGGAACCGCAAGCAGGCAGGCTGGCAAGCGCCATCCGCCGCCGGATTTCCTGATACAATTTCCATATCTGATTGATCCCAAGGAGGTTTCCATGTCCGACAATATTGGCAAGGAATTTATGCGCCGCACCCGTTACAGCGAGATGGGCGAATCCCCCCAACGGCAGGGTATTCCACAACCTCCGCTGGAAACCAACTACCCGATGGATGCATCCCTGGTCCCCCTGCCGGAAGCGGTGGATCTCAATTTTCCCGCCCATGACCTGAGGGCTGCCATTGAGAAGCGCACCAGTGTCCGGAACTATTCGGACACGCCCCTCACCCTGGAGGAATTATCCGCCCTGCTCTGGCTCACCCAGGGAGTAAAGGAAGTGACCCATCGCCCGGTAACACTGCGGACCGTGCCTTCCGCTGGGGCGCGGCATGCCTTTGAAACATATCTGTTAATCAACCGGGTGGAAACGCTGACCCCTGGTTTATACCGCTATGTTGCCCTGGAACATGCCCTGCTTCCCGTTCGGCTTGATGCAGAGGTCAACCAGGAACTGACCCAGGCTTGCCTTAAACAGCAACAGGTGCAGACAAGCGCAGTTACATTTATCTGGGTGGCGGTTGTAGAGCGGATGTATTGGCGGTACCTGGAACGCGGTTACCGCTACCTGCACCTGGATGCCGGTCATATCTGCCAGAACCTGTACCTGGCAGCCGAGCCGATTGGCTGCGGCGTTTGTGCAATTGCCGCCTTTGATGATGATGCCGTTAATGCGTTTTTGGGTATTGATGGTGTGGAACAGTTCGCCATCTACCTGGCATCACTGGGGAAAAAGGCGGGCTGCTGAGAAAGTTTTTTTCGTTATAATGGAGCATATGACCTCCAAAAAGCTCTCCCTGCTCGCACTGGGAATGGTCCTGCTGGGAGCAGTACTGGTGATTCTCAGCCTGAGGCAAACCATACCTGTCCAGGTGGATGGTGAAACGCGCCTTGTTCAATCCTCTGCGTTAACCGTGGGTGGTGTGCTGCGGGATGCAAAAATCAACATCACTGAAAATGACCATGTTAGCCCGCCACCCGGGCAATGGCTGGGGTTTGGACCCACATCCATCCAAGTGGAACGCGCCCGTATGATCTTGATCCAGGCGGAGCCTGGCGGGAATCAGCAAACCTTTAACACGCCGGAACGCATGATCGGGAACCTGCTGACTACAGCGGGTATGACTCTCTACCCGGAAGACCGCATCCTCCTCAATGGAGAAATCATTTCTGCCAATACCGTCCTGCCGCGGGAATCTTCCCTTGTGGTGCAGGTCCGGAAGGCAATCCCGATCACGCTATTCGAAGATGGGGGCAAGCGCGTCCTTTATTCCAGCGCCGATTCGCTGGCACCCGCCCTGCTGGGGGCAGGGTTAGCCCTTTCCCCGGCGGATGATCTATCCCTGCCTGCCGATACCCCGCTGACTGCCCCGCTGGAAGTGACCCTGCGGCGAGCCGTGCCGATTCGCGTCCAGGCGGACGGTGTGGAAACCCTGATTTATTCGGCTGCCCAAACAGTTGGGCAGGCTTTGGCAGATGGAGGGATCGCATTGCAGGGATTGGATCAGTCCGTCCCGGCAGAAAATGAACCCCTTCCAGCAGATGGTTTCATCAAGGTGGTGCGGATTCGTGAGGAAATTCTGCTGGAGCAGGCTGCCATCCCATATGAAGTTTCTTATGTTGCCGATGACGAATTGGAACTCGATCAACGCCGGGTGGTTGAGGCTGGACAGCCGGGCATCCTGGCAACCCGTGTGCGCGTGCGGTATGAAGACGGGCAGGAAGTCTCCCGGGAAACCGAAGCCGAGTGGGTTGCCCGTCAGCCAACCACGCAAACGGTGGCATATGGCACAAAGATCGTTGTCCGCACCATCACCACATCGGAAGGCACATTTGAATACTGGCGCGCAGTCAATGTTTATGCCACCTCCTACCATCCCTGCGAAAACGGCACCTGTTCCTACACAACTGCCAGCGGCACCACGCTGCGAAATGGCGTAATCGCTGTCCGCCTGAAGTGGTTTCGCTCCATGGTCGGGCAGCAAATGCTTGTTCCGGGTTATGGTGTGGGTACCATTGAGGATGTTGGCGGCGGGTTTCCCGACCGCCACTGGATTGACCTGGGGTACACCGATGAAGATTACCGGGAATGGCACAGTTATGTGACCGTGTACTGGTTGACACCTGTTCCAGCGAACATTTTATGGATCCTGCCTTAAACTTACCTCCACTCGATGTGCCCGGTTTGCTGCGGGCGCACCATCTTTCCCCGCAAAAAAGCCTGGGACAGAATTTTCTGCTGGATCAGGGCGCGCTGCGCCGCGTGGCGGAAGCCGCAGAGATTCAACCTGAGGACGAGGTACTGGAAATTGGCGCCGGATTGGGCAGCCTGACCCGCGTCCTGGCTCAGCTGGCTGCCCGGGTGGTTGCAGTGGAGCTGGACCGTCACCTGCTGCCCATCCTGGAGGAAGTGCTGGCACCGCAACCCAACGTGGAAATTGTCCCCGGTGATATGCTGGAGTTAAACCCGGCTGACTTGATGCGCCGTTCCGGTTACATTGTGGCAGCCAATATTCCATACTACATCACCTCCGCCCTGATCCGCCACCTGCTGGAAGCATCCATCCATCCCAGCCGGATGGTGTTGACCATTCAGCGCGAGGTGGCGCTTCGGATCTGCGCGGATCCCGGCGATCTAAGCCTGCTGGCATTGAGCGTTCAGGTGTATGGTCATCCTTCCCTGGCAGCGCGCATCCCGGCGGGTGCATTTTACCCGCCTCCCAAGGTGGATTCTGCAGTCCTAAAGATTGATTTGTATGCCGAACCGCGCATTCTCCCTGCCCAACTGGACGCCTTCTTTCTACTGGCAAAAGCCGGTTTTGGTCAGAAGCGCAAAACCCTGCGGAATTCCCTATCCTCGGGGTTGGGTTGGAAGGGTGACCGCACAGCCACACTGCTGAACACTGCCGGAATTGACCCACAGCGGCGTGCTGAAACCCTCAGCCTGGATGAGTGGAACAGTCTGACCTCCGCCTACCTGGCGGGATAATATTTACCAGATTCCGGGAATCAAACGATACTGCCATATTTATCAGGCGGGCAATTCTTGCCTACCTGATGGAATAGCAATGAACCTGGAGAACGTGATCTTTATCTGCTATTTAACCGGACGCAGATCGCGATAGCGACTCGGCAACAACCAGACCCGCAGAGCAGCTTCCGCCTGGATGCGGAAAGACATTTTGGATTTTCCATGCTGCCGCTCGGCAAAATATATCGGAATTTCCCTGAATGAAAACCCCAATCGGTGGGCAAGATATGCCATCTCCACCTGGAAGACATAGCCATTGGACCGAACCCGGTTCAACGGCAATGCCGCCAGGGTTTCCCTCCTCCAGAGGCGAAACCCGCCCGTCACATCCCGGATGGGGAGACCCAGGATGGTACGGGCATAAAAATTTCCAAACCCGGAGAGCACTTTCCTCCAGGCAGGCCAATTGACGTCCAGGCTGCCGCCCGGCACATAGCGGGATCCGATTGCAATGTCGCAGGATTTAAGCGTTTCCAGTAATTCCAGGATTTTTTCCGGTGGATGGGAAAAATCGGCATCCATCTGCCCGATGGCTTCCTCGCCATGCGCAAGACATTCCCGAAACCCCTGAATATAGGCGGTTCCCAAGCCTTGTTTTCCGGGGCGGTGAATGACGCGCACCCGCCCATTCCACTCCACGCTTAATGCTTCCGCCAGGTCGCCGGTTCCATCCGGGCTGCCATCATCCACCACCAGGATGTTTAAATCCGGTACAGGTAGATTTAATAAGAGGGGCACCAGCCTGGCGAGGTTATCCGCCTCGTTGTATGTGGGAATGATGATGGTCGTTTTCAACACATCTTACCCCGCCAATGTGCGGAGCTTCCCTTTCAATTCATCCATGGAGCGATAAGACTGCGCTGGTTTCCGGATCTCCGTGATCTGCACCCCCAGTCCTTCTTGTTGAAAAGTGCCGGATTCCCGGTCCTGGCTGCTGTAAAAATAATTAAAAGATGCCTGCAAGCGTGAGCGAATCCGTTCCTGCAGCGCCAGTGTATTGGTGGCACGGGTTGCAACCAGGAAGGTTGTGTTGGTGATGTGCCCGAGAAAGTCAGACTGGGTGCCCAGTTCCTGCAAGGAACCCTGGATCATCAATGCAACCGCCCGGACAAGGTCATCGGATGCAACAATGCCATAGACTTCACGGAAGCGGTCCAAATTGCCCAGGCTGATCACCAACAGGGCAATTTGATCCGACTCCAGGTAGGCTTCCAGTTGCTCATTTGTCAGGTCGCCTTCGGGCAGCCCGGTGACCGGGTTGGTCAGGGGGGCGCGTTTTGCCCGTTGCAGGGTATTACGCACCCGCAAACGCAGTTCCTGGACGTCAAATGGCTTGGTAATGTAATCCTCAGCATGAAGCTCCAGCCCATGCAGCCGATCGACGCGTTCCCGTTTTTCCGTCAGAAAGATGATGGGGATTTCCCGGGTCCGGCGGTTGGCGCGCAGCTGCCGTGCCACCTCAAATCCGTCGATATCCGGTAGGCGGATATCGAGGATAACCAGATCCGGCGGGCTGGCAAGACAGGTGCGGAGGGCATCCTCACCCCAGTTGACCGTCACCACCTCATACCCCTGCACACGGAAAAAAGCCGTAAGCATTTCCATGATGTCAAGGTCATCCTCAACAATCAACAGGGTTGGCTTTGCATCAACAGTCATGGGCGGATCACGCCTTAGTGAATTGGATCTTTAAAGACAATAAATTCGCAAACTGTATCGCCAACAGCAATACATTTGGATTCATTCACGCGGAATTCCAGACCACCGGAAACCCACTTGAGACCTGCCTGCAGCAAACCAGCCGCGATGAAGCAGCAGGGTTTGTCGGTATGCCGTCCGTGGCAACAGGGGCAGCGGTGGATGGTGTACACGTAATGGTCATCCTTTTCTTCCACCGTGCTCAACTGATCACTGGTCTGGGTAAAGATGCGCGCCATGGCGGGCAGCCCGATTTTTAATTTTGCGGAAAGCGGCAGGACCTTAAACGCCAGGTCCCCCACCCCAGCCAGGGCACCAAAATTCCTCAGTCCATCATCAAATGCCGCCCTGCCCTGCCGCAGCGCCAATCCCCGACCGCCGCGGGGACCGTACATTTCCTCCAATGCGCCCTGGATGGCGGAAAAATCAGCAAAGTCAAATTCCTTTTCCAGGTTGGAAGGTGGATAATTATCGATCAGGTGAGGCAGACTTGCCAGGTTGAGGATCGCGTTCAACCCGTTTTTACCCATCACATCTTCCAATGCAAGGATGGAGAGACGGGCAATTTTATTTGGATAATATAAACCGCTCTTTGGAATGGGTTCCATGCGACTCTCCCTTAGATCAGGCGGGTCAAATCTTCGGCTGCGCGGCGCATATCCAGGAAGATCAAGCCCAGCTTGGCTTGCTCGCGCGCCAGGGCGGTTAAAACAGCTTCCTCGCCAACCGACATCAGGACAACGTAACCCTTCTGCCCCTTGATGTAAACCTGTTCGAGGGATCCGCGTCCCAACTCGCCAGCAATCCGCTCGCCCAGCGAGAGCATTGCCGCAGACATTGCCGAAACACGGTCTTCTTCCACGCCCTGAGGAAGCGCGGAGGCAATGGTCAAACCATCCACGCTGACGATCGCAGAAGCTTCAATATCAGGCGATGAAGCCTGCAGCTCCCGCAAACGATCCACCATCATTTGAGTTCTTGATTTTGTCAAAGCAACACCCCTTACGCAAGGTGATTTGGGAAGTGAATCTTAACGAAACGATTGTAATACTTTAGCACAGCCCTGAAATTGTGTCAAGCTGAAGCAATTTACACAATTGATAGGCTGAACCCCGAGTCAATGGACCAGAGACATGGCACGGAATTGGCATCCCAATCCTGTGAAAATGGAAGTTCGGGAAAGAGTATAATATGAATCAACCATGCAACCCCAGGATACCGTACCATTTCACTTCATTGATGAACCGATTGAAGTCTGGTTTGAGACGCCTTCCAGCCTGGAGAAAAAACCAGCCTGTCCCAGCGGATTCATCTGGCAGGGCGAATCTTATTCCGTTGTCATTGTTCTTGCCGAGTGGGTGGACTTTCGCCGCAGGGGTCGCATGGCACGCAACATGGCTCCCGCCCATGCAGAAACTGCATCCCGGCGCGGCTCGTGGGGGGTGGGGCGGTACTATTTTCGCGTCCAGGTGGAGAACGGTGCCATTTACGACATTTATTATGACCGCGCCCCCGAATCCGCCAGTGACCGCAAAGGGCATTGGTTTCTGCTGGGTGAACGGCAACTGGACGCCTGAACCTGTTTTATCCAATCCGTTTCCTTTTTTGCTTGCCTCTCATTCTTCTGCATGATAGACTATTGATGTGGGAAAAGATATCCTGATTGTCAGTCCTCACCCCGCCTTTGGCGAATTGCTGCGACTCAGCCTGGAAGAAAGCGGCAGCTACCGGATTCGGCTGGTGCAATCCTGGCAGGAAGCCCAGTCTGCTTTGGGAATTATTCACTTTGACCTGATGATCCTGGACGTGGAACGGGACCCGGCTGCTTTTGTCACATTTGGCAGGCAGGTGACAAAAAATGATCCTGCCCTCAAGCTGATAATCATCCCCCCTGCCAACAATCCAGACCACCCCTCCATCGCCGGATTAAAGCCGCATGCCTACCTGAACAAGCCTTTCTACCTGCCTGACCTGTTGGCAATTGTGGATCGGCTGCTTCATATGTCTGCGACTGCACAGGTGGAGGAAACTGCCCAGCCCGCACGGATGCCCCCCTGGATGGAAGACGTCAACCTTGCCGCCCAACGCCTGACCCGGCTGCTGCTCGAATCCTCCGCCCAGGCGGCATTAATCACGCGCAAAGGGGAGATGTGGGCATACTCTGGTCAATTGGGACAGGCAGGTGCCCGCGAGGTATCCGCCATACTCACCCGTTCCCTGGAAAAGGACCCGCGGCGGGAGATCGCCCGGTTTGCCCGGCTCGAAACAGATGGGGGGGAATACCTGTTATATGCCAAGCCGATGGCAGATGGTGTTGCCCTGGCGCTGGTATATGATGTCACGGTTCCACTCACCCGCATTCGTTCCCAGGCTGTACAGCTTGCCCGCGCCCTTTCCGAACAGCCCGCCCCTGCCCCTGCACCTGCAGCCCCGCCCCCGCCCATCCAGTCTGCGGTTCCCGATATGGAAGTTGTGGACACAGAGCAGGGTGAAGATGGAAATTGGACCGATGAACCTGTGGATCCCGAGGCATTGGCTGCACTTGCGCGCATGCTGGGAGAAGTCCCCCCACCTGACCCGGATGGATTGCTGGAATGGTTCGGCGACGAGCCACTGCCTGCAGAACCTGCTCAAAAGGAAGACGATACCCGCCCACATTTGCAAGCCCCGGGAACAATGGACGAGTTCGAGGAACCGGTTCTTGACGCGGGTATCCCCCTTCCCGAACAGCCGGAGGGCAGCCACCGGTTCACTCCTCCTGTGCCGCGTTCCCTGGAAGAAATGGACCCGGCAGTGCCAGGTTTAAGCTATATCCTGTACACGTGTATTTTTGTGCCGCGCCTGCCTTCGCATTACCTCACCGGTGACCTGGCTGCCCAGCTTTCCCGCTGGACACCCGAAATCTGCCTGGCATATGGCTGGCGGCTGGATGGCATTGCCACCCGACCTGATTATTTCCAATGCACCGTGCGGGTTGCGCCTTCGGTTTCGCCTGGAAATATCATGCGCGTCCTGCGGCAGCAAACCTCGCAACGCATTTTTGGTTTCAATTCCACCTACAAGGAACAAAATCCCTCCGGTGACTTTTGGGCACCGGGCTACCTGGTGATCAGCGGATCCCAACCCCCCGCAGGTGATCTGTTGCGGGACTTCCTGCAGGAAACCCGCCGCCGCCAGGGATTATCCTCACAATGAATTTCAACGGAAACCTGCCATGCCACCTGTACTATACCTGATTGATGGGCATGCTCTTGCCTATCGCACCTATTTTGCTCTTACCATGGGCGGTGCAGAGCGACTGCAAACCCGCAGTGGTGAACCCACGGCGGGCGTTTTCGGCTTTGCCTCCGTGTTGCTGCGCATCCTCGAACAGGATCGCCCGGAATACCTGGCGGTTGCGTTTGATACCGGCAAGACGTTTCGGAATGACGTGTTCCCGGATTACAAAGCCACCCGCGCCAAGATGCCGGATGATCTGCGACCGCAGGTGGAACGCATCCGCCAGATGGTGGACGCATTCCATATCCCCCGGTTGGAAAAGGAAGGCGCAGAAGCGGATGACGTATTGGGTACGGTAGCCATCCAGGCAGCCGCCCGCGGGCTGGCAGTCAAAATTATCACGGGGGACCGCGATCTGCTGCAACTTGTCACGGAGCGCATCTGGGTGAACCTGGCTGGCAGCCGACTTGCAGAAGCAAGGGACTTCAAGCCGGAGGATGTGGTTGCATCCCTGGGCATTCGCCCGGAGCAGGTGGTGGATTACAAAGCACTGGTGGGTGATCAATCCGACAACATCCCGGGTGTGCCGGGTGTGGGAGAGAAAACTGCCATTTCACTGCTGGCACAATTCCAGACGTTGGATGATATCTACAATCACCTGGATGAGGTTCCCGCCCGTGTGCGAACCAGGCTGGAATCAGGACGTGAGTCCGCCTACATGAGCAGGGACCTGGCTCAAATCCGCACGGACATTTCCATTTCCCTCGACCTGGAACAGGCAAACACCGCCCACCTGAACCTGGCAGCTGCGGAAAAGATATTCCAGGAACTGGAATTCCGCACGCTGGTTGGGAGACTGCATAAATTACAGCCTGCCAGGCAGGAACCTTTGCAGCAGCTTTCTCTGTTTGGTGAGGAAATCCGCCGTGTGGGTCATGCCGCCCAGGCTGGAGATCTTGTCACGCATATTGTTCAAACCCGGGATGAGCTGGCACAACTGGCAGATCTGTTGAAACATGCTTCCCAAATTGCCCTGGATACGGAAACCACATCCACAGACCCCATGCTGGCGGAACTGGTTGGCATTTCCCTGGCAGTGGCACCGGGAGATGGATACTACATCCCCATCGGGCATCAGACTGGCAAATCCCAGCTTCCCTTGCAGGAAGTGGTTTCCGCTCTCAGCGGTCCGCTGATGGACCCCGCCATTGAAAAGGTGGGGCATAACCTGAAATATGATGTCCTTATCCTTGCCCGCCACGGCTTGGACGTCACCCCCCTGTCGTTTGATACCATGATCGCCGAATGGCTGATTGACCCGGCATCCCATAGCCTGGGATTGAAGGACATGGCATACGACTACCTGGGTATTTCCATGACGCATATCGAAGAATTGATTGGGAAAGGGAAATCCCAGGTCAGCATGGCGGAAATATCCATCGACCGAGCTGCTCCCTACGCAGCCGCGGACGCAGAAGTTCCTTTACGGCTGCGCCCACTGCTGGAAGCCCGGCTGGAGGAACATCACGCCCTCTCCCTGATGCAGGAAATGGAGATGCCGTTGATTCCAGTGCTGGTGGATATGGAACGCAATGGAGTGGCGCTCGATGCCTCTCTGCTGGAAAGCATGTCGGTGGATTTACAGAAACGCATGGACGAGATTGAGCGGGATATCCAGCGTGAGGTTGGTTATTCCTTCAACCTGAACTCCACTCAGCAGCTGTCCAAAGTCCTGTTCGAAACCTTAAAACTGGAACCGCCGGACCGCCGCAAGAAAACCGCCAGCGGGCATTATTCCACATCCGCTGGTGTGCTGGAGGAACTGCGCGGCGAGCACCCGGTGGTGGACCTGATCCTGGAATACAGGGAAATTTCCAAGCTGCGCTCCACCTATCTGGAAGCCCTCCCGCGGCAGGTGAATCCTGCAACAAAGCGCGTGCACACATCCTACAACCAGACCGGGTCTGTCACAGGCAGGCTGGCGTCTTCCAACCCCAACCTGCAAAACATTCCCACCCGCACCGAACAGGGACGCCAGGTGCGCTGCGCCTTTGTGGCTGCCCCAGGCAATTACCTGCTTTCGGTGGACTATTCCCAAATTGAGCTGCGGATTGTGGCTGTCATGGCGGAGGATGAAGCCATGCTTGCCGCCTTCCAGCAGGGACAGGATATCCATGCAGCCACCGCTGCCGCCATTTATAACGTCCCGCTGGCGGAAGTCACCCGGGAACAGCGGCGTCATGCCAAAGCCATCAACTTTGGATTGATATATGGAATGAGCGCATTTGGGCTCAGCCGGTCAACCGGTTTGACCCTGGGGGAAGCGGAAACCTTCGTAAAAGCCTACTTCCGGCAATTCCCTGGTGTGAAACGATACCTGGATGGAATTCGCAAACAGGCGATGGACCGCGGCTACGTGGAAACCATGCTGGGGCGGCGTCGATACTTCCCCAACCTGCGCACCTCCATGGATGCCAACCTGCGCCAGCGGGAGGAACGGGAAGCCATCAACGCACCCATCCAGGGCACGGCTGCCGATATCCTCAAGCTGGCAATGATCCGCCTGCCGGATGCCATCCACCAAGCCGGGCTGGATGCCATGCTGCTCCTGCAAGTTCATGATGAATTGGTGCTGGAAATACCCCATACCCAGCTTCTTGAAACAGCAAAAATCGTCCAACGTGTGATGGAAGAAGCCTATCCCCTGGCAATTCCGCTGCTGACAGATGCGCGCTGGGGTGTCAACTGGGGGGAAATGCAGCCCATCTCCGCCTTTGTGGAAGGGAAGAACTCATGAGTGGAAATCAGGAACTTTTTCAAAAGTTGATGAATAACGGGCATTCCGCGGTCTGGGACCAGGATTGGCAGCGGGCTGCGGAATATTACCGGCATGCCGTGGAGGAAATTCCCAATCATCCACTGGCGTTATCCAGCTTGGGACTGGCACTGATGGAATTGAACGACCTGGCGGGGGCGTTGGAATGTTACCAGCGCGCTGCCAGGGCTGCTCCGTCGGATCCTGGTCCGGTGGACAAAATCGCCCGCATCCACGAGCGCAACGGACAGACTGCTGAATTCATCCGTGCCTTGCTGCAGGCAGCAGAACTGTACCTGAAAAACCGGGATGTGGACAAGGCAATCCAAAACTGGCTGCAGGTGCTGCGGGTGCAACCGGCAAACCTGGCTGCCCATTCCCGCCTGGCTGTCGTCTATGAACATACCGGCAAAGGCAGGGAAGCCGTTACCGAGTACCTGGCAATTGCCAGCATCCTGCAGCGCACCGGGGAAGCCCCCCGGGCACTTCAGGCAATTCAACGTGCCATGCAGGTGATGCCCAACAGCGAGGAAGCCGCCCAGGCACTTGCCTTGCTGCGCGCCAACCAGCCCCTGCCCGCCCCCTCCCGCCCCCGCACAACAGGGCGGCTGGGGCGCAGTTCACAGCCAAAAAGCGAAGCACTGCCTGCACCGGCGGAGGATACCGGTCAGGACCCGATTGCAGAAGCCCGGCAACATGCCATGGTGGAGCTTGCCGCCCTGTTATTTGAGCAATCGGAAACCGCCCAGGATACCCGGCAGGTAAGCCGGCGCGGGCTGACCACCCTCACCCGCGGGACCGGTGGATTGGGGCAGAACCGGATGGACCAATCCCGGCTTCAGCTTCACCTGGGTCAGGCGATTGATTCCCAAACCCAGGGACAGGATCAGCAGGCGGCTGCCGAACTGGAACGTGTGCTGGATATTGGTCTGACCCAACCCCCGGTCTATTTTGACCTGGGTTTACTGCTGGCAGGATCGGACCCTGCCAAAGCCCTGCGCCACCTGTCAGAATCCGTGAAACATCCGGATTACGACCTGGCATCCTGCCTGCTGATGGGGCAAATTCACCAGAAACAGGAGCACTGGGCGGAAGCTGCTGTGGCGTATATTCAGGCGTTGAAACTGGCAGACCTGGAAACCGTCCCAGTGGATCAACGCGAAGAACTGGAACAACTATACGAGGCATATCTCATCAACCAGAGTGAGATGGAAGAAGCAACCCTGCAGGAATACTGCCGGACCATTGCCCCGCAATTGCTGCGCAATGACTGGCGATCCTTCCTGCGCACAGCCCGGCAGCAGGCAACCGCCGGTCAACTGGCAAATGCGGTCATTCCCCTGGCAGAAGTCCTGCTGGAATCGCGCAACAGCCAGGTGGTGGAATCCATGGCAATCATCCGCCAATTGATGGCAGTTGACAAGGTCTCCTCAGCAATGGAAGAAGCCTTCCATGCATTGCAATATGCGCCCACCTACCTGCCGCTGCACATCCTGATTGGAGAAATGCTGCTGAAGGAAGGACGCAATCACGAAGCAGTTGAAAAATTTATGCTGGTTGCCCAGCTCTACAGCTTGCGGGGTGAAGCCACACAGGCGATTCGGTTGTTAACCCGTGTGACCCAAATGACGCCAATGGACCTCTCGATACGCGGCAGGCTGATTGAATTACTGATGTCCCAAGACAGGATGGATGAAGCAATCCAGCAATACCTGGACCTGGCGGGCATTTATTATTCGCTGGCAGAACTGGACATGGCTCGCAAAACCTACCAGTCCGCCCTGCGGCTGGCACAGCGTTCCACAGACCCACATCACTGGACTTGGGAATTGCTTAACCGGATTGCAGATATTGACATGCAGCGCCTGGACTGGCGGGGTGCCTTCCGGGTGTTTGAGCAAATGCGCACCCTGGACCCAAACCACTCCCTGCCACGCCGCCAGTTGATTGCCATCAACCTGCGGCTTTCGCAAGACGCTGCGGCAATTGGCGAACTGGATGCTTATATTGCCCTGCTGGAAAATGCTGGCAAGCGTACCGAGGCAATCCAGTTTACCAGGGAATTGGTGGCAGAGGAGCCCAAGCGGACAGACATCCGCAAGCGGCTGGCAGACTTGTTCGTCCGCAATGGCGAGCGCTTGAACGCCGTCCGCGAATTGGATACGCTGGCGGATGCGCTGTTGAATGCCGGGGATCACCTGGGCGCAATCGCCATGGTGCAGGCAATTGTCTCTTTGAATCCCCCCAATGTTGCGGATTATGAGACCGCCCTGGAACAGCTGCGTGGTAAATAAAACAATAACACCCCCCTCACGGGGGGTGTTCCTGTGCCGAGAGTCAGAATCGGACTGACGACTCCACGATTTTCAGTCGCGTGCTCTACCAACTGAGCTATCTCGGCGAGGTGAAGAGATTTTACCCGCTCGGGCGGGGATTGTCAAGCAAGTAAGGGTTCAAATTCATTGGAAAACCCCGCCTGCGGGTTCCCATTCAGAGACAGGTACTTGGATATTGTTTTAATCGTGCTATAATTATTAATGTCTTTGGCGCCGCTTCTTTTCCCTTACTGGTTGGGTATCCAAAAGGTTGATTCTGACGGCAATTATCCCGGATGACATCACAACAACAGAATAGACCTTCCTTTTTCAACAACAAAGGAGGTAATCATGTTAAAACGATTTCTGCTTACGGGAATTGCGATTGTATTATCGCTGCTGCTGGCAGCCAACCCGGCAATTGCTGATCCCTCCATCCCGGACACTGCCGTAGAAGAAGGTTGGTACCTGCATCCGCTGGGCAAACCCAATGCTGCCGATCAGCCATACCCGGTGTCCATGGCGGTCAATCCCAACGACGGGGCAACCTGGATCAGTTACTTTGAGGACAGGGAAGATACCCTTTGGGTGGCACACTACGTGGGTACCGGCGGGAATTGTGGCAGTGATTATAAGTACCAGTGCGACGAAGTCGGCTGGCAGACAGGCGATGGAGTTTACAACTCCATTGCCATCTACCCCGGAGACGGCTTCTTTGCAACAGACATGACAAAAGTGGGGGTGGCATATTACAGCAATGTCTCTGGCGGGTCCTTGTATTACGGCGAATACAACTGCTCCGGCGGGTTGTGTTCGTGGGCAACATACCTGCTCTTGTTGGGTGGGTATTCCGGGCTGGAACCCTCCCTGACCTTCGATGAGAGCGGCACCCCTTGGATTG